>OFFC01001432.1_pt1 | contig 11501 bp, 15 predicted proteins | sample 1521271 | NCBI WGS metagenome assembly OFFC01 (sample SAMEA3504123, study PRJEB24116) | mouse gut metagenome | biome: mouse gut; feature: mouse-associated habitat; material: faeces | place: Denmark | collected 2011 | reverse complement strand
CACCCTACCGAGAGGCCCCTTATGCACCATCCCTGCCGCCCCACCGCAATGCTCGTTGCTTTGTTCACCATCACTCTGGCGCTCCTCGCCGGGTGCAGCTCACCTTCCAATACCCCCACCCAAGACACCTCCAGCGATTCCCAGCCGGCAAGCACGCCGGCGCCAAAGCCCCGAGATCCCAGCGATGCCGCCCCCTCCATCACAGGTACCCTCTCAGTCAAAGGCACGCAGCTCCTAGGCGACGACGGCCAGCCCGTCCAGCTCCGCGGCGTCTCCACCCACGGCCTCGCCTGGTTCCCCCAGTACGTCAACCAGCCCTTCTTCAACCAGTTGCGCCAAGACTGGAACGCCAATGTCGTGCGCCTGGCGCTCTATACCGCAGACTCCGGCGGCTACTGTACCGACGGCGACCGCATCAAGCTCACCCAGCTGGTCGAGGACGGCATCGACCAGGCCACCGCCGCCGACCTCTACGTTATCGTCGACTGGCACATCCTCTCAGATAACAATCCCCTCACCCACGTGGACGACGCCAAAACCTTCTTCTCTACCATTGCCGAGAAGTACGCCAACTCCACCAACATCATTTACGAGATCTGCAACGAGCCCAATGGCGACACCACCTGGAACGACGTCAAAAACTACGCCAATCAAGTCATCCCGGTCATCCGCCAGCATGCTCCCAACGCCGTGATCCTCGTAGGTACTCCCAACTGGTCCCAACGGGTAGATGAAGCAGCCGCCAGCCCTCTCGACTTCGACAACATCATGTACACCCTGCACTTCTACGCTGCCACTCATCAGCAGGATCTTCGCGACACGCTTTCTGCCGCCAACAAAGCCGGCCTCCCCATCTTTGTGAGCGAGTTTGGCATCTGTGACGCTTCCGGTTCTGGCACCATCGACTACGCTTCCGCCAACGCCTGGGTCGACCTCATGGACTCTCTCGACATCAGCTACGTCTGCTGGAACCTCTCCAACAAAAACGAAGCCTCGGCTCTCTTCAAGCCCGACTGTACCAAGACCAGCGACTTCACCACAGACGATCTCTCCGCCGAAGGCCTCTGGCTCTGGGAAACCCTCCATGGCCAAAAGAATCCAAAACCGTAGAATACGCTTTACAGATCGCACTCTTTTCGCCCTAAGTGCAAAACGCGTTTTACACTTCCTCATCTAGGATCACTCTCATGGCAGACCTCCTTCACAAGGCCAAGCTCGACCGCGAGCAACCCCATGTCGACGGCCTTGACTAAGGCATCGAAGCCCTTAAGGGCCATGACGAACACGAGATCAAAGAAACCAAGCGCATTCTAAGGCGCAACAAACGCAAATCTTAAACTGCCGATAAGAACTACAACATCTAATATGTAATTACTGCTCTGGCACATTCTCATACACTCCTTGCCTATGACCTACTCGCACCACTTCTATAAGCAAGACCCCATCTTTTAGGTGTCCAAGAATCCGATAGCTACCAGCTCGCCAACGCCAGCTAGCCTGCGTTCCTACCAGTTGCTTTCCTCCAATAATCGCCCGAGGGTTATCACAGTCTGCTAGGTTCTTTTGAATCCAGGCAAGGATCATTATTCGTTGCTTTTTAGGTATTGCAGCCACTTCTTTAGCGGCTCGCTTTGTGAACTCTACTCTCCAGCTCACTCAGCCTTCATGGCCGCTTCGATGACCTCCTCCAAGGAATAGTGAGTGCCGTCATCTTCTGCCAAAGCATCTCGATAAGCCGCCAAATCACAAGCGTCTTCCACCGCCTCTAATGCTGCTTCTCTTACTACCTCGGAGAAAGACTTTCCTTGCATGTCAGCATAAGCTTGTATCCACTGACGCTCTTCAGGTGCAAACCTAATTGCAGTGCTCGTCATGGCCATAGCAAACCTTCCTTAACCACACTCTCTTAGCCAAAACGATTGTACCCCATCGTAGTACGGTATTGGCACTGCAATTGCCCCTGCCTATTCCACTAACATAGATACAGATTTATATTGTGCGGTAGGCCTTTGCGTCTCTTGTATGCCTTACTGTCAGTTTCGAAGAATAGTCCAAACCTACTCTTTTTTGATTGGATGCATTCATGGCCACCTTCATTCACCCTAACCCCGAGACTGCCCAGGCCATCCATGACCTCTACGCCATCACCAATCGTCTCAACAACCTTTACCCAGGCAGGCACTTCACCCCCGATGGTCACATGGTCGGAAGCCTTGGCGAGGTAGTTGCCGCTGACTACTACGGCCTCAAGCTCTTCGAGGCTTCCCGTCCCGTCCATGACGCAGAAGACCATCAGGGTCGACTCATACAAATCAAGGCAACCCAGGGAACCCGAGTCTCCTTGAATGAAGAGCCCAACTATTTAATTGTTCTTCTGATCCATCCCGACGGATCCTTCGAAGAGATCTGCAACGGCCCTGGCAAGCAAGTCTGGGAAGCTTGCGGCAAGCAGCAAAAGACAAGCCAACGACCCATCTCACTCACCAAGCTCCGAACTCTTAATCAATCCATCCAAGCTGCCGAGAAAATCGCACCCCCCAAGCTGCAGAAAGATAGTCCTTAGAGCTAATCCTCCTCTTCGATGGTTTCCTCCACAACCACATCCTCTTCTTCAATGACTTCCTCAGGCACTGGCTGAGCCTGAGGAAGTTTCTTCAACTGCTCTAGAAGCTTTCCTGATTCGGTCTTTAAGGTCACGTAAGTCATGGCACCGCTTACCACTCCTCCAACAAGAGGCACGACCTTACCAACAGCCTTTCCTACACCAACTTTAGTTACCTTCACGCCTATTGCACGCAAAACCGATTTCAAAACTGGATACCAAGTTGTCTTAGTAAGGGTGGCTTTAGCTACATTCTTAGCCACGGCCTTAGCTGCGTTGTTTGCAAAGGCTTTAAGACCAACAGCTGCTCCTCCAACACCTACCATGCAGCCAAAGAAGAACGCCAGCTTTGCAAGCGTCTCATCATCAGTCTCGTCAACTTGGTCAAGGAAATTATCCCAACCATAAGTATAGGCAAGCTTCTGCATGATGCGAAATGCATGGACATAATACTGGGTGATATCAGCAGGAATGGTTCCCACCATAGCTAAACCACCGGGAAGCCCGGCAGCAAAGGACATCCAGGAAGATTTATTAGTTTCAAGGGCGATGGATTCACGTGCGATAGCATCAAGAATCTCAGGATCAACTCCTGCAACTGCGGGACGCTCAGTTATAGCCAAGTCAATCTGTGCTTGAGAAAGACCCCTCTTTGCCAACTCCTGCTGCAAGAATGCCTCTCGCTCAATCTTGACGCCCCTCAACCTGATCGCAGAGAGCAAAAACTTCTTAGCAAATGCCTCAGCTTCTTGATCCTGCCGATCCATGACATCTTGAAGATCTCCATCCACAAAGGATCGATCGGCAAATTCCTCTTCAGAATCCTCAATCTCGATATCTTCTAGAAGGTCAGCCATTTCTTCATTGGCATCAGAAATGTCATCAACATCGTCTCTATCAAGATTTTCCTTATCAGGCTTCTCCGATCCAAACCCTTTAGAGAATCCCTCGATTGCGCCGTTTACGCCCGCACCGACCCTCTCTGCTGTCTCACCTAAAGCAGAACCAACCTCTGTGGCAATCTGGGTGGCACCTTCAGCCATTTGTGCAGCTCCATCCACAAGACCTTGTACATCGATGTTCTTCAATGCTCCCCAGAGCGATTTTTTAGGATCTATCATTCAGAGTCTCCTTAACCAACCAGATGATTTCTTAATACTACCTGATTGTTTAAGGTGCATTCGCAACCGAAGAGATCAGATCCTATGCACTTGATCAACCGCAGATACTTACACTTGAAAATGTAGTGCCACTTATATGGCAAATGATTATTTACTTGAGTGTATGCAGGTCTTCTATGATGAACTTTTTAGCTACGATAACCCAGTAATTGGTAGCATCTATGACATCGCAAATGTGATTTACGGGGCGGCTTTTAATCCCCCCTCTTCAATGAGGACGGGAACGGATATCCGCTAATTAGGATTCGCGATCTTAGCACATATACGCCGCAATTCTTTACGACAGAAGAGCACCCTAAATGCACTTTCATAGAACCTGGTTTTGTAATAGCTGGAATGGATGCCGAGTTCGCTCCAACGTTTTGGCTCGGTGATAAGGCAGTCCTAAATTAACGAGTTTGTTATTTTGCACCTCTAGCTGGAACCGAAATCACGCCGAGCTACCTGTTTTTTTGTACTCAAGCCTCTTCTTGGCTTCATCCAAAACTACGCTTCAGGTACTACGGTAGCGCACATGGGGAAAAGCGATTTGGAAGCTTTGAATGTTCCTCTACCAAATAGAGATGATCTCATGAAGTTCGCAAAAGTTGCTGAGCCGATGCGGCTTCAAATTGTGGCAAACGCAAAGGAGAGTTCTCAGCTGTCACATTTGCGAGATGCCCTTTTGCCGAAACTCATGTCCGGAGAAATCGCCGTTTCACAAATCGACATCACGCAGCCAAATAAGCGATAGCTGCCTTACTACCCGCTATGGAAATAGGGGCATAAGAGGCTGCGATCTTTCAGAAAGACCAGCTTGCGAGCAAATGGTTGGCCTAGAGCACGTCTTTGGGAAGAAGAGATAAGTTCAATGAGACAGAGCCCTCAGACAATGCGTTGGAAGTCGGAGGACGCCGCAATCTAGATATGCATAAAATGAGGGAACAAAGTGCATAGTGCATCTTTCTTACTATTGCTTTAAGTTCATAAGCATCTTTTCTGAAGGCTCTTCTACATTCATAAATATATACAGTAGCCTTTGCGTAACTACAATTTGTGGAAGCGCAGCTCATTGCGCCTAACATTCCTTGCCATTGTAGCACTGAATTACTTTTTTGTGCACATATGGTGTTGGAGAATCGGAGGTTACGCCCCATGAAAAGAAAGCCTATTGTTTATATCTTGTTTGGGGTGCTTATTGCATCAATTACACTGCTCAGTGGAATCACGTCTGCAATTGCGAGGCCCGCCTCAACACCTAAACCGGTGGATGTGAATGTAGAGCGGTTCTCGTTTCAAAACTTAAATCATGAGGATACGGATCGCATCTACTATACAGATCGTTTTTATCTTGCGATGACCTGGGATGCTTCGGCAAACGGGGACCAGCTTCATGAGGGCGATTACTTTGATATGGCCCTCCCCGATCAAATGGTGTTTCCCTCTGAAAGCACCGCCAGGGATTTCAACATCTACGGAGAAGATGGCACGACAGTGATTGCCAAAGCCCATGTAGAGCCGGGGGCCACTGGCGGAGGAACTGTGCGGGTCACCTTCACCAATTGGGTGGAGGGGCGAAGGAATGTGCGTGGTTCGATCTATCTTGCAGCCCGTTTTGATACTACCAAGCTGAAATTAGATGAGAAGAACACCATTCATGCCACAGTGGCCGGAAAGGTTATCGAAAAAACCATTGATGTTGCAGGCCCCCGAGATATTCAGAACGAAGTGCTTGCAAAATGGGGAAGCCCTGATGCAAACAACCCAGAGGCTCACTGGACTGTGCGCATCAACCACGATAAGCAAAACCTTACCGGTGCGAAGATCAGCGACCGCTTAAGCGGAGGTACCGGCTCTGAAAAGTACATAGCCGATAGCTTTATTCTTCGCAAGGTGGAGATGAATGCGAGGGGCCACGTCACCCGAGTATTGGAAACGGTTGACACTGCAGGACGGCTCACCATCTCACCTGATGGGAGGTCCTATTCTGTGGATCTGGGTGATCTGAATGGTGACTCTTATCAACTTAATTACCGCACCACTTATACTCGCGGTACAGTACTGAGGAATGAAGTAAATCTTGCTTCTTCTGAAAAGAGCGAAACCAGGAACTCCACGGTGCGCACGGCAGATTCTGGAGGCCGGGGACAAGGCGATCTTGGTGGAAAAATTCGCATTATCAAGACTTCCTCAGAGGATGACTCTTTGAGGCTTCCTGGCGCAGTCTTCGAGGTACAAAGGCCCGATGGCACTACTTTTGAATTAACTACTGGTGAGGACGGCACGATTGTCTCAGGAATCATTGCTCCCGGCACGTACAAGGTAAGGGAGAAGTCGGCGCCGGTAGGCTATGAGAAAAGTGACAAGGTCTACGAGGTGCAGGTACAAGGCGAGGGGCTCGAAGCCTCGGTGACGGTGGCAAACGATCCGGTGCGCACTGCGGTTTCTGTAACCAAGGTGTGGAAAGGACGAATCGCGGAATCGGTGACGGTGCATCTCTATGCAGATGGCCAAGATACCGGTAAAACGCTGACGTTATCTGGAGTGAATGCCTGGAAAGGCAGCTTTGGCGGGCTGAGGAAGTTTGCCGCAGATGGTCACGAGATTGCGTATACAGTGACCGAGGATCCTGTAGAGGGCTATGACTCAGAGATTGCCGGTGATGCCACTGAGGGATTTACGGTCACCAATACACTTCGGGAAGTGCCAAAGGAAGATCCTGAAAAGCCGGAGAATCAAAAGAAGCCCGATACGAAGGAGCCGGGATCAAAGAAGACTCCGCCGGTGCGTACTCGAGGCGTCCCGCTGAAGGCTGCGGCCATTCCTCGTACAGGAGATGAAGGCACACTGATGCCAGCTGTGCTTGTGGGGCTGGCAACGCTGGTAGTAGGTGCGTCGGCGGTAGTGATGGTCAGGCAGAAATAGCGTTGGGTTTTGAGGAGAGAAGTCACAGAGAGTGGCTTCTCTCCTTTTATACGCCGTGTTGACACTACATTTTACGCCCTATTGGTACTACAAAATACGCCCTTGGGAGGGGTGTGGCATGGGTAGGATCCAAGGAAGTACGAAAGGATGTTATCCATGGGGAAATCGGCGACAGTCCGAGAGACACGTGAGTCCATAGGTCGAGATGCAGGTGCACTGCTGGAGGTAGTGGCCGATGCCGTGCTACTGACGTCAACAATTCTTGTGGAAGGCGGCTGTGAGACTCAGCTGGCAGAAGATACCGCCAGTGCGATGGGGAGTTCTTATCGGCAGGTGGATGAGTGCACTGTCTTTGTAATGCTTACGGGAATCATGGTGAGCGTGGTGGCAAAGGGTGAGACGGTGACTCGGATTGCGCGGCTGGATGGGGTGTCCCATAACATTTGGGCGACCGATCGGGTGATTGCGCTGGAGCAGCAGTGCGAGCAGGGGAAGTTGGAAGCCGGGGAGTTATTGACTAAGTTGCGGGAGGTGCGGGAAGGGCCGCGCTTCTCCCCCGCTGCGTTGGGGGCGGCCGCTGCGGTAGGCTCGGTGGGATTTGCGATTTTCTATGGAACGACCTCGCTGGATGCGCTGGCATGCGTGGCGATCATCGCATTTGTGACGCAGATTTCAGGGCATTATGCATCGAGGCTCCTCCCCAATTCTTCGCTGACGATCCTGGTGCAAGCGCTGTTAGCAACGGCTGCCTGCTGCCTTTGCCAGCGGCTATGGGCCCTGGGTATCGACAAGCTGTTGATTCCAGTGCTGATGCTGCTGGTGCCCGGCATGACGCTGGCGACGGGGATTTTGGATACGCTCTCGGGAAACTTTTTGTCTGCGACGGCTCGGTTTGGCAAGGCGCTGCTAGTGGGCATTGCCATTGCTATAGGGTCGGCTGTGGTGCTGCATTATACGGGGGTGCTCTCATGGTCCCTGTCATGATGGCGGCGGTGGGGGCATTTTTGGCCTCGGCTGCCTTTGGGCTGCTCTATAACGTGCGGGATTGGCGCCTGCTGCTGTGCGCCGGTTGTATTGGAGCTTTGGGCACGGCAGTGTACCAGAGCGTGGTGAATCAGGGGCTTGAAGAGCCTGCAGCCGCATTTTACGGCGCAGTAGCGTTTACCTGCGCCTCTTGGGTATGCGCACGGGTGGCGAGAGTGCCCATCACAACGTTTACCGCCCCAGCATTGATCCCGTTGGTGCCTGGCGGGGACGTGTACCGCATGATGGTGGCGCTGTTGCAAGGCAAGATGGACTCTGGGTTTGAGTGGGGGCTGCAGGCGCTGGCGGTAGCCGGCATGCTGATACTAGGCATGGTGCTGGTAAGCGCGGTGCCCTATGCGCTGACACAGGTGAAGACGCGGGCGAAGGATCGGCTGCGGTAGGGAGAGTGGCGCCGATGGGCTGCAGTTCATAAGGGTTTTAATTTGCTAGGTTATTGAGAGTATTTTGTCCCTCTGGAAATGTTCTACGTTAGTTGCACAGAGGGGTTACTAACGCAGTCATCGTGTTGGTTGTATTAATGATGCATAAATGCAGCCCTTGCGTTTCTCCATGGAGCGACAAGCGGCGAGTCGCTTTGAGGCGTTGGACTAGCCTTGCGATGGTGGGTAGCATAGAAGCAGCGCATGACGTGGGATTATGCCGTGGGATAACGCTTGGGGGCCGGCATGCTTGTGACTAAAGATGACCTTGACTATGGGTCAAAGGTGCCGCTCTATAGGCAGCTGGCCGATGCCCTGAGCAAGGCGATTGAGGTTGGGCTGGCTGATGGAACGCTGCAGCCTGGCGATCCCCTACCTACTGAGATGGAGCTTTGTGAAGCGTTGGATTTGAGCCGCTCCACGGTGCGAAAAGCCTATAACGAGCTTATTGAGTGGAAAAGCGTGACTCGGCGGGCTGGTCAGGGAACGTTTGTAAAGAGACGCCGGATCCATCGAAGTTTTGAGGGCGCTCCGAGCTTTCATAGCGAGATGCGTGCTCTGGGCTATGAGCCTTCAAGCAAGATTCTTTCAATTAAAAAGGTGCGGCCTACCACGTTTCAGATGGCGGGATTGGGATTGTCGATACCTGAGCCTGTATGGGACATCGTGAGGGCAGATTATGCGGATGGTATTCCGCTGTGTGTCGCCAACGTGGCTGTGCCTGTGGAGCTGATGCCTGAGCTTGATAGCGAGACAGCGGGCAGGTCGTTCTACGAGATGTTCTCAGAGGCAATGGAAGATGCAGGCACATCACTGGAGCGGATTCATGAGGCTTACGGCGTTGCCTCTTTGCCAGAGTGGGTGGCTGAGGTATTGGGAATTGATGCCGGAGCGCCGTGCTTTAGGATTCAGCGGACTACCTATGATGCAGAAGGGCGTGCTTGGGAATCTGCCGTGAGGTATGAGACGGGTGAGAACACGCGCTTTGACATCGACATAAGGCCAGATGAAGTGAGCTATTCCCATAGGTATTAAGCGTCTCTTTGTAAGCCATTTGTATTTTGCTAGTCTTGTACTGATGCGGAGTTGTGTGGGGATCTTCATCCATACAAAGTGACAATATATCTGTGACTTACCAGCATATATGGGCATTGTAGTGGGCGTTTTCGCTGCGAGAGCGATAGCGCAAAGAGATACAAATCTAAGCATACAATTTGTATGCTATTAGCCCTAGTATGGGGGGGCATCAAAAGTAATGACTCCAATAAAGGAGATGCCCCCATGATTGTTGATTCTTCCATCGCTTGCAGCCTTGGCATGTCCTCCCCTGTCGCTCTCGCCGAAGTGGTTCATAAAGCTGCTGGGCAAGGTGCCTCGGAAGTGTGCCTTGTTCGTCACGCCACCAGCTGCACCGCCGCAGGAGCCAGTGCCTTGGCGAAGGCCTCCGCTTATGCACCTGCAGGCATGAAAGTGACTCGGGGCATTATGGTGGATGCCCAGGCGCATAGGATCGCTGAAGCCCAAAGGGCCATCGATGAGGCTCACGAAGCCGATGTCATAATGCTTTACGCGGACAAGATAATGGATGAAGAGGTAGCTGGAAGCTTCACTGTTGAGCACGATGCGGCAGAGGCTCAACAGCGCTACTACATGGAGCTTTGCGCCGTGGTAGATAGGCTGGAAGGTTGGGATGCTCTGGCTCTGGTGGATCTGGTGCGCCGCTACACTGCGCTGGTGCCTTTTGAGCAGATCAAGCCCTTTGTGGTTCAGATCCTGAAGAGCCTTATCTCTCACAACTGCGCACTTGCCATTGACGGATCTTGCGTGCGCTCTGGTCTGACTCGCGATAAGGCACTCTATGACATTTTGGCTCTCTATCGTGAGCTAGGTGGCTCTTTCATTACCCTGGGCAGCCTGGCCACAGAATCCTGGATGATTGGCCGTGGTGTGGATGAACTTGAAGCAATGCTTCAGGAGCTGGGTTTTGAAGGCGTCTATAGCTATCACGAGCACAAGGCAGTGTTCCACGGGTTTGCCAACGAGGGAGCTGTAGCAATGGCAAGCTAAGCGACTGCGACCGCGCTTACCTATTGACCCTTAATGGGTGCAGGAATGGTTGGCTCCTGTGCAAAACGCACCGCCCTATTTGCCACTTGTGGTGAATAGGGCGGCTTTTGTATATCGCTCGTTTAAACTGGATGAACCCAATGAGAGGGGAATAATAAATGAATGTACCAAGTGAAGCCAAGATAGATAGCAACAGTACTTCCAGGGATCATAGGAGAGTAAAAGCAGATCGTTCGATAACCTTGGAATCACTTCTTGCCAATAATGCGCAAAACACTTCTGAGCCATGTGATCCATGGCTTCAAACAACCATGACAGATGTAGAGCGCAAGGTCTGGCAGGACTAATAATCAATAAGGCCTCGAATTTGGAGTCCGAGGCTTTATTGGCTAAAGCGAATTGCTGATGGAAAGATTAAGCGAGCTTGCTACTCCCCTAGAGATTCGCTTCTTGGAGGAACTGCTCGAGGCGGGCGTTGAACTGCTGGGGGTACTGATTGGCCATGAGATGGGCGCCGAGCACCTCGGTGGGCGTGTTGGGGCATAGAGTATTAAACCAGGGCACCGCTACGTCTGCCCAGTGCTCAGCGACGTACATGAGGGTGGGCGGGTTTTTATCGGCATCTTGAGCCTCAGGGCGGTAGTCAGAGAGGATGGCGTCGCAGAAGAGCTCGTGGCAGGTGGCTCGGGTGCAGCCGGCGCCAAGGCCCATGAAGTAGTCGTACTGCGCTTGGGTGAGCGGGCCTTGCCACATGACTTCCCGCAGGTATTCGTCCCAAAAACCGGCGGCAGCCTCGTCATTGGTGAGCACTTGGGTGCCTACGGCGCGGAGTTCGTCGGGGGTGCCCTCGGTCCAGGCGGAAGGATCGCTGTTCAACGGCAGCGGGCTCATGTCCACCGTCACCAGACCTGCCACCGCATCCCAGCCGGCTTGGCGCACAAAGCTCCAGGCCTCCAGATTTCCGCAGCTCCACCCCACCAGCACAGGCTTGTGAATGGACAGTTGGCGACAGAGCTCGATGAGGTCGGCACCGTGGGCCATGTAGTTGTTGCCTTCGGAACAGGTGGTGGAGTCACCCTGACCTCGGGGGTCTACCAGCACCACGCGATAACGATCCGAAAAGTGATCCAACTGGTGGCAAAAGACTGCGCCAGAAAAGGTGAGGCCGGGAATAAAGAGCAGGGTCTGGGCGTCTTTGGGGCCGGCATCCCAGACATTGAGGGAGACATTAGGGGCAACAGAAATTTTAGTGGGCGTGACGTCGGCAAACTTCATGGAACC
>OFFC01001424.1_pt1 | contig 11569 bp, 13 predicted proteins | sample 1521271 | NCBI WGS metagenome assembly OFFC01 (sample SAMEA3504123, study PRJEB24116) | mouse gut metagenome | biome: mouse gut; feature: mouse-associated habitat; material: faeces | place: Denmark | collected 2011 | reverse complement strand
CGACCACATGGGGATGCTGGGCACCGCTATGAACTGCCTGGCCGTAGCGGACGTGCTGGAGCAGAAGGGCGTGCCCGCCCGGGTCCAGACCGCGCTGGAGATCCGCTCCGTGGCGGAGCCCTATGTCCGGGGACGGGCCATTCATCATCTGGAGAAGGGCAGGGTCGTGGTCTTCGGCTGCGGCACCGGCAATCCCTTTTTCTCCACTGACACCGCCGCCGTGCTGCGGGCTGCCGAGATCGACGCCGACGTGATCCTGCTGGCCAAGAACATCGACGGCGTCTACAGCGCCGACCCGGCGAAGGATCCCGCCGCCGTGAAGTACGACGTTATCACCTACGATGAGGTCCTGGCTCAACGGCTGGCCGTCATGGATTCCACAGCCTCCTCTCTGGCTATGGACAACCATATCCCTGTGCTGCTGTTTGCCCTGAAGGACCCCATGAACATCATCCGCGCCCTGAAGGGCGAGAAGATAGGAACGATTGTGAAGGAGGATACAACCAAATGAAAGCCGAATATAAAGCATATGAAGAGCGTATGAAGAAGTCTGTGGCTTCCGTGGCGGCGGACTTTGCCGCCGTCCGCGCGGGCCGCGCCAATGCGTCCGTGCTGGACCGGATTATGGTGGACTACTATGGCACCCCCACCCCCATTCACCAGATCGCGTCCATCGGATCTCCGGATCCCCGGACCCTGACCATCCAGCCCTGGGACGCCGGCGCGGTGAAGCTCATCTGCAAGGCCATCCAGGAGTCCGACCTGGGCATCAACCCCCAGAATGACGGCAAGGTCATCCGTCTGGCTTTCCCACAGCTCACGGAGGAGCGGCGTAAGGACCTGGTCAAGCAGATCGCCAAGTACGCCGAGGGCGGCAAGGTGGCCGTGCGCAACATCCGCCGGGACGCCGTGGAGGACTTCAAGGCCCAGAAGAAGGCCAGCGAGATCACCGAGGACGATATGAAGATTGCGGAGAAGGAGATCCAGAAGCTCACCGACGACATGTGCAAGGAAATCGACGAGCTGCTGGCCAAGAAGGAAAAGGAGCTGCTGGCGGTGTAACCGGACCTCTGGTCTGGCGGCCCCCGGACGCTTCGGTCACAAAACTCATTTCCAGGCGGGGAAGCTTATGATCTTTTCTTTTGGTAAAAAGAAAGCGGATACGGCGGGGCAGGTGGATTTCAGCGTCTGCCCCGCCATATCGCCATTATACTGGACGGCAACGGCCGCTGGGCCAAGCGCAGGGGGCTGCCCCGCACCGCCGGACATAAGGTGGGGGCGGAGACCTTCCGCACCATCGCCACCTACTGCCGGGACATCGGCATCGAGAACCTGACGGTCTACGCCTTCTCCACTGAGAACTGGAAGCGGCCGCAGGAGGAGGTGGACACCATCATGGAGCTGTTGAAGCGGTATCTGCTGGAGGCCATCGAGACCATGGAGCGGGACAATGTGCGCCTGCGCTTCATGGGGGACATGACGCCACTCAGCGGCGAGCTGAAAGAATTGGTGGACCGGTGCAATGCCATCTCTGACCGGCTGACGGGATGCCTTTGCAGCATCTGCATCAACTACGGAGGGCGGGCGGAGCTGGTCCATGCCGCTTCGCGCTTTGCGGAGGACTGCCGTGTGGGCCTTGTAAAGCCGGATGACTTAACAGAGGATATGCTGGCGGGCTACCTCTATTCTGCGGGGATACCGGACCCGGATCTGCTGATCCGGCCCGGCGGAGAGCTTCGGCTGAGCAATTTCCTGCTGTGGCAGTGCGCTTACAGCGAATTTTACACAACGGACGTACTGTGGCCCGAATTTACCAGGGAGGAACTGCATCGGGCCATTGCGTCCTACCAGCATCGCAGCCGCCGGTACGGCGGACTGAGGGAGGGGACGACATGAGATCGAGACTTTTGGTGGCTGCGGTGGGCGTGCCTGCCCTGCTGTATGTGGTGCTGTGGGGACCGCCCCTGCTGATGCTGGCGGCGCTGGCGCTGCTGGCGGGCATCGGCGGCGGGGAGCTGTATCACTGCGCAGGCGGTGAACGGGACCCCTTTCTGGCGGTCGCCGCTGTGTTCATCCCCTGCATGACGGTGGGGTGGTACTACAGCATGCCTCAGTATGTGGGCGGCTGGTTTATCCTGTCCACCCTGGCCGTCTTTACCTACGCGATCTGCAGGGGCGGTGCGGTGCGCTTTCAGCAGATCGCCGCGGTGCTGTTTGGGGGCGTCGCCATCGGATACGCGTTTTCTTCGTTCATACAGATTTATGGCTCCGGCGTCAGCCGGGGATACCTGTTGCTGCCCTTTATCCTGAGCTTCGGATGCGACACCTTCGCCTACTTCACCGGCCTTGCCATGGGACGGCATAAGCTGGCGCCCAGGGTCAGCCCGAAAAAGACGGTGGAGGGCTCCATCGGCGGACTGGTGGGCAACGTGCTGTGCGGACTGGCCTTCGCCTGGGTCATGAACCGCTGGTTCAGCGGGAACGTGCCTTATGGCGCGATGGCGGTGCTGGCTCTGTTCTGCGGCGCGGTGGCCCAGGTGGGCGATCTCAGCTTCTCCCTTATCAAGCGGGAATTTGGGGTGAAGGATTACGGCAAGATATTCTTCGCCCATGGCGGCGTGCTGGACCGGTTCGACAGCGTGCTGTTCGTGGCGCCTGTTCTGGCGGCGCTGATGCATATCCTGAGGCTGGGCTTATAACAGAAAAAGCAGGGAACCGGAGGAGGCTCCTGATCGCTGCGGCGATCGTGCTGGCGTCCTTGCTGGCTGCTGCGGCGGTTTTTGGCCTTCGGCACAAAGAGCGGATGGCGCAGCTGGAGTCGATGTCCTTCCGGGATATGCTCCGCTATACTGCGGAGGGGCGGGACGATATCCGCATCACCGTCGGGACCATCCGGGACGGGAAAGCCGAATACACCGTCTACGGAAGAGACGGGGAAGTCCTGCCGGACACGGTCTATGAATATGAGATCGGTTCCCTGACCAAGACGGTCACCGGCGCGCTGATCTGCAGGGCCGTCAGCGAGGGACGGATGGAGCTGGACGCGCCCGTCAGCCGCTATATCCCCCTGCCGGAGGGTACCCGCGATCCCACCATCGTCCAACTGGTCACTCATATTGCTCTATTCCCCGGGAAAAGATCCTGTCCCGGGCCGCCGGTGTCAGAATGGAGGATCGGAACTACGGCTTCTGCTACTCCAACTTCGGCATGGCCCTGGCCGGGGCGGCGCTGGAGGAGGTCTATGACAAGGATTACACGTCTCTGGCGGAAGAGTTCCTTCAGGATACCCTTGGACTGGAACACACTCGGATATCGACTATGGACAGCGAGCTGGGGAAGAACTGGGCCTGGGGGGAGGACGACGGCTACCTGCCCGCCGGGGCGTTGGTGTCCAATATTGAGGATATGCTGCAATGGGCTTCCCTGCAGATGGAGGAGGACCCGGAGTACCTGGCGCCGGGCCATCAGCCCCTGCGGGAACTCCACATCACGCAAAACGGCGTGAGGATGGACGCCGTCGGTGTCAACTGGATCTATGATGGGGCGTTGGGCATCTGGTGGCACAACGGGGGCACAGGGGATTACAACAGCTACCTCTGCTTTGACCTGGAGGAGGGGACGGCGGTGGTGATCCTGTCTAACACGGCCCCGGGGTACCGTATTCCCGCGACCATGATGGGGATACGGCTTTATCAGGAAGGAGCTGAATAGATCTGGATATCAAAGAAGCTGCGCTCAATGACCGCGTGGCAGAGGAACTGATCGCGCTGTCCGCGGACTGGGCGGCGGAGAACAGCTCCCACGGCTACCGGCGGAATGGGATTGAGGACCTGGAGGGAAACCGCGTTTTTCTTGCGGAGGAAAAGGGTGAGATCGCCGGTTATCTCTTCGGAAAGCTGGAAAAAGCAAAGCAGGCAAGCTCTGTCATGCCGGAGGGGACCGCCTGCTTTGAGGTGGAGGAGCTTTATGTGAAGCCCGCCTGCCGCTCTCAGGGCGTGGGATCGGCGCTGTTCCGGTATGCGGAGGAGGCTGTCCGTGGAGAGGCGGAGTTTGTCACGCTTGGCACGGCCACGAAAAATTTCCGGGCGATCCTCCATTTCTACATCGACGAGCTGGGCATGGAATTCTGGAGTGCGCGGCTTTTTAAGAAATTTTGACCGGTAAGGAGAACATATGGTACAGACGATCTCTCTTCTGGGTTCCACCGGCTCCATCGGGCGGCAGACGCTGGACGTCTGCCGGGAGCAGGGCATCCGGGTCGCCGCTTTGACGGCTAGAAACAGTCTCGATCTGCTGGAGGAGCAGGCACGGGCGTTTCGTCCCCGGCTGGTGGCGGTGACGGATCTGGAGCCCGCCCTGGAGCTGGCCCGGCGGCTGGCGGGGCTGGACATCGAGGTGGCCTACGGGCTGGACGGCCTGCGGCGGGCGGCGTCCCTGCCGGAGAGCGAGGCGGTGGTGACCGCCGTGGTGGGCATGGCGGCGCTGTGGCCCACTATGGCCGCTATAGAAGCAGGCAAGCGGGTAGCCTTCGCCAACAAGGAAACGCTGGTATGCGCCGGTGAGCTGGTGATGGAGGCTGCAAAGCGCTATGGAGCGGAGATCATCCCTGTGGACAGTGAACACTCCGCAATTTTCCAATGCCTTCAGGGCAGCCGGGACCGTGGAGAGATCAGACGCTTGATCCTGACCTGCTCCGGCGGGCCGTTTTTTGGTTTGAGCCGGGAAGAGGTCGCCGGGAAAACTAAGACCGACGCCCTCCGCCATCCCAACTGGAGCATGGGGGAGAAGATCACCATCGACTGCGCCACGCTGATGAATAAAGGACTTGAATTTATCGAGGCCATGCGTCTGTTCCGCGTGACGCCGGATGAGGTGGATGTGGTGATCCACCGGCAGAGCATCATACACTCCATGGTGGAGTTCCGGGACGGCGCGGTCCTCGCCCAGATGGGTACGCCGGACATGCGCCTGCCTATCCGGTATGCGCTGACCTATCCGGACCGGATGCAGTCGGAGCTGCCGGGGCTGGATCTGTTGAGCTGTCCGCCGCTGACCTTCGCGCCGCCGGATCTGGAGGCGTTCCCGTGTCTGAAAATGGCCATGGACTGCGCCCGGACCGGCGGGACCAGCTGCGCGGTGCTGAATGGAGCCAATGAGGCGGCGGTGGAGCTGTTCCGGCAGGAGCGTATCGCTTTCGGGCAGATCCCTGAACTGGTGGCAGGGGCGCTGGATAAGATCCCCAGCCGCAGCCATCCCGCCATGGAGGACATTCTGGATGCGGACCGGTCAGCCCGGGAATGTGTGAGAGAGGCTGCAAAATGATAGACCTGGGAATGCCTGCTTTGATCGAGCTGCCGGAACCGGAGGACTGTGGGGCGCTGTGCCGGGAGCTGGGACTGCAGTTTGTTGAGCTGAACATGAATCTGCCCCAGTACCAGCCGGACCGGATCGACAAGGACCGCCTGAGAAAGATTCGTGAGGAGTACGGCATATATTTTACCATCCATCTGGATGAGAACCTGAATCCGGCGGATTTTAACCACTTTATCGCCCAGGCATACCTTCGGACGGCGGAGGATGCCATTGCGCTTGCAAAGCAGGTGGATATCCCGGTGCTGAATATGCACTTGTCCCGGGGCGTATACTTTACCATGCCGGAGAAAAAGATTTTTCTCTTCGACACCTGCCGGGAGAGGTATCTGGCGGCGATGAGGAATTTCCGGGACCGCTGCGAGGAGGCCATTGGGCCGGCGGCGGTTAAAATCTGTGTGGAAAACAGCAGCGGATTTACAGACTTTCACATGGAGGCATTAGATCTGCTGCTGGAGAGCCCCGTGTTTGCGCTGACCTTCGATATCGGGCACGACCACGGTATCGGGGGCCGGGACGAGGCTGTGATCCTCCGGCGGCGGGAGCGGCTGAGCCACTTCCATTTTCACGACGCGCTGGGGAAGAAGAACCATCTTCCGCTGGGCGCGGGGGAGATCGATCTGGAGAAATATTTTGCTCTGGCGGAGGCACAAAAGGGCCGGGCTGTCCTGGAAACCAAGACTGTTGAGGGGTTGAGGGAATCGGTCCGGTGGGTCCGGCGGAGCGCGTGGGCCGGATGATATTTCACCGTGCGGCGTCAGCGCTGCGGGGACCGGCCTTTGAAGGATTATTATGAAAACCATTCCCGGCGGCCGGAAGGGCCGCAAGAAAAACGACCCGGCGAGGTGAAACTATGTATATTGTGTTAGCCATTCTTCTTTTCGGAATTTTGATCGCCGCCCACGAGTGGGGCCACTTCATAGCCGCACGGCTGTGCGGCGTTACCGTCCACGAGTTTGCCATCGGTATGGGACCGCAGGTCTGGCATAAGGATGGGAAAAAGGGGACAAAATTTTCCCTCCGCGCTCTGCCTATCGGGGGCTTCTGCTCCATGGAGGGCGAGGAGGAGGACTCCGACGACCCCCACAGCCTTTCCCGGCAGGGCTTCTGGAAAAAAGTCCTGGTCTTTGCCGCCGGGGCCATGATGAATCTGCTGGTGGGGATGTTCATCATCCTGATCCTCAATTTTCAGGCGGCGGCTTTCGCGGTGCCTACGGTGGCGGGGTGTGCCCCGGAGTTCGAGGCGGTGAACGGCGGGGCCCTGCTGGAGGGGGACGAATTTTACTCCATCAACGGTTCCCGGGTATATCTGCCTAGTGATATCGATCTGCTGCTGATGGTTGCCAACCGGGAGCCCATCGATCTGGTGGTGCTGCGGGACGGGGAGAAGGTGTCCTTTTCCGGCCTGAAGGTAGGGACCTTCAGCGACAGCGAGGGCGGGACCTATGAAGGGTACGGATTCTACCGCACCGCAAAGGTAAAGGAGGCCACCTTCGGTACGCGGCTGCAATATACCTGGTACAATACGGTGGATTTTGTCCGCACCGTCTGGTTCAGCCTGCAAATGCTGGTGAGCGGCAGCGCGGGGGTGTCGGATCTGAACGGCCCGGTGGGTATCGTATCCACCATCAACGATGTGGGCAATCAGAGCGCCAGCGTGGCCGACGCGCTGCTGAACATCGTCTATTTCGGCGCGTTCATCTCCGTCAACCTGGCGGTAATGAACCTGCTGCCCATCCCTGCTCTGGACGGAGGGCATATCCTGTTTCTGGTGGTGTCCACCGTCTCTGAGAAGCTGTTCAGGAAAAAGATTCCCATGAAGTATGAGGCGGCCATCAATATGGTGTTCCTGTTCCTGCTTATGGGTCTGATGCTGTTTGTCACCTTCAACGATGTGATGAAACTGGTCGGGGGCGGAGGTACGCCGTCATGACAAAGCAGATCATGGTGGGCAGTGTCCCGGTGGGCGGCGGCGCAGCCGTCTCTATCCAGTCCATGTGCAATACTAAGACCCATGACGTTCCCGCCACCGTGGACCAGATTCATCATCTGGAGGCGGCGGGGTGCGAGATTGTCCGGGTGGCGGTGCCGGATATGGCGGCGGCGAAAGCCATCGGGGCCATCAAAAGCCGAATCCATGTCCCACTGGTTGCGGACATTCACTTCGACTACAGGCTGGCTCTGGAGTGCGCCGCCCAGGGGATCGACAAGATCCGGATCAATCCCGGCAACATCGGCGGGGAGGATCGGGTGAAGGCGGTGGCGGACGCCTGCCGGGAGGGGCGCATCCCCATCCGCATCGGCGTCAACGGCGGCTCCCTGGAGAAAGAGCTCCGGGCCAAGTACGGCGGCGTCACTGCTGAGGCTCTGGTGGAGAGCGCACTGGGTCACGCCGCCCTGCTGGAGAAGTTCGATTTTACGGATATCTGCATCTCTGTTAAATGTTCCTCCGTTCCGGTGACTATGGGGGCTTACCGGCTGCTCAGTGAGAAGTGTCCCTATCCTCTGCATCTGGGAGTCACCGAGGCGGGGACGCCGGATATGGGCATGGTAAAGTCCGCCATGGGCATCGGCGGGCTGCTGTGTCTGGGTGTGGGGGATACCCTCCGGGTGACCCTGACGGCGGACCCGGCGGAGGGGGTCTATGCCGCGAAAAAGATTCTTTTGGCCGCCGGGCTGCGGCAGGAGGGACCGAATATCATCGCCTGTCCCACCTGCGGTCGGACCAATATCGACCTCATCCCCATGGCGGAGGAGGTGGAGCGCCGTCTGGCGGGCTGCACAAAGCCCATTACCGTGGCGGTGATGGGCTGCGCGGTGAACGGACCCGGCGAGGCTTCCGCCGCCGACGTGGGCATCGCCGGCGGAAATGGGGAGGGGCTCCTGTTCCGCAAGGGGGAGATCCTCCGGAAGGTGCCTCAGGACAGGCTGGGGGACGCCCTGCTGGAGGAGATTGCCAAATTGTAATTGAAAGTTTTTTCAAATCCGGGGAACAATTTCATTATCTGTCCGTCTAACAGGCAGTCCGATTGACGGACGAATGAAAAAGACCTATGGAGGTACACATGAAAAAACTGACGAGTATTTTGCTGAGCATGACCCTGATCCTGACCCTGGCTGCCTGCGGCGGCGGAGGGAACGGCGGGCAGAATAAGGAAGCCCCCGACCTGAACCAGTACTATGAGGACTTCATGGCATCCCTTGGCGCGGACAATCAGCCCGCCATGGGAGATGTGGAGGGGGAGCAGCTCGCCGCTGTTTATCCTGGCCTGGAGAACTACGCTACAAAGCAGGCTGTGCTGAAGATGGCGATGATCTCCGCCGTGGCCTTTGAGTTCGCTCTGGTGGAGTTGGAGAACGAGGCCGATGCGAAGGCGGTGGCGGACATCTTCCAGGCCAGGATCGACTACCAGATCGAGAACGGGGCGTTCTATCCCATGACGCTGGAGGGCTGGGAGCAGGCCGAGATTGTTACCCAGGGGAACGTGGTCGCCCTTATCGTCGCCCAGGGGAGTCAGGATCAGGCGGTGGATGCGTTCAACGCGCTGTTTGCGTAAGGAATAACGGGGGCATACATGCGGGAGCGCGTGTATGCCCTCTTTTACAGGAGAGAGAAGCAATATGATCTTTTCCAGTCTGCCCTTTCTGTTTTTCTATCTCGTGGCCGTGCTGGCCGTCTACAAGCTCTCGCCATTGAAGCTGCGCAATCTCATCCTGCTGGTGGTGAGCCTCTTTTTCTATGGCTGGGGAGAACCGGTCTACATCATTATCATGCTGCTGTCCATCGTGGTGGACTACGTCCACGGGATGCTGGTGGAGCGCTGGCGGGAGGATGACCGGAAGGCCCGGCGGGCGGTGGCGTCCTCGGTGTTCTTCAATCTGGCCATACTGGTGTTTTTCAAATACTGGGACTTTATTGCCGGCAACTTAAACGCTCTGACGGGGCTGCAGCTTCCGGTGCTGGGGCTGCCTCTGCCTATCGGCATCAGCTTCTACACCTTCCAGACTATGAGCTACACCATCGACGTCTACCGTCAGGATGCGCCGGTGCAGAAGAATCCCATCGCCTTTGGCGCGTATGTAACGCTGTTTCCCCAGCTCATCGCGGGTCCCATCGTCCGCTATAAATCCGTGGCGGATCAGCTGGAGGAGCGGAGGGAGGATCTGGACAAATTCGTCTCCGGCGTCCGGCGCTTCACTGTGGGCGCGGCGAAGAAGGTCCTCCTTGCCAACGCTATTGGCCAACTGTGGGATCAATCCTTGGCATCCCAGAATCTGACGGCTGTCGGGGCGTGGCTGGGGCTGGCGGCTTATGCTTTTCAGATCTACTTTGACTTTTCCGGCTACAGCGACATGGCTATCGGTCTGGGGCGGATGTTCGGGTTCGAATTTCTGGAGAACTTCAACTATCCCTATATCTCCAGGTCTGTGGTGGAATTCTGGAAGCGGTGGCATATCTCTCTGACCACCTGGTTCAGGGAGTATGTGTACTTTCCTCTGGGAGGCAACCGGGTCCCGAAATGGAAATGGATCCGGAATATCCTGATCGTCTGGACCCTCACCGGCATCTGGCACGGCGCGGGATGGAATTTCCTGCTGTGGGGCCTGTACTACGGGGCGTGGATGCTGGCGGAACGGCTGTTTCTGGGGAAGTGGCTGGAGAAGCTGCCCGGGGCGGTCCGGCATATCTACACCATGTTCATCGTCCTCATTGGCTGGGCCCTGTTCGCCGTGGAGGACATGGGGCGGCTGGGGGCCTATTTCAGCTCCCTCTTCGGCGGCGGAGGCTGGTTCAGCGCCGTAGACGGATACCGGCTGCGGACGTATCTGCCTACGCTGGTGATCCTGATCGTCGGCTCCACGCCCCTGATGGGGAAGCTGTGGGACAGGCTGGGGGAGAGGACCCGTGCGGTTTTGCAGCCCCTGCTGGTACTGGGGGCGCTGATCCTCTGTACCGCGTCTCCGGTGGACGCGGGGTATAACCCGTTCCTGTACTTCCGGTTTTGAGAGGGGGAGATATATTTATGAAGCAGGATAACAGAAAAATTGCCAGGATATCCCAGGTTGTCACAGCCGTTCTGTTCTGTGCTTTTCTGGCGGGCTTCGGTCTGCTGCACATCCTTCTGCCGGACCGGACCTTCTCTCCAGTGGAGAATCGTACCTTGTCCAGTATGCCGGACTTCTCCTGGTCCGCCTTGGCGGACGGCAGCTATACCTCCAAGCTGGAGAAATATCTGGAGGACCAGTTTCCCCTCCGGGACGGCTGGATGGGGCTGAAAAACCGGTACGAGTATCTGCTGGGCAAGCGGGAGTTTCATGGGGTGTATCTCTGTGGGGACAGGCTGATCCACAAGATTGAGGACGCCAGCCGGGCGGAGCAGAATATCGCCTATCTTCAGAAGCTGACGGAATTGACGGATATCCCGGTTTATCTGGGACTGATCCCCACGGCGGCGGAGGTCTATCGGGACCAGCTGCCCGCTGGGGCGGAGAATTTCGATCAGGCGGCTTATCTGAAGAAGGTCCGGGAGAGCGTCCCGGACGCCGTCTGGGTGGATATGGAGAAATGGATGGACGGCGCGTCCGGCGTATCTCTGTTCTACCGCACGGACCACCACTGGACCAGCGCCGGCGCGTGGCACGGGTACGCGGCCCTGATGGAGGCCATGGGGGAGCCTTTCGAGCCTCTGGGAACGCCGGAGACCGTATCTGAGGATTTCTATGGCACGCTCTATTCCTCCTCAGGCGTCCACTGGCTTGCGCCGGACACCATTGAGCGTTATGTCTCCGGGGAAAGCGTTACCGTGGAGAACTTCGAGAAAGGGGAGACCCATGGGCTGTATGTGGACAGCTTTCTGGGGGAGAAGGACAAGTATGCCTCCTTCCTTGGGGGCAACACGCCGCTGTATATCATTCGGAATCCGGAGGCTGCCTCTGAGGAGAAGCTTCTGGTCGTCAGGGACAGCTACAGTGATGCCATGGCACCGTTTTTGAGCCAGTATTTTGCGGAGATACACCTGGTCGATCTGCGGTATTACCGTACCTCTGTGGTGGAGTACGCCAGGGAGAACGGCATGGACCGGATCTTTGTCTGCTACAGTGTGGAGAATTTTGTGAAGGATCTGGATGCTGTTTTCATGGGACGGTAGATCGTTCTTTTCGTTATCCCGGGGGCTTCTCGCCCCCGGACTCCTCGGGT
>OFFC01001423.1_pt1 | contig 11574 bp, 7 predicted proteins | sample 1521271 | NCBI WGS metagenome assembly OFFC01 (sample SAMEA3504123, study PRJEB24116) | mouse gut metagenome | biome: mouse gut; feature: mouse-associated habitat; material: faeces | place: Denmark | collected 2011 | reverse complement strand
TGGACTTGTGTTACAAAATTATAAATTGTCTGTTACTTTTCAGATAATTTTATTCCGACCCTTTACCGATTTTATCAAGAATCGGTAAAAGGACGGAATAAGATGGTTAACTATAATATTTAGCCGGATAGTTATACTTTATTCGTATGTCTCCCAAATCGGTTCCGGCAGATGGGGTCGGTCTGTTGAGACAGATAGGGTAGGCGGCGTGGTTGGTTTGTCTTTTTCAAAGAAGAGAACAGGGAACTTGCTGTCTGTCCATAGATTAGAACTTGAATCTTCGGTTTCGCCTGCAATGACATTGATCCGGTAGGCGATGAGGTACCGGCAGATGTCATTGAACCAAGGCAGATGATCGATCATACAGTTTTTTTCTGTCGAATGACAAATATTCAATTTGGCATCCTGGTCGCTGGTGTAGCCTAAGCCTCCATGGTATATTTGCAGTCGCTCGATATAGTCATTGTGACCTTTAAAAACATAGCTGTAGTAATGTTGCCATAAGAAACTCGGATACGGCAGTCGGTGAGCTGCGATATTTCCGTAAAATCCGGTACGTGCCGGTTGGTCGCCGGAGAACAAAGCTTTTCGTTTTTCAGTCAGATAACTTTGGGCTTGGGCCGTAAATAGCCGATCGGATTCCGACCATTCGTCGGCCAGATGGCCTATGGCATGACCACCCACTTCGTGCAGGAACAAGTTGGTAAATCCGCCGGGGAGTTGGGTGTCACGGTTCAACGGAACAAGGCTGATGGTTAACCCGTTGGGTAAGAAATAGGTTTGTCCGCCGTAGCGTTCGTCATTTACCAGAACAACAACTACTGTATTCCGTTCGAGGATATCCGTCGTCATGCCCAGTATTTTGGAACAATAAGCTTCTATTGAGGGCTTGCTATAGGATAATTTCGTTTGGAAGGTATTCATTTCCGTAAAATAAGTGTAGAAGGGGGTAGTTGCGGAGGATGTTGTCGGAGCAACGGAAGGTATTTCCCGTTGTTTCGATTCACTGGCAATGGAGTAGATGTTGAAGTAGTCTTTATAAGTTTTGTAAGGTTCGATTTCGAAAAGTGCTTCGCAGGCTTCTTCGACCGCTTGCTCGAAAGCTCCCGTTTCCGTTATCAGGTCTTCGGCGATAAAACCGTCGCCCAGGAAGACAAGGTTGAGGGCTTTGTCCAACGGGCGGTTTGAGAGATGGGCTTTGATATGTCCGTCCTGGCGAATTCCTCCTTCCTGTGTGGCGGTTAATTTCACTGATCGGATACCATAGTGGATGCGGACCACGGATGTACGTTCGTATGCCTGGCTGTTGTCGGAGCTGTTGAATACCAAGTCGGCATTTCCGGTTCCGATGGTGTCGCTTACTTGTAGCCATCCCGACTTGTCGGCGATTTCTACTTTCCAGGCCATATTGGTACGAATTTTCAGGACTTCTGTGCTGGGTTTACGATTGAAATCCAGATTCTTTTTATCTTCTTCAACTTCGAAAACCATTCCGTTTTGACGAACAGATAGACGGACGATATTGTCGCCACAGGTTACTTTTACAGCAGTCCCCCGTTCGTAAATATCGTCGGAAGGGGCAACACAAATGATTAATTTCCCTTCGTTGACGCCCTGGCCTTTTTCTATCGTACACCAGTCTGCCATACTTTCGGCATTCCAGTGGGAACCGGCAGTGACATCGATAACTGCCGTATCGCCTGCTGCTTTCAGGAGGAGATCGTCATTAGAAAATACTAAACTATCGTCTACTGCATTGTCATGACATCCGGCCAGGAATGCCGATAGTAATAGCATTATCGCTGCTGTGGTTTTGTATAATGGATGTAAATATGTCTTCATATTTTAAGAATTTACAGTATGTGTTGTTTGGTTACAGCCTTTCACACCTTCCTGGATTTGTTTGATCAATTCTTCAACCGAAAGATAGCCGCGGGTGGTGTAAATTATTTTTCCTTCCGGATTCAGGATCACGTAAGTAGGAAAAGCTTTGATTTCCCATTGTTTGGCCAACTGTTTCCCTTCGTTTTTCTCCATATCGATTTTCAGATTGACGAAACGCGGATTGAAATAATCACCGGCCTGTTTGGCTGGGAATACTTGTCGGCTCATCATTTTACATGGTCCGCACCAACTGGTATAGCAATCTACAAAAACGTTTTTCTTTTCCCGGCGGGCTTTTTCAAGTGCTTGTTGCAAACTGCTGTGTTCAAAAAGAATTCCTTGATACGATGTTACATTGTTCAAAGCATCACGGTATTGGGAAAGCCGTGTCCCTTCGGGCATTCCTGCCATTTGGGAAGTAAGATAAGCAGCTACCTTTTCTTTATCTGCTTCCTCCAAGTCGTAGAGTTGGCCCAAGGTCACGTCCAGATAACAACGGGTGTTTGCGCTCGGTAGCCCTGGTACGGTTTGGGTCCAAAGCTCCATCATATCCGAGTAATTTTTCTGTTCCCGTAAATGCAGAATACGGCATAAATTCAGCATTTGCCTACAATTGGAAGATTCGCTGTTCAGTGCTTCCAGTTTCTTTTCGACTTCAGCGATAATCGGGCCGTTGTAGTTTTTTTCTAATAGCAAGTAGGAAGCCATTGCTTGAAAAGCACGCTGTACAATGAACTTTGATACTTTGTCTCCATTTCGTTTGGTCAGTTTGTCCCGGTTCCGGTAGATAAAGTCGAATTCCGGGCTACCCCATGACTTGCTTCGTTTACAAAGAATGTCCCAGCTTTCCGGCTTGAACATTTCCGACGAATCAACATGTTGTATGTAATAATCGCTTACTTCCTTATATTTATCTGTTTCATCGGCGTTATGCAGGGTTACGGCATACTTGAGCAAAAAGCGGGGAGAACGATCGCCTTTTTCATAACGGCGGGTCATGCCCACAAGTGAAGTCTTCGGATTCAGCCCTTGTTTTAGTTTGTCCAGAAATTCGGGAGCTTGGGATCCTCCTACGATTCGGTGCTGGATCGCCCCTGTGGCGTCCAAAATCAGGAAGTGAGCATAAAAGTGGATATTATACCGCTTGGCCAATTCCCGGCCTTCCGGTGTATGTACCATGTCTACACGCAGAGGTACGAAATGTTTGTTTATAAAATCAGCCAGCTGGGGCTCGGGTAACACCAGAGAATCCATCAATTGGGAAGCTCCTGCCCAACTTGCATAACAATTAAAAAAGATGGGCTGTTGTTTGTTAGCCGCTTGTTGTAAAGCTTCTTCCAAAGTCGTGCACCAACGAATTGGTTGAGAGGTTTTTTCACGGGCATTTACGTTTAAAGTCAGCCAGCATAATAATAGAGAAATAATCAATTTCATTTTTCTTCTTTTTTAGTCATTGTTTTTACTAGTCGTACATTATAAGAAGGGCGGACAACTGTCGGTGAACTGATCAGGCGACTGGTTGTCCGGCGGATTCCCGTTTCATAGAGGGAAATATGCCGCACAATACCATTGGAAAGACTGTCCGAAACAAACACCCGATCGCTACACCAAAAATAAGCACCTTTGTTCCGGTTGGCATAACGCGAATTATAAGCAGTTGACAAGGCATACACTGCTGCTCCGCCGTATAAAGCGTCAAAACCGATTCCTTGCTCTCCGGCTTTTAACAATTCTCCGGCATATTCACCCCGCCAATTTTCCAGGCCTTCCAATTCGGCAGGATTCATTCCCAGTTTTCGTTCCAAGACCATCCATTCGGCATCGGTGGGGAGGTGAAAGCCGTCGGGAGCACCTTCCTGTACTGCCCGTAGAGCCCCTTCGTACGAATAGAGATAGCCGAAACGGGACAGGTAGTCTTTATCTACATTAAAGTGATAATCGATGGCATCATTCCAGATCGTCATCAATACCTCCTCAACAGGAGTCAATAGCGTACCACTCATTGTAATCAATTGAGGAATATTGTAATTTCTTACCTGTTGGGAAAGCCAAATGGATTGCCCTGTGCCTGTTCCGGCAGGGATTTTGCCTTCTTCTCCGGCATTGAATAGTGCTTCGCTCAGATAAAGCAAAAAACGCTGTCCTGAATGACTCCTGCAAAAATTCTGATAGGCATTTTGATTGGTACCGTTCAGGATTTCACGGTCACTGCCGTAGGATTCTCCGTAAGTGACACAACCGTCCAGACTGCCGTTGGGAAGGGCATAACGATAGTTTTCCGCCAGCCATGTCTGATTGCCGATAGTGAGGGTTTTGTATGTGTTGCCGGCTTTATCTGTAACACTGCCGTAAGTGATTCCCTGGGGTTTGGGAGGTATACCGGTTTCTTCGTCCTGACAGGCTGCTACAGATACCATGGTCAAAAGAAGAATGTATAAATAGTTGATCTTTTTCATATTCAGTTTCATTATAGTTCGACTCCCAATTCATCCCGGATAATAGCATATAAAATTTCATACTTTTTGATCACCAGCGGGCAATGGTTCCAGCGGGATAAAAATTCTTTCCGGGGATATTTCATCATTTCCCGCAAATAAAGTTCCAGGTCTTCTTGTTTATTCCTGGGGGTATAGTATATTCCATAGTTTTTATCGAAATAAACGAAGCCTTGCCGGCCTACCAGTTCCCTGCTGTATAGGATATATTCGTCTACCTGCTCGTCTGTCCATTTGCCGTATTTTGTCATTTCGTTTCTAAAGGTACCCATAAGACTGCTGGCACCTGGATCCTCATTGTATTCTTCTGCTAAAGCTCTTGCTGTCCAAGGTTTTCTAGGTCCCATCCAGGTCGGAATTTCTTCATCCGGATAAAAAGTGCTCCAATCTTGGTTGTATGACTTTTCGTCTACTACGGCATGGAATAGTTTCAGTTCTTCTTCGTAATTTCCGAGTTTCGTTTCCACCAGTTGGTTCCGGTATGTGAGTGATGTCGATTCCATTTCTTCTTCTTTCAGGGATTCGAAATTAGAAAATATTAAATTCCGGTAGCGACTCAGAAAAGAGATGGTAGTCAATTGCGAAGAACTGATCTGATGGCAGTCTTTTGTCAGCCATATTGCATGCGGATAGAGAGCCGCTTGCGTATTCTTCAGAAATATTTCCGTGAAACGTAGGGCTTTCATTTGCAGGTCGGGGGTGGTTAGTGGTGTCGTTTTATAAGTCACTGTTCCCTGATTGGTGGTGTTGAAAGCCCAGTTCAGATCCAGTGTTTCGTAGCGAAAAACCGAATCGCCGGAGATGTCTACTTTGATAAATATTTTTTCTATCGTATCGTTGAAATACACAGGCACTCCGTAGGTTGTATATAATTCAAAACGTTGGTGCTGGATAGAATCTGTTGCGTCGTCGGTGATACAGATTCCGGTGATCGATACGATTGGTCAATTCGTCTTCTTTCTGACAGGCGATAGCTATGCAGGCCAGTAACAGATATAAACTTATTCGTTTCATATGTTTATCATTTTTCTTTTTTGTTCAGCATATTATTCGTCGTCCTCTCCTACCGGTTGGCGTTTTTCTCTTGGGTTGGCAGGCATGGGAACTTTATCATATTCCAAAACGGATTGTGGAATCTGGAATGTATAAGCCGGATCATTTTCTTTCAGCACATAGGTATCGGTACGTTCCCAATGATAATTCCTGGATTCGTATACATTGAATTGATGTCGTATTGGCTTACTGTAGGGATAAGTTTTACAAACGGCATAACGTCGCAAGTCGAACCAGCGGTGGCCTTCAAAACATAATTCCCGGCGACGTTCCAGCCGGATTTCGTCTATCAATTGTTCTCCGCTGTATGCTGTGTGGCGATAGTTTTCTATCCGGTTTTCACGTAACCGTTGCAGGTAGCGGTTGGCTTCTTCTGTGGCATCCAGCATGGCGCAGGCTTCGGCCATATTCAGGTAGGCTTCGGCTATTCGTAGGGTGAAAATATCGGATATGTGGGAAACGAATTCAATGCCTGTTTTGTATTTTGCGCTCAGACCGAGTGCTCCGGTGGTGAAGTGGGGGACAAAAAAGTTTCGGCGGTAGTCGGTAGTGTCGAATAACTCCACCAGTTCCGGTGATACGGCGAAATCACCCTGCTCGCCTTGTATACTGTTTTGTACATTTAAAGACCCCTGGGAGAAAAGCACTTCTGGATTTTCTTCGGTCAGGAAAGCTGAGGCTTGGGTGTTTATCTGTGAAAGTGTTGCTTGTTCGGTCAGTAACTCCTCGGCCGTTTGGCGGGCATTTTCCCAATCCTGCATATAGAGATATACCCGGCTGAGCAACAGTAAAGCTGCTTGGCGTGAGGCGCGGTGTAAGGGGCGTGATTGGGGACTTTCGGTCAGAAAAGTCACAGCACTTTGTAAATCTTTGACGATTTGGTTGTATACCTGAGCCACCGGGGTGCGTTCGAATTGGATGTCTTTGTCTTTATCGTGTTCTACATATTCCGTGAGTTTTAAGGGAACGCCCGGATCGGTTGTGCTTGTTGCCTCGTTGTAGGCTTTAGCATAAAGATTGATCAGTGTGAAAAACAATTGTCCCCGGATGAAATGGCATTCGCCTTTTACACGGATGCGGTCTTTTTCTTCGGCTGGTGAGTCAACGGAAATATCGTCGATTTCTTTCAGAATGATGTTTACAACATTGATACGGCGATAGAATTCAAGCCAGGTTTGGCTGTCATCGCGTAAGGTATTCCCTTCAGGATTACGTCCTACTTCCAATTGCCAGGCATAATAACCGAATAACGGTTGCATCATGCCGGCCCATTTCTTACCTGCTGTGCCGTTGGGAACCGTTGTGATGTCGTCGTCCAGGGTATTCAGCCAACCGGCATAATTGGTCGAAATGTATTCACAGGCAGAAGCCGGAATATAACCGTCTCCCAGTAACACTTCGTCGAAGTGTGAGACTTCTTTCGCCACTGTTTGGGTTTGCGAATATTCTTTCAGAAAATCGCTGCATCCGGAGAGGAGGAGTGTGATAAGACCATATATTATTTTTTTCATATTCATATCGATTTATCAAAATGAAACATTAATACCGAGGGTATAGGCGGGACGGATCGAAAGATTGGGTTTGGAGAACCCGGCTTGTGAGGGATCCTGGCCTTTTAGTGCCTTTGTAGAAATTGTAAACAAATTCTGGGTATTGAAGCTAATGGAAGCAGAAGAAAACGGTGTTTTTTTCAGTACATTTTTCTGTAAGGAATAGCGTAACGTCAATGATTGCATTTTCAAATAATTGCCGCTCACTACCCGAATGTCCGAATTATCGTACATATTCCAAAGACTTTTGGCGAATACTTTTGTTTTGTTGCCGTTTTCTTTTGACCAATGGCTATTGTAGTTATCATAATTGTCGTCTGTGCGGCTGAGAATAGCCGGAATAACGGTTTGTTTTTCATCGCCGGGCACTTGCCAGCGATTGATGAATTCTTTACGAACATTGTTTTCGGCACTCACTCCGCTGATAATCGGTTCGTAAAGGGCGAATAAACGAACTTTCGATCCTAAGCTGTAAGCCAGATTGAAAGATAGGGTAATGCCTTTCCAAGTGAAGGTATTGAATACATTTCCGTTCATAATCGGTTCGCGGGTTCCGCTTTTATCCATTACCAGACGTACCACATCTTCTAAGCGTTTATCCTCGAGCAGATGCCGGCGGTCGGTGTAATCGTCGAAAACCGGAACACCGTTTTCGTCATTCAGACCCAAAAATTTATAGGAATAAAAAGTACCTACGGCTTCGCCGCTTACAGTAGCCGTTCCGGACAGATAGTGGGATAATTCGTAGTTTTCTACGGCATCGGTCTGGGCCGTGTTTTTATTGGTCGAGTAGCTGGTGGAAAGACGCCAGCTGAAATCACCGATTTTTACTGGAGTGGTTTGCAGGGAGAGTGAGTAACCGACATTTTTCAGATCGCCGTTGTTCATGACGTACGAGTTGATACCGTTTGTTTTAGCTACATTCACCCAACTGAAAAGGTTGTCGGTTTTTTTCCAATAGAAATCGCCGATTATATTCAGGCGTCCGTTGAAAAAGCCGATGTCGAATCCTGCATTGATCTGTTGGGTTTCTTCCCATTTCAGGTTGGGGTTCGGAAATTGGGCGACATTCGATATATTTTCATTATAATAACTGTTTATCGGCTGTTGATTAATCAGTAAGTTCGGGGTTTGTCCGTCCAGCATATTTCCCTGTTTTCCGTAGGAAAAACGCATTCGGGCTTCCGAAAGCCAGGAAGCGTCCTTCAATAGCGTTTCGCGGGCATTCCACATTCCCGAAGCCGACCAGATAGGCAGAAAACGTTCGTTGCTCCGGCTGCCGAATTTGTTTGAGGCGTCGGTACGGCCGTTGATGTTCAGCGTAAAATAGTCCCGATAGCTATAGGTAACAGCCAGGTAAAAACTCAAAGAATTGGTCAGCCCCCGGTTGAAACTCAGGTGATTTTTTTGTAACCATTCTTTGTAATAAGGAAAGTCTTCCAATTCCAGTGATGACATGTCCGTAAACTGCATTCCGCGCTCTTTGACATATCCCCGGCTTTCGTTATTCATACTTTTCGAACGTGCTATATTGACCTCATAACCTAAGGTGGCTGTGATCAGGTGTTGTTGGTCTCCGCCGAATAATTTGCGGTAGTTAGATTGGAGACGTGCTGTCAGGGTTTCGGTATCGCTGTTGGTGGTTTGGATGATTCCACCATAGGGAAGAATACATTTGCCCTTTTCATCGGGCATGGGGACGTCTTCGTATTCTCCGTTTTTCAGAGAGGCGATATAAGCCGTTTTGTCTCCCCACCATTTTTCTTGCAGGGTGCTGCTTACCGAATAGGAAGCTATTCCCGTGACATCCCAGGTAGGCAGGATGTCATATTTCAGGTTTAGATCTACTTGTATTCCTTTGCCCTCGTAGCTGTTCGAACTGTTGTCGATTTCATTCAGTATATTATATCGTAAGTATTTGTTGCCGATACCGCCGGAGTAACCACCTTTGTAGCGTTCGTAATAATATAGCGAACCGTCTTCATTGAAAGCAGGAAGTGCACGAGTTGTATTATAGGCATAGTCCATGGCGTCGATATTCGATGCCAGATGATTCTTTTTTTGTACATTTCCGTTCAGTTTTACTCCCACATTCAGTTTCGAAGTCATTTTGATGTTCATATTTGCCGTAACCGTGTAGCGTTCGGTATAGGTCGTATTGGACACACCGTTATCCCGGTCATAACCTAAAGAAGCATAATAACGGATAATGTCCGAACCTCCGTTGATATTTAAACTGTGGTTGTGGGAGTAAGTGTCCCGGGTCAGTAAATCGAACCAGTCGGTGTTGACTTGTTCGTACCAAGTTACTTCGCTGAGAAATGTGTTGTAATCGATTTGTCCGGTTTGCAGGCGATAAAGTGCTCCTTCGTAACCGACCAGCGGCATTTGAGCTGGAAAAATATAATGCTGTTCAGTCAATGCTTTCCCGAATTCTACCCGCTCCTGTGAATTCATCAGATTGATGTTACGGTCCGTATACCGGGGACGGCGGGTGAATTTGGAAGAATGGTTGTATGATAATACCGGTTTTCCGATACGACCTTTTTTTGTCGTCACTACAATTACTCCGTTGGCAGCCCGGGTCCCGTACAAGGCTGTAGCCGAAGCGTCTTTCAAAACATCGATGCGTTCGATATCCTGAGGATTGATGCCGGCAATGGCATTTCCGATGATATTGAGATAGTCGGGATTATTCAGGTCTTCAGGATCAACATCCACGGGATCTGTCATCACAATACCGTCGAGCACCCAAAGCGGTTCCCGGTTACCCAGCAATGTCGAGGTCCCCCGCACACGGAGACGTGGAGTCGCTCCTACTTCTCCCGAGTTCAGCATAAAAGCCATATCCGGAATACGGCCTTCCAGCATCTGGTCGATGCTCATTACACCGGGAATCATAATATCTTCTGCTTTTACCGAAGTGATGGAACTGGTGAGTGTGCGTTTGTCTAATACCTGGTAACCTGTTACGATTGCTTCTTCCAATTCTACTTCATCTTCATAAAGCGTAATTTTAATTTCTTTTTGTCCGGCATATTTTACCTTTTCTGTCCGCATACCGATGAAAGAGAATTCCAATACCAAGTTGCTGCTGCCCGATTTGGGATAATTTAGCCGGAATTTTCCGTTGGCATCGGTTGTTGTTCCGAACATAGAGCCTTGTACTTTTACCGTAACACCTGGTAGCGGTGTATTGCTCGCATCCGTCACAATTCCGGAGAACTGAATAAATTCTTCATTTTGAGATTGTGGTTTCGCACAGGGGGAGGACTGACTAATCAGTATTATGGCGTCCTGCATTTTCCAGGTCAATCCGGTGTTGGCGAAAATCCGATCCAGCAGACTGGCCACTTCTTCGTTCCGGGCTTCTACTGAAATATGTCCCAATTGTTCTGTATTGTAAATGAAACTCAGCTGAGTTTGCTTTTGAATTTCATTTAAGACATGTTTGATAGAAACATCAGTAAGATGGAACGTTACCCGTTCATTTTGAGCAAATGTGCTTGCCGACACCGAGAAGGCAAGTGCACATACTAATCCAAAAACCATCTTTATTTTCAGCAGATGGTATTGAACGAGTCCCCGAGCATAAGGCAAGTTGAATCTTCTTTTTTTCATAGGTTTTCGTATTAGTGATTATCAATTTATTGTATCAGAATGGTCTTTTCGTTGCATTTAAATATCACTCCGGTTACTTCACTGATGGCGGATAAAATCGTTTCTATCCGTTCATATCGTTTCAAGTGGCAGGTGAAATGCAGTTGCCGGCGTTTATCGTTCAGATAAAACACCTCTTTGTCATACCAGAGTGCCAGGGTGTGGAGAATTTCTTCCAATGATTCGTCGTCGAATATGAAAAAGCCATCCCGCCAGGCAATATAGGACAGGGCGTTTACTTTTTCGATTTTAAAGGAATTGGTTTCCCGGTAAAAGTCGGCTCGTTCGCCCGGTTGCATATACAAAGTCTCGCCTTTTTCCCTTAGGATGGCGATGGAACCTTCGGCCAATACAGTGCGTGTGCCTTGGAGGTAATGGGTATTCAGATTGAAAACCGTACCATACACTTTCACGGTAAGATCTTGGGTTTCCACATAAAAAGGACGTGTAGAGTCAGCTTTTATTTGAAAACAAGCCTCCCCGTTTAAATATACTCTCCGTTCATTGCCATTAAAAACAACAGGGTATTTCAGATAACTATCGGCGTTTAGCCAGATTGAACTTCCGTCGGATAATAATAATCGGTATTCACATCCCCGGGGAATATGGATTGCATTTTCCATTGTGGTTTCGTGAATGGCAGTCGTATCATAAATTAATTGTCCGTCTGTATTTAGAATTTCTAAATGTGATTCGGGCTGAATGACAGAGTGCGCTGTTTTTCTTAAATCGAATTTCTGACCATTTTGAAGCATCAGCATGGGAGTGGCCGGTAATTTGTTTTGCTTTGGTAAAATGGTGTTTTGTTTTGTTATCATCCATACAGTAAAGCATAGAAATAAGGGGAAAACAACGGCTGCATATTTCAACCATTGCCGGAATTTTTTATGTCTTTGTTGCTGTTTCGGGACTATGACTATTTGTTTTCTGAA
>OFFC01001402.1_pt1 | contig 11724 bp, 10 predicted proteins | sample 1521271 | NCBI WGS metagenome assembly OFFC01 (sample SAMEA3504123, study PRJEB24116) | mouse gut metagenome | biome: mouse gut; feature: mouse-associated habitat; material: faeces | place: Denmark | collected 2011 | reverse complement strand
GGCGGCAAAGAAACTACACCTTCTTTTCAAAATAGAGGAATTTTTCATCCTCCCCCGCAGGCCGCATACAGGAAGAAAGCATCCTCCTCGATGCCTCATTCTCATGAAAGCACTTTGCTTTCAAAGAATACAACCCCAGTGTATAGATGCTCCACTCCGCCGCACGGCGGAAAGCCTCCGCCCCATAGCCGTTTCCGGCATACTCGGGCAGAATGCGGCATCCAAGCTCTGCGCCGCCCCTGTAGTCAAAACGATAAACCACCGCCTCGCCGATAAACTGACCATCCAGGCGGATGGCGAAATTCACCGCCTGCTTCTTTTGGAAGTCCTCACGGGCAACAGAGAGAAAATACTCCTCTGTCAGCTCTCCCTCCAGATCGTCCCGGTAGTCGTAGCCCCACCAGCGGTTGCGCTCATCATCAAGACAGAGCCGGTTATACAGGGTCCTGTCCTCCTCCCGGAGGGCATCCAGAATCAGACGGTCCGTTTTCAGGACGGGGACTGTCTCCAGAGGGGACAGCTCGTTCCGGGCAAGAACCCGGACCTTTGCCCCAAGAAAGGCGGGAAGATACTGCAATTTGCTGGTGCGCAGACCGCGGTCCCCGGCGTCGTCCTCCCGGTTGATCCAGGGAAGCCCCGGGCTGTAGGCGGCGGCGAAGGACTGGACGATGAAGGGATACACACCCTCGTACCGGGGCAGGGCCTTCTCGATATGGCACACCAGAGTGTCGCCGCAGACCTCCGCAAGGGCAAGGGCCGCGATCTGACCGTCAATTTCCACACAGCCGGTTCTGGCCCACTCCGCACCCACCTGCTCCATCAGACGGCGGGCAAAGCAGACCTCCATTCTGGCATCGGCATCCTCTTTATTGAACACCTTGTGGAACTCGTGCCAGAAAGCATCCACCTTGTCGTGGTCGGCGGGGGTCAGCTCCCGGTAGACGGCGTCCGGGTAGAGCTTGCGGAACTTGTTGATGTGGTTGCGCTGGCCGGAGTAGCGGCGTCCGGCAAAGGTGCTGAGGTCCTCCGCATGGTAGAAGTAGTCCTGCCAGAGGCGGTCGTTGTCCACGGTGGTATAGGGGTAGCGTTTCAGCAGCCGCTCCCGCTCTGTTTCCGGCACCACGCCGTAGGAGGGCGGGACGCCCTTTTCCACGCACCAGGCGTCGATCTCGTCCAGAGCGGCGTCCACGTCCCCCTCTTCCGGGAGGGGGATAGGAAAGTCAAACATGGCCCCGTAGTGGGCGCTGTGGTTGAGGACCACCAGACAGCCGTGGGATTCGGCAAACTCCGGGTGCCAGTGGTCCCGCCACATGAGCTTGACGCCCAGGGAGTACTCACACAGGCGGTAGGTACACTGGCTGTAGTATTTGCGGAGAAGGGGGGAATACTGCTCGCTGATGGGTTTGAAATCCAGCATAAATGATGGCTCTCTTTCGTTGATTATAGGATATTGAAAAGCAGCGCTGCCGTTCCCAGGATATTGATTGCGGAGTGCAGCAAGATGGAGGCCCAGACATTTTTATACCTTGCATAGAATGTAGTCAATAGGATTGCCGGCGCCAGATAATAGAAAAACTCCTTAAACTGGAAAATATGAATCCAGTCAAACAGAATAATGGATATAAAGCAAAGAAGGATCGTTTGCCGCTTTGTGCCGGGAACACCGATCATACTGTACCGGAAGGTCATTTCCTCGATCACCGGCGCAAAAATGCACGTCTGTACCGCAATGAGAAATTGCGGTATTGCGGCAAACTGTGATTTCACGTTCTCGTTGTTCTGGGGCAGGATATCAAGGTTGAACTGCGTGGCTGCGGCCAGCAGAACCGCGCTCAGTACCATATCCAGGATCAGCCACAATACCAAATTCCCATAAAACGACTTGCTTTTCAGATGTTTTTCTTTCCACTCCTTCCATCTATACGAAAGTTCCTTCCTGAACAGGACAATTGTCACCACAAACAGAATAACATAAACGGAAAAAGACGCCCACTCATCTGATATTATGGGAGCGATAAGTTCCCATAAGCCAAAATTTATCAAATAAAACAAGGCGATCATAAGCCCGGGCTTCCACTTCGGCTGCAGCAGCTGCATCATGATCTTTCTCCCACAATATGCACGTTCAGATGGTTGTACGTCATGGTCACACCGTCCTCGGCAAAGGCCCTGTGGATCTCCTCCAGTGACCGGAAGTGGGCATCCCAGTAGTTCTCCGTCTTCGCCCAGAAGCGGACGTGGTACTCGATGGAGCTTTCGCCGTAGGCGGTGAGGACCACCTGGGGGGCGGGGTCCGGAAGGATGTTGGGGGTCCGGGAGAGGGCCTTGAGACAGGCGGAGCGGACGGTCTCCGGCGCGTCGTCGTAGGAGGCGGAGACGGCGTGGTCCGCCCGGCGGACGCCCCGGACGGTGTAGTTCACGATCTGTCCCGCCATCAGCTTGCTGTTGGGCAGCATCACCCGCTGTCCGGCGGGGGTGTCCAGCTTGGTGTGGGTGAGGGTGATCTCCGCCACCTCGCCCTCGCCATCGGCGGTGGAGACGTAATCCCCCAGGGTGAAGGGCTTGGAAAACAGCAGCACCATGCCCCCGGCCACGTTGCCCAGCACGTCCTGGACCGCCAGGGACACCGCCAGGCCAAAGACTCCCACCAGAGCGATGAGGCTGCTTACGTCGATGTTCAGGCTCCCGGCCATCACCAGGGCCGTCAGCAGGTACAGGAAGGCCCGGACGCCCCGGAGGATATAACGCTTAATGCGTTCGTCCAGAGCGGCGCGGCCCACCAGCCGCCGGGTCATGCCCAGCAGCAGGCGCACCACCGCCAGACAGACCAGCAGCAGAAGCAGGGCGGACAGGAGGCGTCCTACCGTCAGTTTGCCCCAGCCGGCCTGCAGCAATCCGTCAAGGGCGGAGGCAGGGTCCGCCTGAGTTACGTTTTCGATCAGTTCGGAGGCGGGTGTATCCATAAAGATGCTCCTTTGGGTGACAAATTTTTACCGGATACCAATGTACCATACTTTTCTCCGGTTGAGAAGAGGCAATTTCATTTTGTGGGCCAGCAAAAATTTTCGGAGTTTTGACGAATACAATTTGTCACATTACACAAACTTTCCAAAAAAGGAAAGATTATACTTTTCTTTTTTGGTGAAATCGTGTAAAGTATAGTAATCCCCTGCGGGAGAAGCGCAATCCCGCGCCCCTCGGACGGCGGGGGATCACGAAAGAGGAGGAGAACTATGGACAAATTCTTTAAGATCTCTGAACGGGGCAGCAGTGTCCGCGCGGAGATCGTAGGCGGCGTGACCACGTTTTTCGCCATGGCCTACATCATCTTCGTCAACCCCAGCCTGCTCTCGCAGACCGGCATGAACTCCAACGGCGTCATGCTGGCTACCTGCATCAGCGCCGCCATCGGCTGCCTTCTGACGGCACTGCTGGCCAACGCGCCCTTCGCCCAGGCTCCCGGCATGGGATTGAACGCTTTCTTTACCTTTACCGTTTGCTTCAACATGGGGTACACCTGGCAGGAGGCCCTGGCCATCGTGCTGCTCAGCGGTATCCTGTTCCTGGTCGTCTCGGTCAGCCCCCTGCGCAGCAAGATCATCTCTTCCATCCCCGGCTTCCTTAAGAGCGCCATTTCCGCCGGTATCGGCCTGTTCATCGCCTTCATCGGCCTGCTGAATGTGAAGCTGGTGGGCTTCGGCGCTGGCGTGCCCGCCCTTCAGTTCCTGGTGGACGATGGCACCGGCAACATGGTTGCCAACACCGCCGGCATCCTGACCATCATCGGCCTGCTCATCACCGCCATCCTCATGGCTTATAAAGTGAAGGGCGCTATCGTCATCGGCATCATCATTACCACCATCATCGGCTTCCCTATGGGGGAGACCCATCTGCCCGACGCCATCACCATGAGCGTCTTCAAGGAACTCGGCGAGGTGGCCTTTAAGCTGGACATCCCCGGCGTCATGGCGAAGGGCATCCTGCCCCTGGTTACCGCCGTTATCAGCTTCGCCCTGGTGGACTGCTTCGATACCGTGGGCACCCTCATCGGCACCGCCAAGAACGCGGGCATGACCGATAAGAACGGCAACCTCCCCGGCGGCGACCGGGCTCTCATCGCCGACGCCATCGCTACCTGCTGCGGCGCCTGCCTGGGTACCTCCACCGTCACCACCTTTGTCGAGTCCTCCACCGGTATCTCCGAGGGCGCACGCACCGGACTCAGCTCTATCGTGGTGGGCGTGCTGTTCCTGCTGGCCTGCCTGCTGGCTCCTGTGGCGGGAATCATTCCCTCCGCCGCCACCGCTCCCGCGCTGATTATCGTCGGCGTGCTGATGATTAAGGGCGCTACCGATGTCAACTGGGGCGATTTCGAGGAGGCCTGCCCCGCTTTCCTGACCATCGCCATGATGCCTTTCGCCTACTCCATCTCCGATGGTATCGGCTTCGGCTTCATCAGCTACAGCATCATCAAGCTGGCCCGGGGCAAGGCCAAGGAAGTGCCCGTGCTGGTGTATATCATCTCCGTGCTGTTCATCCTGAAGTATATCCTAACCAGCATCTGACGCTTTTTCCAGGGAAGAATTAACATCCCATAAATAACAAAAACGCCACGGACGATGCGTCCGTGGCGTTTTTGCTATTTCATGCGAAATTGTGAAGCCGCTTCCATTGCCATTCATGTTGCAGATCCAACCATTTATGCAGGCGCCCTTGACTTCGGGAGAGGCTTCTGTTAAGGTAAACAAAATTTATGAGCATATGCGCCCAGGAGAGGAGGGAAGGCGGTGCCGAGGATCGGGATACTCTGCGACCAGGACCGTAAGAGAGAAGAAATGATACAGATCGTGGAAATGCTGGCGGCAAAAGAAGGCTTTGACTGCATCATATATGCCCTGGGCCGGGAAGCGGACGGCGGCTGCGGCGATACGGCCTGCGTGATACTGGCTCTGGAGGATCGGGAAGCCGCTTTCCGGTGCGCGGAAAAGCTTTGGCGCGGCGAACCGGCCCTGCTGATCATATATGTCGCGGAGCGGGTGGAGGATATCATTGCCGCCCTGACGATGCCCTTTTTTCATATCGTGAGGCTGTTCGGCTTTGAGCAGGACCTGGAGGCCGCCTTTCAGAAGCTGGGAAAAATGCGCATGGCCAAGACGGACAAAATAGAATTTACCCGGAACGGACAGATGATGCTGGTACCGTCAAGGGATATCCTCTACGCGGCCAGCATACGGCACGAGATATCTTTGCATTTGGTACAGGGTATCGTTCAGATAAAGGAGACTCTGTCACAATGCGAGGAACGGCTGAAGGGAAAGGGATTCGTCAGAACATATACGAGTTTTCTGGTAAATATGTACCATATCCGCCGCCTGGAGAAGGAAAAGGTGCTGTTGGACAACGGGGAGCAGCTGTATGTGAGCCGCCGTAAATACCCGGAGGCGAAGCGGATGTTTGAAAACTATGTACGCCATTTGGACTTTATATGAAAAGGGGCAGACGGTATGATCACAGTGGAACACCTGAGAAAAGAGTTTACCTATTATAAGAAAATGACCGGGATCAAGGGCTCCCTGCACAATATATTTCATCGGGAGTCCTTGACAAAAGAGGCGGTTCGTGATATTTCTTTTTCAGTAGAGAAGGGCGAGATGATCGGCTTCCTGGGCCCCAACGGGGCGGGGAAGACGACCACCTTAAAAATGCTCGCGGGTATTTTGTACCCTACGGGCGGAAAGATCGAGGTGGACGGGTTCATTCCCTGGGAACGCAGAAACGAATTTAAAAGACGGATATCCATCGTCATGGGGCAGAAGAACCAGCTCTGGTGGGACCTGCCGGCCAGCGACAGCTTTTACCTGAACAAGTGCGTCTTCGGCGTGGATGACGGCTCTTACCGGGATATCATCGTGGAGCTGTCCGAGCTGCTGGAGGTAAAGGAGCTTCTGAATGTGCAGGTGCGGCGGCTTTCCCTTGGAGAGCGGATGAAGATGGAGATCCTGGCGGCGCTGATCCATCGTCCCGACATCCTCTTTCTGGATGAGCCCACCATCGGGCTGGACATCCTGTCCCAGAAAAAGATCAGGGAATTTCTCAAAATATACAATGCGCAGTGGAAGACGACGGTCATCATTACGAGCCACTATATGGCGGACATCGAGGCGCTGTGTGACCGGGCGGTCATTATCAACCAGGGGAGGCTGGTGTACGACGGAAAGCTGGGGGAGGTCAACCAGCTTCTGGGAAAGCGGAAGCTGCTTTCCGTGAAGACGTCCTGCCCGGTGGACATGGAGGGCTGGAGGGCCTTCGGCATGGTCCGGGAAGTGAGCGCGGCCGGGGCAGTCCTGGAGGTCCCTCAGGAAAAGGTGCAGGAGGTCCTCGCCGCCATCCTGTCGGGGCTCCAGGTAGAGGATTTTACGGTGACGGAGATCCCCATCGAGGAGGGCATCGCGCGCTTTTACCAGAAGGAGGCGGCGGAGATATGAGCAGTTACCGCTGCGTCTTTTTGATGGGGGTGGAGCAGGCGCTGGAATACCGGGTGAGTTTTTTCCTGAGTATGCTCAGCGCGGCATTTCCCATTATCATCCAGACGGCCATGTGGAATTACCTGTACGGGCATTCGGACGCGGCCGCCATATTTGGATACCAGCAGGGGGAGATACTGCTGTATACCCTCCTGGCAACGCTCGTGTCCCAGCTGGTGAGTACCGGGTTTGAGTGGGAGATGAACGGCGACATCAAGATGGGCGGCCTGAACAAGTACCTGATCCGCCCTGTCGGCTATACGGGATACCAATTCTTCCGTTTCCTCGGGCAGAAGGTCCCCAGAGTAATGGTGATCGTGCCCGTGATGGCGGCCATGATCGGGCTGGCGTTCTGGCAGGGGATGCCGGTTTCCGCAGGGAGGGTCCTTGCGTTCCTGGTGAGCCTGGGTCTGGCGCTGCTGCTGAATTTTTCCATCTTTTACTGTGTGGGGCTGCTGGGCTTCTGGCTGACCGACGTGGATAAATTATTCGGCACCATCAGCGTCGTACTGACCGTGGCGAGCGGCGGCGTCTTCCCGCTGGATATCTTCGGCGGGATGGCGGAGATATTGACGGGCCTGCTGCCTTTCGGCTATACGGCCCAGTTCCCGGTGAACATCATCAACGGGCGGTTCGGGTGGGCGCGGATCGGCGCGGGGATCGCTTTCCAGATCGGATGGATCTTCTTCTTTGCCTGCCTGGGGAACGTTATGTGGCGGCGCGGCTTGAAGCGGTATGCCGCGGTAGGAGGCTGAAGCGGGATGAAAAAGATGGGCCGCTATTTTAAACTTCTCGGTATTTTTGCGAAATACTCCCTGATGTCCGCCCTGGAATACCGCGTGAACTTTGTCACCGGCGTCACGGTGGAGATGGGATGGATGGTCATCAAGCTGCTGTATGTGGCGATCGTCTATAAGGCCGGGATCAATATCGGGATACTGACCCCCGACCATATCCTGCTGTTTGTGGGGACGTATATGCTGATGACGGGCGTCTTTATGCTGTATTGGGGGAATTTCTCATCCCTGCCGGGGATGGTGCAGCAGGGGGAGCTGGACCTGTATATTGTGAAGCCCGTGTCCCTGCAGTTCCTTGTAACGCTACGGCGGCTGGATTTTGCCTATCTGCTGCCGGAGCTGATAGCAGGCACGGCAATGATCGTCACCGGCTGGCGTCTGGCGGGGCTTCCGGCGGGAGTGGTCCCCATCGCCGGGTTTCTCTTCTACCTGGCCTGCGGATGCCTGCTGGCCTACAGCCTGTTCCTGCTGCCGTACATTTTGAGCTTTTGGATCATTTCCGCCGGCGGCATTGCGGACATCAGCAGCGCGCTGTGGGATTTCAACAACATGCCGTCCATGATCTACGAAAAATGGTTCCGGCGGATCGGGACATATATCCTGCCGGTTTTTGTGATAACGAATTTTCCCGGCTTGTTTTTGATGGGGGAATTGTCGCCCTGGGCTTGCGTATGGGGCGTCGCGGCGCCGGCGCTGTTTTTTGCGCTGTCCCGCGCCCTATGGAGGTTTTCCCTGAAAAAGTACAGCAGCGCAAGCTCGTGACGCTGTCCTGCGTATGCGGCGGCAGGGAATTTCATCATTCTTATAACCTATTTCATCAGGATATAAATTTATTATACGCGGAGGTGTAAGTATGATCGTATTACCGGTTCCTCAGAAAATGGAGGAAGGAAACGCGCAGCTGATGCTCCAAGGGGACAGCATGATCGTGCTGGACCCATCCTGCCCGCAGGGGGCGCTCCTGTATGCCCGCTTGCTGCAGGATGAGATCAGGACGTGGGCGGGGCTGACCGCCGGCATCAGCAGGGGCGCTTCCCGCAAGGGGGACATTCTGCTGAAGGTGGACGGCGCGCTGGGAGATCAGCAGTATACGCTGGAGATCAGGGAGGACGGCGCGCGTTTGCGCGGAGGCAGCCTGACTGCCATGGGCTGGGCCGTTCAGACGTTGCGGCAGATCGTGCGCCAGAGCGGCGGCCTGCTGCAGGAAACGGTCATTGAGGATGAGCCGGACATCAAGAACCGGGGCTTCTTCTTCGACGTCACCAGAGGGCGGGTCTTGTCCCTGGAGAGCTTGAAGCGGCTGGCGGACACCATGGCCTTCTATAAAATGAACCAGCTGCAGCTGTATGTGGAGCACACGTATCTGTTCAGGGATCTGACGGAGCTTTGGCGGGACGACACGCCTTTGACGGCCGAAGAGATATTGGAGTTGGATCAGTACTGTTACGACAGGGGGATCGAGCTGGTGCCGTCTCTCGCCACGTTTGGCCACCTGTATAAGCTGCTGCGGACCAAAACCTTTGCATCTATGTGTGAGCTGCCGGATCGCGCGGACGACAAATTCTCATTCCGCGACAGGATGGCGCACCATACGGTAAACGTATCCGATCCGGACGTGCTTCCTCTGATCAAGGGGCTTATCGAGGAATATATGGTCCTGTTCCGTTCGGACAAGTTCAACATCTGCGCGGATGAGACCTTCGACTTGGGGAAGGGCAGAAGCAAGGCCCTGGCGGAGGAAAAGGGCATCGAGAGCCTCTACATGGACTACATCATGGAGCTGTTTGCCTTCCTGATCGAGAAAGGGAAGAAGCCCATGTTCTGGGGGGATATCATTGCCCAATATCCGGAGAAATGCTCTCTGCTGCCGAAAGAGGTGGTCTGCCTCACCTGGGGCTACTGCGCAACGCAGTCGGACCGGGAGGCAAAGATCCTTCACGACGCGGGAGCGGCGCAGTACCTGTGCCCCGGAGCCTGCGGCTGGAACACATGGGTCAATCTATTCGGGGACAGCTATGAGAATATCCGCAGGATGTGCAGCTATGCCAGACAATATGGCGCGGCCGGCGTATTGAATACGGAATGGGGCGATTTCGGTCACATCAACCAGCCGGTTTTCAGTATTCCGGGAATGATCTACGGGGCCGTGTGGTCCTGGGGGGCGAACGTTCCGGATCATCAGGAGCTTAACCGGCAGATCGCCGTCCTGGAATATGGCGATTCTTCCGGCCGGCTGTTGAATTTCCTCGGCGAGGTGAACGGCCTGACCGTATTCAGCTGGTATCACGTGGTCGCCATCAAGGAGGGGGCCGAAAAGAATATCGAACGGGACAAGCTGCGGGAGATGTTCGAGAAAGAAGACATGACAAAGGTCCCCGCGTGCAACCGCCGCATTTTCGAGATGAAGCGGGAGCTGTGTATCATTGGCCGCGGCATGGACAGCGGCAGCAGGTGGGTCTTGGAATGCGCGCAGATGTCGCTGGAAGCGGTCCGGGTCTGGAATGAGACAGGCCTGCGTCTGCTCCGCCTGCAGAACGGGGAGAAGCTGGAGGACGGCATGGAGCTGGCGGGCAGCTTGGAAAAATGCCTTCGTACTTTCCAGGAGCTTTGGCGCAGGATCGGGAAGGAAGGAGACCTTGCACAGATTTCCGAAGTGTTCTATTGGTATGCGGACGTGCTGAGGGAAGCGCAGGCATAGCGCGTTTCGCAGAACGAACGATAACAAAGGGGAGAGGTCCGGATCGGGACCTCTCCCCTCTTTTCACTGGATTTTTAGATTTCATTTTGCCGTTTGCTATTATTGCCCATGAACGATAGCACGCTTTATTCCGGCGCGCCGTGGAGGGCGGTGACGATGCGCCGGGAGTAGGCGATGAACTCCCGGACCACCGGCAGGGCCTCCTCCATGGAGCGGACGGCAACGCCGATATGCCGGCAGGCAGGAGGGTCCAGGGGCAGGGTGCGCACGTTGTCCCGACGGCCCTGGAGGACCAGCTGGGAGAGGATGCTCACCCCCAGGCCGTGTTCCACCATGGAGAGAATGGCGGCATCTTCCACGGCGGTGTTGCTGCGGATGTCCGGGCGGATGTTCTGGGCGTCAAAGACGCCCACGATGTCCAGATCAAAGCCCAGGGAGGGCATGAGGAATTCCTTCCCCGCGAACTCCGCCACGGGGAACCGGTCCCGGTCCCCTGCCGGGTAGTCCGGGGGAAGGATAGCCAGAAGGGGGTCGTCCCAGAGGGGGGTCCAGTCGTAGCGCCATTGGTCCTGGCGGCTGGCGAAGCTCAGGTCTACGGTGCCCTCCTGGAGCCAGCGGTAGATCTCCTCCACGCTGCCCATGCGGATGTCGATGGACACGTCCGGATAGGCCCAGCGGAACTGCTGGACGATGGTGGGCAGCCAGTGCATGCAGATGCTGGAGTAGGCCGCCACCCGGATATTCTCCCGCCGCCGGCCGGCCTGGGCGGCAATCTGCTCCTCCAGGCGGTCCGAGGTCTGGACAAGCTCCCGGATGGCGGGCAGCAGACGCTCCCCGGCGGCGGTGAGGCGCACGCCCGACCGGTCCCGGATCAGGAGGGGGAAGCCGGTTTCCCGCTCCAGAGCGTTCATCATGTGGGTGAGGCCGGACTGGGTGATATCCAGCTGCCGGGCGGCCCGGGTGAAGCTGCCCGACTCCACCGCCGCCAGCAGAGAAGCCCATTTTTTGGTATCCATGGCCTGCTATCGGGTCACCTTGCGGATGTCCTCGATGCGGCCAAGAACCAGGAGGTGTTCGTCCTTACGGAAGGCGTAGTCCGGGCTGAGGTTGGGGATGACCACGTCCCCCCGCTTGACGCCGACCACGGTGAGGTGGTATTTTACCCGGAAGTTCAGTTCCTCGAGGCTCTTGCCGATCCAGCGGTCCATGGGCTCCAGCTCGTAGATGGAGTGGTCGGAGGTGAGGGGGATGCAGTCGAAGATGCTGTCGGAGCTTTCGCTGATGGCCAAGCGGAGGGCGGCCTCCCGCTCGGGGTAGATGACGGAATCCGCGCCGTTGCGGAGGAGGAACTTGGCTTGGACATCGTCGTCGGCTTTGCTGAATACCTTTTTTGCACCCAGCTCCTTGAGGAGGCTGGTGATTTGCAGGCTGCCCAGGACGTTGCTGTCGCCCAGGCAGACGAAGCAGGCGTCAAAGCTCTCCACGCTGAAGGAGCGGAGGACCTCCTCGTTGGTGCAGTCCCCTACCTTGGCGCTGACCACGATGGGGAGGACGTCCTCCAGGTATTCGCCGTTCTGATCCACCGCCATGACTTCGCATTTTTGCTCGGCCAGAGCCCGGCAGAGGTGGTGGCCAAAGGAGCCCATGCCAATCACTAAAAATGACTTCATCGTTGATACCTCTTTCTGCGGCCCCTGCGGGGCCG
>OFFC01001399.1_pt1 | contig 11737 bp, 10 predicted proteins | sample 1521271 | NCBI WGS metagenome assembly OFFC01 (sample SAMEA3504123, study PRJEB24116) | mouse gut metagenome | biome: mouse gut; feature: mouse-associated habitat; material: faeces | place: Denmark | collected 2011 | reverse complement strand
CCGCCGCCCGCCGGGAGATCCGGGACGGCCGCGCCGAGCTGGAGCGCGGCAAAAAGGAACTTGCCGATGGCAGGAAGGAGCTTGCAGATGCCAAAAAGCAGCTGGAGGATGCCCGCCGGGAGCTGGACGATGGATGGAAGGAATATAACGACGGCAAGGCGGAGGCGGACCGCGAGCTGGCGGATGCCTATCAAAAGCTCCAGGACGGCGAGAGGGAATACGCCGACGGTCTGGAGGAGCTGGAGGACGGCAAAGCGGAGCTGGCAGACGGCGAACAGAAGCTGGCGGATGCCCAGAAGGAACTGGCGGATGCCCAGCGGAAGCTTACCGACGCGAAAAACGACCTTGACAAGGCCCCCGGTGAGCTGGCGGACGCCCGTCAGGAGCTGGACGACGGATGGAAGGAGTACAACGACGGCCGTGCCGACGCGGACAGGGAGTTTGCCGACGCGGAGACCGAGCTGCACGATGCCGAAGAGGAGCTGGCGGACGCAAAGGAAAAGCTGAAGGATCTGAAGCGCGCCACCACCTATGTCCTTACCCGGGATGAGAATACAGGCTACGCCTGTTTTGAGAGCGACACCACCATTGTAGCGGCGGTATCGGTGGTGTTTCCGGTATTCTTTTTCCTGGTGGCGGCGCTGGTGTGCATGACCACTATGAAGCGCATGGTGGACGAGGAGCGCACACAGATCGGCGTACTCAAGGCCATGGGCTATGGCAGGGCTCAGATCATGTCCAAGTACCTCTTTTATTCCGGCTCCGCAGCCCTGCTGGGCAGTGCCATCGGCTACAGCCTGGGCGTCACAGGCCTGCCGTGGATCATCTGGGAAATTTACGGCCTGCTCTATGGCTTCGCCCCTTTGGAGTATGCGGTCCTGCCTACACTGGCGTCGTCGTCCTTTGCGGCGGCCCTGCTCTGCTCCATGGGAGCCACGTGGCTGTCCTGCCGGATGGAGCTGAAGCGGCAGGCCTCGGAGCTGATCCGGCCCAAGACGCCCCGGGCGGGCAAGCGGGTCTTTCTGGAGTATATCTCTCCGGTCTGGAGGCGCCTGAGCTTCCTCCACAAGGTTTCCGTGCGGAACGTGCTGCGCTACCGCAGCCGTCTGGTGATGATGGTCCTGGGCATCGGGGGGTGTACCGCCCTGCTGTGTACGGGCTTCGGCATCCGGGACTCCATTGCCCATGTGGCGGATGACCAGTTTGACAGGATCACGCTTTATGACTACGCCGTTACCTTTCAGGACGGACAGACCCGGGAGTCTGCGGCGGCCTTCCTGGACCGGCATGGCTGGACAGAGGAGGAGGCCCTGCTGGTCCACAGCGGCAGCGTGGACGTGCAGTCCCCTGAGGGCAGCAAGCCGGTCTACCTGGTGATCTCCGCCTCCGATACGCTGGAGGGCTTTCTCTCTCTCCACAACAGCGAAGGGCCCGTGGCCTATCCCGAGAGGGACGAGGTGGTCCTCAGCGGCGGCCTGGCGGAGAGCCTAGGCGTGAACGTGGGCGACACGGTGACGCTGACCATCGGGAAGCTGGGGGCAATGGAGACGGTCGTCTCCGGCCTGTGCGACAACTATGTGTTCAATTACGCCTATCTCTCGGCGCAGACCTACCGGGAGCATCTCTATGAAGATCCGGATTTCAGCACGCTGTATGTCATGGCCCATGAGGGCGCAGATCCTTATGAGGAGGGGGCCGCGCTTTTGGAGGACGATGATGTGGGCGCGGTGGCGGTCAACGAGGCGACCCGGGACCGGGTGGACAGCATGCTGTCCCGGCTGAATTACATCGTGCTGGTGGTGGTGCTGTGCGCGGCGGCTCTGGCGTTCATCGTGCTGTACAACCTGACCAATATCAATGTGACGGAGCGCGTCCGTGAAATTGCCACCATCAAGGTGCTGGGCTTTTACCAGAACGAGGTTGCCGCCTACGTATTTCGGGAGATCAACATTCTCTCAATTTTGGGCAGCCTTGCCGGGTTAGGAATGGGAAAAGCGCTCCATGCTTTCGTTATGGCGCAGATCCGCATCGACTCGATGACCTTCTCCAGCCGGATCGCTCCGCTGAGCTATCTCGCCGCTTTCGTCATGACGCTGTTGTTCACAGCCGTCATCTCTCTGGGAATGCGTCCCAGACTGCGGCGCATCGATATGGCGGAGTCCCTGAAGTCAATTGAGTGAGCCGCAGGACGCGGCATCAGAAAACACCTCTGCAGGAGACCAGCCGTCCCTGCGGGAAAGGAGCCGGAATGTTTCGCAGCCTTCACATGAAGCTGGTCCTTATCATGCTGCTGCTGATTACCTCTCTGATGACGGTGGTGGGCACGTTCATGATGACCAATATCACCGGCTTTTTCATCGACGAGTTCTATCAGCAGGTGGATTCCGTCTTTGGCGGCTCCAATCCCGCCAATGCCGCTTTCGTCAACTCCCTGCGCCTGGAGTCCACACAGCCCGACGGCCTCCAGACCATCCAGGAGATGATCGAGGCCAAGGCGGGAGATCTGGGGCTCAACTCCAGTACACGCAATTACTATATTCTGGACGGCCGGACCGGCGCGTTCCTCACCGGCAGCGACGATGAGGCGGGCTTTGAGAGCATTCAGGCCACCCAGAATCTCCTCACCGCCCGCAACAGCATTGCCGGCGGCACGGACGTGGTGGGCGATCAGAGTGACATCACCGCCAACTATATGGACGCGGCCATCCCCATTTCCGGCGGGGAAAATTCCTATATCATCTACATCTATGACAACCGAAGCACCGTCAACGACCTCAACGGCAAGCTCTTCCTGATTATCCTCCAGGCGCTGCTGGTGGGGCTGCTGATCTCCGTGCTGCTCTCCTTCCTGCTCAGCAAGACCATGATTATTCCCATCGAGCGCCTCACCGAGCGGGCGGAACGGGTGGCGGCGGGAGATTTCGGGTCCACTACGGCGGTGGAATCCTCCGATGAGATCGGCATCCTTACCACCACCTTCAATGACATGGCCGCCGTGCTGGAGGACACACTGGAGGAGGTGGCCAGCGAGCGCAACAAGCTGGATACCCTCTTCCTCCACATGACCGACGGTGTGATCTCCTTCTCCGGAGACGGGTCCATCCTCACCTGCAACCCCTCCGCCAGCCGGATGCTGGGCCGGGAGGTGTCCTTTTACGACTACGATGCTCTCTTCGGTCAGGAGCTGCCCCTGCAAAAAGTGATGAGCCTCCAGCGGCCCAACTTCGCCTCCCGGGAGCTGACGGTGGGAGAGCGCATTCTGGAGCTGTACCTGGCCCCGGTCTCCGAGGGGGAGGACGGCGGCGTGATGGCGGTGATGCACGACGTCACCGCCCAGCGGAAAAACGAGGAGATGCGCAAAGAGTTTGTGGCCAACGTCTCCCACGAGCTGCGCACCCCTCTCACCAACGTGCGCAGCTACGCCGAGACCCTCCGGGAAATGGAGGACATCCCCCAGGAGACGGAGAACGGCTTTCTGGACGTCATCATCAGCGAAACGGACCGGATGACCCGCATCGTTCAGGACCTGCTGACCCTCAGCCGTCTGGACTCCGGGCGGGCGGACATAAAGATGGTCCGCTTCTCCCTGTACGACTCCATCGGTTCGGTGTGCCGGGCGGTGGAACTGGAGTGCCAGCGCAGGGGACACACCCTGGTGTGCCAGTACGGCGATACGCTGCCTATGATCGTAGGGGACCGGAACCGGCTGGAGCAGGTGCTGATGAACGTGGTGGGCAACTCCATCAAGTACACCCCTGACGGCGGAACCATCACCGTGGATGCCGGCGTACGGGGCCAGAAGGTGTGGATCGAGGTCTCTGACACTGGTATCGGCATTCCCCAGAAGGACCGGGAACGGATCTTCGACCGGTTCTACCGGGTGGACAAGGCCCGCTCCCGGGAGAGCGGCGGCACGGGCCTGGGCCTCTCCATCGCCCGGGAGATCGTGCTGCGGCACCATGGCACCATCGCCCTGACCTCCCACGAGGGACCGGGCACCACGGTGCGCATCGTCCTGCCCATCCGGCAGAAGGAGGAGGGACAGTATGCGTGACCCGCGCCTGAGGAATTGGATGCAGAACGCGGCGCTGGTGCTGCTGACGGCCAGCGCACTGTTTCTGCTGGCGCGGCTGCCTCTATTGCAGAGCATCCGCCTGTCCGCTCCGCCCCTCTTTTCCGCCGAGCCCGGCGGAGAAACGGAGGACGCCCTTCCCGCCGCCATGTTTTCCTCGGTGAACCTGATGACTACCGGAGACAGCGAGTATGGACGCTGCGGCCGCCTGTATATCAGCGCGGACAGCGAAGCCCTCCAGGAGGTGATTCCCCTTTTTCAGGAGGCCCTGGGCTCTGCCACGCTCCTGGGAGCGGTGGATGACACGGCCCTGCGGGAAGCGCTGAATACCCCGGGGCTTTACCTGGAGCTGACCGGCGGGCCTCTGCCGCTGGAGGCGGTGGCAGCCTGGTTGGGGGAGGACGTTCCCTTTGTCCAGGATGTGCTGTCTATGGCCCTCACGGCAGAGGGAGACGGCGGGGCGTCCCTGTTCCTGCTGGACGGGTCGGGGAGGATCGTCCGCTGCGCCACAGCGCTGCCCATCTCGGCGCTCCAGTCCAGCTGTGAGAAAGTTCTGCCCAACGGGTCCTATTTTGCCTATGAAACCGGCTATACCACCCTCTCGCCCTACACGGTGCTGACGCCAAAGATGGTTTCCCTGCCGGATATCAGCGCGGAACGGCCCGCCGGCTATTCCGCCTATAATCTGCTCACTGCCCTGGATTTCAATGCCCACACCCTCTCCCGCTACACCGAGAGCGGGGGAGCGGAGGTGGTGGAGGAGTCTCCCCGGACCCTGCGCATCGCTCCGGATGGTTCCGTCAGCCTGATTAGCCGCGGGACTGCCGCTTCCGGGCTCTACCGGGCCTCCGGGCAGGGATTGAAGGAGGTGCTGGCCGCCGGGTGGCGGCTGGCCTCGGCGCTGTCCGGGGGCACGGGGTCTTCGCCGCTGTCCTTGCGCTCGGCGGAGGCGGAGGAGGACGGCTGGGTTCTCCGTTTCTGGTATCAGGTGGACGGCGTGCCGGTGTTTTTTTCCGACGGAGGGGATGCGCTGACCATTACTTTTGAGGGGGGAGCGGTGACAGACTTTACCTACCGCTGCCGGTCCTATACGCCTTTGGAGGAGGAGTCTGCGCCCCTGCTGCCCGCCGGTATGGCCCAGGCCATTGCTGCCGCCTACCCGGAGGCCGCTCTGTCCATCGGGTATGAGGACGACGGTTCCGGACGCCTGGCCGCCCAGTGGTACCGATGAGGGGAGGAGCCTTATGGAAACCTACCGGCTGAAGAATATTGCTATCGTGATCCTGCTGCTGCTTAACGCCTGCCTGCTGTTCATGGTGGGCCAGCAGTATTTTCAGTCCCTTCAGACACAGCGGCGCTCCGCCGCGCAGCTGCGGGAGCTGTACCGGAGCAGCCAGCTGGCGCTGGACAGCCGGCTGGATCTAAGCCAGCAGCCGCTGGATATCCTGACTTTGGCGCGGCAGGCGGAGACAGAGCGGGCCATTGCCGCTGCCCTGCTGGGCGGCGAGGCCCTGGCCACCAGCCAGGGCGGCGGTATTTACAGCTATGAGGCACATGACAGCACCATCCAGTTCCGGGCGGGCGGCAGCTTTTATGGCAGCCGCTTGGACCCTGCCGGTGGAGGATGCCGCCGCCTTCGCCCGGTCCTTCTGCAATCGGTTTGGTTATGAGGAGCCTCGTCTCAGTCTGGAAGGGGGGACCGGCAGCGCTGTGGCCGGACAGCTGGCCCGGGACGTACCCGTCATTAACTGCGCGGTAGAGCTGTATTTTGAGGAGGGACGGCTTACCTCCGTCACCGGCGCCCACGTGAGCCTTCAGGATGCCGCTTTCGCCTCGGGAGCGTCCATGTCCTGCGTGACCGCGCTGGTTAAGTTTCTGGATTTCCGGAATACCTCCGGCGTGGTGTGCAGCGAGGTGACCGGCGTGCAGTGCGTATACCAGCTGCAAAGCGCCTCTTCTCCACGCCTGCTGCCGGTCTGGAAGATTGAAACGGACACCTACGCCTATTATGTGGACTGCGGGACGGGAGAGGTCTACACACAATAGGGTGAAGTAAATCGAATACTCGACTAAAATATTCAATTTGGGCCGGCTGAATTTCCGCTTGGCTTTGTTGCCGCCCGCAGGCGGCAAAATAGTTCAGCCGTCTTTTCAAGAACGGATATCTTGAAAAAACGCTTTGCGGGGAACGGGAACCGGTTCTTGGAATGGCCGGGAATCCTCAGGATTTCGCCATCAGAAGATTTTCAGGCCCTGGAAGCCCATAAAGCACAGGGCCATGAGGCCGGCGGCCACCAGGGCAATGGGAAAGCCCTTGAAGGCCTTGGGCGGGTCGGCAAACTCCAGGCGCTCCCGGATGCTGGCAAAGAGAACAATGGCCAAAAGGAAGCCCGCGCCGCCGGTAATGCCATAGACCACGGACTCAATGAAGTTGTATCCCTCCTGCACGTTCAGCAGCACCACGCCCAGGACGGCGCAGTTGGTGGTGATAAGAGGGAGGTAGACGCCCAGGGCCTGATAGAGGGTGGGAATGGTCTTTTTCAGGAACATCTCCACCAGCTGCACCAGAGCCGCGATGACCAGGATAAAGGCAACCGTCTGCATATACTTCAGACCCAGGGCGTTCAGAAGGAGGTTTACCGGATAGCACAGGGCGGAGGCCAGGCCCATGACAAAGATAACCGCGAAACCCATGCCTGCGGCAGTATCCATCTTTTTGGACACGCCCATGAAGGGACAGATGCCAAGGAACTGGGAAAAAATGAAGTTGTTGATGAGAATCGCGCCTAAAGCAATGTTGAATAAGGTAGTCCACTCCATCGGTTATTTCCCTCCTTTGACCTTTTGCTGAATCCACTGCATCAGGGCGATGAGACAGCCCAGGGTCAGAAAGCCGCCCACAGGTAGAATCAGGATATTGGCCGCGTATTCCGCAGGGAAAACGCGTACGCCGTTGAGGGTGCCCGCGCCCAGCAGCTCACGGATGGCGCTCATCACCAGAAGGATCATGGTATAGCCAAGGCCCTGACAGATGCCGTCAATGGCGGCGGGCAGGGGCTTCGACTTGCTGGCAAAGGACTCCGCGCGGGCCAGGATGATGCAGTTGACCACGATGAGGGGGATGAAGACGCCCAGGCTCTCGGCGATGTCGGGGAAAAAGGCCTGGAGCAGGAGGTCGATCATAGTGACGAAACCGGCGATGACTACGATATAGCAGGCGATGCGCACCTGCTCGGGGATGATCCTGCGGAGCAGGGAAATAAAAATGTTGGAGAGGGTCAGGATAATGGTCACCGAGAGGCCCATGCCGATGCCGTTGGAGACGGTGGTGGTGATGGCCAGGGTGGAACACATGCCTAAGAGCTGGACCAGCACCGGATTCTGGGTCAGAAGCCCGTCCTTGAGCTGCTTTCCTATATTCATGCTGTCAGCCCTCCTTATTTAACCTGTCCGGACGCTGCTTCATAAGCGGCGGTCAGGGCGGTGTTTACCCCGGCGGCCACGCCTTTGGAGCTGGCCGTCGCGCCGGATATGCCGTCAAAACGGTTGGTCCCGGAGTTGACGGTGATCTCGCCGTGCGCGTGATCCATGCCAATGAACCGGTCCAGGACGGACTGGTCGGCCACGACTTTGGTGCCGATATTGGGCGTCTCGCTGTGCTTGATGACGGATACGCCGGTGACGCGGTTATCCACATCCACGCCCACCATCATCTGCATCTCGCCCTGGGAGCCGTTGGAGGTCACCTGGACGACGTAGCCCAGCGTCCTGCCGCCGGTGCGAGCCTCGGAAACGGACTGAACGTCCCTGAGGTCCTTCTGCAGCTGGATGGGGAGGTATTCATCCGCTTCCAGCACCAGGGACATGGCGGCGTGGATCTTCTCCGCCTGGAGGGCGTCGATGCGGGGCTTGGTGACGGCGTTGACGGCGCCCAGGAGCAGGGCCGTTATCAGACAAATGACCAGGAGAACGCCGGTGATGCGGAGAATATACTGGGGGTCCAAAGAAAGGGCCGGTTTGGAGGAGCGGGGGGAGGCGGGTTCATTTTTCCTGTTCATTTCCTGACGGCCTCCTTTTTCGCGCGGCCGGACCGTCTGGACGGCCTGCGCTCCCGGGTTACGCCGAAGCGGCGGGGCTTAATATTCTTGTCGATAAGCCATACGGTCAGATTCATAATCAGAATGGCGTAGCACACACCCTCGTTGTACGAGCCGAAATAGCGGATAAATACGGTGATGAGGCCGCAGCCCACACCGAAAATGGCCTGGCCCAGGTGGCTTACCGGGGAGGTGACATAGTCGGTGGCCATGAAGATGGCGCCCAGCATCAGGCCGCCGCCAAGGAGGTTGCACAGCATCCACTGAAGGGGGTCGTTGCCCCGGGGAAAGAGGAAGGTCAGGGCGGCTACCGTGCCGATATAGCTGACGGGAATATACCAGGTGATGACCTTCCGCCACAGGAGGAACAGGCCGCCAAGGAGGAGAAGCATGGCGCTCACTTCGCCCATGGAGCCGCCCACCAGGCCCACGAACATCTTGGGCAGGTCGGTGACCTTCATCAGGCCGGAGAGGTCGTTGCCGTGGAGATAGGACATGGGGGTAGGGAAGGTCTCCGCGTCGATGACGCCCAGGAGGGGAACGGAGGTCCTGGGGCCGACCCAGGTGGTCATCTCGCCGGCCCAGGAGAGCATGAAGGCCCGGGCCGCCAGGGCGGGGTTCAGGAAGTTCTTGCCCACGCCGCCAAAGAGCTGCTTGACCACCACGATGGCGAAGAAATCGCCGGTCAGAAGAATCCAATAGGGGGTGGTGACGGGGGAGACCATGGCGATGAGCAGGCCGGTGACGGCGGCGCTCAGGTCTCCCAAAGTGTTGTTCTTATGCAGCAGAAGGCGGCAGAGCAGCTCGAAAGCGCAGCAGCCCAACACGCTCACCGCCGCCGCCGCCAAGGCCCGGGGGCCGAAGTTGTACACCCCAAAGGCCAGGGGCAGCACCAGGGCGATGAGTACCTCCCCCATAATGTGACCCGCGCCGTCACGGGTGCGGATGTGGGGGGAGGAGGAGCCGATAAGGTTCAAGGCTTTATAATCCACGGTCATCCCTCCTTATCTTTCTCTTCCGCCGCTTTGGCCGCGTCAGCGGCAGCCTTGGCGGCGGCTTTGGCGTTGCTGAGCTTCTGCTTGCCTGCCCGGAAGGCCTGGACCAGATGGAGCCGGCCGGGGCAGATGTAGCTGCACACGCCGCACTCAATGCAGTCCATCACGTGAGCCGCTTCCAGCTCGGGCAGCATCCCGGCGGCCTCGTACTGATAGAGAAACACCGGCTGGAGGTGCATGGGACACACGGAGATGCACTTGCCGCATCGTATGCAGGCGGGGTATTCCACCGTGCGCTCCTCCTTGGCCGCAAAGGCCAGAATGGCGTTGGTGCCCTTGCCGATGGGGGCGGCCATATCGAACTGGGCGTGACCCATCATAGGGCCGCCCATCAGGATTTTGAAGGTCTCCTGCTTCACGCCACCGCAGGCGTCCAGCAGGTCGGCAATGGGCGTGCCGATGGGGCAGAGAAGGTTTTTCGGCTCGTTGACCCCGGAGCCGGAGACGGTTACAACCCGGTGGGTTACCGGCTTGCCGTGGTAGACGGCGTTGTAGATGGCCATGGTGGTGACCACGTTGAACACCGCGCAGCCGATGGCGGCGGGGAGAGCCCCGGGGGGCACCTGACGGCCGGTAACAGACTGGCACAGCTGCTTCTCCGCGCCCTGGGGATAGCGGGTGGGCAGAACGTCCACCACGGCGGGCGCCTTCTCCTCCTCGATTTTCAGCTTCAGCATCCCGGCGGCGTTGGCCTTGTTCTGCTCAATGGCGATGTGGACCCGGTCCACGCCGAAAATCCGGGCCAGGAGCTTCACGCCGCCCAGGACTTCGTCGGGATGCTCCAGAAGGACGCGGTGGTCGCTGGTGATGCAGGGCTCGCACTCCGAGGCGTTGACAATCACCGTGTCCACCTTTCCCAGGCCGGAGGAAATCTTGACGTGGGTGGGGAAGGTGGCCCCGCCCATGCCTACGATGCCGGCCTCCCTGATGAGGGCGGAAAGCTGCTCGGGGGTGAGGCTGTCAGGGTCTGAGGCAGGAGAGAGACCCCAATAGAGCGTTTCGTTGAAGTCGTTTTCAATCACCACGCTCATCACCGGCACACCGGAAAAATGGATGCGGGGCTCCACCGCCGACACCCTTCCGGAAATACTGGCGTGAACGGGAGCGGAGACGAAGGCCGGAGCGTCCCCTACCTTCTGACCCACCATTACCTCGTCCCCCACCGATACACAGGGGGTACAGGGCGCGCCGATGTGCAGCGACATGGGAATCACCACACGGGCAGGCGGCGGAAGGGTCTCAATCGGCTTTTTGTTGGTCAGGTCCTTCTGATCGTTGGGATGTATGCCGCCGAAAAAGGCTTGCGCCATATCTTCACCTCATTTTCTTCTCAGCATCTGTATTTACAGCCTGGGATGCCGGGCGGCGGCTGTGGATACAGATTTTTACACTTATCAATTTGCAATACGCCAAGCATCCCTGTTTTTTGCCCTGCAGGAGGGCAAAATCCCGGGTCCTCCATCTATATATAGAGGTTCTTGGCCGGCATGGGAAATTTACACCCATCCATCATACTCCCATTTATGCGCCGTGTAAAGAAATTTTTTGCGCTTTTTATGATTTTTATGTGGATTTGACAGGTAATATGGAAGTTTGTTTCCAAAGACAGCAACAAATTGGTAGAATTCCATGCCGCTTGCATTTGCGGGAAAAACATGATATGATAGCATGAAATTCCAACAATTTGAGGGAAATTTTGTTTTGGGAGGGTCCATTCCATGATAAATCGCGGGACAATCAAGGAGGAAGCCAGGCGGATCATACAGGGCGCAAAGGTTCCGCCCATGCGGGTTACGCTGCTGGTGATGGCTATTGTCTTTGTGCTGGAGCGGGTATCCGATCTGGTGGAGGGCGGATCACTGTTCTATTCTTATGGTCTGGTGGGGCGGTACTATGACGCTCTGCTCAGTGATGATCCCGCCGCTCTGGAGGCGATGCTGTACGCGCTGCCCGCCAATACCGGGATCAGCTTCTTTTTCTCCATGCTGGTCTCCCTGGCGGGGCTGGTACTCAATGGGGGATACTACATCTACTGTATGGGCATCCGGCGGGGGATGGAAATGCCCTACGCCACCCTGGCAGACGGATTGGGGGTGGCCGGAAAGCTGATCTGGTGCTGGATCCAGATGAGTGTGAAGATCTTCTTATGGACCATGCTGTTCTGGATTCCGGGGATTGTCGCCTTGTACCGCTACCGGTTCGCGTACTACAATATTCTTACCGATAATTCCCTTACGGCGGGAAACGCTATCCGCCTCAGCTGCCAGCAGACCAGGGGAATGAAGATGGATCTGTTTGTGCTGGACCTCAGCTTTATCGGATGGAGCATGCTCAGCGCGCTGACCATGGGGCTGCTGAACATCTGGCTGACGCCCTATATGACGCTGTGTGATCTGGCCTACTTCGAGGAGGGGCAGAGGCGCGCCGGACGGGGGGCCTTCAACGGGGGACCGAGGCCGCCGGAGGAGGACCCGTGGGGGAGCGTCTGATTTGACTGTCGCGTTTATGGCCCG
>OFFC01001369.1_pt1 | contig 12039 bp, 11 predicted proteins | sample 1521271 | NCBI WGS metagenome assembly OFFC01 (sample SAMEA3504123, study PRJEB24116) | mouse gut metagenome | biome: mouse gut; feature: mouse-associated habitat; material: faeces | place: Denmark | collected 2011 | reverse complement strand
GATCTTCTTCGTTTAAAAGTATTGTGTTAATTCAACTAACTTGACAAAGAGCCAATACTTTGTGTCTTTGGAAAAAACACCTCTTTTTTATAAGAATCTAGATATATAATAGATATTCATAAAAGTAAATTTGTTACACAATTTTCTGATTTATGGGAAAATAGTATAATCAAGATAAGAAAAAGTTGATAGAATGTAAATATGCATGAAAAATTGTATGAAATAAAATCTATATCATATCAAATCAGAATGATAGATGAAAGTGATTTGTGTAGTTTATTGTTGGTGAAAAATGATGTTTCTGTACACAATGAAAGATTTCAACAACAGAAAAATGAGGAAGCTGTTTATTTGGGAAATGTTTAAGGATGGAAAATATGATGTGTATTTGTCAACTGTTACATTAAGGGAAATAGAGAAATGTTCGGAGCCCAAAAAGACACAGCTTATTGACTGCCTGAATGAGATACCGTTTACAACACTAGATATTACAGAAGATGTCACGAAGGTTGCAAAAAAGATTATTGAAATAGGAATACTGACACAAAAGAGCTTTGATGATTGCCAACATATAGGAGTGTCGATTATAAATGAATGCGACTGTATCATTTCATGGAATTTTAAACATATTGTAAACGTAAAGACAATCCGGGGCGTAAGAGCAATTACAAACTTGGAAGGATATAAGATGATAGAGATATGGAATCCTTCTGTATTATTGGAAAGCGAGGGATAATTATGATTACGAAACCGAATATCAGTCCTGATTTTACAATTGAAGATATTCATAAAATCAGGGAATACCATTATGAACTGACAAAAGATATGACAACGCAGGAAAAAATCAATTTTTATAATGAAGGTGGTAGAGCTTTTTTGGCGGAGATGGAAAAGAGAAAGCTACAGAAAGCACAAGTTTAAAAGTAATATAAAAGGAACCCCCATCATTTTCAAGGTTTCCTTTTTTACTGCGGAAGATGGGACTTGAACGAATTTCCCTACACCGCAAACCCTCATAGAAAGGAGCTTTCCGCACATCAGCTAATCGAGTGTAACCAAAAGTGTAACCAACTTGCAAATTGTTGCAGAGGTTGTTAGACAGTTTTTTTCTAACAACCTCTTGTTTATGCTTTTATCCAACAAATTAGAATTTATTTATAGCTTTCTAATTGGAAAAAACATATAATTCTTCCCTGTCTGTGGACAAGTAAAATCATGGGCTGCTCCTACTAATGGAATAGCATTATCTTCCAGATATTTTATTGCCTCTGAAAAGGTAGAATCATTTTCACATTTTATATAAATATATTCATAGCCAGGAATAATCCATTTTATCCAACCGCTTGGAGCTTCCGCGTCATCCCGGCATTCTACTCCGGCAAGGTAAAGGCCCTTTCTGAAATCTTCCCACGGCTGGAATGAACGCGAGAAATCAGACATAGCGCCCCATATGCCGACGGTATTTCCGTTTTCATCTTTTTTAGCCAAATGCTGCACTTCTTCAAAATGAGAATTTGCATCAATCCATAGTCTTTGAATAAAACCTTCTCCGTCTAAAGTTGAACCTTCTTTCCCTATCACAACAAAAGATTCCTTTATGCACTTTTCAACTTTCATATCTTCCCTCGTAAATCCCGATTTGCTGAATTGGTACGGATAAAGTATATCACGGCTCCAGACGATGTTCAACGCATTTTTGCAGGTCCTCAGGGGTTTTGAATGGGGAAACAAATTGTGAGCGCAGGCGGTCCACGGGCGCAGGGCGCAGCCGTGACTGAGGGAGTTTTCCATGCCGCAAAACTCCCTCAGTCAGCCTGACGGCTGACAGCTCCCTTACCACGGCTGCGGGCATTCCCTCCATTGAATTCATTGAGCCGTTGTGCTATGATAGAGAAAAAACAAGGAGAACTTGCTATGGCAAAAGAAAAAAAGTCCCTGGATGAGGAGGCCGTTCTCCTCCTCAACAGGGGAAAAAGAGGCTTCTTCCGCCTGGTCTTCGGCCGGACCACCGTGGTCCTCCTGCTGCTGGCCGCCCAGTTTGTCCTCCTCTTTGTGGCTTTCTACCGCATGAGAGATTACACCCTCTATGGCGGCTCCATGCTGCTGGGCCTTATTGTGGCCCTGACTGTGGTCAACCGGCCGGGGAATCCTGCGGCGAAAATTACCTGGATCCTCCTTATCATGCTCTTCCCCGTCTTTGCCGTCCCCTTTTACTTCTATGTGGACGCGGAGCTGGGTCACCGGCTGGTCCGGGCCCGGCTGGCGGAGATCGAGGAGCAGACCAACCCCCTGCTGCTCCCCCAGGAGGCCGCCCGCAGCGCCCTGGAGGAGGCGGACCCCGGATTGGCCGGGCTGGCCGGGTACCTCCGGCGCACCGGGGGCTTTCCGGTTTATCGGAATTCCGGCGCGTCCTATTATCCCACCGGGGAGGAGGCCTTCGCGGCCATTCTGGAGGAGCTGGAGAAGGCGGAGAGGTTCATCTTCCTGGAATACTTCATCATTGACGAGGGCTACATGTGGGGCCGGATCCTCAAGCTCCTGGAGGAGAAGGCCGCCGCGGGTGTGGAGGTCCGGGTGCTGTACGACGGGACCTGCGCCCTCTATAAGCTGCCCTACCAGTACCCCAGGCAGCTGGAGGAGCTGGGGATCCGCTGCCGGATGTACGCCCCTCTCCGGCCGCTGGCCTCCACGCACTACAACAACCGGGACCACCGGAAAATCCTGGTGGCGGACGGCCGGTGCGCCTTTACCGGGGGCATCAATCTGGCCGACGAGTACATCAACCGGACCCATCCCCACGGGCACTGGAAGGATGTGGCTGTCCGGATCACCGGGGAGGCGGTGCGCTCCTTTACCCTGATGTTTTTGCAGATGTGGAACACGGAGGAGCGGGGGCTGGAGGATTTTACCGGATACCTCGGCGCTTCCGGGCCGGCGGACGCCCCGGGCTGGATACTCCCCTACGGAGACAGCCCCTTCAACGGCGAGAACATCGGAGAAATGGTCTATATGGACATCCTCAACCGGGCCCGGAAGTATGTCCATATCATGACCCCCTACCTCATCATTGACAACGAGATGATTACCGCCCTCACCTTCGCCGCCAAAAGGGGGGTGGATGTGAAGATCATTACCCCGGGGCGGCCGGACAAGAAGACGGTCTTTGCCGTGACCAGGAGCTATTACAGGGAGCTGATCGCCGGCGGGGTGCAGATTTATGAGTACAGCCCCGGTTTCGTCCACGCCAAAACCTTCGTCAGCGACGGGGATACCGCCGTCACCGGCAGCATTAATCTGGATTACCGGAGTTTGTACCTCCATTTCGAGTGCGCGGCGCTGATGTACCGCACGCCGGCGGCGGCGGACATAGAGGCCGACTTCCAGAAGACCCTGGCAAAGTGCAGGCGGATGACCCTGGAGGACTGCCGGAAGGACCGGCTGGGGCGCAGGCTCATGGGGTGGCTCCTGCGGCCTCTGGCGCCGCTGATGTGACTCTTCAGGTCATGTTATATTCAGAGCTTCCTTAGCAGACAAGGCCTGGCTTATCCCCCCAGGAAGGCCCTGCGGAGACAGCGCTCCAGGATCTGCCAGTAGGTCAGCCGGGCCACCGCCCGGTCCGCTACCAGGGGCAGCTCGGTGAGGACTTCCCCGCCGGAGGTCACCACCATGCGGCCCACCTGCTGCCCCTCCTCCACCGGAGCAGACAGCTTTTCCTCCAGCTCCACCTGGACTTCCATGGCGTTCACCTTCTCCTTGGGGGCCAGAATGGCGGCGTCTCCCTGGAGCTTCGGGGTGACGGCAGGGGCGTCCCCCAGCTCCACCGGGATGGGCGTCAGGGGCTCGGGGGGCTGGGCCTGGGCCAGGGAGTAGGCGGCGAAGCCGTAATTGAGGAGGGTCTTGGCTCCCTCGAAGCGCTGGGTGGAGGTGGGGGACTTGAGGATGACGGCGATGAGTTCCATGCCGTCCCGCTCCGCCGTGGCGGAGAGGCAGTAGAGGGCGCTGTCCGTGCTGCCCGTTTTCAGGCCCGTGGCCCCCTGGTAGAAGCGGATGAGCTTGTTGGTGTTGCTCAGGCCGAATTCGCCGCCCCGGAGGGTATCCATCCAAATGGTTGTGAAGCGGCGGATGTCCGGGTGGCGCAGGATCAGCTCCCGGCTCATGAGGGCGATGTCATAGGCGCTGGTGACATGGCCCTGGGTGGGGAGGCCGGTGGGGTTGAGAAAGTTGGTGTCGTTCATCCCCAGCTCTCCCGCCCGCTGGTTCATTTTTTCCACAAAGGCCTCGGCGCTGCCCGCCAAATGCTCCGCCAGGGCTACTGAGCAGTCGTTGGCGGAGGCCACGCAGACGGCCTTGAGCATCTCCTCCACGCTCATCTGCTCGTTTTCCTTCAGCCAGATCTGACTGCCTCCCATGGAACAGGCGTAGGCCGAGGCGGTGACCATGTCGTCGTAAGACAGCGTACCGGCGTCAATGGCCTCCATCACCAGCAGGATGGTCATGATCTTGGTGACGCTGGCGGGCTCCAGAGGCTGATGCTCGTTAACGGCGTAGAGGACTTCGCCGGTGGTCTTCTCCATCAGCAGGCAGGCCCCCGCCTCCACCGCCAGCGATTCCGCCCGGGCCGGCAGCGCCAGGAGCAGCGTCAGAGCCCCGGCCAGCAGACCGGAAATGATCTTTTTCATACCATATCCCTTCCTTTTTCCGCGTTTCCCTGTTTTTTCAGGATTCTGCTTCTATGATTATGCGGGGAGGGAAAATCAAATGACAATTCCGGCAAATTTCGCCTTGCATTCCGGAGAGAAGTCTGCTATAATAGCCTCGTTCCAGAAACGCAGGGTTAGTACATCGGTAGTACATCGGCTTCCCAAGCCGAGGAGGCGGGTTCGATTCCCGTACCCTGCTCCATATGAAAACCTCCGAAATCAGATGATTCCGGAGGTTTTTCTTAACTTTTCCGCTGACTTTACCTTTGCCTCCGATAGTTGTGGAACGCTATTTGGAACGCTATGGAAATTGGAACACTGAGGAAAGAGGGGGTGCCTACCCTGGCAGGCACCCCTTCAAGATATTTTTCTGCTCCTGTTCGACACGACAACTCCACCATCTCCAAAAAGAGTTGATGTCAATGCGATACTGCTTGCCGACCTTTGCACAGGGAAGCTCTCCCGTGAGAATCAGGTTGTCCACGACAGGACGAGAGACACGCAGAATCGTCATTATGTCGGAAACGGTTAGAAACATACCATACTGTTCAGAAAGGTAAGAAATCGTATTAACGTCTGATTGAGTGAGTTTCATTACCTATCCAGTCTGGGACGGGATTATGGGGTGGTTCGTGTATCCCTTTCTGGAAGTATGGTTTTGTCGTCGAACAGATAGCCGCGAAAGAGGGTGCCGTCCTGATCAAGGAAAAGACCCTGGCTATCCTTTGGGATACGGTCCGCTGCATCTGTGCTGTCCAGGATGATTTGAGAGAGAACATTATCGGCCTTGCCGCAGATGCGCCCATCCAGATTATTTTTGATTTGCCCAGGGACAACCATGGCATCTGGCCGCTGGGTGGAGACGACCAAATGGATGCCGAACGCCCGGCCCAAGCGGGCAATGGTGGCAAGATTGCTGACGATTGCGGCGGCTTCCTCCTTGTGGGGTTTATCCATGCCGGTTGTGTCGGTCAGCTCCGCAATTTCGTCAACCACCAGAAGAATGCGGCGAAGCTTGCCATCTGGACGGAGAAGGTTAAAATCTTTCAAGCTGGAGCATGGAACGCCTTCGCAGTTGCTGACCTGCTTAAACATGTCCATCCGGCGGTTCATTTCCTGAACAATATGGCTGGACACCGCCAATGTATCACCCGCAGTGACGGCGAAAGAACAATCACGGTTCCGCCAGTGGACGGGATAATCCAGGCCACCCTTGAGATCGGAGACATAGACCTCTGCAGCCGGTTTCCCATCACTGTCGGTCATGCAGACAAACTGAAAAATAATGGATTTGACCAACGTAGTTTTTCCGCTGCCGGTAGAGCCTCCTACCAGGAGGTGAGGTACCTTATCCGGGTCCCAGGTGACAGGTCCGTCCAGAGATTCGCCCAGCAGGATTTCTGTCGGTACAGACAGTTGCTGCGGCAGATAGACCTTCTCTGGAAGTTCTGTATCTCCTGGGGCTAAGTGCAGACAGATACTCTGCTTTCCCTTCCCCGGTTCTATCTTGGTGACGCGATGATTCAAGGCGCTCTCCAAGGCATCTATGTTGTCCAGGAAGGTGGTAATGGGGATACCCTGTGTGAATACCTCCACAACAGTTTTCTCGCCCTCCTGACGGCGTTTTGTAGGCAATGGCGGTTCTCCAGCGGAATTAGTCAGGCCGATACGCTGAAAGGCGTTGGCGGTGCGGTATGCACCCTTTGGGACTGCGGAAATAGTGACCGCTACGGCAAAGAGGACGATAGAGCCGAGGACTACCAGGATACAAGCCAGCGGCTGCATCAAGTGTCCAAGCACGCTGTCTGTGGGAGCTGCTGCATGGAGTAGCAGAAGCAGAGCGGCGACCCAATACAACGTGACCAGGACGGCCTTTGCAGGGCTGGAGGAAATGGCCCGGAGGCCATCGGCAAACCGAGCGCGGAGATAGGCAACCCTGTTCTCAGCGTTCAATTCTTCTAACACTTTGGTTCTCATGATATATAAACCTCCATAATGAAAGATTTTGTTAAAATGGTGTCTCTTGCTCAATGTCAAGATATTCTAAAGATTCAATAGGGATCTCGGAAATGCCAAGGTCAATGTCATCATCGTCATCAACACCCGGCTTTTCCGCACGCAAAGGACTGTTCAGAGTTCTGTTGGCAGATGGCATTTGTTGTGACCCCATCTGTTTATATTCGGTATGAATTTTCTGAAAAATGCCAGAAGATTGTAAAGTTTCACTGCGGGACGGCTTCTGCTGCCGGATGTACTCCGGAACGGGGTTCGGCGCAGTGCCGGTCAGCTGAAATTCACCATTCATGTACTTGTAGATATAGATGGTGTCTTTCGTGACCTCCCACAGCTCTGCAATGCGGCGGTAAAACTGCACACTGCTGTCAATGGCGGAAAGACCAAACCCATTCCACAGCGCTTGAGGCGAAAGAACAGATGTGATAAAAACAAAAGAGTTTTTCAAAATCTTATTCTTGTACCGCGCCTGTGCTTTGGAAAGATAATGCGGGTCTGTCAGGTCCAGGAGCTGCAAATGGGAGAACGGTTCATATGGGCGGAGATCGTCCAGGATCACGGATTGTTCGTCTTGGTACTCATCAAAGCAATCCTTACCGCAGGTAGCCTTGTAAACAGTCAAGCCCAGTTCCTTGGCGTACAGACGGCAAATCGTGGACTTGCCGGTCCCGCTTTGACCATAGGCATAGATTGTCACACAGTCGCGAGTACCTTCCGTCTTGCGCTGGAAATCCTGATCGTAGTACTGCCATGCACGCTCCATCTTTGTTTTAATATCCACATAGAGGGTGGGCCGGACGTACTCGTGGAAATTATCAGGTGTAATGGTTCCATCTGCGCACTTGTTACAGATTTCCTCCACTTCCTGCTTACTTGCCCGTCCTTGCTCTCTTTTCTTCAACTTTTCCGTGCCGGTTTTCTGAGCTTGTTCCAAGTCAAAGTTTGCGGTAAAACTACTTAATGGATAGACGTGCTTTCCGGGTTCGTCCTGGTGGGTGTAATACTTGATTGTGTAATACATCCCCATAGACTGGTTCCGGTCACTCTTATCGCTTTTGATCTTCTCTACGGACTGCTCTTTGACCCCGAACCACTTTGCCACTTGGGGAAGCTGGACATTCGTAGTTCCAAAGTTCAGATATATATGGAAATGGGGCTTTGCAGGCGTTCCATCTGCCAGTACATCCTGGTCATGCAGAGCAATCACATATTTTTTGATGCTGTCATGCTTGCCGAGAACCTTTAAGATGTTAGGTACATCCCAGTTATCCTCTGCGTACAGCACCGTTTCACAGTGTTTCGGCATAACTTCTCTGACTGCGGAATACGCTTTTTCTCATACACCCTACACCCTATATCCGCCAGAGGGACGCAGCCCCCTCTGGCGGTGAAAAGCCGGAAAAGGAAAGGAGTTAGAGTGTCAAAAACTGCCAGGTTACACCCTACACCCATCCTACCAGACTTTCCACACGGCCCCAAGGGGGGCGGGGGCGGCAGTCCGCTTGGGGCGGCCTCCCGTCCCCCAGTCTCCCCGGCCAAGGCAGGCGGTGAGGATCAGTGCTTGCCGTCAGCCTTATGAATGCCATCTGCCTGTGCCGTAAAGGCCAAGGCGTTCCGTTTAAAATCGAAATAGGGCCGAACCCGCAGATTGTCAAACGCGACAGGGATACTCTCGCCAGGATTCAGATCCATAGCCTTGGCACCAGGCACCTTGACTTCAAGCATCTCATAGGCGCGGCTGGGCAGCACAACGGCATACTTGTAGCCCGCTACATCATTCAGCGGCTTGCCGTCCTGGTACGCCTTGTAGGGCGTTACACGGGTCAGCAGCATACCGGAGCCAAAGCAACTATTGTCGATATGAAGCCCAGCAGTTGTAAGCGTAATCATAACGCATGATCCTCCTTTCTTTCATGTTGATTTGACAGGGTTATATTAAAGCAAACAAAAAAAGCTATATTATCCCCTACCCAAGACGTGGCCTTTAGAGTTAGGATGATAATTTAGCCTTTTGATTTAAGCCTTATATAATTCGATGAAACGACCTTTGGTTAACGTGGGATGAGAAGCATCAGCCGCTCTCTCCCCTGTCTGTACATAGAATACCACATCAGTTTTATTTTGTCAATAAGAAAACAGAAAAATATGATTTATTTTTGCAAAAAGAAACCGGACAAGCAGAAAAATACGGAAATTTTGGACTTTTTGCGTGCTAAAAATGTGTCTGTGCTATAACCGACAGACGCAATAGCACAGGCTCCGAAGGTTGTCAAGACCAAAAATTTCCGGTTCCGAAAAGCCGGAAATTTTTGCAAGTTGGCTGCGCCAAGTCTTGACAACCTTCTCCTCCTGTACTAGTGGGGGGCAACACAGCTCGCGCGAGCGAGCTGTGCTGCACTCACTAATGATTATGGGAGGCTTACCGCTATGAAAAAACAATCTACCAAAATGTCCCGCGCCGTCAGCCAACTGGAACACATCTATAATGCACTTAATGCTGACTTCTTTGCCGGAGAGCTACCGGTCCCTATTGTCACCGTGCAAAGCAAGCCGGGGACTTACGGACACTGTACAACCTCAAAAGTGTGGCAAAGGAAGGATACAGGAGCCTATGAGCTGAACATTGCCGCAGAAGTCCTTAACTTCCCTATAGAGGAAACACTGGACACCATGATCCATGAAATGTGCCACCTCTACTGCCGGGAGAACGGCATCAAAGAGGTTTCCCGAGGCGGCAAGTACCACAACGGCAAATTCAGGGCCATAGCGGAGGCCCACGGGCTGACCTGCGTCCCCAATGGGCAGTACGGCTGGAATACCATCCCCGGTGACAATCTTGTGGAGTACGCATTGAACAAGGGATGGAATGAGATAGATCTGGGACGCAACACTCTCCCGCCAGCGATGAGAATCGGAAGTACGGGCACAGCGCAGACGAATGGGGCCGGCATGGGGGCTGGTGGTAGGAGGCCGTCCAGCACAAGAAAGCTGGTTTGTCCCAAATGCGGACAGTCCGTCCGGGCTACCAAGGAGGTCAACATCATTTGCGGGGACTGCATGGAGAGAATGGTGGAGACGGAATAAAGCTTTGAAAGTGTAGGTTCAAAAATATCCCCCGCCCAGTTGGGCGGGGGCTTCTCCTATCCAAGAGAGTTTTTATTCTGTTTCGGAGGGGAGGGGGTAGCGGGTGTAGATGGCGATGGTGTTTTCATCAATGAATATACCGGGATCTCCCCACCCAATAGAACCTACTTTGCCACCCCCAACAGATTGTGTACAAGGATAGTTATGGTATGGGCTTGAAAATGCGCTTTTTACAGCAACATACCAATGCCCGGGATCATGAACCAAATCTCCTGGTTTTATCTGCCATGGGTCTGTTACCTTGCGATAAGGTGCATCTCCGAAAATATCGTCCCAGAAGGCGAACGCAAACTTGGCACATTCAGTTCCCGATCCAAGACCCGAAATATAGTACGACGGGTTGTACGGATCGTATTCGGAATAGTCCGTGTACGAGGTAAACCCAGCCTCCTTCGCCTTCTCCCCAGGCTCCTTCCCGTTCCTGTAATCCTCAATCAGAGCCAGCACATTCTCCTCGGTAACAGGCATACCGTTGGTCAGGGTAGCGGAGGGGGCTGCCTGGGGATTTTGTGTATCGCTGGGATTATCTGTTGTGCCGGGAGTTGTCGTGTCCGGGGTTGTGGTTCCAGAATTTTCGGGTGTCCCCGTACTCAGCACATTAACGGCCTTTTTCAAGCGGGTATAGATGACCGCTGTCTGTGCGCGGTTCAGCACTCCCTTGGGGGCGAAAGTTCCCTGAGCGTCAACACCAGCCAGCAGCTCCCAATAGTAGCACACGGCTACCGCTGTCCTGTAATTGTCGTCCACAGCGGCAATATCCGGAATCTTGTTTATAGTTGCCTGGATTTCGGTGTCGTTCGGAAGAACAACACTCTTGTCAACCATGACGCGGTACATCATCTCCGCCATCACTTCACGGGTGACTTCTGTATCACCGAGCCAGGAAGCAATCCCATTGAAAAGATTGTGCTCTTGGGCAACAGCGAAATTCTGGTTCGGCCAAGCTCCAGCAACCGGACAGTTCAGCACTTCTTCATTGTAAAAAGCGCGGGTCAGCACAGTAAAGAACTGATTCATGTTCAGCTTCCCGGAGGGACTGAACACCTTGTTCCCGTTCTCATCCGTTCCCGTCCCCATCATGACCCCGTCATTGTATGTCTCCATGATGGCATCATAGGCCCAGAAGCCGGGTGCAACATCGTTGAATGGGTTGTTGTCGGCGTAGGCACAGGGCATCAGACCCAGACAGAGTACACACGCCAGCAAAAGGGATAGTTTCTTTTTCATGGGATTTTCCGCCTTTCGTTTTTGTATCCTTATTATAGCCTGATATTCGGCAATGCGCAAGGGGAAACTAACATTTACAATAGTCCCAAAGTGAGGGATTGTCAATGATTAGTTTTGCTCCCCTGTGGCGGACGATGGAGCGAAAGAAGATTACACAGTATCAGTTGATACAGAAATACTATGTCAGCACTGGGACGCTGGACGCTCTGCGGAAAAACCGAAGCGTGACGCTGAACACAATACAAGACCTCTGTACCATTTTACAGTGTCCGGTGGAGGACGTGGTGGAGATCACTCCGGAGCCCAGACCGGATAAAGAAAGCTGAGTTTTTGAAAGTGCATTTTCAAAAGCGGTCTCTTAAGGGGAAATGGAAACGCCGGTAAGTGCATCTGCGAGGGCGGTTTTGTTTTCCCTTTTTCCCTTATTTTTCCCTTAAGAGCCTGATTTTTGATGGTGGTAAACGTGGATGGATGGCGAAGCGGACAGCCGGAAACCGTTGCAAACAGGGGCTTTAGAGAATGGATTTGAATACTTAACAGATAATCCCGATAATTCGAATCCAGTCACTCGGACCAGAAATGGAGGTTAAAAACGATATTTGGTTGAAAAAACCAGTATTTGCAAGCCTCCCGAGGCTCCCGAATGTAAAAATTCGGGAGCCTTAAAATTTTGATATTTTCAATGTGGTTCTTCATTCTGACCGGACTCGAACGCACGGAGCGGAGGTAAAGGTTACTTCAGAAGGGTACATCATCCAGTGAGCGCACCTAAGGCTCCCCATTTTTCTGTGTCTCCATCTCATCATTAAAAAAAGTGAAGAAAATTATACGGGCTCGTAGCTCGGCTGGTTAGAGCACCTGCTTCACACGCATGAGGCCACTGGTTCGAGTCCAGTAGTCTCCACCAGAACCCGCAAACAGTATAGATGCCATAGGCTGAAAGCCTTGTGCATCA
>OFFC01001359.1_pt1 | contig 12087 bp, 11 predicted proteins | sample 1521271 | NCBI WGS metagenome assembly OFFC01 (sample SAMEA3504123, study PRJEB24116) | mouse gut metagenome | biome: mouse gut; feature: mouse-associated habitat; material: faeces | place: Denmark | collected 2011 | reverse complement strand
GGCTTGGCCAAGCTGGGCTTGGAGGAGGAGTATATGTCCGTGTCCAGCCACACTGCCTGGACAAAGGCGGTGGAGGCCCAGTTCCTCCCCGCCTCCGAGCTGCTCACCACCCTGCGGCAGGTCAAGGACGCAGGCGAGCTTGCCGCCATGCGGGAGGCCCAGCGGGTCACCGACGAGGCGCTGCTGGAAATTTTGAACTTTATCAAGCCCGGCCTGACAGAGAGCGAGGTGGCCGCCCGGCTCACCTACATCATGGCCCGGAAAGGCGCCGAGCGCAACTCCTTCGACCCCATCGTGGCCTGCGGTGCCAACGGTTCCAAACCCCACGCCGTCCCCGGCCCCGCCGTCATCCAAAGCGGCCAGTTCGTCACCATGGATTTTGGCTGCGTGGTCCACGGCTACTGCTCCGACATGACCCGCACCGTGGCGGTGGGCCAGCCCACCGAGGAAATGGAGCTGGTATACAACACCGTCCTGCGCGCCCAGCTGGCGGGCATTGCCGCCGCCCACGCCGGGGTCACCGGCAAAGAGGTCCACGAGGCCGGGGCCAAGGTGATTGAGGATGCGGGCTACGGGGACTATTTCGGCCACGGCTTCGGCCACGGCGTGGGCGTGGAGATCCACGAGAGCCCCCGGGCCGCCATGACCAATGACAAGCCCCTGCCTGCGGGAGCGGTGATCTCCGCCGAGCCGGGGATCTACCTGCCTGGCCGGTTCGGCGTGCGCATCGAGGATGTGATCGTGGTCAAGGAGGACGGGTGCGTGGACATCACGGAAGCCCCCCACGAGCTGATCGTTTTATGAATGTGTTGGTCATCAACTGCAGTCCCGTCCGGAACGGGGCAACGGCGGAGATCGTCCGGATCGTCTCAAGGCAGTTGAGCGGGAAATATGTGGTGGAGCCCGTCTGTATCGATGACTACGACATCCATTTTTGCCGGGGATGCAGGGTCTGCCATACAACGGCGGCCTGCGTCCAGCATGACGGCGTGGACCGCCTGATGGAACGGTTTGAGTGGGCGGACGTTATCGTTTCGGTGGCTCCCTCCTACTGGGCGGATATTCCCGGGCAATTCAAGGTGTTTATTGACCGGTGTACGCCGTGGTGCAATACCCATGAGCCCCACGCGAAGCTGAGCGGCGGCAAAAGAGGCTATGCAATCGCCCTGCGGACCGGGCCCAGTATGCGGGAATGCGAGAGAATCATTGAAAGTATCCGGCATTTTTACGGCCATCTGGAGATCGAGAGCTGCGGCAGCCTTGGGCTGTGTTCCATCGAGTACAAGGAGGCCGTCGCGCCGAGGGAACGGGAGATCATCCGTTTTTGCGATTCTATTTGATGTGAAAAGGACTGGAGACAAAATCTCCAGTCCTTTTTTCTCTCGTTATTGATCCTTTCCGAACACCTGGGCCGCTACCCGGGCGGAATGGGCGGCGTCCTTGGTGTAGAAGTCCGCGCCGATGCGGTCCGCGAACTCCTGGGTCACCACCGCGCCGCCTACCATCACCTTGCAGGGCGCGCCCGCCTTCCGGAGGGCTTGGATTGTGGCAGCGATGTTCTGGGCTGTGGTGGTCATCAGGGAGCTGAGACCCACCAGCGGAGCCTTGGTTTCCAAAGCCACCTGGACGACGGTCTCCGGCGATACGTCCCGGCCCAGGTCGATGACGCGGTAGCCATAGTTCTCCAGGAGCATCTTGACGATATTTTTGCCGATGTCATGGACATCGTTCTTGACGGTGGCCAAGAGGATGGTCCCCTTGTCCCCCGTCCTCTGCGGCAGGCGGGCACGGAGCGTGTCAAAGGCGGCTTTCACCGCGCCTGCGGAGGCCATGAGCTGAGGCAGGAACAGGCTCCCTTCCTCGTAGCGCTCCCCTACCCGGTCCAGGGCGGGAATGATGCGGCGGTCGATGATCTCCATAGGCGTCTCCGCCTCCAGCAGGGCCTTCACGGCGGCGGGAACGCCGGATTTTATCCCGCCGGCGATCAGCAGCTCCAGACTTTCCTGGGGCAGATGGACCGGGTGGTCCGGCCCGCCAACGATCTGATGCCGCGCAATATAGCTCATGCAGCCGGGGTCCTGCCCGGTCAGGACCTTCATGGCAGACAGGGTATCCCGGACGCAGCTGGACTCTGTATTGACGATCGCCACGTTCAGCCCCGCCGCCAGACAAGCGGACAGGTAGGCGCAGTTCAGTTCGTCCCGGCCAGGCAGGCCGTAGCTGACATTGGACACACCCAGGACCGTCTTGTATCCCGCCTGCCGGACCAGGCGGATGGCCTCCGGCGTGACCAGGGCGTCCTTCTGGCTCACGGAGGCCGCCAGGGCCAGGCAATCGATCCAGATGTCCTCCCGGCGGACGCCCGCCCGCTCCGCCGCCTCGGCGACCCGCAGGGCGGTATCCCGGCGGGCCTCCGGCCGGGCGGAGATGCCTCCGGCGTCCAGCGCCAGGACGATGAGGCCCGTGCCGTACTTCGCCGCCAGGGGAAGCATAGAGGCCATGCTCTCCTTCCCGCCGTTCACGGAGTTCAGCACCGGACGCCCCCGGCACACGCGGAGGGCTTTTTCCAGGGCCGCCGGGTCGGAACAGTCGATGACCAGGGGCAAGGGGGACACCTTCTGGATGGCCAGCACCAGGGCGGGCAGGGCCTCCCCCTCGTCGATGTCCGGCAGTCCTGCGTTCACCACCAGGAAGTCCGCGCCCTCCCGCTCCTGCCAGACCGCTGCCTCGGCGGCGGCCTCCCAGTCTTTCGCGTAGAGGGCCTTCTTCATCGCCGGACGGCCGGTGGGGTTCATGCGCTCCCCTACCGTAGCGATAGTGCCCAGGTCCAGTGTTACCACGTCCTGCCAGCCGCACAGGCGGCTCAGGCCGTCCCTGGGACGGGGCGGGATGCTCCCGGCCCCCCGACAGTCCAGAAGGGCCCGCAGGGCCCGGATATGGTCCGGCGTGGTGCCGCAGCAGCCGCCCAGGATGGACGCGCCGTCCTCCAGGAAAAGGGCAGCCCATTGAGCAAACTCCTCCGGAGCCACGTCGTAGACGGTCTCGCTGTCCTCCAGGCGGGGCAGGCCCGCGTTGGGCTGGATCATGACGGGCAGATGGGTGTGGCAGAGGACCTCCTCCAATACGGGGCGCAGTTCGCGGGGACCGGCGGAACAGTTGACGCCGACGGCGTCCGCCCCCAGGCTGGTCAAGGTCACCGCCGCCGCCGCAGGGTCCACGCCCAGGAAGGTGCGTCCGTCCGCTCCGAAGGTCATGGTGACGAAGACGGGGAGATTTGTCCGCTCCTTGGCCGCCAGCAGGGCGGCTTTGGCCTCCAGGAGGTCGCTGATGGTCTCGATGAGGATCAGGTCCGCCCCGGCGGCGGCCCCGGCGTCCATGATCTCAGCGAACATAGTGTAGGCTTCATCGAAGGTCAGTTCTCCGAAGGGCTCCAGCAGGGCACCCAGGGGGCCTACGTCCAGGGCGACGTATCTGTCCGGGCCGGCGGCCCGGCGGGCGATGGCGACGGCGGCGGCGATATAGGGGGCGGGGTCCTCCCCCAACTTTCGGCGGCTGGCGCCGAAGGTGTTGGCGGTGAGAATGTCCGCGCCCGCAGAGACATAGGCGGCGTGGACGGCCTCTACCGCCTGTGGGGCGGTGAGGTTCATTGTCTCCGGCGGCGTCCCCGCTGGGAGGCCTGCCTGCTGGAGCATGGTGCCCATAGCGCCGTCGAAAAGATGGATGGTGGTTAGGTCTATCATCGTCAGGATCCTTTCTTTGCCGCCTCCAATGGCGAGTTGGTTCTTAAACCGGCCCAGGCCGCAGTATACTCTGTCACATTCCACCCGGAAATTTGTTCCGCCGCACGGCAGGGCCGCCCGCAGGCTGCGGCAAAGAAAGAACGTGCCCTCCGGCACGTTCTTTCATGCCCTTGGGTGGGCCTTATGATACACATCCTGCAGCTTCTGTTTGACCATATGAGAATAGATCTGCGTAGAAGAAATGTCCGCGTGCCCCAGCATCTCCTGAATGGAACGGAGGTCCGCTCCGTTTTCCAGCAGGTGAGCCGCAAAGGAGTGGCGCAGGGTATGGGGCGTGATATCCTTATTGATCTGCGCTTTCTCCTGGTAATACTTGATGATCTTCCAAAACCCCTGGCGGCTCATCCGCTCGCCGCTCATGTTTACAAACAGCGCCCGCTCTCTGGGGTCCAGCACCAGCTGTCCACGAACATCTTTTATGTAATCCCCCAGGGCCTTTACCGCGCCGGAGTACAGCGGAATGATCCGCTCCTTCCCGCGGCTGGCACACCGGATGAACGAACCCACCAGATTTACGTCTCCCACGTTCAGACCAATGAGTTCGCTGACCCGGATCCCTGTGGCGTACAGCAGCTCCAGCATGGCATGGTCCCGGTAGCCCTTGGGGTCCACACACTGAGGCTGATCCAGAAAAAGCTCCACCTCTTTGCCGGTGAGAATCTGGGGCAGCTTGCGCTCCGTCTTCACTGGCGCGGCGTCTTTGGCAGGATTGCAGCGGATCACTCCTCGGTTGTGCAGATAGCCATAATAGGACTTCAGCGAGGCCACGCTGCGGGCAATGCTGGCAGCAGACTTTCCCTTTCCGGCCATTGCGGATATGTAGCGCTCAATATGCTCCGTCTCCGCCTGGGGCAGTTCTACATCCTCCGACTCCAGGAGGTATCGGGAAAACTGCGTGACGTCCCGGACATAGGATGTGATGGTATTATTGGATGCACTGCGCTCCAGCTCCAGATAACCCGCAAAACCCTCAATATAATATTCCGTCACAGCATCCCATCCTCTTCTTCAGTCTATATCGCACCCAGCGCCAGACGGAACAGCAGCGGCGTCAACAGCCGCTCGCAGAACACCCCCAGCGCCAGAATCACGGCACACAGCACAAACCATAAAAAATAACGGCTCCCATACAACACGGGAGACGAGCGCTTGCCCCGCCCGAAGGAGAGCGCAAACAGTTCTGTAGACAGCGGCCACGCCGCCTCCGCCAACAGAAAAAAGCAGGGCAGCGTAAACACCAGCCGCACCACCATGGCCCCCAGGGCCAAAGCGGCCCCCGCCCTTCCGTAGCACCGGACGAAACAGGACTCCGTATACATCGTAAAAAAGCCAAAGACTGCGGCAATCTCCTCTGTGTAGCCGGCCGCGCGGTGGAACGCCTTCTTGTTTTTCTTGTACAGGAACAGCAGCACGGCATATCCAAAATACATGACCACGCAGCTGAGCAAGGAGATCTCCACCCCGCCGCCATCGTAAAGACGGCAGTAGTCCCCCAAATATTGCCCCAATGCCTCCCAGGCTTCTTCGCCACAGGAACCGGCATACAGATGCCCCCCCAGGGCCCCGGCCAGAAAGGCCAGCGCCAGCAGAAGCAGCCGGATCAGATTTGGGTCCCAGCCTCCCAGGCGGATCGTTCGCAGTACCATTCGCCCACGCATCTTCCATCACCTCGCCACAGCCTATGCGGCTTGGACAAGTTTTAGAAGCGGCGCGGCACAATCGGAAACCAAAGCGGCCGCATCTTATGTGGACCGCTGGAAAGAACAGGGTATCGTGCCTGCTTATAAATATAGTGCAAATTTCACCATTTCGCAAGAGAAAATCGAGAATGCACAGTTATTTTGTCAATTATGACAAAATATTATGTAAACAATATTATGTCAACCTATAAGATCTATCCGCAAAAGCAGGACGGTTCAATGGGTTTCCCGGAACATTTTGTGGATTGTCTGCGAGATGTCCCCCACATCTGGGGAGAGGGATGATTACAGCGTGTAATCATCTCTCTCCCCTTCTCAGAGTTCATTTTTGTGGAAATTGAATGAATTTTGGTTATTTTCACACCTTGACACGGCTGTCTCACTTCCGCCGCCTACGGCTTCCGGGTCTTCCCCGCCTCCCTTTGGGAAGATTATACCCCACCAGCGCAGCCAGCAGCCCGCCTGCCGCCATCGACAGGCCCAGACCGGTCAGTCCGTTCTCAATCCGCACAGTCTCCGTTGTAAGCAGGGCGGCAGCCAGCGTCAGCGCCAGAAAAACCACAACCACCACCGGTACGGACAGCATGGACGTCCCCTTCCCTTTCAGTACGCTGTAGCCGCAGCCAAGGAAGGACGCCAGGGCGGCCGTGACGCACACCAGAGGATACATCTGCTCCAGCCCAAGCACCCCCCGGTCCACCAGCAGAGCGCACAGCATTTGCAGCAGGATGTAGGACAGCAGCGAAATTCCTCCTCCGATCAGGCAGTTTTTGACCATCCCATCCGGCAGAGACATGACAACCTTTGACATAAACAGAACCTCCCGGCCAATTACTGATATAAACCAGTATATTGACCGGGAGAATAGAATATGCGGCAGGATAGGGTTATTTGGTCTCGCTGTCAGAGCCGTCCTCCAGCTTGGCGGGCTCCTCCCCTGCGGTCTTCTTCGCCTTTTTGGCGTCCGCAGGAGGATTGCTGTTGTTGGTGGAAACGGCCCACTTTGTCAGCTCCATACGCACACGGTCATCGCTGGTCTCAATGATGATATTCTCGTCCGTTACCTGGACAATCTTGCCCACGATGCCGCCGATGGTGGTGATCTGATCCCCCTTCTTCAGGCTGTTGCGCATCTCTTCCGCCTGCTTTTTCCGTTTGTTCTCCGGGCGGATCATCAAAAAGTACATCAGCGCAATCATCAGGACCAGGGGGATCAGCAGGGACATCATGCTGGCCGAGCCCTCCGGGACAGCGGTGTAAAACAGTGGCATTTTCTTGTCTCCTTATCATCCGAATTTTTCGTTTGCCAAAAGTAAATGCTTTTGTTATTATATCTGATTTGGGAAGGTTTGGCAAGTCCTAAATTCGGTGATTGCAGAACTTCAGGAAAACACCGAATGCTGGCGGCGGTAAACGTCATTGTCCTTTTGGCGCAGCTCCCGCTCCACCTGAGCCAGCATTTTTTCCAGGCGCTCAGCCTTGGACGGATCTGTTTCGCGGCTGATTTGTTCTTTCAGTTCATCGCGCTTCCTCTTCAGGCGCTCGATCTCCCGATCCACCTGATCGGTACTGCCAGTGCAGGACTCCGTCTTCTTGACGGGAGTTTTCTCCCGCAGTTCTCCGGATGCCTCGGGGGCAGCAGGCTCCTCAGGCGGATCCCGCTGCTCCGGGCGGTCAAAAAAGATTTTCGGACTGCCGTCCTCGTCTTTTCCCGGCCAGTACAGACCGGAGGGCTCCCGCTTCTCCTCCGGGGCATACTCGTCCATTACGGGTTTTGCGGGACAACTCCCCTCCCGGGGCGGCTGGACCCGGTCCGCCTCCTTTATGCTGCCGGCGGCAGCCGGACGCACCGTGCCGGAGCAGATACCAGAAATCGGTTCCATGGATGATTCCTCCTTTCCAAATTGCGGCGGACTCGCCGCCATATCCACAGTTTAGCTTCCGGAAGCAGGAATGCAAGAGGTTTGGACTGAAATGCGCTCCGGATGTCACGAAATGTTCAGCAGTACATGGAGAAAAAAGCGCCGGTCCGTCTTCTCCGCCAGCATGGCTCCATGGTATTTTTCCGCCACGGTCTTGATATTGGACAGTCCGGTGCCCATAGGGGGCATGGGTCCGCCGGAGCAGGTATTCTCAAAGATCAGCCTGTAAAAATCCCCCTGCCGCTCCCCGTCGATGCGCAGGGACTTCTTTTCCCCGGCAGATTGACAGGCGGTAATGGCGTTGTCCAGCGCGTTGGCAAAAATGACGCACAGGTCAAAGTCATCTGCCCCGCAGGGATCAGGCAGGCACAGGGAAACCTCTGTTGAGATGCCGGCAGATTTTGCCGCCTCCAGCTTCTCACCCAGCAGGACATCTACCACCGGGTTGCCCGTACAGACCGGAAAGGACAGCGCGGAAGAAGCCGCTTCCAGCTTTTGCAGGTAGGCCGCAGCCTCTTCTGCCTGCCCTCCATTCAGAAGGCCGGACAGGACGGAGAGATGATTCCGGATATCATGGCGGAAAGCACGCGTCTTGACATAGCGCGCCTGAGCCTCCTCCGTATATATCCTCTGCGCTCTGGCGGCTTGGGTCAGGGAGCGCAGCGCCGCCTGGGACTGCAATTCCCGGCAGACACGGCGGTATGCATACAGCGTACACAGCATCGTCCCCAGTCCGAGGACCTGAAGGAGAAACAGCGCGGTGTGTTTTCCCGTCTCTGCGGGTAAGGAGGATACAGGCAGATTATAGTAGGAGGTGCGGAGAATATACAGTTCCGCAACAAAGAAAAACAGGCAAGGAACCAGAAGCAGGGTGAGATACGGCATCCCGCGGTCCTCCTCCGGAGAGAGGAATTCCAGCGCAGCGGCACTGCAGCAGGCGCTTATCGTAAAGGCAGACACTTCCGCCAGCAGAATCATGAAGTACAGCAGAGGCTTTCCCACCAGGCAGGGGAACACCATCGCCTCTGCCGAGTTGACCACGCCAAAGGCGAACTGTGAAATATAGACCGCCAGGATCGCGGCCGCCCAGGACTCAGGACGCCGGTTCTTCAAGAGAAGGCGGCTGACACCGTACAGAATCAGCAGCTGAACGCCGGTGGCGGAAATCCCGATGGGAACATATTGGCTGAAGCACCATTCACAGGCGCACAGCAGGAGAAAGTAGACGGCAAACGGTCCCAATGTCCACTTCTGTCTGGTAAAGCGGCAGACGAACGCGGTATGTAGAATCCCCTGCCCCACAAGATTGGCGGCAGAAAGGCAAGAGGTAAAAATATCCATGTCAGGAATCCCTCTCTTTCATGTGCTGTAAAAGCGCCTTGGTCAAATCGCTCTCACGCAGTCTGGAAACCGGAACGCTGCCGCCCTGCGAGAGCGCGGCCTGTCCGGCACGGCTGCCGCGCACATGGTCCAGATTGACAAGATAGCTCCTGTGACAGCGGAAAAAGCGGCCGTCAACCCGCCGGGAGAATTCATCCAGCCTGCCGTAGCAGTCGATAATCACGCCGCTGTCCAGATGGATATACAGCTTCCGGCCCTGCACCTCGCAGTATATGATTTGAGACAGGGGAATCACCTCGCAGGAAGCACCCCGCCGGACCATCACGCTTTTTGCCGCCCGGCGCTCCAGGGACGCCAGCGCCCGGTCCATGGTCCGGACGAAACGGGCGCGGTCCAGAGGCTTGAGGAGATAGCCGCAAGCCTCCGTTTCAAAGGCGTCGAAGACGCACTCCCGGAGAACCGTCACAAAAACCAGCAGGCTGCGGCTCCCCTGCCGGCGCAGAATTCCGGCGGTTTCCATCCCGTCAGGCTTCTCCATCTGAATATCAAGAAAGATCAGATCGAAATCACCTCCGCTCTCCAACAGCGCGCCGCCGCTTGAAAAACGGCTGATCTGGTATGAGGAAATGCGCTTCTCCTCCATGCACGCAGAGAGACAGTCTGCAATCTCCTGAACCATCAGCGGCTCATCATCGCATATCGCAAAGTGCAGCATTCGGTTTCACATCCTTTTGTCAGATGTAAGGTATATTTCCGTTACCGGGCAGAAATTGAGGAATTGCAGCGGCTTCAGATTCGAATTCAAAGCTCTTTTGACACTTTTTCTCTTGAGAAAAGGTATGGGCGCAGCAGTGTCCGGGCCACAGCACCGCTACAAGAATAGCAGGCAGCGGGCGAAAGGACAATCCCACTGTCATCAAATGTTATGAAATTGTCATAAACGGCAGAAAAAGGCCCAAGGCTTTTCAGCCTCGGGCCTTCGTTGGGAGATCAGAGCATTAAAGATCAAGTACGCCCATGATGACGATGCCCGCCACAATGAGCAGGATCATGCCATAATGCTTCCAGGACAGCTTTTCCTTGAGGAAAATGCGGCTCCAAAGCACGGAGGCGGCGCAGTAAGCGGAAATGATGGGGGCGGACATGGCCAGATGCTCCGTGTCCGCGATGGCGTAGATGTAGGCGAACTGGCCGGCGGTCTCACAGACCGCGCCGATGTACTTGGGGGCCTCCATCTTGGGGATGAGGCGGTCCTTCTTGATAATGACTGCGTAGATGAAGCAGACCACTGCCGCGAAGAGGAAGGTCAGCTCGTAGGCCACGTTGGCGCTGTCCTCATTGAGCGTCTCCAGCACCCGGTTGTCGGCGAAGGTGCCCGCCGCGTCCAGAACGCAGTAGGCCACCGGCAGGGCCAGGGCTACCCAGCTTTTGGCGTACTTATAGTTGCCTTCCTGCTGGCGGGCGGCGCGAAGTTCCGCGTCCTCGGTGGAATCCACCACGCCCAGACCGATGGCACCTACGCACACCAGCGCCACGGCAAACAGGGCCAGGGGGGAATAATCGTCCAGACCGACAAAGATGAAGGTCAGCACCGCCACCAGCGCGCCGGAGGAGTTGCAGATGGGAGAGGAAACGCTCAGCTCGATGTACCGCAGGCCCAGGTAGCCCAGGGCCATGGACAGGATATAGAGCAGGGACACGGGCAGATAGGTGAGAATGATGCCGAAATTGATCTCCACGCCGTTGACGAAGACCTCGAAGCCGGCGTGGAGGCCCATGACGATGCCCACCGCCATGACCATTTTCAGATGGCTGTACTTATCGGAAGCATCCCGGCAGCCAATTTTTGAGAAGAGATCGGAACCGCTCCAGCAAAACAGAGCGATCAGCGCAAGCCAAAACCACATAGTTTTATTTCTCCTTCACACATTTCAGTTTTGAATCAAAAGCGAAATGTGTGCGGAGGCGGTCTCCGGCGGTAGTAGTGGTTCGCCGCTATATTCATCATAGAGCGGCCAGCCCTCCGTCTACCATTTTTTGCAGGGAGAGCAGGATGCCCAGCTTGGCGTGGTACCAGGTGAGTCCGCCCTGGAAGTACACGGCATAGGGCGGACGGATGGGGCCGTCGGCGCTGAGTTCGATGCTGCTGCCCTGAACGAAGGCTCCGGCGGCCATGATGACCTGGCTGTCATAGCCGGGCATGTCCCCGGGAACAGGGGCGGCAAAGCTGTCCACTGGAGCCGCCCCCTGGATACCCGCGCAGAAGGCGCACATGGCCGCCTCGCTGCCCAGCTCCACCGCCTGTATGATGTCCTGACGGGGCTCCGTTGCGTTGGGGATGCAGCGGAAACCCAGGCTCTCGTAGAGGTTGGCAGCGAAGATCGCGCCTTTCAGGGCTCCAGCGACCACTGTGGGTGCAAGGAAGAAGCCCTGATAGAAGGCGGGCAGGATGCCCAGGTTGGCCCCCACCTCCTGCCCCAGGCCGGGGGCAGAGAGACGGTAGGCGCACCGGTCCACGCACTCCTGAGTGCCGCAGATGTATCCGCCGATGGGGGCCAGACCTCCGCCGGGGTTCTTGATGAGGCTGCCCACCACCATGTCGGCACCTGCATCGGAGGGCTCGACTACATCAACAAATTCGCCATAGCAGTTGTCCACCATAACCTTTACGTCCGGCTTGACGGATTTGCAGAAAGCGATCAGCTCCCCGATCTGCTGGACGGAGAAGGACGGGCGGGTGGCGTAGCCCTTGCTGCGCTGGATGGTGACGAGCCTGGTCTTCGGCGTGATGGCGGCGCGGATGGCGTCATAGTCGAAGCCGCCGTCCAGCTTCAGGTCCGCCTGCCGGTAGGTCACGCCGTACTCCGCGAGGGAGCAGGGCGAAGGGCGGATGCCTATGACCTCCTGGAGGGTGTCGTAGGGCAGGCCCACCGGACTGAGCAGCTCATCCCCCGGCAGGAGATTGGCGCTGAGGGCCACCGTCAGGGCGTGGGTGCCGCAGGTGATCTGTGGGCGGACCAGCGCCGCCTCGGTGTGGAAGACGTCCGCATACACCCTCTCCAGGCGTTCCCGGCCGTCATCATCGTAGCCGTAGCCGGTGGTGGCGGCGAAGTGCTGGGCGCCGATGCGGTTTTTCTGCATGGCCAGGAGGACCTTGGCCTGGTTGATCTCCGCCCGCTGGTCGATGGCCCGGAAGCGGTCCGTCAGACGGGACAGGATTTCTTCCCCCCTGTCGCAGACCGCCTTGCTGAGCCCCATCTGGGCATATATCGTCAGTAAGTCCATATAGAACCTCTTTTCCTTACAAACATTCAAAATACCGGG
>OFFC01001342.1_pt1 | contig 12216 bp, 10 predicted proteins | sample 1521271 | NCBI WGS metagenome assembly OFFC01 (sample SAMEA3504123, study PRJEB24116) | mouse gut metagenome | biome: mouse gut; feature: mouse-associated habitat; material: faeces | place: Denmark | collected 2011 | reverse complement strand
AGAAAGTTATTCTGACTTTTTAGTCATCCTCTTATCGTTTTTCCTAAAAACGGACTCCTTCAACTCCGGAAAACAATCGTCTAACGCTCACTACCCAAAGCCCACCTGGCTATTTTGTCATTCACTCACGACCTTTAAGTGACTTTTCGTCAAAACGTTCTTTCGCCAAGCTTCTCCATTGACAAATAACCCGACATCCGCCCTCGGCTTGACAAAAAGGCAGAGGTTTGATAGGATTCAATGCCCATTGTAAGATTTTTCAATTTCACAATTCCTTAACACATTGATTATAAACAATTCCAACCAAGAGTGTGTAAGATTATTCTTTTAGGTAAATAGCCCTTGTATGAATATTTTTTCGTACCTTCGTGCGCTATATCTATCTAAAATAAAGCGATATGAAACATTTATGTAAGCTGATTCTTTTGCTGATCGTGGTTGTATCATGCAACAGGCCGGAAGATGATACGTTGGAAAAAATAACAGACACGATAATCGGAAAATACATGTGCAAGTCGGCCACAATCCAAGACGGACATCTGCTGGATATTGATGGCAATGGAATAGTCAGCGATGACGTGATTGCTGAATTCGAGAGATTTGAGGCTGCATTTTGGAGAATAAGAGATACACCGGTAAGAATATACCCTGTCAAAGAATACGGCCAGGTAACCAATATTAATATTCAAATCCCCAAACAACGGGTCAACTATGACAAGAGAACAGGTGAACATATAATCAAAATCATGTCCGGAGACAGCATGTATATATGCTTCAGATACTCTGTTGACGAGTCCGGAAAAATCATAACATGGCCATATAATGAAGGTAACAGCACTCTGGGATGGGAAGATAAAGACATGATTGAACTCATTGACTATCGGGACAACTCCGCCAAAGAAATCATTTTCGACCAAAAAGGCGGCTTTCAGGCCCTGATTGACTGCAATTTTTATGACTTCGCCACTGACAAGATGATGACTGTACCTGTGTTATTTGTATATGAAAGGGTTTCTTACTCTCTGTAGTATTTTTCTTGCGTTCCTGAACGTCTGCTTTCCGGCTGCAGCCGATGAAAAAGAAATTGCTGACACTCTCGAAAGGGTCATCATTTCTGCGGAAAAGTCCCCTATTGCATATACCGGGCTGAAGCGTCTTGACCGCAAGGAACTTATTGCAGGAACCGCAGTATTGGGAACCCCGGATGTCATAAAGGTACTTCAGAACATATCTGGAGTCGCGTCTGGAATGGAATTGATGTCCGGGCTTTACGTGCACGGCGGGGATGGAAGCGATAACCTTTTCCTCCTTGACGGAGTACCGCTGTTCCAGGTGTCACATCTTGCAGGCCTTTTCTCGTCGTTCAACACTGACATCATCCAATCTGCTGACTTTTATAAAAGCGGATTTCCGGCGCGATATGGCGGCAAACTGTCTTCCGTCGTTGACATTACGACTACGGACGGCTCTATGGAAAAGTTCGGCGGTTCCGTCTCAATCGGACTTATTGACGGAAGGATAAATCTGAACGGGCCAATTATCAAGAACAAGCTGTCATACAATGTGGCGATACGCAGAAGCTGGCTCGATGCCATCATCGCACCAATACTTGCATTCAATAATTCCGGAAGCGACACAAAGACAAAGGGCGGATATGCCCTTTTCGATTCTAACGTAAACCTGGCATATTCCCCGACTCAGTCTGACAAGATAAATTTCCGTTTCTTTGCCGGAACAGACCATTTCAGCTACAGCAAGATAACCCAGGAAAAGTATTATGGCAAGGAAATATACGATGCGGAAAGCGGAGTCAAGACGACTATGAAATGGGGTAATATTGCCGCGTCGTCAAGCTGGAACCACATATTTTCACAAAGGCTGGCCCTTTCAGCAATGCTGTATTACTCAAAAGGCTATTCAGATATCTCGGATTGGCAGAAGTCCAATGATTTCTCTGATGACGTCTTGACATCCGGCACATTTACAGAGACATCTGCAAGCAGCGCCAATGCAGCAGGAATCAAGAGCGCCTTGGTAATGTCATTCAAGCATCACAACCTTTCTGCAGGCATTGAGTACAGGAGTTCCTGGTATAATCCGTCACATACAAGAGTAAAGACAAAAGGAGAGGATATCATGACCGATTCCGGCTCCGGAAAATATCTGTCCCATGAAGTTTCTGCATTTGCAGAAGACGAGATGACCTACGGGCCGTTCAGCCTTACCGCAGGACTCAGGCTTGACGGATATTTCGCAGACGGAGCCGCATATTTCAGGCCACAGCCAAGATTGGCGGCAAGCTATAATATCACAGACGACATTATAGCAAAGGCCTCATACGAAGCCATGAGCCAATATGCCCATCTGCTGTCGTCAATTTATATCGACCTGCCGACAAACATCTGGATGCCGTCCACAAGCATAGTAAAACCGTCCGATTCCCATCAGGCCGCGGCCGGGATATATGCCCGCATTTCAAAGAATTGGCATGTGGATGCCAGCGGTTACTACCGTTCAATCCGGAACTGCCTCATCTATTCAGGCTCAGGCTCCCTTTTCCCGCCAATTGACAAATGGGAGGAGGAATTCATAAGCGGGAAAGGCCGTTCATACGGAGCCGAGCTTGAGGTAAAATATCTTTCCGGAAAATTCCTCGGAAGTGCCGCATATACCTTGTCATGGAGCGAACGTAAATTCGACGAGCTTCATTCCAGCTGGTTCAGGGACAGGTTTGACAACAGGCACAAACTGACCCTGACAGCCTCATACCGGATTACGGAAAACATTGATATCAATGCCACATGGAATTTTCACAGCGGCAACCGCGTGACAGTCCCGGAGCATATTGTCAACCTTCCGGGAACAGGGACAAAATTTCTGTTTTCCGAACCATATAATGCAAAGATGCCTGATTATCATAGACTTGACCTTAGCTGCAATTTCCACAAGAAGACAAAACGCGGCAACGAGAGCATCTGGAATATCAGCATCTACAACGCTTACTGCAGGATGAACCCGATTTTTATGCGGACAACAATCAATCTTGAAAACAAACCGGTAGCGACCGTATATTCGCTTGTCCCGATAATCCCATCCTTCAGTTATACTTTAAAATTTTAGCAATGAGGAAAATACCCGCCATATTATCATCTTTACTGCTTATTGCGGCACTGTCATGCGAGCGTGAGACTGATCTTCCGCTCAAGCCGGACGGAGGGCGCCTGTATCTTGAATGTTTCCCGTCCAACAATCACGATACGACATATATCAAGCTGACGGCAGCCGTGCCGATAACAGAGTATGAAGGCCCGAAAGAACTATCGAACATCATGATGAACTTCAGGGTAAATGGAGACTCATTTGCCCCAAAGTTATATTCTGAGGACAATTACGTTTACACGTACATTGCAGATGTCCCGTTGGAACCAGGCGATATCGTATCGGTAGATGTCAGTGCTGAGGGCTATCCTCAAATTACGGCATCATCTTCCGTCCCGGATGAAGCAGATATGGAAATGAGTCGTGAAATATACAACTATGGCACGCTCCGTCACAAATTCACAGTGAGACGAAATGATGGATCCGGACAGAATCATTATTATGGAGTGGCCATCAGAGGGGTATGCAGAATGGAAAAGACATATGCCGATTCAGACCGGCAGCCGGAAACGGAAGTCTCTTATCTGCGATATGACTACAAAATGGAGTCACCTGTGAAGTCCAAGGATGAGGATATTCTCGGCTATAAAACCATCAAGCAGTGCCATGTGAACGGGACTGATATGGTAATCTTTGAAGATGACGGAGGAAAAACACAGAATCTTGAAATCGTGGTGGACATACCATATCAGCAGGACAAATACTGGGTAGTCGTTGAAGATTACAAGATATTCAGGCGCACGCTGTACAATGTGGAAATGTTCCGGATTCCGAAAGAGGCCTATGAATATCTCAATCCGCGGATAAACGAGTCACTGCTCGCTGCCGGCCTTATCCCGCCTTTCATCAGCAACGGAAACATCTCCGGCGGTTACGGGATAGCGTCATGTATGGGATGCACGTCTTCCGGATGGATTGGCAACCCGATATAATGAAGATAGGGCATGCCGGAAATGCATAAGGATAAAGAAGTCCAAGAATGTCATCATATTACAAAAACGTCTTGAATCCTTGTCATTGTAAATTTTATTGGGTACTTTTAAGAATCATATCTGACATCTTATGACTATGAAAACCAGAATGAAACGAATAGTTGCTGCCGGCGTCTTGGCAGCGCTCCTGCCGGCATTCACGATGTACGCGCAGAAAGACACCACCGTCACTGCGGGGACATGGAAATATACCGGGGAATATCCGGTCGGAGAAGGGACCTTGTATTCATATGAGGAAGGACTCATTTCCGGACATTTCGTGGAGTGCGTCGCCGAAGGGCCCGGAATCCAGTACCTTCCTGACGGAAGCAGATACCAGGGGAATTTCTCTGGCGGAAGACGGTCTGGACACGGACAGCTTTTCTCGGCTTCAGGAGACATCATCACAGGTAACTTCAAAGACGGGCAGGCCGACGGACGCGACACACTGGTAACCAGTTCCGGTACGGTATTCATCGGGGTCATGAAAGACGGCAGACCGACAAAAGATGGGACCAAATATCCGTCCGCAAGTTCCGCAGGCATAAAGATTCCGGAATTCAAGTCCACAGGTCCGGACAAGGAGCAGAAGAAATTTCTGAAAGAGATCATGAACAGCCGCCCTGCATCAGGAATAGACGACAGGAAGGCCACATACAAGGGCGGAAATTTCAGCAAATTCTATCGCGAATGGATGCAGCCGAGACTTAAATGGCCCAAGAATTCGGAGGGAGACGAGTCATTTGTTGAGTTCTGCTTCACAATCAACACGGACGGGACTCTGACAGACATACGCATCATCAGATGCATGGACAAGAGATTCGGTGACACCGTGGTGAAAACGCTCTCCAAAGCTCCTGAATGGGAACCGGCCGTCAAGAACGGGCAATTCGTTCCCCAGACCTTCATGCAGAGGATAAACTTCATACAGGACCGCTAATCCGAGAGCACGAACACACTGCATCCAGATATTTTGATACGGATATCCGACACATAAGGCATCAAGCCTATCATTTCCCGTGGCCGAGAGGGATGCTGCGGGAATTTTTCACTTCGCCAATCACGAAAATACTGTGCAGGCTGCCTGCCGATGCAGTCAAGTTCTCCGAGCCTCCCGAGCACAAGTTCCTGATAATGAGCCATGCTGCGGGCATATATTTTCAGCTGATAATCATAGTCTCCCGAGGTATTGAAGCATTCCACCACTTCATCTATGCCGGCTATGACTGATGTGAACTGCCGGCTCAATTCATTGCTGTGATGCTTCAGACGCACATTGCAAAGCACCATTATGCCGTTTCCGGCCTTTATCGGATCGACAACGGCGATATAATTCTTTATATACCCGTCCCTTTCAAGACGTTTCAGTCTTTCAAATACTGGAGACGGCGACAAATGGACCTTTGCGGCAAGCTCTTTAGTTGTCAGCTTGGCATCCTTCTGCAATTCGCGCAGAATCATAATGTCGGTCACGTCAAGGTTTTCCATTTCCACAAATTCTACAAATCAATGAATATTCAGAATATTTCACCGAAAACACAGGTAAAATCAGACAAATATAGAATATTTTACCGAATTGCCCCAAATGTTTGTTTTTAACAATCATATATATGACCTTTGCATACCGTTTTTGGAAAAATTATGACAGCACACGAATACATACACGAAGGAATTTTTGAATTTGAGGCAGGAGGAAGCCTCACCGGACTCAAAGTAGCATATCACACATCGGAAAAGCCATGGCAAAAAGGAGACAGCAGGAAAGTAATCTGGCTCTGCCATGCGCTTACTGCAAATTCAGACGCGCAGGACTGGTGGCCGGAACTGACCGGACCCGGAAAACTTTTCGACACTGACAAATATTTTGTCGTCTGCGCGAATATGCTCGGCTCGCCATACGGTTCCTCAGGCCCTGCATCAGAAAATCCGTCAACCGGCAGGCCATATCTGCTGGATTTCCCGAAAATCACAGTGCGGGACATCGTCAGGGCCAATTCACTGGTACGCAAATCATTGGGAATAGAACGCATTGACCTTATCGTAGGCGGTTCAATAGGAGGATTCCAGGCTCTCGAATGGTCGGTCATGGAGCCGGATGTAATCGGAAAAGCAGTTTTCATCGCATTGAGCGCCAAGACTACCCCATGGCTGAATGCTGTCAACGAGGCAATGAGGATGGCACTGGAAGCCGATGCCACATTCCTCGCTTCAGAAAGCCTGAAAGGAGGAGCGGCAGGACTGCAGTGCGCAAGAAGCATCGGCATGCTGCTTTACAGGAACTATGAGGGATTCAATGCCACCCAGCAAGAAAGCGGCAATGACACACTCTTCGCATCACGCGCCGCATCATACCAAAGATACCAGGGAAAGAAACTTTCCGACCGTTTCGACGCATATTCCTACCGCTATCTGTGCGACTGTGCGGACAGCAACAATGTCGGGAGGGGCAGAGGCGGAGTAGAGGCGGCACTTGGGACCGTCAAGGCAAGCTGTACCGTAATCGGAATCGACAGCGACAGGCTTTTTCCCGTGAACGAGCAGCAGTTGATAGCCTCATGCATTACAGGAGCTGTCTATCATGAGATAACATCCGGATTCGGACATGACGGCTTTCTTCTCGAGAATGTCCAGCTGGAAGAAATAATAAGGCCGCTGATGCCATAGGCTGCATTTGAAAAGCCAAAGCACGGCAAAGAACGGCTACAGGAAACAGCCTGAACGAAAACACCGGCAAAACAGGAATTTACATAACACACAAGACGAATTGATATGCAAGTGATGAAATTCGGCGGCACATCGGTCGCCAATGCGGACAATATGCTCAAAGTGACTGAAATCGTCGCAAAGGCGGCCGAACGTGACAGGACCATACTTGTAGTCTCTGCCATAAGCGGTTGCACCGACACCCTGATAAAAATCGGCACACTTGCGGCAGAGCGGGACGAAAGCTACAAAACCCTGATTGACAGCCTGCAGCAGAAGCATCACGAAATAATAGGCAGCCTGCTCCCACTTGAAAAGCACGAGGAGTCAAAGGAGACATGCGACCGTCTGTTTGACTCGCTGCGCGGAATCGCACAAGGCGTTTTCCTGCTTGGAGAGCTTTCTCCGGCCAGTCTTGACGCAATTCAGAGCTTCGGAGAACTCTGGTCAACGAAAATTCTCGCCACGAAGCTCGCCTCAATAGGCATTGCTACAAAATGGACGGATTCGCGCGAAATAATAAAGACAGGAACAGAAAACGGCAAGACAACAGTCAATATCGCACAGACATATTCCCTTGTCAAAAGCATGACTGAAGCCAATCCCATAACACAGCTTTTCGTTGTGCCCGGATTCATAGCCTCAGACATGCACGGCCGCACAACCACCCTCGGACGAGGCGGTTCCGACTATTCGGCATCGCTGTATGCCGTCGGCTGCAATGCCCGCATCCTTGAAATATGGACGGACGTGTCCGGAATGATGACGGCAAATCCAAAGGTAGCCCCGTCCGCTCACACTATAAGCCATATCTCATACAAAGCGGCCCTGGAACTCTCGCACTTCGGAGCCAAGGTAATCTATCCTCCGACAATCCAGCCCGTGGTGGCGGAAGGGATTCCGATATATGTGAAAAACACATTCGACCCTGATGTCCACGGGACTCTCATCGAGAAGAATCCCCCGAGAAGCAAGAACAAGCTCATCGGAATCTCAAACTCAGACAACATAGCCCTCATTTCACTCGAGGGAAGCGGGATGGTCGGGATACCGGGCTTCTCAAGCCGCCTGTTCGACACGCTGAGCCGCAACGGAATCAATATAATACTTATAACCCAGGCCTCTTCGGTGCATACGATGTGCATAGCCGTAGCGGAAAAAGATGCAGAGAAAGCGCGTGAGGCTGCGGACAGATGCTTCGCATACGAGATTTCGCTCGGTAAGCTGAACCCGCTGAAAGTCGAGAAAGGATTTTCAATCGTATGCCTTGTGGGCGATGATGTGCTGAGCCAGAGCGGGACCACAGGCAGGATGCTCGCAGCCCTGAGCAGGCACAGCATACCGGTAAGGGCAACCGCGCAGGGTTCTTCGGAACGCAATGTATCGGTAATCATACCCTCTGTTGATGCGGATGCGGCAATCCTGCATATCCACAACGAGTTCTTCGGGAAAAGTACCGTAAAAGACATACATGTCTTCATAGCCGGCTACGGTGTCGTGGGCAAGGCCTTGACCGACATCATAGCACGCAACGGAGACAAAATCGCCGCACGCACAGGCAAGAGGCTTCATGTCTGCGGACTTTCCAACAGCAGGAAATTCATTGTTGACAAGGCAGAAATCAGTCTTGACGGAATCACCGGACGTCTTGAGACTGGAGAAAGCGCGGCTGACGAGGCATATTTCGAGACTTTGGCGACCCTGTCGCTCGAAAATTCAGTATTCGTGGACTGCACAGGCTCTTCGGACATAGCCTATAAATACATGAATCTTTTCAAACGAGGATATTCCGTAGTGGCATGCAACAAAATCACGTTCTCAGCACCATACAGCCAATATGCGGCACTTAAGGCCGCCGCCCTTGAAAACGGTGCGTCGCTAAGGTATGAGACAACGGTAGGCGCGGCGCTTCCGATTCTCGAATCCATATCCCGTAGCGTCAACAGCGGAGATGACATAATCAGTATCGAAGCAGTCCTCTCAGGAACGCTGAACTATATTTTCAGCACATACCGCGGAGGCGAAGGCGGGACATTCGCCCAGGTAGTCAAAAGGGCGCAGGATGCCGGCTACACAGAACCGGATCCCCGCCTTGACCTGAGCGGAAGGGATGTGCTGAGGAAACTGATTATCCTGTCGCGCGAGGCAGGCATTCCGATAGAGGAAAAGGATGTGGAAATATCACCTCTCCTCTCCCCGGAGTTCTTCGCAGGGAAAGTGCCGGCATTCTACAAGATGCTCGAAGATAATGAGGACGCGTTTGCCGCAAGGTATAATGAAGCTGCCGGGAAAGGTCTGAGGCAAAGGTTCATAGCTTCGCTCACGAAAGACGGGGACGCACCTTCCGGATACCGGGCCAGGATTGCCCTCGAAGACATTTCTCCGGAGCATCCGCTGTTCAATCTCAACGGGACTGATAATTCCGCAATCATCAGGACTGGTTTCTATCCGTCACCATTGGTGATATCCGGTGCCGGAGCGGGGGCTTATCAGACTGCATCCGGTGTGCTTAATGACATTCTGATGTAGTTTCAGTGCCACGTTGCATTGTGCACATGGAGCAAAACATACTGACAATCAACATAATACACAAAATCGATTCCCCGTCACAGGGGCATCGTTTTTCCACAAATCATTAATAACCACCGATTTGCGCTCTATGGTCCAAACGGCAGACATCGCGTTACTGGCCACTGGGATGCAAAACAAAAACATTTTGATGATATGAAAGAAAAGAAATACAGATTCGAGACCCTGCAGGTCAGGGCAGGACAGGAGATTGACCCGGTTTCCAAAGGAACAGCAGTCCCGATTTACCAAAGCACAGCATACACTTTCGATGACATGCAGTATGGAGCTGAACTGTTTGAACTGAAGCGCCCCGGCAACATATATACCCGCATCACCAATACGACAAATGAGGTGTTCGAAAAAAGAATGGCAGCCCTTGAAGGCGGAGTGGCAGCTGTGGCTACCGCTTCCGGACAGTCTGCCGTGTTCCTCTCCATAACGAACATATGCGGTCCCGGAGACAACATTGTCGCACAGCCGTTTCTCTACGGAGGCACATTCACTATGTTCGCAATCACTTTGCGCGACATGGGAATCGAGGTGCGCTTTGCGAAAAGTGACAAGGCTTGCGACATTGAAACACTGACGGACAGCAGGACGAAGGCCATTTTCCTGGAGAACCTCGGCAATCCTGCATTCAATGTTCCCGATTATGAACCGATAGCGGAGATGGCCAGAAAAAAGGGAATCTGCGTCATGGTGGACAATACCTTCGGAATGGGTGGCTATCTGTTCAGGCCTTTTGAATGGGGTGCGAATGTGTCGATACATTCCGCAACAAAGTGGATATGCGGACACGGGACCGCACTCGGAGGCGTAGTCGTTGACGGAGGAAACTTCGATTGGGACGCGGAAAAATATCCTCTGCTGGCCAAGCCTTCGGAAAGCTATCACGGATTGGTTTACAAAGAGGTGTTCGGCCAGGCTGCTTTCGCCGGAAGAGTCAGGGTGGACGGTCTTCGCAACATCGGACCGGCACCGTCTCCGTTCAATTCATTCCTTATGCTGCAGGGACTTGAAACCTTGTCACTAAGGGCAGAGAGATGCTGTGACAATACGCTTGCCGTTGCCGAGTTCCTTGAGAAGCATCCTGCCGTTGCAAGTGTGAATTACCCGGGCCTGAAAAGCAACCCTTATCATGGGCTGGCTAGCAAATATCTCCGTCATGGTTTCGGAGGCGTGCTGACTTTCCGTGTCAAAGGAGGATTCGAGGCGGCAGCCGCATTGGTCGGCAGGCTGGAGCTTATTCTGCATGTGGGAAGTGTAGGAGATGCCAAATCGCTGATTGTGCATCCGGCCTCGACGACTCATTCGCAGCTGAGCGAACAGGAACAGATTGCAGCCGGAGTATATCCGGACATGCTGAGGCTGTCTATAGGAATCGAAAATTCGGATGACCTCATAGCGGATCTTGCCGCAGCGCTTTGATGGGCTTGCTATCTGGTTTATTCCGTCTGTGGCTTTTATCATTTCCGCAACAGACGGAATTACAGGTATGCCTGCCGGGGATGGATGAGATTTTTTGAATAATTTGCAGCCGAATTTGGAGCGTCATGAGGATTTTATGATTAATTTTGAAAGATTTTGACAATTTTTCATGCTCTTGCCAAAGATTGGCGGGCCGGAAAAGCCTGGCGCGAAACAAAACAAAGCGAAACAAGGCAACATGAAAGAGGAGAAAGTGAAAGAGAACAATTAAAAAGAAACGATATATGAAAGTAGCTGTAGTAGGTGCTACCGGCCTGGTAGGCACCAGAATGCTTGAGGTCCTCGCAGAGAGGAATTTCCCTGTCACGGAACTGCTGCCTGTAGCGTCCGCAAAATCAGTAGGCCGTAAAATCACATTCCAAGGCAAGGAATGGAGTGTAGTAAGTGCCGAGGAGGCCATTGCAGCCCGCCCGGACCTTGCGCTCTTTTCTGCCGGAGGAGACACCTCACGTGAGCTTGCCCCTAAATTCGCAGAAGCCGGATGCCGTGTGGTTGACAATTCTTCATGCTGGAGAATGGACCCTACGAAAAAGCTTGTCATTCCTGAAATCAACGGAGATGTGCTCGAAGAGCAGGACTACATCATTGCGAACCCTAACTGTTCCACAATACAGATGCTGCTCCCGCTTGCACCGCTGCACAAGGCCTATACTATAAAACGAATAGTGGTATCCACCTACCAGTCAGTCACCGGAACAGGCTATAAGGCTATGGACCAGATGAATACGGAACGTGCCGGAGGAGTATGGGGTGAATATCCCGCAGTTTATCCGCATCCTATCGACCAGAATATACTTCCTCACATTGACTCTTTCCTCGAGAGCGGCTATACCAAGGAGGAGATGAAGATGGTCAATGAGACGCACAAGATTCTCCGTGACGACACTATCGGAGTATCCCCTACCACAGTGCGCGTGCCTGTACAGGGAGGGCACTCGGAGTCCGTCAACCTGGAGTTTGAAAAAGATTTCACTTTGGAAGACGTACGCAGGATGATGGAAGAGATGCCAGGTGTCACATTGCAGGACGACCCGGCAAATAACGTATATCCTATGCCGCTTTACGCATGGGGCAAGAATGACGTTTTCGTAGGCCGTATCCGCCGCGACCCCTCAGTAAAATCAGGACTCAATTTCTGGTGCGTGGCAGACAATCTGCGCAAGGGTGCAGCCACGAATGCGGTACAGATTGCCGAGCTGCTTCTTGAGAAAGGATTTCTGCCGAATTAATGCCCGTACCCGGCAAGACCTTTTCCTCCCGGTTGAGGAATCATAAAAAGAAAACTGCTCCTGCCTTTGTCAACGGCCTAAGCCAGAAACAAGGC
>OFFC01001325.1_pt1 | contig 12368 bp, 9 predicted proteins | sample 1521271 | NCBI WGS metagenome assembly OFFC01 (sample SAMEA3504123, study PRJEB24116) | mouse gut metagenome | biome: mouse gut; feature: mouse-associated habitat; material: faeces | place: Denmark | collected 2011 | reverse complement strand
CTCGCCGCAGCCGCAAGTAAGCAATTCGCTCCACTGCTCTCACCGAGGGCTTCTCTCCCCTACCCTCTTCTCCATTTATCTGACTATCCCGATAAAAATATCACGGGGCCGGAACTTGATTGTTCCGGCCCCGTGAGTTTTATCGGGACTCTCTTTACCCTCCGCGCGAGGCGGAGGGTAGAGAGGGTGTCGTGGGTCAGCTTAGAAGCTGCGGATTATTTCTTCCATTCGGCCTGGGCCTCTTCTGAAACCCATGTGGTGCTCTGGAATGTGAATTCTGCATCGCCGGTGACGAGGTATACTACTGACTCCTCTGAGGCAGCGCCGTCGTAGCCGGTGAAGTTGATGGTGTAGGTCACATCCATGCCGAGGATGGCGCGTGCCTCGGGGTGCATGGCCTTGAGGGCGCCGGGCATAACCTCGGTGCAGAAGCGCTTCTTCATCAGCTCGGTGATCTGATCGTTGGAGAGACCTTCGTAGCCGGTGTAGCCCACAGGCATGTTGTTGAGGGCTGAAGCAGCGCGCACATCGACATTACCGTAGTAGGCTGAAGCACCTGAATAGAACTCGGCATTTGCGCGATAGTCGATGAAGTATTCGCCTGAGGTCATAGAGGTGTCGCCCATCGGCACACAGATGTTTTCATATACCCATACCACACAAGCCATGTAGTAAGCATATGAGGGATCGGTGTTGCGCACATAGGGGAGCGTGATGACTACTGAGGGATTATACTTCCATTCACCATCCATCTTCACAAACTGCGAGGTCACCTGACCTGCGTTGTAGCCCCACTTGCCATCAGCGCCGAGCACATATTCGCGTGCCTGGATGCTGCTGGCTCCGCTATTATAATAGGTGTAGGCTACGGTCTTGGTGTCCTCTACGGCTGCATAGGGGAAGCGGTTCTTAAGGAAGACAGGGAGATATTCATCGGGCTGCGAGCCGGTGAGGTTGGCGTAACTGAGACCCATGGCGGTGTAGTCGGCGGGATTGAGCACCACAACATCGCTTACTGCCTTCCAGGCTGTGCCGTCAAACTGATAGAGTGCATTCTCTACCTCGTAGCTTACCTCAGCGAGGGGAGCACGGCGCACTGCCGGGCGACGCACCTTGCTGCCGGGAGCGGCCACATCGAGAATCACCATATTGTAGTAGCGGCCACCTGAGATGCTGGTGAAGTAGCCTGTCAGCGTATAGGTCTTGCCATCCTCGAGCTGAGCCTTGACGGCATCGGTGAGCATATAGCAGCTGCCGGTGGCTGAAGTGGCGCCATCTACATTGAAGTTGTAGTAGTTGCCGCTTACCGACATTGTGCCGGTGAGCTGCACATACTGGGCGAGGAAGGGACCATCCTGAAGGATGGCGGCGTCCATGTCGGCGCCTGTCACCACTGTGGGAGCGGGATAGGTGTATTCGCCGATGCCGGTGATCTCATAGTCGGAGGCGCTCACGGCAAGCTGATAGCCCTTGTTGTAGGTGGCTACTGTGCCGCTCACGATGACCTCGCTGTAGAGGGCCACAGCTGTGGCGTCGAATCCGCTGGCCTGATAGCAGAGCAGCGAACCGGTGGCGTCGCTCACCACGAAGCCGCGGGCTTGGAGCGCTGTGATCACACCTTTGATCTTCACATTCTGACCTTCGGCGATCGAGCCTATCTCGTTGTAGGTCTCCTCACCCTGGTCGGGAGTGCCGAAGATGGGATTGACTTCGGCGCGGTTGTAGGTCACGACGGCATACTGTCCGGCCTCGGCCTGCAGATTCTGCTTGAGAATCATAGGAAGCGATGCAGCTGCGGGATAGGCGGGTGCAAAGGCGTTGATATAGTCGTCGTCGCTGCCCCACACCTGCTGATACTCGGCCTCACTTACAGTATAGGTGAGTGTGCCGGCGTTAATCTGCTTCACCTGCTCGGGGAGGTCGGCGGTGACGTTGTAGGTCAGCTTCACGGCCGAGCCGTCGTTGTAGGTGTAGTAGGGCAGATTCTTGTTGGTCGATGCCAGAAGGGCGGGCAGATATTTTGTGGCCTGCTCCTCGGTGGCGAAGGCGCCGTTGGCGGCGATGGCAGCGAGGGCTTCGCTCTCGCCATCCTTCTCGGCCAGCGCGATGTTGGCGGGCAGCGAGGCGATGGTGGCGTAGTCATCGGTGGTCAGCGCATACTCGGCCGTGGTCTCACCGCCGGCTACCGGGGGCACCGTGAAGCCATCGAGATGGTCATTCCATGAGTTCTCGCTGCAGGCGCCCAGCAGAAGAGCCGGGGCGGCTGCCATTATAATTGACTTATAGAGTTTCATAGTGAAATGGTCATTTTGATTTATGATGCGGTTGGGATTAGAATGCCACTTTCAGACGCAGTGCATAGGTGCGGCCGAATGAGTAGAAGGTGCGGTATGCGTTCTGCCATGTGCCATCGATAGTGGCGTCGGTGTAGGCATCCATCACGTAGTTGTATCCGGCCACATTGTAGACGTTGCCGAAGATTGTGGCATCGAGTCCGCCGATCTTGAAGTTGTAGCTGGCCGAGAGGTCGAGCTGATTGCCCCACGGAATACGCCAGGGTTTACCCACATTGATCTCTGCGCCGGGCTGATAGCTTGATGCGCTGAGCGAGAAGTCTGAGTAGTTGCGGGCGGATGCTGTCCAGTCTACACCGAAGCGGAAGCCCTTGAAGGGGCGGAAAATCACGCCGAGGTAACCGGTGGACTGTGCCGAGCCACCCACCTTGCGACCCTTCTGGTTGAGCACGGCGTGGGCATGGTCGGCTGCGAGCACTCCTGAGGCGAGGTTGCCGCGGAGGTCGGCGAGGGGCTGACCGTAGTTGTTGTAGAAGTAGCCGGTGGCGTTAGAATCCCATACCCAGTCGCCGAGCGACACCATACCGTTGAATTCAACCCACTTGGCGGGCTTGAATGTGGCGTTGACCTCGACACCCATGTGGCGGGCGTTGACACCCTGCATGTTGAAGAAGGCGTTGTCGCCGTTGCTCATGTCGACCACGCGGCTGGCAGTCTTGTCAAGCCACTTGGTGTAGTAGGCGTTGACTACGGCTGTGAACATCGGTGAGTGGAATTCGTAGCCGATCTCGAATGTGCCGCATTTCTCGTTGACGGCATTCTTGTTGACCACGTTAGAAGTCTCGTTGGCGAAGAATACGGCCTTCGAGAAGTAGGGGGCGCGGGTGAGGTAGCCACCGTTGATATAGACGTTGTTATGACGGTCGATATTCCAGTTGGCTCCGGCCTTGATGTTGCCGGCCATGAAGTTGGGCTTCTCCGACATGGCGTGCTCGGCATCGTAGTAGAGGCGGTCGTAACGCCAGTATGTGGTGTTGTTGACCGAACCGGCGAGGATGGCGGTCAGTTTGTCGCCGAAGGGTTTGTACTCAAGCTGGGCATAGAGTCCCTCCTGGGCAGTGTGGCCGGTGTAGTCGCGGTATACTACATCGCCTACGCCGAGCTTCTGATATACCCACTCGGGGTTGGCAGCGGCTGCGTTGTTGGCGGGGTTGATGCCTGCGCGCGTTCCATCGTCAATGTAGTAGGCGCCGCTGTAGAGGTTGTCGATCGTGTTCTTGTGGTAGCCTACATAGTAGCGCACGTCGATACCGGCCAGAAGGTTGAGCTTGTTCTCGATGAGCTCGTTCTTATAGGTCGATACGAGGCCGATCCATGTGTGGCTGTTGCCCGAGCGGGCCATAATCATGTTGGAGCCTGTCTCTGAGGCGGCGTTCATGTCCTGGATGGCGCCGTAGTCGAATGTGCCGTCGGGGCGACGGAAGAGCATGTTGAGCTGATGGTCGGAACCTACGCCATACCATGATGAGTATGAGAGGGTCTGACCCTTGTAGGTGCCGCGTCCCTGACCCGATGAGCCGTAGCCTGATGAGAATGAGGCGTAGATGGCACTCGACAGTGATGACTTGTGATTGATCTGCCAGATATGGTTGAGTGAAATCTGGGGCTTGTGGTATACGTTGCGCGATGACGAGCAGAACTGACCCTCATTGTCGTAACCGAATGTGGGGTTGTAACGGTACATGCTCTTGCCGTTCATGTAATCCTTCACTTCCTGCCAGCCCTCGATGGTGAGACCATTGGCTGAGTTGCGCTGATAGTGGGTCTGCGGTGAGCCGAAGGCTGTGAAGCTGATCTGATGCTGGGCGTTGATGCGCTTCGAGACGTTGACGAAGTAGGTGTAGGCATTATATTTTGTGCCCTGCACATATCCGTCGCCCCATTTGCGTGAACCGAGGATGGTGAAGGCCCAGCCGTTGGACATCTGGCCGGATGAGACGCTGAAGCCGATGTGGTTCATGCCGTCGTTGCCCATGCCGTAGAAGATGTTGCCGCCGCGCTTCACGTCGAGCGACTTGGTGGTGATGTTGATTGTGCCGCCCACCGAGGGGGTAGAGATGATGGCCGCACCAAGACCACGCTGGGTCTGCATCGATGAGGTCACATCTGAAAGGCCGGCCCAGTTACTCCAGTAGAGGCCGCCCCACTCCATGTCGTTGACGGGGATACCGTTGATGAGGGCTGCGATGTTCTCGGTCTTGAAGCCTCGCATGTTGATTTTGGCATCGCCGTAGCCACCGCCATCTTTGGTGGCCCATACTCCCGGGGTGGTCTTGAGCACCTCAGGAAACTCCTGGTTGCCGAGTTTGGCCTCGATCTCGGGGCCTGAAATGTTGGAAATCGCTACCGGTGTCTGGCGAGTGCGGGCCAGTGACTGTGTGACCACGACGTCTTGCAGCATCGTCTCGCGGGCCTCCATGACGACGTCGCCCATATTGGCGCGGGCCTTCAGGCTCAGCGGGGCGTAGCCGACATAGTCGAAGGTCAATTCGCGTGCGTTGTCGGGCACCTTGAGGCGGAACCGACCGTCGATGTCGGCGGCTGTGGCAATCTGGGTGCCTCCGACTCTCACTGTCGCACCGATGAGGGGCTCACCCTCTTTGTCGATGACTGTGCCTTCCACGATGTAGTCGGCCAGACACGTTGACGTGGCCAGCATGACTGTCGCGGCTGAGAGGATTGTTCTCTTCATAATGTCAGGGATTAATGGAACTATGTGTTGTATTGTTGTTGTCTGTATGTAGGTTGCGGCCTGAAGGCAGAGGTCTTTCGGGGTCGCGGCCTGAAGGCAGAAGTCTTTCGGGGTTGCGGCCTGAAGGTGCACCCCTTTACTTCACCACCTCCTGCTGATGCTCATGGTAGGCGGCCTCGGCTTTGCGCTTCTTGAGCTTGACCTTCATCGTGTCGAAGCCCTTGCCGTATACGCCATTCACATTGGCTTGCGTGATAAACGCTTCGGGGTCAATCATCTTGACTATGCGGAAGATGGTCACTGACTCTATCTTGCGACACCACACCATCAGTATCTTCACATCCTTTTTCGAATACCATCCCATGCCGTCGAGCACCGTCACTCCGCGACGCGCCTCGGCATTGACCTTGTCGGCTATCTCCTGCCAGCGGTGGGAGAAGATCACGAATTGTGTGGCCTGACGGTTGGTGTTGATAATCATGTCGGTGACGTAGGCGATGACGAAGGTCACAATCCAGCCGTAGACTATCAGCGGCACCCTGGCCTCAAGACGCGATGAGAAGTCGCCTTCGTAAGGGAGCAGGATTGAGCAGCTGACGATGAGCATGTCGGTGACAATCATGGTGCGGCCGATCGAGACGTTGCTGAGCTTCGACACCATGGCGGCCACGATATCGGTGCCGCCGGATGAGCCGTTGTGGATAAACACCGTGCCCACGCCAAGGCCGCAGAGTATGCCGCCGAGTATGGCGCTCATGCTGATGTCGGCTATGATCGGGTGGCCGAGTCCCATGAAGAAGTTCTCGAGCACGCCGATGAAGAGCGAGATGACTGTGGCGCCGAATATCGTGCGCGTCACAAAGGTCTTGCCCACAATCTTGAACGCGAAGCCGAGCAGCAGAAGGTTGCAGGCATACTGAGTGACTGCCACCGGCACAAAGCCGCGGGTGCCGAAGTATACGAGCGTGCCCACACCCGACAGGCCTCCGATCACAATCTCGTGAGGCAGGATGAACGCAGTGAAACCGACGCCGTAGAGCATCAGTCCGAAGATAATCATGATGTAATCCTTGGCGTTGTTGAGCAATGCCTTATGGATATCTTTTGTCATGGAAAGATAGATAGAGGTTACAAAAATATGCCTATCGGCCCGACAAGCACTACTCTTGCTCAGACCAATGAGGGCCACAGTGTTAATTTCTGTACAAAGATATAAATTTTTATGTAACCCACAAAACACCTACCTATACTTTTAACTTTTTGATTTATTTCGAGTATTTACTCGCCGCTCCGGCAAGCCTTCAGCCCCGATGAGATGTTATACGTATGTAGCATCTGCCGACTTGCTTGCCGGCAGTGCGGCGCCCCACTATCTTACGCGCTATCACCTTAATTTAGTTTGGATAAAACAGAATATACTATGAAAAGAATCGTACTGCTTCGCCACGGCGAGAGTGAATGGAACAAGGAGAACCGTTTCACCGGATGGACCGATGTACCTCTGACCCCCAAGGGGATAGAGGAGGCGGCCGAGGCCGGGAAACTGCTGATGGATCTGGGCTTCAGATTCGATATGGCGTTCACTTCTTATCTCCGAAGGGCTGTCAGGACTCTCGATGTGGTGCTCGAGAGAATGGACCAGATGTATATCCCGGTGCGCAAGAGCTGGCGCCTGAATGAGAAGCACTACGGATTTCTGCAGGGTCTCAACAAGCGCGAGACGGCTGAGAAATATGGCGAGAAGCAGGTGCAGATATGGCGCCGCAGCTATGATGTGGCGCCGGCGCCGCTCGCTCCAGATGATCCGCGCAGCCCGCTGCTCGACCCGCGATATGTGAAGGTGCCGGTCAATGAGTTGCCGCTCACTGAGTCGCTTAAGGATACGGTGCGGCGCACGATGCCCTACTGGGAGTGCGAGATCATGCCGGCTCTGGCCGACAACGACACTCTGCTGGTGGTGGCCCACGGCAATAGTCTGCGTGCCATCATCAAGAATCTGAAGCATATTCCGGATGATGAGATCGCTGAGCTGAATCTGCCTACGGCCACTCCGTGGGTGTTTGAATTCAACGACGACCTCACCTACCGCAGCGACTACATGCCCGGCGATGCCGAGGAGATTGCCCGCCGCATGAAGGCTGTGGCCAATCAGGCTTCGGCGCCCGATGCCTCGCGCGATGCCTCGCCCTCGGCGCGCTCCTAAATTTGCATTTCTCGGCATAAAGTATTAAATTTGCGGCTATTCATGGAGGGGCGTCTCGGGCTCTTTCTCTAATTTTTGACCCATCATGCAACACAAATTTATACTTGCAGCCTCTCTGGCTATGGCTGCCTCGGCAGCCTGGAGCGCTGATTTCTTCGACACTTCGGCTCCTGAATCGCTTATCGATCTCGGCGTCCGCTTCGGCGTCAACACTTCCAACCGCAATCTCAACAAGGAGGTCTTTAATGTGTGGAACCTCAATTCCTGGGGCACGGGCATCGACGCCGGCGTGGTGGTCGACATCAACTTCCGCAATTATTTCTCTATCCAGCCGGGGCTCTTCTATGAGTCACGCAGCGGCAAGTATTCTTATGTGAATGTGGCCGGATATAATGAGGAGGGTGAGGCTGAGTATATGACTCAGTATGGCCGCGACCGCAGCTATAATTTCGTAATCCCGATCATGGCGGCTTTCCACTTCAATCTGAGCGATGATATCCGCTGGAATGTGGAGGCGGGTCCATACCTGCAGATCCGGCTGAAGAATTCGGTCAATGGCGATTTCTATTATCCTGTGTATACGAATCCTGCGGCCAATCCCACTGATTATGTGGCGATAAAGTCTACGAAATGCGATTTCGGGCTGAAGTTCGGCACGGGACTGAAGATTCTTGACCACTATGTTGTGGCCGTGCATTACGAGGCCGGATGGCTCAAGCCCTGGAGCGATTCGCGACTGGGGGGCCGCAACAAGGCCTGGGTCTTCTCGCTGGGCTACGATTTCTGATTCTCCCGTCCAGAAGCAGCTGTGGCTCCTACACGCGTCCCGCGCGGTGTTTTTCAGTGGGAGCCATGCCCCGCCGATGATATTTCTACACGCCGTCTGTGCCATGTGAGTTGCTTCTTGGCATAGACGCGCGTGTTCTTTTTTATGCGCTCTATGGCTGTGGCGCGGTCCATCTGGCCATCAAACCATGCAAACATCTCCTTGAGTCCCACCGTATTGAGTGAGTTGAGACCTCGGAGTGGATAGACACTGCGGGCTTCATCTTCGAGTCCGGCCTGCACCATGGCATCCACGCGGCTGTTGATGCGGCTGAAGAGTTCGTGGCGGGGAAGGTCAAGGTGGATCAATTCTATCTCGAAGTCGCGCTCGGTGCGCCGCCCGGTGCGCAGGGAGGTATAGGTGCGGCCCGAGCCTTTGATTATCTCGAGGGCATGCACCACACGCTTGAGATTACGACGGTCGACTATACCGTAATATTCCGGATCAAGGCGTTCGAGCTCGGCCAGAGCCCAGTCATCGCCATTCTCCTGCCATAGACGCTGCACCTCCTGGCGCACGCTGCCGCTGACCTCCGGGAGTTCATCTATCCCATGGCAGAAGGCGTCGATATACATCATCGAGCCGCCGCACACTATCACCTCGCCACAACGCTCTATCTCGCGGCGTGCCACCTGCAGCGCCTCCTCTTCAAATCGGGCGGCACTGTAGTAGGACTCGAGCGGAAGCATGTCTATCAGATGATGCGGCACACTGGCCAGCTCCTCGGGTGTGGGCATGGCCGTCACAATCGGTATGCCATGATACACCTGCCGGCTGTCGGCATTGATGATGTGGAGCCCGCGGCGCGAGGCAAGCTCCAAAGCAAGGGCCGACTTACCTGAGGCAGTCGGCCCTGTTATTACAGTTACTTTTCCTTCTTTCTTCATCTTGAATCCAATGCGGCCGGGGCCGCGCGATGAATCATTCGGCCAGCAAACGGCAGATGTTGACCACTACGTCGCGGGCCTTCTGCATCGACTGGATGGGCACATATTCGTAGCGGCCATGGAAGTTCTCGCCACCTGCGAAGATGTTGGGACACGGCAGCCCCTTGAATGAGAGCTGCGCGCCATCTGTGCCGCCGCGGATCGGCTGCACCTTGGGCTCTACTCCGGCCTCGCGCATGGCTTGCTCGGCGAGGGTGATGATGTGCATCACGGGCTCTATCTTCTCGCGCATGTTGTAGTACTGGTCGTTGATCTCGGCAGTGCAGCAGCCGGGATACTCTTCGTTGGTCTTGCGCACAAGATGCTCGATCTCGCGCTTGCGGCTCTCGAAGCGGGCGCGGTCGTGGTCGCGGATTATATAGTTGAGGGTGGTCTCCTCTACCGTGCCGTTGATGCCCACGAGGTGGTAGAAACCTTCGTAGCCCTCGGTGTGCTCAGGGGTCTCCCAGCGCGGCAGCATCTGCGCAAACTGATTGGCTACGCGGATGGAGTTGACCATCTTGTTCTTGGCTGTGCCGGGGTGCACGTTGCGCCCCTTGATGGTGATTTTCACGCCGGCGGCATTAAAGTTCTCATATTCGAGCTCCCCTACCGCGCCACCATCCATCGTAAAACCGAAGGCAGCGCCAAAGCGCTCTACATCAAATTTATGCGCGCCCTTGCCAATCTCCTCATCCGGATTAAAGGCAATGCGCACCTTGCCATGCTTCACCTCAGGATGCGCCTGCAGCCATGCCACAGCCGAGATTATCTCGGCAATACCGGCCTTGTCGTCGGCGCCCAGAAGTGTGGTGCCGTCAGTCACGATAAGGTCCTGGCCCATATAGTCGAGCATCTCCGGGAATTCCTTGGGACTCAGCACTATCTGCTGCTCCTGGTTGAGCACGATGTCGCGTCCGTCGTATTTCTCTACGATGCGCGGATTGACGTGGCGCCCGCTCATGTCGGGGGCAGTGTCGAGATGGGCGATGAAGCCCACGACAGGCACATCCTTGTCGACGTTAGAGGGGAGTGTGGCCATCAGATATCCATTCTCGTCAAGCGAGACATCCTCAAGCCCCATCGATTCAAGCTCACCCTTGAGGTAGATGGCAAATTCCATCTGCCCGGGGGTGGAGGGAGTCATATTCGTAAGGTCATCGCTCTGGGTGTCAAACTTCACATAGCGAAGAAATCGGTCCGTTACGTTCATGCAGTTATATGTTTTTTTTGGTATTGAGTTGTGGTCAGCGCTACGGGCTTTTACGCCCGTAGCCCTCTATTTAACCCCAAAGTTAATCATTTTTACGTGTAAATATAGTATCTTTGTAGAAATTTTTGCAATGAGTTTATGAAAAATCACCGTAATACACGCCGCCGCCCGGTCAGCATATGGCCTTTTGTGGTCATTGCGCTGCTGCTGATGGCAGGCATAGGGGCGGTAATGGCCATGAGATCTGCCAATGATTCCGGCTCCGGATCAAATGATTCGAAGGCGTCAGCCGTAGCTGCCGCCACCAACCATTATCCCGATCTGGAGGTGGCTCAATACATCGATCCGGCCCGCGGCAAAGGGACCCGACTCCTCGACTACACAGGCTTCACAATGGCCTTCAATCCGGCCAACCGCACCCCCGACTGGGTAGGATGGGAACTGCTCGGCACCGAGGTGGCCGGCGATGAGGAGCGCTCGAATGATTTCTGGACGGATAAGGAGGTGGAGGGATGCGCCTCGTATGCCGACTACACCAAGTCGGGCTACGACCGCGGACACATGTGCCCCTCGGCCGACCAGAAATGGAGCCCCGAAGCCATGCACGATTGCTTCGTGATGACTAACATGGTGCCTCAGAAGCATGAGCTCAACGGCGTGGCTTGGCAGACTCTCGAGAATAAGGAGCGACTCTGGGCTCAACGCGACTCGGCCTTGGTGATTGTTGCCGGACCTATCTATACCGACGCCGATACTGCCACAATAGGCAGCGGCGTGCGTGTGCCGTCGGCTTGCTTCAAGGTGCTGCTCGCACCCTACGTGGAGAATCCCCGGGCCATCGGATTCGTCTACCCCAACATGCGCGCGCCGGGCAATATGGAGAATTATGCCATGACCGTAGATGAAGTAGAAGAACTCACCGGTCTTGACTTCTTCTCTTCTCTGCCCGACGAACTCGAAAATAAGATTGAAAGCAGCAAATCATTCAAGGAATGGGACAGATAGACCACACCATATCACCATCACCCGTCTCTAACGACACCATCGCCGCCATCTCGACACCTCCGGGCACCGGAGGTATTGCCGTGGTGCGCCTCTCCGGGCCCCGTGCGCTTGAGATAGCCGACTCTGTGTGGCGCGGTAAATCTCTCTCCAAAGCCGAATCCCACACCGCTCATCTGGGCGAAATCATCGATGCCCGGGGCGAGATGCTCGACCAGGCACTCGCCACTGTATTCCTCCCCGGACGAAGCTTTACCGGCGAAGCTACGGTGGAATTCTCCATCCACGGTTCGCGCTGGCTGCAGCAGGAGGTGCTGGCCACTCTCATAGCCGCCGGCGCACGCATGGCAGGCCCCGGCGAGTTCTCGCAACGCGCCGTAATCAACGGACGCATGGACCTCACGCAGGCCGAGGGTGTGGCCGATCTTATCGCCGCATCCTCACGCGCAGCCCACCGCCTGGCCACCCGCCAGATGAAGGGGCAGTTCTCGGCACGCCTCGACACTCTCCGACAGCAAATGATCGAGCTCGCATCGCTCATCGAACTCGAACTCGACTTCTCGGAAGAGGATGTGGAGTTTGCCGACCGCGGGCATCTGGCCGATATATGTGATGCGGCCATCGACGAGATACGTCGGCTCTCCGACAGTTTCCGCACCGGCCGAGCCATCCGCGACGGCGTAGCCGTAGTAATCGCCGGTCAACCAAATGCCGGCAAATCAACCCTGCTCAACGCACTCCTCCAAGACGACAAAGCAATCGTGTCAGACATACCCGGCACCACACGCGACATAATCGAGGACACCGCCGAAATCGACGGCATCCTCTACCGCTTTATCGACACCGCCGGCCTCCGCGAAGCCTCCGATGCCATCGAACGCATCGGCATTGACCGCGCACGCAAGCGCCTGCAATCAGCCGACATAATCCTCTGGCTCTACGACCCCACCTCACCCCTCCCCCCGCAGCGAGCCCAGGCCCGCCAAATCCTCGAAGCCGCCAACCCTACCGCCCCCGTAATCCCCCTCCTTACCAAAGCCGACCTCTCCGCCCAGTCCGCCCAGTCCGACCAGTCATACTCGTCCGACCAGTCATACTCGTCCGACTCGTCAGACCTGTCAGAGATCGGAAGAGCACACGTCTGAACTCCAG
>OFFC01001294.1_pt1 | contig 12627 bp, 16 predicted proteins | sample 1521271 | NCBI WGS metagenome assembly OFFC01 (sample SAMEA3504123, study PRJEB24116) | mouse gut metagenome | biome: mouse gut; feature: mouse-associated habitat; material: faeces | place: Denmark | collected 2011 | reverse complement strand
ATAACGGATAATGGAGCAGTTTGTTCACATTTTATTTACTCATGCGTTTGTCGTGCTGCCCACTTGCCATAGACAGCACAAATATGATAGGATACATTCCAGCAGAGATTATATGATAATAGAAAAGGATTTTCACATTGATTCATTATATTTTCAAATTCCTGGCAGTTATTCTGGTTATCCTTCCCTTTTACTTACTGATTCGCCGGCCCTTTCAAAGAGACCTGGCAAGAGAAGCGGGGCTTGGCATTTTTATCTTATTTACCCTCGGGCTTCTTGCACTCGCTCTGGAAGGAGACTATCAGTCCCCGGTTCTGATGATCCGGGCGGCTGGCCCGTTGATCTGGCCTCTTTATCAAGTTGGGGAATGCTTTTCTCCTCCGTTCGCCACAGGCGGTATGCCGCTGTGGCTCCCAATTTCCTTTTGCGGGCCTGCGCATAAAAATAGTGTCGCCAGACAGCAACGCATTCTCCTGAAATGATCTGCACTGTCGCAATTTCCCATGAAGTAAAAAACGGCCGCCCTCTCAGACCGCCGCCTTTTCTTATATTTTACAGCACATATTACTGCTTTCTTCTCTGAAGCCAGATCACAAATCCCACTACCAGTAAACTGAGCGGCACTGCCACCACCAGCAAAAGTCCTCCCATCAGAAATTCCCCCGCGGGCACTGTCAGAATCCCGTCAAAATAGCTTTTCACCGGGACGGAGACATTGTTTTCCACTGCGCCAAAGCGTTTCACCGCATCCTCAAAAAGCTTTTTATTGTTTCCGGCCACAACGGCGTCCGCCGCCTCGGAAAAAATTTCTGCAGAGGTATAGACTACCACCGTGCTTTCGCCGCCGTCTGTCTGCTTTGTCACCCTTGCGCCGAGAGCAAAAGGGCCGTCGATATCATCCTCTGTCTTTTCCCCGTCCGTCACTTCGTCGGGATTTGTTCTGGCAAAAGAATCCTCTGTTGTTTTTAACAGATAATGCACTTCTCCCTGTTCTTCCGCCTCCTCATTTATGACAATACCGCCTGCATAGGGAGAAAAGACATAACTTCCGTAGACGGAAGCCGTCATTTCGTCGTACATCACATCCGGCAGCAGATGCAGCATATTCTGATAATAGTAGTCCATGCCCTGTTCTACCACCATACCATCCACAAATGCCACACCATAATCTGTCAACAGAGACCGATAATTGGGAAGCTCTTCCCGGCTGTACCCGCAGATAAAGAGTGCGTCTCCTCCACGCTCCAGATATTGTCTGATTTTAGCTGTATCATCCGCCGAAAGATCCGCAGCGGGCGCATTGATCATTATCCCCTCGGCATCCGCCGGCACCTCGGAAACCGTCAGAAGATTCAGCGTTTCATATTCTATATTGAGCTTGGCTAACACAGACAGAAATCCTTCCTCCAGGCTCCTTTCGTCATGTCCTTCCAACAGATAAACCTTGGGCATATCCTCCATTGTCACATACTGCAGCGCGCCGGTGATCTGCCCTTCCGCATCATATCCTGTCATCTCATAACCGTATGTCTCATAACTCAGTTCTGTCTGATACAGATCATTCACATCAATATATTTGCTGCGTTTATCGCTTACCACGATCAACGAACGGCCATTCACCGACGCATCCGTATACTGTGCGGCAAAAGTCGGATTAGAGGAAATATCCACATATTCTATCTGTATGGCCTGCTTTGAATAGTTCTCATAGCGCTCCAAGGTCTGAACCACATCCTGATTCATCGCACTCTTCGGCGAAAGCACATAGATCGTAATCTTCTCCTGCAGATTATCTATCACCTGATAAGATGCTTCCGACAGGGAGTAGAGCCGTTCTTTCGTCATATCAAATTCCGTATATTCCGCCGGTATCCGCCCAAGAAGTATGTTTGCAACGATCACCACAGCGCATGTCACCACTGTCAGACCGATACTGTAAGCCCCCTTTTTGAACTGCTTTACTGAAACGCTGTAGCGCCTTTTCTGAATGGACTGGGTTGTGAAAAACAACAGCAGAAAAATAAGGGACAGATAATATGCAATCGCCGTTATCTTCAAACTGCCGTTTAACAGATCCACAAAAGGCGAAGTCAGATCATAGACGCTTAAAACCTTTGTGACCAGATTCCCATTCACCGCGATCATGCTGCAGATACCCGACATTACGTATCCGATAAAGACGAACACCACGGACACCACTGCCGCGATCACTTGGCTTTCTGTCAGGGATGACACAAAAACACCGATAGCCACAGCCGCAGAACCGTAGAGGAAAAATCCCAGAAGGGCCACATAGTTCTCCTCATAGGGAATACTCCCATATCTGCCAAGAAGCAGCGGATACAGACAGAGTATGGCGCAGGGAACCGCAAACACCGTTTCCAACGCCAGATATTTCCCCAGCACGATTTTCCAGATGCTGACCGGAGCAGTCAGTATCAGCTGATCCGTCTTATTCTTCCTCTCTTCCGCCAGGATCCGCATGGTCAGAATCGGTATCGCCACGATAAATATGATCAGAGAACTCTCCAGCGTATAACTCAGATAGGAAGAGCCCTGCATCAGGTTATAGACGGTTGTATAAAGTCCCGTCAGAAACAATACCACCGCCAGAAACAGCCAGCCGATAAAGGAATGAAAACAGGCCCTCAGTTCTCTCTTATAAATCGCCCTCATGCTCGTTCTCCTCCTCTCTGTTTCTGTTTTCTTCTGCCTTCTCTATTCCGGCAGCTACAGTCTCACCGCTTTCCTTACTTTCTGCTTCCTCTGCCTTCCCTGTTCCGACAGCCATATCTTCGTTGCTTTCTTTGCTCTTTATATCTTCTATCTTTTCTGCCCTGTCCACTTTCCCACAGGCTTTCTCCTCCGCCCCGGACACTTCCTCATCCTTCTCTGTCAGTTCCAGGAAAATATCTTCCAGGGAATGCTCCTGTAAATTCATGCCCATAATGGGAAGCCTGTTCTCGTACAGCTTCATGGAGAGCTCTTCTCTAATGTCCGCATTGTCCTTTGTTCTGATTAAAACGGTCACACAGTCAGACATGTGGGACTGCTTTCCTTCCATCTGCACCACCGTCTCCATCGTATCAAGCACAGACTGCAGCTGCTCCATGGAAGCCTTCACTGTCGCTTCCAGCACATAGGAACTCTGTATCCGGTCCTGCAGTCCCTCCGGTGAATCGGATGCGATAAGCTTCCCGCCTGATATAATCATAATACGGTCGCAGACGGCATTTACTTCCGACAGAATATGGGAGCTCAATATCACCGTATGTCTTTTCCCCAGATCTTTGATCAGATCCCTCATTTCAATGATCTGCCTCGGATCAAGACCCACCATGGGTTCGTCCAGAATAATGACATCCGGCTCTCCCAGAATGGCCTGGGCTAACCCGACTCTCTGCCTGTATCCCTTTGATAAATTTTTGATCAGTCTTCCCGCCACTTCCGACACCTGTGTCAGTTCCATCACGTTCAGAATCTGCTCATTTCTCTCTGTTTTCGGAATACGTTTCAGTTCCGCCGCAAACCTCAAATATTCCAAAACCGTCATATCCGGATATACCGGCGGCACTTCCGGCAGATAACCGATATGCTGCTTTGCCTTCTCCGGTTCCCGCATCATATCATATCCGTTTATCGTCACCTCCCCCTCTGTGGGCGCAAGATATCCTGTCATAATATTCATTGTGGTGGATTTTCCTGCACCGTTGGGCCCCAGGAACCCGTAGATCTGTTTATCCTCCACAGTAAACGAGATACCTTCCACCGCTGTATGTTTTCCGTATCTCTTTGTTAAATGATTTACTTCCACGATTGCCAAAATAAAGTATCCTCCCTTCCAGTACGCACTGCCCGAAAGTAATTTGCACATAATAATTACAGTACCACAATTTTCCTGCCTTTACCACTATATGTTTTATCTGTGACAACTTATTTAAAAATTTGTGAAAATACTGTGAAAACAGCATCGCCATACAGCAACACATCTGCAATGGTTTACGGGAGTTGCCCCGACGGCGCTGTTTGATTTTACCGCGAAAAATGTAGGAACAAGTCACCTTTCGGAAAAATTTTCATAAAATAGAACATAAACAATAATTATGAAAGGACTACAAAATGCAAAGACCACAGAGACCTTTTATGAACGACATGATGGGGAATTTTCCGATCGCCATGGCCTATGTACCGATGCAGCAGGCCCCTGTTCTCTATGAGAATCTGGAAGAAGCCTTCCACAGAGGAACGATCTTCCCCGAACTGGATAAACCTTTCATGGGAAGGAGAGGCAGGCGATGAATCAGAATATGACAGAAAAAAGAAGAATGCTGATGGATATCAATGTGCTGGATTTCACCACAACGGAACTGCGCGAATATCTGGACACCCATCCTTTTGACACAGATGCAATTGCCTACTTCAACCGATATAATGGGATGCTGCATCAGATTACAAAAGAATACACTGCCAAATTCGGCCCGATCAGGCAGGATATGCCCGGCAACTGCATGGATGAATGGAAATGGGCCACATCGCCCATGCCCTGGGAAGGAGGTGCCTGCTAAATGTGGAGTTATGAAAAACGGCTGCAATACCCTGTAAATATTACCACGCCAAACGCAAAACTCGCGGAAGTCATCATTTCGCAGTACGGCGGCCCCGATGGAGAAATGGGGGCATCCATGCGCTATCTGTCTCAGCGCTACGGCGTTCCCTACCCTGAAATTGCCGCGGTATTGACCGACATCGGCACAGAAGAACTGGCTCATCTGGAGATGGTAGCCGCCATCGTGCATCAGCTTACCAAAAATCTCTCCATGGAAGAGATCGAGAACAGCGGCTTTAAAGCCTACTATGTGGATCACACGATCGGTATATGGCCCCAGGCGGCGGGCGGTATTCCGTTTAATGCCTGCGAGTTCCAGAGCAAGGGCGACCTGATCACCGATCTCTTCGAGGATATGGCGGCGGAACAGAAAGCCCGCACGACCTACGATAATATTCTCCGCCTGATCAAAGATCCCGAAGTCTGCGATCCGATCCGCTTCTTGCGGCAACGTGAAGTGGTACACTTCCAGAGGTTCGGTGAAGCGCTGCGGCTGTTGCAGGAAAAACTGGATCCGAAGAACTTCTATATCTGCAATCCGGAGTTTGATTCCAACTGCGGGTGTAACTGTAAATAAGAAACGATAGACAGACGGCAGAAAAATATGTTAAACAGACATGGCGGCGGTTTTCCTTTAAAATAGAGAACCGCCGCCTGTAATTTCTCTTTATAGAGTCAAAAGTCTTTGACAAATGATAAAATCCAGTGTATTGGCAACACTATTGTAATTACTTTACAAATCTTAAAAATAATCTTCAATCCCTACATAATGCAATACTTTATTGCACAATTTTCGACTTAGCCTGATATCAAACGCAAGCAACACTTTTAATGATTCCAAAACTTCATCTTTTGTGAGAAGATTTTCATCAAAAGCCAACATCAAAATACCTACTGTACCGATATGCTCAACCGCCATTTTTCTGGCTACACTTCTGCCTTTATGCTCATCTATCAGAAGCAAATCTGCTTTTTTCTCTTCATACAAAACTAATGACTCACTTTCTCCAGTCTTTTTACAGTCTGGATCTCCTCCTCAAATTCTTCATCTGTCATATCCAAATACGGAATCCCTAATTTGCCGTATAATTGAATAAGTTCCATTTTATGCATTCCCAATAATTCAGCTGCGCGGCCATGAGATATCGTATTATTAACAATACTTGGATATAATAAAAGTGCATTTCGCATTTCTTCTGTTGTCTCTTCCAGAATATAATCTTTTACTAACGCCGGAAGTTTTATTTCAATACTCGCCATAGCCATAGTGTTCTCCTCACTGATATAACAATAAAATATTTTCCCTTACTATTTATATTGTAGCATATAATCAAAAACATATCTATTCTCAATATAACTTTTTGAGCGTTTTTTCTTATTAAGTAGTCTTTTTGAGCGGTACGACTCGATTTTTAAATACTGCACACTCAAAAATTTCGGTGATGTGCCATTTTATGTAACTTTAAGATGCACAATTTCGATACCGACATCGGCACCGAATAACTGGCCCATCTGGAGATGGTGGCTGCCATCGTGCACCAGCTCACCAAAAACCTCTCTATGTAAGAAATTGAGAACAGTAGATTCAAAGTTTACTACATGGACCACACCCTCGGCAGCTAGCCTCAGGCAGCAAACGACATGCCGTTCTCTGCGGCAACATTCCAGAGCTACGGCGATCCCTTCACCGATCTGATGAAGGATATGGCTGCGGATCAAAAGATGTGCATAACCTACAATAGATAAATTTAAAAAAACAGGTGATGGTTTTTTTGCCAGGTAAAATCTTACGATTCGAAAGGGTTGCTCGTTTCTTTTTTATGTCCATGATGTCATAAAGGTGCAATTTTCCGTTAACATCGTATCTGCCTTTTCCGACAAAAGTTCCATTGTACAAATCAACTCTGCAATCTGACTCACATCCCAAACTCCGCACACAGCTTATCAAATCTTGCCTGCTCTTTTTCTTTTACCGGTTTCGACAAATCATTCATACAGTGATGAATGACATCCGCATCCTTCAAAACCTCATCCATCAGGCTGTCCGTTACAAGCTTGTCATCGTGATGGTATATCGCAGAGCAGATGATATCCGTCTCGGCCTCATCCGCAAACTTCAGCTCCCTGAGGATCCTCCCTGCAAGCTCCGCTCCTTTGTGCGCATGGTCATCATAGGATCCTGTTTTATATGCATGCAGATCATGGAGCATTGCCGCCATCGAGGAGAGTTCCGCATCAAGCCCCCGCTTCCTTGCGATCATTGTCGCAGCAAGAGAGACGCCATAAAGATGCGCGACAGCGCTGTTTCGTTTGCCGGCATCTTCCATCTTATTTAATTCCTGCTCCACATATTTTCGAAGTTCCTTTAATCTGCCCATTTGTTCCTCCTCCGGCTTTTCGCCTGTCAGTCTGACAACAGCTCGCTCATCTACAAGCAAAATAAAACGCTTATTTCCTGCATTCATTATACTCACACTGTCACTGTTTCACAATCATTTTCAGCAATGTGCCTATTCTAAATACAAAACGCCGCATACAGCGGAACGATCTTTTTTCTGTCCGCAAAGCCAAAATTTTTTGTAGAAAGTTTGATCGCATAATCCGGCTTATAAGCATCCATATAGACTTTTAAACTCTTCGCCTTCGTATTGTCGGCAGATTTTACCTCAATAGGAAGCAGTCTGCCCTCGCGTTGAATCACAAAATCAATTTCAGCTCCCCGTTCGGACTGCCAGTAATAAGTACGATATCCGTTGATCGTCAGCTGTACATTGACATAATTCTCCGTCATACCTCCCTTAAAGTCCTCGAGCTCCTCCGTCATATAGAGAATATCGTTTGCTGTCAGATCCTTCTTTGCACATAACAGCCCCAGATCCGATACATAAATTTTAAACGCATCAATATCACGGTAATTTTCAAGAGGCTTTCTGATCTGTTCCGCTCTGTAGACCTGAGAAACAATGCCGGACAGACAAAGCCACTCTATCGCATTTTCAAACTCCGCAGCTCTCCCGCCCTTTTTAATCAGTTTATACTGAAAACGGGTATTTTTTTTGGATAGCTGCACCGTAATATTGTCATATGCGAGCCTTGTCTTTTTTATCTCATTTAAATTGTTATACTTGCTCATATCATTGAGATAACTTGCAAGAATGGTATCCTGTGTATGGCGGACAAGTATATAATCTTTCGTCTCGGCAAACTTTGCGACACACTCCGGCATACCCCCCACTACGAGATACTGGCGGTAACGCTGCATCGCCGCATCATGAAGGGCCTGCGGCATCGGCGTGTCAGTGCCGAAACACTTTCTGATCTCTTTTACAAGAGCACACTCTCCCATTGCAAGCAAAAACTCCTCCATATCCATTGGATACAGCGTTTTGATGTCCACCTTGCCAACGGGGAAGGAAAACCTTGTCCGGTTCGCTGCCACCCCAAGCAGACTGCCTGCCACAATAATATGATAGTCCGGCGCATCCTCACAAAAATACTTTAAGGAAGTCAGTGCCCTTTCACACAGCTGTATCTCATCAAACACGATCAGCGTTTTTTCTCTGATGATGGTCTGTCCGGCAATATGGGATAAAATGGGAATCAGATAACCCGGGCTGATATCCTCTTCAAACGTTTTGTTCAGTTTAGGATTGGTCTCAAAATTAAAATATGCCAGATTCTCATAATTCCCGCGCCCAAACTCCAGAATGGAATAAGTTTTGCCCACCTGCCTTGCCCCCTGCAGAATGAGAGGTTTGCGGTGTTCACTGCTTTTCCATTCCTCAAGAAAATGTATGATTTTTCTATACATATATTATTTCTCCTTCGAAAAGTATTGCTCAAAAAATTCCTCTTTTATAGTTTGTCATATATTCATGTTATTTTCAATATATTTTTTCGCAAATTTTTCATCGTAATACACGAATTTTTTTAACATCTCACATTTTTCAGCGCGAAAGAAAAAATTTTCTTCCTTATACTTTCCTGATATCTCCCTGATAGACTTATTTTCAGGAGACAGAACACGCCCCGGGCGGTACCGGCAGGCAAATGCGCAGCGATACTTCCTTAACGAATATCACTGCCTGACAGAAATAACTGCTTACCCGGCACCGCAAATATAACTTATCAGGAGGAAACACACATGCAACAAACACTATTATTACAGACACCCTCAACGCAGACAGCCACAGGAAAAGGGATCTCCGGCTTTACCCTCAAATATCTTGCCCTGATTTTTATGGTTTTAGATCATATCCACTACTTTTTCGGCTTCACCGGGAAAATACCGCTTCTTTTCTCTCAATTGGGCAGACTGGCCGCACCGCTCTTTCTGTTTTGCGTGATAGAAGGCTTCACCCACACTCATGACCGAAAAAAGTATTTTCTGCGCATCTATCTGATCTCCGTACTGATGGGTGCCATACAGTTTTCCTTTTACAACATAGGCTATGTACTTGTACGGCCGGACGGTTTCTTCCCGCAAAACCAGATGCTTGCCTCTTTTTCTATTCTTCTTGTGGTATTGCAGGGTTTTGACTGGTGCGCCCAGAAAAAGTGGGGACGGGGGCTTGCTGCCATATTGATTCCGACACTGCTCCCCTTTGTCGTATCTGTCCTGATGGCAGCTTTCCCTGGACCTGTTTTCGGATTCTCTCTGAACCTTCTCGCCTTTACTGTGCTGCCGGTACACAGCTTTATTATGGACGGCGGTACCGCCACCCTGCTTTTCGGCGTGATCCTTTATCTGTTCCGAAAAAACAGGATGAGACAGGCGGCAGCCTTTGTCATCACCTGCGTACTCTGGGATATCTTGCGCCTGCGCCTGATGGCGCCTGAACTTGCCCTTGCCGACTTCTTCACCGCAGCCTATGAATGGATGGAAGTTTTTACAGTTATGCCAATGCTATGCTACAATGGGACAAAAGGGCGCGGCTCCAAAAGATTGTTTTACTGGTTCTATCCGGTCCATATTTATGTGCTGTACGCGCTCTCCTGCCTGTTGTACCAACTGTTGTAATCAGCTGAGAATCCGGTTCTCTGCATTCCAATAGCCTACAGCAGGCTGCGGAGTATTTACTCCTTGCAACAATTATCGGTATATTCAGACCAATCAAAAGTTGAACTTTAAGTACCGCTGCCTCACTCTCTGCCCGCGGTCTCCATCGGAAAGGAGTTTTCTCATGGCGCATATTCTGGCAATCGACGACGATGATGCCATGCTTGTCCTGATCAAAAATACACTACAGAAAGACGGCCATGACGTGACCTGCATCTCACGGATCACAGAAGGGCTTAAAAATGACCTCTCCTTCTATGATCTGATTCTGTTGGATGTCATGATGCCTGCTATAGACGGTTACACATTCTGTCGGGAAATCCGTGATTTCACGGACTGCCCCATCCTCTTTCTCACCGCAAAAAGTTTAGAACAGGATGTGCAGTTTGGTTTTTCTGTGGGCGGCGACGACTATATCAGAAAACCTTTCTCCATTGTAGAACTGCGCGCCCGGGTAAACGCTCATGTAAGACGGGAACAGCGCGAAAAGACGAAAGGCTTTTCCGTCGGCAGCGTCCGCTTTTTGCTGGTAAAAAAAGAAGTCTGGGCGGCAGACCAGAAACTCCCCTTTACGAAAAGCGAATATGAAATCAGTCTGCTGCTTGCCGGAAATCACGGTCAGATCTACTCCAAAGAACAGATCTATGAGAATGTTTTCGGCTATGATAAAGAGAGCGATATCTCCGCTATCACAGAGCACATAAAAAACATCCGGAAAAAACTGGCGGCCGCAGGCCTGTCACCAATTGAAACGATATGGGGGATCGGATACCGATGGAACAATATATAAAAAAATGGAAAACAAAAAAGAACAAATACAGTCTGAATCGCTTTTTTATCGTATTTCTGGCTCATGCGCTCCTCTCCTTTCTCTTTGTCACAGGACTTTGGGTATGTCTGCTGAGTGCCGCCACAGCTTTGCACCTTATCCTTCCAGCTAACGCCGTGGAACACGCCATCTCTGACTGGATGGCCACGCTGGACGGGCATACGGCCATAACCCCTGGGGAGATTCCTGAGGGGGCCGGATATGCTTTTTTTGACAGGCAGAACAGGCTTTTGCAGACAAATCTGACAGGAGATGCATTGCAGGATGCCACAGAACTCGCTTTCTCTGAGGATCAAATAACGATCAGACGAAACGCTTCCGGTTTCTTTCTCAGAATGGATACGGATTCGCAGCATGTTGTGGTCTCCTATCAGCTCAGGGCTTCTTTCCGCCCGCCTCTGTTAAATCGTCTGATACCCAATGCAGAACTTTTTCTGTTTCTGTCTCTTCTTATCCTGCTCATAGCGGACTTTCTTTTTATTGCTCTGCGATATGCCCGCAGACTGAACAGAGAACTGCAGAAGCTGGCGGCAGCCGCCGACCAGATCCGGACAGAGAATCTGGATTTCACTGTGGAGCGGACAAAACTTTCTGAGTTCAACCGGATCATGGACTCTTTGGAACGCCTGAAAACGGATCTGCAGCAATCCCTCAAAGAACAGTGGGCCATGCAGCAGCAGAAAAAAAGACAGCTTACCGCTCTCGCCCACGATATCAAAACGCCACTTGCCATTGTAAGCGGTAACGCGGAACTTTTGTCGGAGACAGACCAGACAGAAGAACAGAAAGAATATACCGCATTTATCCTGGAACATACGGAACAGATCAAACGCTATGTGACAGACATGTTAACGCTTTCTAGGCCGGATTCTTTCTCCGGCTCAGTCTGTGACATCAAAAAACTTCTCTCCGCTTCTGCAAAGGATGTGGAAAGTCTGGGCAAAAAGAAAGGACTCTCCTGCCTGCTCCGGATGGCAGATCTGCCTTCCTCTCTGCCTCTGCCAGGCGATAATGTGAAACGGATCCTTGCCAACTTAACCGACAATGCCGTACAGTATTCTCCCGTAAACGGCACAATTTATGTTGATGCCTGCCTTGCAGACAATACATTCGTACTCCGCATCCGGGATGAGGGAGAAGGTTTCTCAAAAAAAGCCCTGGCTTTTGCCACTACCGAATTTTACCGCGGTGATGAAAGCCGCAGCAGCAAAGAGCATTTCGGTCTGGGACTTTTTATCGCCAGACAGATCGTCACGCAGGCAGGTGGAACGCTCCGGCTTGAGAATGCGCCTGAAAAGGGCGCCCTGATCACCGTAAACCTTCCACTTCCTTCAGAGAAAGATTGTCAAGTGTGTTTGTAAAGTTTTTACAAACTTTTTTATGAAACACAAAATCTACCTCTATCTTCCGCTTACGGCAATCCAAAATAATATAGAAAAACATCTTCCAAACCTGCAGCAACCCTTTTAGCATTCTCCGCCGGTTTCTTTTCTGCCAATAATCGAATACGCAGTTTATCACCGATTCTTTGTATATTACTGATTTGAAAGTAATCAAAATCGGTGAGTTTTTGCTCCGCAGACAATGTCAGCCCTCACACCTTTCCATATAAGTCTCTCGTCAGTCTTTCCGGAGTATTCTGTTTGATGAGCATTCCCTCTTTCAAAATCAACACTCTATAATAAAAGGGCAGTCTCTGGCGCCAAATTCTTGAATAGGATCATCTTCAGATAATTTTGGTGGATAGTCGCTCATAAGAGTAACATACAAATTCCAGATAATTCCCTCATCTGAAAACTTAATACGCCCATTCTTCTCCCGATTAGGGTAAAGTTCTAAATAGAGATTGCTAACCCTATGTCTAAAACGATAGATATAGTCATACTCTGGTGGCTCCACATCCGGTGTTGCTCGTCCAAATGGACCAGTCGATTTTATCATGTTCAGTCCTTTCGGAATGCGGGAATCATGAATTTCTTTGGCAATTTTACTGTTTGCTTTGTTTCCACATATAGGAAAATATACCCATTTTATTTTATGTAACACGGCATATATCCTCCTCAAAGATTTATCAAATATATAGGCGTTTGCGAAACGCCAAAACCCGCATAATTACGGGATTCTTTTTGTTAT
>OFFC01001292.1_pt1 | contig 12630 bp, 18 predicted proteins | sample 1521271 | NCBI WGS metagenome assembly OFFC01 (sample SAMEA3504123, study PRJEB24116) | mouse gut metagenome | biome: mouse gut; feature: mouse-associated habitat; material: faeces | place: Denmark | collected 2011 | reverse complement strand
TTACAGGGATTTTCTTTGTTTTGCAATTCTTTCCAGCGGAGAGACAGGGTTTTGAACCTGCAACTCTAACCGCCTATATTTCAGCTACTTCGCTTTCAAAATTTCAAATAGGTAACGAAACAGTAACGATTTTCAGATGTTGGGCTTGTCCAACTTTGACCGCTGTTTGTCTGCCTAACTTTCGGGTTCAAAGATACGGCTTTCTTTTGAAACTCGCAAATATCTGATAATAAATATTTTTGGGTTAGTGCAAGGTGCAAGCTATATATATAAATATATACTTGCACCTTGCACTAAAAAAAAGCACTGGGGTACAAATGGTTAAAACAAAATCCGTATCTTCGTAACCGATTAAAAACAAACGTGTATGATAATAACTAACCGTGAAGAAGTAATAGATAAAGCGTTCGGCGTATTTATCAGGATGAACTACGAGAAAGCAAGCATCATCACGCTTGCCAAAGCCTGCGGAGTGACAAAAACAGGTATCGTTTATTATTTTCCGCACAAGCTGGATTTATTTATGGCTGTGGCGGACAAATACGTGTTGCAGATGCACGAACCGGAAAACAAGTTTGCCGCTCCCGCCGCTACGTTGGCGGAGTTCATCGGGCAATACGTGGCGGGGGTAGCCGCTTCCATGAAAAGGATTGTTGAACTGATTGGCGATAATAGCAGCCCGCATGATTGTAGTCCTAACTTCTACTACTTTCACTTTCTGTCACAAGTGCGCATGTACTATCCGGGCATCAGGCAGAAAATTGAGAAAATCTACCGACAAGACTATGACCTATGGGAGAAAGTCATACAGAAAGCAAAAGAAAGCGGGGAAATCAGGAGTGACACGGACGTGAAGAAAACGGCTATCATGTTCCGGCAAATGTTTTTAGGGCTGTCATACGAACAAGCATTTCTGAACGGTCTGAACGTGGACGAACTGGCAGAAAACTTTCGCTATATCTATTCGCTGCTTAAAGCCTGATAGAGTTTTGTTTTTTTAACTTCCACTATTTTTGAACGAATGTTCAAAATATGATGTTTTTGTTTTATCTTTGGAGCATGAAGCAAAATTCAGCGACATGGATAAGGTTCAGAAACAAAGAGGAAGCATCGTGCTGCACAAAGACGCAAGGGACGGTGCGGACTACATACGGATAGAATATGCGAACAGTCAGGCTGTCGCCCTGCTGCTCGCCCAAGAAACGGGCATAGAAATGGCTGGCAACGGCTCTGCATACATAGCGTCAGCCGCTTTCAGCCTGCCGGATTTCTATGACCGCTATTCACCCCACGCCTATATTGATTACAGCCGGGTTTACGTGCGGCATCCCAAACCTAAAAGGCAATACACACTGCCCAAAGGCTACCTCGAACTGCTGGAACAGAAGCGTTACAGCCCCTCGACCGTCAAAACATACCGTGCCTATTTCAGCGACTTCATGGAATATCACAAGGGACGGAACATCGACCGCCTGAAAGTGCCGGACATCAACAAGTACATACTCTATCTTGTGAACGAGAAGAAAATCTCGGTGTCGCAACAGAATATGCGCATCAATGCTATCAAGTTCTATTATGAGCAGGTGAAAGGCGGCAAGCGACAATACTACGGCGGTATCACCCGTGCCAAAGAGTACAAGAGCCTGCCCGAAGTGTTGAGCAAGAATGAAATTAAGCGCATCCTTGCACAAATTTCCAACATCAAGCATCACTGCATGATTGCGTTGGTTTACTCTGCCGGACTTAGAAGAAGCGAATTGCTTAACCTCACCCCGCAAGACATCAACAGTGAAACAATGTCGGTTCGCATTATGGGCAAGGGGAAGAAATGCCGTTATTCGCTCCTTTCGCCCAAGTTGCTGGATGAACTACGGCACTACTTTCGGGAATATCGTCCACAAAAATGGCTGTTTGAGGGCGAAACACCCGGAGAGCAATATTCGGCAAGTGCATTGGTGAAAGTACTGAAAGAAGCCGCACATCGTGCAGGCATCAAACACCGTGTACACGTACACATGCTGCGCCACTCCTTTGCCACACACTTGCTGGAACAGGGAACAGACCTGCACACAATACAAGAATTGCTGGGACACAACGACATCAAGACCACAACCATTTATCTTCATGTGTCAAGTGCCCATAAAGCAAAAATCCCTAATCCTCTTGATACACTGGATAATTCGTGAGGTGCAGTTATTAGAGATTAGGAAATGCACCTGCCGGGTGTTGTTTCCCGAAATAAACGAAACCGTAAGGTGATTTTATAAATACATTATGAACAATAAAAGTGTAAAAATATGAGTATAAAAGAACTAAATAGCATCTATGCTTTCGGTTATGGGCTATTCATATATTCGCCCAGTACATTCAATGAATGGATGCAAGAGAAGAAATGCCGAGCAAAGAAAATGCTGTCGTATTTTGATAAGCATAAGGATATGTTTTTGGAAATGATTACAAAAGGGATAGCATTGCCTATTTATCAAATACCAACGTATCAATATTCAATCTATATCACAACAGAAAAAGATGTGAATATTCCAGAGGATTGGGAACAAGTTTATCTTTATAAAGATTGGTTTATTACAATCGGAACAGATGATAAACTTTGCTTTTCTTCCTTTGAGTTTTTTGAAGAACACCGTGATTTGATAATTAAAAGCCAATGTGTGTTTACGGGAGAAGTTTTTGATATAAATGATAACCCACATTCGTTTTACCATTCTGATGAAATACAAATGCCTAAAGGTAATTATCGCTTTGACGTTTACGGGTTAAAACGAAAACACCCTTACTCGGAAATAGACAGAGAAAACGGCAATAAAAATTATGCTTATCTATTTGCTTTCCGAAAAGTCGATAACGACAGCAACGAGAATTTAGAGCGGTGTGATAATGATACTCACATTTTTAGCATAGAAGAATATTGGGAAGAAGTTCATAACAACGAAAGATAGCATCTAACGATGCTCCTTTCTAACCATTAGATGCAATTCTTAAAAGAATAGCGGAATAATGATGTTAAAAATAGAAATTCAGAAACAAAATGAAAGATAAGGATTACATAGAAACAACCATTGTTCTTTATGGCGACTTTGATATACAAGACAATAGCCAGTGGAAAGAATGGCTCCAATCCATGAACGGATATATGGAAAAGTTATGTTGTCCACCTACTCATTTTGCCGCCCACAACGAGAAGGTATTTACTTCACTCCAAATTATCCCCATACAGAAATATCGTAAAAAACTGGAAAAGTCGAAATCTTCAAAAGGAGGTTTGAAACATGAAAATGAGTATGAAAAGGAAAGTTCCTGACGAACTGAAAACCCTAAAAAGACGAGGTGAAACGCTTCGTGAATAAAGGGGAAAAATTGAATTTCTAATAATAATGATAGATGTAAAAAATGCATCTAACAACGGGATGAACTGCCTAAACGGCAGCTATCCCTTAACATTACCGATAAAACAGTTAAAATATACAATCATGGATAAAACTCCTTTTGAAGATTTCGACTTTTCCAGTTTTTGGGCTAATAACGAATACGCTCAAAAATATTATATAGGTACAATACCTACAGATAAACAAGTTGAAGAGATTGAACGTGAATTGGGATATAAATTACCTCAATCTTATATTGCGCTGATAAAACAATGTAATGGTGGTGAACCCATTAATAAATGCTTTCCAACCCAAACTCCGACTTCTTGGGCAAACAACCATATTGCGATAAGTGGAATTATGGGAATAGATAAAGATAAACCTTATTCTCTCTGCGGAGAAATGGGAAGTCGTTTTTGGATTGAAGAATGGGGCTATCCAAACATTGGCATAGCGATCTGTACCACACCTTCTGCCGGACATGATATGATATTTTTGGATTACAGCAAGTGCGGTTTAACTGGAGAACCAAGTGTTGTACATATTGATGAAGAAAACGATTATAAGATTACTACACTTGCAGCAAGTTTTGAGGAGTTTATTCGTGGACTTGTTAATTCAAAAGACTTTGAAAGTTAAATCATCGGTAACAAAGCGTGATAACGCTTACAGCGTTCCCCGCTTAACCATTATCAACCATAAAGCACATAAATATGTACGAAGAATTTTTAGAAAAGAGCCTCAATAATAAGAGGCAGGCAGTAGATGATACTTTTATTGCCAAATATGCTGATTTGTCTTATCCCGAACTGAATATTTTATGGCAGGAGGTCGGGCTGGGCTGTTATTGTAATGGGCTGTTTAAGCTTATCAATCCGTCCGATTACCAAGATGTGATAAACTCCTGTTATGAGAAGGAGGATGACAAATCGTTTCTGCCATTCATGTGTACGGCTTTCGGCGATGTCTTTGCCTATGTAAAGAACCCAAGACTGAATAATTACGTTGTTTATCTGAATGTCAGATACGGAACATATTTAATACTTCCTGCCAATCTTCGTGCAATTTTTAATAAGGTAATGGTAAATCAAAGTTTCTTGAAAGGTTGGTTTGACTTAGAAAATTATCCTGTAATACAAGAGAAACTCGGAACTCCCGACTATGACGAATGTTTCGGGTATTCCCTGCTGTTGGCTATGGGGGGGGGAAGTGAGGACATTGAAAACATCAAGATAGTCAAGACTATTCCGTACATTGACATCTGTACACAAACAATCGGTGAATTTGAAGTTGCAGATAAATATTAGAACAGGTTGATAACAACGCAGGATAACGGGCAAGCCGTTCCCTGCTAACCCATTATGAACAATTAGAGTACACGATATGAGAAATGAAATTTTACAGTTGAAAGATTTGGGTCGTATGCCTAATGAAAGCATCAATGATACAGAGAGTATTGATGAATTAGTAAATACTTATGATGCCTTATTAGAACAAATACAACTTCCCATATCATTTGATGAAGCTATGGTGTTGGTACAAATCTTTCCTGAAAATGCTTTTTATGATTTGCAGTGGAGTTTATTAAAACTTGTAGAGTCTGTTTGCGTTGATGATGAGAATAAGTATATTCAGTTAATAAACTCTTGCCCAAGCCAAGAATGGCGGGACACTCTAAATGCTCGCTATGCAAATTATAAAAGGCACAAGGGGTAAAGTAAGTTCATAACAAGCCGGGATAACGGACTAACGCCGTTCCCCGCCAAGCCATTACCAACAAATAGCGTACATATATGAATGATGTAACAAAAGTAAGAATAGTATATGAATGTAGCATAATAGGTATTGTTTTGCTGACATTCTTAAAAGGTATGTTCCCTTACATGGGAACATGGTGGCGAGTAGCCCTTATTGCTTCACTTGTAGGACTTTGGTTTTCATTGTCTTACCTGAAACGGCATAATTATAAATGGGGGTTCAATTACATAGGAAACCATTTATATATTAACCTCTTATTGAAAGTACAGAAGTGGTTTCAAAACGCTACAATCATAGCCTTATTGATACCTGTATTCTTAAAAGACCTCTTGTATAATCAATATTGCTTTGTAGCATATATATTGCTTGTAGGCATGTTCTTAGGCGTGAAGCTGGCTACTTACACAGTAGAGTACGCTATATACAAAAGTAAATTCATTGGTAACAAGGAAAGATAACCCCTGAACGGTGTTCCTTTCCAACCCATTAATAACAATACAGAGCGAAACATGAAAATGGTAAAAATGATATTATTTTATCTCTTATTTGCTGGTGTTCTTTTTGTCAGTTATGCGTTTGTGGCTCCTTCTCACGGAGAAAGGTTTCCTGCATTTTCGCTGGCTACCATTTATTGGGGATGCGCCATGTTACTTTTTGTACCAAGTGATTTGTGGTTACATCATCAAACATCACGGTTTATAGCTCTTGGTATATTAGTACTTGCATGGCTGATGAGTGTGGAGTATTATTGGTTTTGTGATGAATATAGATTAATCATTCATCAAAATTCCAATGATAAGATTAGTTTAGCCAGTGAATATCAATTTCATCAGTATTGGCTATATCAAGGAATAGTCGCAAGCTATTTACTTTTGGGAATAGGTGTTTCGCATCTATTAAGAAGAAAAGGGTTATTAACGAAGCGTGATAACGCTTAAACAGCGTTCCTCGCTTGACATTACTAACAATCGTGCGATGAATAAAACCGTCCAATCCATAGTATCATTGACAGCTTTCAGTGTTTTGCTGATAGTCATAACATTATTTTGTGGTGGTTTAGGTCTTGGTCGCCTATTCGAAATATATAGCATTATGGAATATAGCTTTTTAGGTATGCTTATGGTTATAGATATGCTGGTAATCTACAAGGTTTATAAGCTATATTTCAGTCAGCCCAAAGCTATAATGTTATTGTTTGGTGTGGAATGTTGCTCTGCTCTTATGTGGCTTGCCTTTATTTGTATAGACCAAAGTCTATTGGATTGGCAATTTACAAACTTCATATTGGAAGCTGTCAGTTTAGAGGGCTTCACTGGAGATGAACGAGAATTGAATATACTCGCTGTCTTATGTGGTATTATTTATCCTCTTATTGGGATTGGGTGTTTATTCATCGGAGTGGGAATTATAAATAAGTTAGTAACAACGAAAGATAGCATCTGACGATGCTCCTTTCTAACCATTAGCTGTAATTATACCATATGAAAATCTATGAGAATAAAATATTGAGAATACTTGGATTTGTTTTTATCTGGATTTATGTATTCGGTGTGGGCATTTGCTTTGCTGCAAAATGGTATGCTGTCGGAATATCAGGAGCTATTTTATTGGTTGTTTGGTTGAATTCCGGGCTTATTGGCGATGCCATTTATAGATATAGAATCAGACAAGCAACAAAACAAATAAAGAAATGTGGAATACGATTATTCGTTGATTTAAGCCAATGCAAGGTCACTGCACAGAAATCGCATACCAAGACATCGAGGATTCAAGAACCCATATTCGGAGTACTCAATTCATCGGAAATCCAATTTTGGAATAGTGTCAGCGGTCATCTATTCCCCGACATTTATCATAGGGAACAAATAGTGTCCACTGCAATATGCACCGTAACATACACGACCAAGTACAACGGAAAGACGAAAACATTTCGCAGCGATGTAATCTTGATGGAAAAGGTTTCATTGGAAATGCTATTGCAACACTATGGAACGGCAACGATTTACATAAATCCGAAGAATGCCGGGCAATATTATTTTGATTTGGATTTTCTGAAACAGATACAGCTAACAACACAGGATAACGGACAAGCCGTTCCCTGACAAACCCATTACCGATAAAACAGTTAAAATATACAATCATGGATAAAACTCCTTTTGAAGATTTCGACTTTTCCAGTTTTTGGGCTAATAACGAATACGCTCAAAAATATTATATAGGTACAATACCTACAGATAAACAAGTTGAAGAGATTGAACGTGAATTGGGATATAAATTACCTCAATCTTATATTGCGCTGATAAAACAATGTAATGGTGGTGAACCCATTAATAAATGCTTTCCAACCCAAACTCCGACTTCTTGGGCAAACAACCATATTGCGATAAGTGGAATTATGGGAATAGATAAAGATAAACCTTATTCTCTCTGCGGAGAAATGGGAAGTCGTTTTTGGATTGAAGAATGGGGCTATCCAAACATTGGCATAGCGATCTGTACCACACCTTCTGCCGGACATGATATGATATTTTTGGATTACAGCAAGTGCGGTTTAACTGGAGAACCAAGTGTTGTACATATTGATGAAGAAAACGATTATAAGATTACTACACTTGCAGCAAGTTTTGAGGAGTTTATTCGTGGACTTGTTAATTCAAAAGACTTTGAAAGTTAAATCATCGGTAACAAAGCGTGATAACGCTTACAGCGTTCCCCGCTTAACCATTACTGGCAATTATATAATTGATGTTTTGTAACAGTCGCTTATGAAAAAGATTATTGACTATTTATTTTATAGATATTATTTGGTTTGCTTAAAAAATGAGGAATTTCCACGTTTTGGCGCAGCCTGCATCTTATCGGAAGTTATTTCAATAACTTATATGTTCGCATCTTTTATGTTTTCATTTTTCTTTACAGGAGATTTCTTTTTTTCGTATATGTCTAAACTAACAACACTTATTATATGGATAATCGGCTTTATACTTCCTTGGATTGGTGTATACATATATTATAATAAGAAAAGGACTCTTGTATTATTTGAGAAATTTCAAGACAATATTTATAATGCCAAATATTCAGATAAGGCGGTATTAAGTATCAGGTATATTATACTTATTGTCGGTCTTCTTTTAATGCTCTTTCTTTATCAGTTTTAATGAAATCAAGCAAGTTATGAAGTATCAATAATTATTCATCGGATTGAGAAATATAAATAAGTCAGTAATAACAAAAGATAGCATCTGACGATGCTCCTTTCTAACCATTAAATAAACAATGAGTTCGCCCACTATCTTTTATAATCTTGGAAAAATTACAGTTTGGCTTTGGTGCAGACTGATTAAAAAGAAAAATATCAAATACAGCAATATTATATTTCAATATTCAGATTGGCTGTTTTGGAGTATCGGCTTGGGAATTGGAATATTAATAATAGTATGTGGTTACTTTCTGCTTATCCAGCTTGAAAGCTAAAAAACAATTATGAGTAGCCTTATCACAGTAAAGAGATTTGGAAAAGTTCTAATATGGGTATGGCACAGATATATAAAGAAAGCCGCCATTCCTTATGAAGAACTCGATTTCCATTACCCCGATTGGGCTTTCATTATTACAGGTTGTATCTTTTTCGGGGTTGTGGCTGGTGTTACCCTGATTTATTTTGCTTTTATAAAACAATAGACTATTTACAATGAAAGCCCGACTTAAATACCCGATATTCAGCTTTGCCCCCAAAGGCAACATGATATACGTGTTTCGCAAGGAAGAACTGTACACAACGACCAATACCGAGTTGTTGAAGAAGCGGAAGAACTACATTGTAGTGGATGCAACCGGGATGAAATATGTTGAAAAGGGGGCGCACAAAGTGAAGTGGCAAGGGATATTCGGATATTGTATCAGGATGCAGGGACGTGTGATTTCCATTGAATACGAGTACGGGGACAACCCCGAACCGTTCCCGTTACGGAAACTGCAAGAACTGGTAGCGGAACGATACCCCAAGACACGGTGGTTCAAGGAAGAATGCTGGAACAGCGCAGACGAGTTCCGGCAAGCGATTTTCGCCTGCAAGACCTTTGAGGAAGTGGCGGATATACTGATGCCCGAACGAAAAACGAGCGTTTGGCAGCGCATTGAAGAATATTTCCTGCGGGCAGGTTTTCTTATGCTTGCCGCCATGTTCCTTTATCACGTGGTTTGGCGGCTAATCCAAAAGTTTTGGCTATGGGCTACCGGGTAACGTACAGGAAACAAATCAATTTATTCAGATATGGAACAACGTATTACATCATTATTGCTGCCCGCTCCCGAAGCGGAGCTGGAAGCATTCTGCAAGGAGTTGGACAAGAAAGTAACGTGGCTGCTGCACAACAGCCGGAAAATGGACAACTACTTGGAACTTGAACCGTTCAGCAAAGACGGGCGGCTGTGCGGCTGCGTGTGCCACACGCTCCGAAGCCTGCCGGAAACGCCGACACTGGCGGCATATAAGGACTACAAGGCAATCATCATCCTGCTGGGAATGTCCACCACCCATTACGCCATACTGGACGAACTGGCGGAACAGCACCGTAAACGGGACGACATACCCGAACTGACCGCCTACTGCGATGCGCTCCACTGGATGCGACCGGGGCGGCAGTACCTATGCAACGTGTACAACACCGTGTGCCACGCTTTTCACCTATTACGAAGAAACCCGGTCAAGGACAACCGACTGCGGGTGACGGAAAAGGAACTGCGCCACGCCGAACGGATGCTACCCGAACTGGGCAGGCAGACTTTCATCGAAATGGTGCGTATGAAAGGCTACATGGTATATGATGCCGAGGAACTAGCGGAAAAATGCGGTATGGAATACGGCTCGTTCCGGCGGAAGGTAAAACAAATGACAGGGTACACCCCAAAGCAATGGGTAATCAAAGAGCGGGCAAAGGACGTGGAACACTATCTGACAAATACGAACCTCACGCTTACAGAAGTGGCGTTCACCACCGGGTTTGCATCGGCATCGAACTTGAATGATTTCTGCAAGACTTACCTCTTGGACACGCCGGGCGAGATACGCAAAAAAGCAAAGGAAACAAAAAAATGCACAGTTATAGGAATGTAATGTGCAATATCAAGAATAAAACAGATTTTTAATGCCCATAACTTTGTGCTTCAAAAAAAGGCACAAAGTTATGGGACATCATATAAAACTGGAAACATACTTTGCCGGGCTGCTGCAAAAAGTAGAATGGCAGATACAGGAATACGAGGACACCGCAATGGACACGCTGACACTGTGCCGCCTGTGCGTGGACTACCTGCAAGAGATACTGGGCGAACTCAAAGCCTTTATTGTCTCCTACCCGTTTGCCAGCCCGGAAGAAGAAATACATTTCTTCAAGGAACTAAAGCCGCTGATAGCAAGCAAAATCATCTATTACAACTCTGTTTACAAGATTGAGGTGCGTTTTCCCAGCGGTAGTGAGGAAGTGCAAAGGGACTACCTGCTATCGGAAACCGACCGGATTTCAAAGTCGTTCCAGCGGAACTTGGCGTTCTACCAGTACCACCGCACGAAAGCCACTTACTTGGACGGGCAGTATTTCATGCGTGGAAAGCCTGACATGCAAATCATTGTGGACAGTTTCTATTACGAAACAGACCCACAGTTCAGCACCAGTTACGATTTCAAGGTAGCCAAGATTTTAGCCAACGAACTGCTGGAAATATACCTCACCAACCGCCTGCACGAACTGGAACGCCGGGAACAGCGCAAACAGGTGAAGAACGGCTTCATGGGTAAGATACTGCACTGGACTGGGACAAAACGGGCGTTGGTGGAACTTATCTACGCTTTGGACGCCTGCGGTTGTCTGAACAAGGGAACGGTTGATATAAAGGAGATTGTAGGCTATTTTGAGTATGTGTTCGACATAGACCTCGGCGACTTCTACCACACCTACATGGAACTCAAAGCCAAGACCAAAGACCGAACGGGCTTCCTCTCCACCCTGAAAGACAGGCTGCTGATGCGCATGAGGGAGCAGGATTAGGACAGGCGCACTTTAACAAAATTTATTTCGCCACAGGTGGGTACATCTGTGGCGTTTTATTTTTCAGAACACCCGAACTTTGCAGCAAATCAATTAGTTGCCATTATGGAAATAATAACATTTGAGTCCAAAGCCTATAAGGAACTGGACAACAAGATTACTGCTATTGCCGATTACATCTTCAATCATGCGGAAATGGCAAAGCAAAGTGAAGAAGATATGTGGGTGGACAGCTACGAGGTCTGCACGTTCCTGAAAATAAGCGAAAAGACCCTGCAACGCCTGCGGGTGTCGGGGACTATCGCCTATTCCAACATCAGGGGACGCTACTTCTACAAGGTCAGCGAGATACGCCGGATGCTGGAAGAACGCCTGATAAGGAGCAACAAGGAGAACATCGACAACCTGATAACCAACCACCAGTTGTATGCTAAGGAAAGAGGAAATCTTAGAAAGAACAAGTAACGGGCTGGCGGTGTTCAAACACTACCTGCCCGGAAACTGGCGCATAGGTCGCAACTTCCTTAACCCGCTGTACGAGGACAGCAAGGCTTCCTGCAACATCTATTTCGACCGCCGGGGCGGTATCTACAAGATGAAAGATTTCGGCAACGACAGTTACAGCGGCGACTGCTTCTTCCTCGTGGGGCAGTTAAAGGGGCTGGACTGCAACCGGGCGGCTGACTTCGTGGAGATACTGGAAATCATCGACCGGGATTTAGGCTTGGGGCTGGCTTCCGGTACTCCTGTTTCCATTCCTCCGGCAACCGTCCACCGGACAGTATCGGACAAAACCGAAGAAACACCCGAAAAGCCCGTCAAGCCCTACCAGTTTTGGGAACAGAAGTTTCCACTTGCCGAATTGGTGTACTGGCAACAGTACGGCATCACGCCCGAACTGCTGGAACGTTACAAGGTCTGTTCGCTCCGGGAGTATCACAGCGAAACGGCAGAGGGCAAACCGTACACCTACACTTCATCGGTGGCAGAACCCATGTACGGCTACAAGGGCAAACAGCATATCAAGCTGTACCGCCCGTTCTCCACGCCCCGCTTCCTCTACGGCGGCAGCTTCGGCGAAAACTACTGCTTCGGGCTGGAGCAACTGCCAGCAAAAGGCGACACGCTCTTCATCACGGGCGGCGAGAAAGACGTGCTTTCGCTGGCGGCACACGGTTTTCACGCTATCTGCTTCAACAGTGAAACGGTGACTATACCGCCCACGCTGGTATATCGGCTGACGTTCCGATTCAAGCACATCGTCCTGCTCTTTGACATGGACAAGACGGGCAGGGAAAGTTCATGCAAGCAGGAAAAACTGTTGGAAGAATTTGGAGTGAAACGCCTGCTCCTGCCGCTTCCGGGTACGAAAGAGGAAAAGGACATTTCCGACTACTTCAAAGCCGGGAACACCCGTGAAGATTTCCTGAAACTGTTTATCG
>OFFC01001289.1_pt1 | contig 12639 bp, 9 predicted proteins | sample 1521271 | NCBI WGS metagenome assembly OFFC01 (sample SAMEA3504123, study PRJEB24116) | mouse gut metagenome | biome: mouse gut; feature: mouse-associated habitat; material: faeces | place: Denmark | collected 2011 | reverse complement strand
ATCTGGCCGCCGCGGCGGCGGGGGAGAATTTTGAGTGGACCGACATGTACGCTGGGTTCGCCGAAACCGCCGAGAAAGAGGGCTTCCCCGAGCTGGCGGCCAAGTTCCGCATGGTGGCCGCCATCGAGAAGCATCACGAGGAGCGCTATCGCGCCCTGCTGCGGAACGTGGAGGCCCAAGAGGTCTTCAAGAAGAGCGACGTCAAGGTCTGGGAGTGCCGGAACTGCGGCCACATCGTCGTGGGCGAGCAGGCACCTGATATCTGTCCCACCTGCGCCCATCCCCAGGCGTACTTTGAGATCAGCGCGGAGAACTATTAAGAAACAGACGGGGAGGCGCGGCTGTGCTTCCCCGTCCGCTTATAGACAAAACCCGGAAGCGGTCAGCTTCCGGGCTTTGTCTATGGTTTGGAGGATCAGATGAAAAAGAAGTCTTGTCACTTGCAAGATTAAGGATACCCGAAGGTTGTTAACAAAACCAGCATAGATTGTTACAAAAGTCTAAAATCTTCTGAGGACTTTTGTCACTGTGCGTCGATGGTGGAAATTCTGCTGGAAATTGCCTCCAGCACGTCCAAAAGGGCGCTGACCGTATCCAGGGAGGTGAAGGTGGTGACGCTGTTCTCGATGGCCAGCCGCCGCATCTCGAAGCCGGCGTTCACATGTTCCGCCGAGCTGGGATCCCGGGTATTCACCAGGTAGGCCACCTTGCCGCCGCGCATGGCCTCGGTGGTGTCCCGGGGGTCTTCGGTGTAGTCCCGTTTGCGGCGGGTGCGGATGCCGTGGTCCTTGAGAAAATTGGCCGTGCCGGTGGTGGCCTCGATATTGAAGCCCAGGCGGTAGAAGCGCTCCACCAGGGGCAGGGCCTCCTCCAGATCCTCCTGACAGATGCTCAGCAGCACCGTCCCGTGGTCCTGGAGGTTCATGCCGGCAGCCTGCATGGCCTTATAGAGGGCGTAGGGCAGGCGTTCGTCGTAGCCGATGGCCTCGCCGGTGGACTTCATCTCTGGGGAGAGATACGCGTCCAGTCCGCTGAGCTTGCTGAAGGAGAACACGGGGACCTTGCAGTACCACCGCTTCTTCTCCGGGGGATAGAGCCCGGTGATGCCCTGGTCACGGAGGGTCTCCCCCAGGATGACCTTGGTGGCGATATCCGCCAGGGAATAGCCGGTTGCCTTGCTGAGGAAGGGCACCGTCCGGGAGGAACGGGGGTTGACCTCGATGATGTAGACCTTCTCCTCCCGGTCCACGATGAACTGGATGTTGTAGAGGCCAACGATGCCGATGCCCAGGCCCAGTTTTCTGGTATAGTCCAGAATGACCTCCTTCACCTCCGGCGAGATGGAGAAGGTGGGGTACACGCTGACGGAGTCGCCGGAGTGGACGCCGGTGCGCTCCACCAGTTCCATGACGCCGGGGACGAACACATCCGTCCCGTCACAGATGGCGTCCACCTCCACCTCCTTGCCGATGATGTACTTGTCCACCAGCACCGGCTTGGACTCATCCACCTCCACGGCGGTCTTCAGGTAGCGGCGGAGCATCTCCTCGTTGGCCACGATCTCCATGGCCCTGCCGCCCAGCACGAAGGAGGGGCGCACCAGTACGGGATAGCCGATTTCCCGGGCGGCGCGGACGCCGTCCTCCAGATTAGTGACGGCCTCGCCGCGGGGCTGGGGGATGTCCAGCTTGCGGAGGACCTGCTCGAAGATCTTCCGGTCTTCCGCCCGCTCGATGGCCTCGCAGTCCGTGCCGATGATGGTCACTCCGTGATCCCTCAGGGGCTGGGCCAGGTTGATGGCCGTCTGACCTCCCAGAGAGGCGATAACGCCCACGGGCTGCTCCAGATGGATGACGTTCATCACGTCCTCCACCGTCAGGGGCTCGAAGTACAGCTTGTCGGAGCAGGTATAGTCTGTGGAGACGGTTTCCGGGTTGTTGTTGATGATGATGGCGTCATAGCCGCTCTTCTTGATGGTCTGGACGGCGTGGACGGTGGAATAGTCGAACTCCACCCCCTGTCCGATGCGGATGGGGCCGGAACCAAGGACGATGATCTTCTTGTTGGCGGATACCACGGACTCGTTCTCGTCCTCGTAGGTGGAGTAGAAGTAGGGCACGTAGCTGTCGAACTCGCTGGCGCAGGTATCGATCATCTTGTAGACCGGGAAGATGCCCAGCTCACAGCGCTTGTCGTAGACCTCACGCTCGCTGCACTTCCAAAGCCAGGCGACGGCCCGGTCGGAGAAGCCCCGGCGCTTGGCCCGGCGGAGTATGTCCGTATCCCAGGGGCGGGCCTTGATCTCCTCCTCGTAGTGGACGATGTTGCAGATCTTGTCCAGAAAGAGCATGTCGATCTGGGTAGCGGTGCAGATCTGTCCCAGGTCGGTCCCCCGGCTCATCAGCTCGGCGATGGCAAAAATGCGGTCGTCGGTGCCCAGCTGGATGTAGTCCAGCAGCTCCTTGCCGGTGTAGTCGTTGAACTTCTCCATATAGATGTGGCCCACGCCGCCCTCCAGGGAGCGGACGGCCTTCAGGATGCTCTCCTGGAGGGTCCGGCCGACGGCCATGACCTCGCCGGTGGCCTTCATCTGGGTGCTGAGGCGGTTGCTGGCGGAGCCGAATTTGTCGAAGGGGAACCGGGGCATCTTCGTCACCACGTAGTCCAGAGCGGGCTCGAAGCAGGCGGGGGTGTTGGCAAGCCGGATCTCCTCCAGGTGCATCCCCACGGAGATCTTGGCGGACACACGGGCGATGGGATACCCGCTGGCCTTGCTGGCTAAGGCGGAGGATCGGGATACTCTGGGGTTTACCTCGATCACATAATACTGGAAGGACTGGGGGTCCAGGGCAAACTGGACGTTGCATCCGCCCTCGATCTTCAGGGCGCGGATGAGCCGCAGGGCGCTGTCCCGGAGGAGGTGATACTCCTTGTTGGTCAGGGTCTGGCTGGGGGCCACCACGATGGAGTCGCCGGTGTGGATGCCCACGGGGTCGATGTTCTCCATGTTGCAGACGGTGATGGCGGTGTCGTTGGCGTCCCGCATCACCTCGTATTCGATCTCCTTATAGCCCTTGATGCTCTTCTCGATCAGCACCTGATGGACAGGGGACAGCTCCAGGGCGTGCTTCATCATCTCCCGCAGCTCGTCCTCGTTTCCGGCGAAGCCGCCGCCGGTGCCCCCAAGGGTGAAGGCGGGACGGAGGATCACCGGATAGCCGATGTCCGCCGCGGCACGGGCGGCCTCCTCCGGGTCGTTGGCGATCTCAGAGGGGACCACCGGCTCGCCAAGCTCCAGACACAGCTCCTTGAACAGCTCACGGTCCTCGGCCCTGCGGATGCTGTCGTAGCTGGTGCCCAGCAGCTCTACGCCGCACTCGTCCAGAATGCCCTGCTTCTGCAGCTCCATGGCGAGATTCAGCCCCGTCTGCCCGCCGATGCCGGGGACGATGGCGTCGGGACGCTCGAAACGGAGGATCTTCGCCAGATACTCCACCGTCAGGGGCTCCATGTAGACCTTGCTGGCGATGGTGGTGTCGGTCATGATGGTGGCGGGGTTGGAGTTGGCCAGGATGACCTGATACCCCTCCTCCCGGAGGGCCAGACAGGCCTGGGTGCCGGCGTAGTCGAACTCGGCGGCCTGTCCGATGACGATGGGGCCGGAGCCGATGACCAGAATTTTTTTCAAGTCCGTTCTCTTAGGCATGCCGCTTCTCCTCCTCCATCATCTGAATAAACCGGTCGAACAGGCAGCCGCTGTCCTGAGGGCCGGGGGCGCTCTCCGGGTGGTATTGGACGGAAAACACCTTGTCTTCCCTGCAGGCCAGGCCCTCCACGGTGCCGTCCAGCACGTTGACGTGGGTCACCTCCAGGCCGGTGTCCGCCAGAGAGTCTCCGTCCACGGCGTAGGAGTGGTTCTGGCTGGTGATCTCCAGCTTGCCGGTGGACAGATCCTTCACCGGGTGGTTGCCGCCCCGGTGGCCGAATTTCAGCTTGTAGGTCTTCCCGCCGTAGGCCAGGGCAATCATCTGGTGGCCCAGGCAGATGCCGAAGAGGGGGAATTTCCCGCGCAGCTGCCGGACCAGCTCGATCACGGGCTTCACGTCCTCCGGGTCGCCGGGACCGTTGGAGAGGAAGACCCCGTCGGGATCCATGTCCAGGATGGTCTGGTAGGGGGTGTCGTAGGGGACCACGGTGACGTTGCAGCCCCTGGCGTTCAGGGAGCGGACGATGTTCAGCTTGATGCCGCAGTCCACCGCTACCACGGTGAAGCGGTGGTTGGAGGTGCGGGCGTACCAGCGCTTTTTGCAGCTGACCTGGGCCACCTGGTCATGGCGGAGCTTGGCGGCGTTCAGGAGCGCCAGAGCCTCCTCCAGAGGGGTATCCGCGTCTGTCAAAAGGGCCTTCTGACTGCCCGCGTCCCGGATGGCCCGGGTGAGCTTCCGGGTGTCCACGCCCTCGATGGCAGGGATGCCGTAGTCCTCCAGGATCTCCGAGAGGGTCTTGGTGTAGCGGAAGTTGCTGGGGATGTCGTTGTACTCCCGGACCACCAGCCCGCCGATGGTGGGGATCTTGGTCTCGTAGTCCTCGTCGGTGACGCCGTAGTTGCCGATGATGGGATAGGTCATCACCACCAGCTGTCCGGTGTAGGACGGGTCGGAGACGATCTCCTGATAGCCCACCATGGAGGTGTTGAACACCAGCTCGCACACCCGGTCCCCTCTGGCCCCGAAGCGGCAGCCCAGGTACTGACTGCCGTCGGCCAGCACGATCTTGCCGTCTAATTGTCGGATCATCCGCGTTCCTCCTTTGTATCGCCATAAATCTGATATAGTCTGTCAAAGGCCGACCACTGCTCTTTCTTCTTCAAAAAGCCCGCGATCAGCCGCGTGCATTCGTCCGCGCTTTGTTTACCGGTATCAAGCCTCAGATCGTAAATGTCGCGGCTGTGCATATGTTCTCTCTGCCATCGGGCCTGACCGGCCGGCCGGTCCCCCCGCTCCCGTTCCCGGCGTTCCAGCTCCCGCAGATCACAGTCAACCTTCACAAACAGTACGGGGTACGTCCGGAGCAGCCGGACGCATTCAATTGTGGTAAATTCTTCCTGGGGCGTTTCCAGTAGCACATGGTCCACGATGACGTGAAGCCCCATATCCGAGAACAGCTTGACGGTATGATGCATCGCCGACAGCGCTTCCCCCGAACGGGTGTAAAAGTCACTGCGCATTTTTTCGCGGTCCACCATGTTCATAAAATCATCCGCCGCGATGCGGTAGTATACGTCGTTCAGCTTTGACTGCAAATGGCGCGCCAATGTGGTCTTGCCCGCGCTTGAGCATCCGTTCAGAAAAATGATCGTTCCCTTCGTCATACGCGGCCCTCAAAATAGTCGTTGAACTTCATTGGCATATCTCCTGACATACAAAAAAAGCCCGGCGGACACGAACGGCAAAGCGGCCCGTGCAGCCAGGAAAAGTTACCAGATAAAAAGAGCGGGGAAGCCCGCCCGTTCGGGCGCGCCGCCATTCACGAACACGCTTTTCCCCATTGCCCGGGCCTCCTTCCTCTGATAACAGCTTATCATTGAAACTATTGCACAATTTCCCTGAGAAGTCAAGACAAACCGGGAAAGTCAAGGCGATTTATTAAAGTTACCCAGTGGGGACGGGTGAATGGGGGAAATAATCTGTCGGTTTATCTCTTGCCTTTTTCCGAAGAAAATGTTAGCCTAAAGATGAATTTTTCAATCAAAGAGATCTGCCTGCGACTGACGGGATTGTGGGGTACCACAGGGGAACAGGTTAGAGTACACATGCCGTCCGTCTGGGCAGTCCGCTTTCTATGGGGAGAGGACTGCTCGTATTCATTTTTATGGAGGAACAGCCAATGAAGAAAGCCGGCATCGTCATGGGCAGCGCCAGCGATCTGCCCGTGGTCCGCAGGGCCGCGGAGACCCTCGCGTCTTTCGGCGTGCCCCATGAGGTTCATGTCTATTCCGCGCACCGCACCCCCGGGGAGGCCGCGGCCTTTGCCAGGGAGGCACGCGCCAATGGTTTTGGCGTGCTGATCGCCGCCGCCGGGATGGCGGCCCATCTGGCGGGGGCCCTTGCGGCCCAGACCACCCTGCCTGTTATCGGTATCCCCTTGAAGTCCAACGCGATGGACGGCGTTGACGCGCTTTTGTCCACGGTACAGATGCCCTCCGGTATCCCGGTCGCTACAGTTGCCGTTGACGGAGCCGTCAACGCCGCTTTGCTTGCTGTGCAGATTCTGGCCGTTGAGGATAAAAATCTGGCGGAAAAGCTGGACGGGCATCGCGCCGCCGGGGCGGCGAAGGCTCTGGCCGCTGACGCGGAGGTCGCTGCGGAGTTCAATAAATGATCCGGGGGTGGCGGCCCTGCAGGCCGCTCTTGCTTCCTTCTTACAGTTAGATTCGCCCCTGCCGGGGCGGAGACGGGGGCGTACTTTTCGTGTGAACGAAAAGTACCAAAAGGTCACTTAAGGAACTACGTTCCTTAAGAATCCTCCTTCATTACGGGGGTTATTGGTTTGCGCCCGAGGCACAGACAGTTTGGTCTAAACTTACTACCATCCGCTCTGCCAGTCTTCTGCGGCTATTTCGGCGTGGTAACTGCTGGCCCCTACCGTTTTAGCGGGGCAAACTCGCCGGGGTGCAGGGATGAGAGACAATTCGTTAGACCGGAAATCTATCATCTCGCGCCCCTGCGCCAGACCCTCGTGCCGAGTGCCGCGAGGCAACCAGTACCCTCGATAGGACCGTGCGCAGAAGTACAAACCGGCATCGGCCCATAGCACTGACGGTAGACCGGAAGACCAAAGGTCGTAGCGCAACTAAACTCCCCAGTAATTCAGGGATTCTTAAACCGTCAGGTTTAAGCGCGCTTTTGCCGCGTGGCAAAAGTAGGCGCGGAGTCCGGGGCCGCGCAGGTCCCGGGTTATCGACAAGAAACAATGATAACTTTAGAATAAATAATGGAGGTCAGCACACTATGGAAAAGAAAGAACAGCTCTATGAGGGCAAGGCAAAAAAAGTCTTTGCCACCGAGGATCCCAATCTGGTCATCGTCTCCTACAAGGACGATGCAACCGCTTTCGACGGGACAAAAAAAGGAACCATCCGGGGCAAGGGCGCGGTGAACAACCGCATGAGCAACTTCCTCATGGGCAAGCTCTCCGCCGCCGGTATCCCCACCCACTTCGTCAAGGAGCTGAACGACCGGGAGACCGTGGTGAAGAAGGTCGGGATCGTTCCCCTGGAGGTCATTATCCGCAACGTCTCCGCCGGGAGCTTCGCCAAACGCTACGGCGTGGAGGAGGGCATCCCCTTCGATGAGCCCACCTTCGAGTTCTCCTACAAGAACGATGACCTCCACGATCCTCTGCTGAACACCTCTCACGCTCTGGCCCTGAAGCTGGCGACACGGCAGGAGATCGAGACCATCCGCACCATGGCTCTGAAGGTCAACGAGGTACTGAAGGCCTTTTTTGCCGAGTGCGGCGTGCGGCTCATCGACTTCAAGCTGGAGTTTGGCCGCCTGCCCGATGGCACTATCGTTTTGGCTGACGAGATCTCCCCCGATACCTGCCGCTTCTGGGACGCCAGGACCAACGAGAAGCTGGACAAGGACCGCTTCCGCCGTGACCTGGGCAATGTGGAGGAGGCCTATGAGGAAATGATGCGCCGGGTGTTCGGTGCGTAAATGATCTCGCAGTACATGTGCAACCACTAAGGAGGAATCTGATTTGGGCGGATTTTTTGGAGCGATATCAAAGCACGACTGCGTTCTCGACCTCTTTTTCGGCGTGGACTACCACTCCCACCTGGGCACCCGCCGGGGGGGCATGATCGTATATGATCAGAAGGACGGATTCCAACGCCAGATCCATAACATCGAAAACACACCCTTTCGAACCAAGTTCGAGAAGGACGTGACCAAATTCCACGGCACCAGCGGCATCGGCTGCATCAGCGACACGGACCCCCAGCCCCTGCTGGTCCGCTCTCATCTGGGGCTGTTCGCCATTACCACCGTGGGTATCATCAACAACGCCGAGGAGTTGGTTCAGGCGTATTTCGGCCGTCAGGGCAGCCAGTTCATGGCCATGAGTTCCGGCGCGGTGAATGCCACTGAGCTGACCGCCGCCCTCATCAACCAGAAGGATACCTTGGTAGAGGGCATCCGTTATGCGCAGGAGGTTATTGATGGCTCCGCTACCATCCTGATTCTGACGGAGGAGGGGATCATCGCCGCCCGGGACAAGCTGGGCCGCCTGCCGGTTCTCATCGGCCAGAGCGACGAGGGCTGCTGTATATCCTTTCATTGCCTTACGCCCGCAGGGTACATAATGATATGGCGAAAGTGGCTGAGCTTTCGGCGGACCTGGAATCCTTGTTGCTTTCCGATCAGGCTGACGGTGGAATTGGCTGACCGACCGGCCTGACAAACTGGCGGTAAAATTTGCTTTTTTGTTGAAAAAACGCTATCTTTGTGCATTATGCAGTATTATATTACAATCAACGGCCGTACTGTCGGCCCCATGTCGGCTCAGCAGCTGATGTATTATGACATAGACAGCAATACCCCTGTGTCGCGCGACGGCTCGGACTGGGCTCCCATGTTTACTTATCCGGAACTTATGGAGTTGTACAACAGGCACCGCGGCAGGGTGTCGGCCGGCACCGACGGAGTTTCGCAGCGGCTCCTGTGCGGTCTGCTCGCCATTTTTCTCGGGTATCTCGGCATACAGTACTTTGTGGTAGGCAAGACCACCGCCGGCATACTTACCATCCTGCTCTCGCTGGTGACCTGCGGAGGATGGAGCATCATCACCCTCATCCAGGGAATACTGATGTTATGCATGAGTGATGCCGAGTTTAACCGCAAATATGTGCAAACTACCTCCACTTTCCCTATTTTCTGATAACTCACGAAATCTGCTGGCTCCATGCGTTGACATTCTCTTGCAGGAATGGAGCCTGAGAACCGAAGGATAGCCTCAAAGAATGTCTGAATTAAATCCCTCCGACCGCCGCACCGTCCTTCAGGGGATGTTCCGCGACTGGTATCTTGAATATGCCTCATACGTGATTCTCGAGCGTGCGGTGCCGCACATCGAGGATGGACTCAAGCCGGTGCAGAGACGTATTCTGCATTCGATGCGCACCATTGATGACAGCCATTTCAACAAAGTGGCCAACATCGTGGGCAACACCATGCAGTATCACCCTCACGGAGACGCCTCTATCGGAGATGCTCTCGTGCAGCTCGGACAGAAGGAACTTCTCATAGATACTCAGGGAAACTGGGGAAATATCCTGACCGGCGACTCGGCGGCCGCACCGCGTTACATCGAGGCGAGACTGTCGGAGTTTGCTGTCGAGACCGCGTTCTCTCCGAAAATCACCCAGTGGATGCCCAGTTACGACGGGCGCAAGCAGGAGCCGGTGACTCTGCCGATGAAATTCCCGCTGCTCCTTACCCAGGGAGTGGAGGGTATAGCCGTAGGCCTCAGTTCCAAGATTCTGCCTCATAACTTCAACGAGGTTCTCGACGCGGCCATCGACTGTCTGCACGGGCGCTCCTTCACGCTCCTTCCCGATTTCCAGACCGGTGGGCTGATGGACGCATCGAAGTATAACGATGGCGCGCGTGGCGGCGCGGTGAAAGTGCGCGCCAAAATAGAGAAACTCGATAACAAGACTCTTGTGATCACCGAACTTCCTTTCGGCAAGACCACATCCACGCTTATATCCTCTATTCTCGCAGCCATGGAGAAGGGGAAGATAAAAATCCGCAAAGTCGATGACAACACCTCGGTAGAGGCGCGGATAATTGTGCACCTGCAGCCAGGTGTGTCGTCCGACAAGACCATCGACGCGCTGTATGCCTTTACCGATTGTGAGGTGTCGATCTCACCGAACTGTTGTGTGATCCGTGACAACAAACCGGAGTTTTTGTCTGTCAGCGAATTGCTGCGTGACTCTGTGCACCGCACGCGCGACATACTCCATCGCGAGCTTGAAATCGCCCTTGCCGAGGCGCGTGAAAGCCAGTTGTTCGCCTCGCTTGAGAAAATATTCATTGAGGAGCGGATCTACAAGGACAAGGCTATAGAGCAGGCAATCGACATGGAGACGGCCATCAGACGTGTCGACACTTTGCTGGAACCATTCAAACCTTCCTTTTTCAGGGAGATAATCGATGAAGATCTTGTCAGGCTCTGGGAAATCAAGATGGCGCGTATCCTCAAGTTCAATTCCGCCAAGGCTGATGAGAAAATAGCAAGGCTTGATGCTGAAATCGGCCGTATCTCCCACGATATGGAGCATATCGACGATACCACGGAGAAATGGTATCTCCATCTCAAGGAGAAATATGGCGACCGCTTCCCGAGACGCACCACCCTCCGGGCGTTCGATTCCATAGAGGCCGCCAAGGTGGCTGAGGCCAACAGACGGCTGTATTTCGACGCCGAAGGCGGTTTTATCGGTACGACATTGAAAGACAACGATTTCCTCTTTCCATGCTCGGATATTGACGATATACTTGTGATTCACCGCGACGGCACATATAAGATAGTGCGCGTTCAGGACAAGCTGTACATCGGCAAGAAAGTGATTCATATAGGAATATACAAGAAACGGGATTCGCGCACCATATTCAACGTGATCTACCGCAACGGCAAGGCCGGCAATTCCTATATGAAGCGGTTCCACATCTCAGGCCTTACCCGCGAGAAGGAATATAATCTTACCAAAGGTGAACCCGGTAGCCGCGTAGAGTGGCTTACCGCCAATCCCAATGGCGAGGCGGAGACAGTAAGGGTAACTCTGGTGGATGAACCCAACGGGACAGGACGCAGGCCCCGCAATACGGAACTGTTGATAAATTTCGCGAATCAGCTTATCAAGGGGCGCGACTCTCTCGGGAATCTGGTGACGAAGTACCGCATCAAGAGTATATATCTCGAAAGCAAGGGGACGAGCACGCTCGGAGGACGGGAGGTATGGTTCGACCGCGACGTGATCCGCCTCAATTATGATGGCCGTGGTCAAAGTCTTGGCATTTTTCAGGGCGATGACAAGGTGCTCGTCATCACTAAAACCGGAGAATATTTCACCTCTTCCTATTCGGATTCCAACCATTATGCCGACAATATACTGAGGATCGAGAAGTTCGATGAACACAAGGTCTGGACGCTGGCGCTTTTCGACAATGCTCTCGGTTATCCGTATCTGAAACGGTTTACATTCGAGACTTCGGCACGGCCGCAGCGTTTTGTAGGCTCCGATGAAGGGGGCGACATCCTGTTGCTGTCGGACAAGCCCGATGCCAGATTGAAGCTTCGTTTTGGCGGAGCTGACGAGGTGCGTCCGGATGTGGAGATAGATGCCGCGGAATTCATAGCGGTAAAGAGTTTCAAGGCCAAAGGGAAGCGGCTCACGCATTTCACGCTTGCTGAAATAGAAGATATCACCCCCGAGCCGGAACCGACCGCAGTGCCGGAGTCTGTAGATGATGCGGGACAGGATGATGCGGGGAGGCTGACTGATATCCCTGCATATAATGAAACTGAGTCCGACCAGCCCTCTTTGTTTGACTTTGCCGATTAGGCTCTCTCTATTTTTAGGAGTCAGTGATATAAAGATATGAGCAGGATAACAGATATAGTGGGGGCGGTTGTCGCTTTGGCGACACTTTTTCCTGCGGATATGTCGGCGGGAGGCCGTCGTTATCGCGGTGGTTGCGATAATGTCGGTGAGGCAGGTTGCTGCACACATAATGAGACTGCGGTACGCAATCCGATCACTCAGGTCTATTCGTTGGATACTGGCGGTGTGACCGCATATTCCTCCTATCTGTCCCCGATGCGTTATAGCGGATGGGGATTTGCTCTGTCTGGAGAATGGAGCAAGAATCTCAAGCAGAATCCGGAGAAGATACAGATGACATTTGCCGCCAAGCTGGATTGCAGTTCATTGCTGAATCCGGCGAAATCAGCCGGAATGCTTGGAGCATCGGCATACTTCGGCTGGGGTCTTGCCGCGCAGTGGCACCCGGCTTGCCGGTGGCATTTCACACTCGGCGGGATGTTCGACCTGTTTGGCGGTGCATTATATCTTATGCGGAACAGCAATAATCCCGTCACTCCTCTTGCCTATGCCGGGATTGATCTCACGGCATCGGCAAGCTTCCGCTTTCGGTTTGGCCGGCTGCCTGTTGTAGTGCGCGATGTAGTCCGGATTCCCTCTGCCGGCGCGTTTTTCTCGCCGCAATACGGGGAGACAATGTATGAGATTTATCTGGGCAACAGGAAGGATCTGGTACATTTCGGATGGTGGGGCAACTCCTTCGGCATCGACAATATGCTTGCTTTCGACCTTATGTTCGGAAGAAAGTTCCTGCGGCTTGGCTACCGACTCGACCTGCGCACATTCAATGCGGAAAATCTTGACACGCAGATTCTCCGCAATTCTTTCACGATAGCTTACGGTTTCTGAAAGATCTCCGCTCCACCTCGGCGGCCTTTATTAGTCCTGAATCATGGGATGTAGGCCTCAAGTGCCTGGAAGTCTCCTTTCGGGTCGATTACTATTCCCGTGGCTGAGGCGGGGAC
>OFFC01001277.1_pt1 | contig 12723 bp, 11 predicted proteins | sample 1521271 | NCBI WGS metagenome assembly OFFC01 (sample SAMEA3504123, study PRJEB24116) | mouse gut metagenome | biome: mouse gut; feature: mouse-associated habitat; material: faeces | place: Denmark | collected 2011 | reverse complement strand
GCTCCAGCTTGTGGGACATAAAGTCGCCGCCATCGTTCCCGCAGCCGGTCAGGTCGTTATGGGCCAAACTTCCGGCCCACATAATTTCCGCCCGAGCGTCATAATCCCCCGGCTCTTGGTGCAGCTTTATGGCATTTTTCATAACGGTGCGGAGCAGCCCCTCCGCAAGGGCGTCCGTGATCTCCATGCTGCCGCCGTTGGTGAAATACCGCTCCATCGTGTGCATCATGATGTCCACGCAGCCGGATTCCGTCTGATATCTTATCAACATTGAGAATAACCACATCATACCGGCGCTGCCAGTCATAATACAGCTCATTCAAATTTTCAATCTTCCCGCCGCAAAGTATTTCAACCAGCTTGCCGCAGGGGAGGAACACGACCAGCGCCAGCGCATCAGCCGCAAGGTGATGATGTGTCCAGAAGAACATCTGCCGGTCATTGAGGGAGCATTAGACGGGGCTATCGAAAGCAAATAGAGGTCGCTTTGCGAGAACGTAGAGCGGCTTCTATTTTTTCGCTTTTTGGGAAATTTCCTATCGTTACGCCGTTCCAGGTTTGGGACGGCGTAATGATTTATGATATAATGCCAGAGACAAGCTGTGCTGTCCAGTTACGCTATCAAACCGTCCAGTCACGTCAACCGGGTTTATCCTGACGGCCATTTGAACGAATAAACAGGTAGAGGAATATCGCCATGATAAGAATAGCAATTTGTGATGATGAAGCCCCAACCCGCGCCTATCTTGCGTCCCTGATCCGGGCGCAGGACTTCCCCTGTGAGGTCGTGGAGTACGCTTCTGCCGGTGACTGCCTTGCAGACACCCAAGAAATTGACCTGCTCTTTTTGGACATAGAGCTGGCTCCCTCCGGCTCCGGCCCGGATGGTATGGCCCTGGCACGGAAAATCAGGGAACGGGCAACCGGGACACAGCCGGTCATTATCTTTGTGACCGGCTATGAGCGGTATGTATTCGATGCCTTTGACGTGGGTGCGTTCCAATACCTGCTGAAGCCAGTGAACGAGGAAAAGTTCGCCCAAGTCTTTGCCCGCGCCGTGGAGCAGATTGCGGCCAACCGGGAAAATCCGCAGAAAGGCCGTGTGCTGACACTCCAATCCGCCAACACCAGTAAAACCATACCGCTGGACAGCATCTACTACATCGAAAGCAGCAATCACAGGGTCGAGCTGCATTTGAAAGATGGCGAATTTGCCTGTTATGCAAAAATTGGGGATTTGGAGATGGAACTGCAAGACCAGTTTTTCCGCATCCACAAGGGGTATCTGGTCAACCTCTCCTATGTGGCTGGGTACAGCAAAACGGAAGTATCACTGACAAATGGGGAACGGCTTTTGCTCTCAAAGTATAAGTACCAAGACTTTGTTAAAGCGTATCTCCATTTCTTGAAAAAGGAGCGGGCCTATGAGTGAAACAGGATTCCGCATTTTCAACAGTGTTTTTTCCGCTGGGGCAGAATTGATCTACGCCGTCCTGCTCACCGCTTTTTTCCAGCCTTTCGTTCCGCAGGACAAACAGCGGCGCAGGCTGCTCCTTGTTTTTTTCGCCTATATTCTTTTTGAGATCGTCTGCAACCGGGCGGCGCTGCCCCAGGGCTCCTTTGGGCTGATCCTGATGGCGATTCTGCTGGTGGTATCCAAGTGGATCGGCCTGGAAAAGCCGTCTGTGTTCCTTCTGACGCTGCTCTACTTCAACGCCAGAATTTCCAGCGGCCTGATGGTGCAAAGTCTGTATTTCATCGTGGAGCGGTCAGTCCCCTACCGTCTGGAACCGCCAGAGGCGGTCTTTCTCCGCGCCGCCCTGCTGGTCATGCTGTTCCTGCTGTCCCACGCTTCCATGCTGGCCGTCATGCTCTATGCCCTCCAGCTTCAAATGCGAAAGCAGAAAATGACGCTCCATCGGCGGGAGCTGTGCTATCTCTCCCTGGTGCCAACAGCGGGGATTCTGTTCGGACAGGTAATCTCCCGCCTGCTGGTGGAGTTCAAGGACGGCGTTCTGCTCCAACTCTATGAGCGCCACCCGGCGTTTTTGGCGGTAATCCCGGTGCTGGCCCTGCTGTTCTACGCTGGGGTCTATCTGACCATCGCCTTTCAGCAAGGTATGGCGGCACTCCGGGAGGAACAGGCCACACACTATATGGAGTACCAGCAGACACAGGCGATCCGGGCGCGTATCCATGAGGCGGAACAGTTCTACACCCGCATCCGTGGACTGAAACATGAAATGCGAGGCCACCTGACCAACATCAAAGGTCTGGCGCAGAGCGGCGAATATGCCAGCCTGGAGGACTATATCTCCAAAATGGACGAGAGCATGAGCGGCTTTGCGCTGACGCTCCAGACAGGCAACCCGGTCGCGGATGTAATCGTCAACGATATTCGGCGGCAGAGCCTTGACCTGGGCATCCGCTTCCAGGTGGAGTTCCATTACCCCGATCCGAGGGCCTATGACGCTTTTGACGTGGGTATCATCCTTCAAAATCTGCTGCAAAACGCGGTGGAGGCTTGCGAGAAGGTGGGTGAGGATGAACGGTTTATTGTACTGACTGGAACAAGAAAAGGACGTTTCTTTCTGATAGAGGTCAAAAACTCTTTCGCGGATGAGGTGGTATTCGGACAGGACGGCTTGCCTGTCACAACGAAACAGGAGGACGCCTCCATGCACGGGATCGGCCTTGCCAACGTGCGCCGGGAGGCGGAGAAGTATATGGGAGAATTGGAGCTGAAAGCAGTTCAGCAGGAATTTTTCGCAACGGTTCTATTGCAGGAAAGGAGTAGTTTATGAGCAGTATTATTCAGCCCAGCTATGGGCCAAAGGCATACGGTGTTCCCACAAAGGCTCGTGGAACAAAGCAGACCGAAACAAAGGGCAGTAGCTTCCTTGATTTAGCGGCGCGGGCCAGTCGGGACAAATCCGATGTGTTGGATATTAGCGGCAAAGTACAAGATGTTACCGATTCACAAGCGCAGGCAGTTTCTGATAATGAAGCCTTAGAGAAATTCAAAAAAGATATTTGGTCTGAAATAGCTTCTATGTCTTGGGGATCAAGTATTTCTGTTCAGATAACGGATGATGCTTTTGAGAAAATGATGGTAGATAAAGAGTTCAAAAACAAAATGATGAACTTGATTCGAGAAGATGCCTGTGGTTCTAATGCAATGTGCGGAGGGACAATAATACGCATTGATGGTAACGGTTATAGTGGCTATTCCTACATGGATAATCATGCGGCTTTTGGACGGGCGGCGGTTGAAACACATTCTAAAGGGAAATCTGCTTTTTACTCAAAGAAAATTGACAAAAAACGTCAGGATGAAAGGCTGTTGCAACGCAAAAGAGATATGGAACGTACAGCAAAGGCAGCAGCAGACCGGCATGATGCCAGAGTGCGTATCGCCAAGGCAGATAAGTCCTTTTCCAGTATAGCTGACCTATTAAAAACGAGGATAGCGTCAACTCCCTCCGCTACACTGGAAACGTTTTTACCAGCAGGGACAGATATGCCTTTCTTCGATTTATGATGTAACAGGAAAGGGTGAGTAAATTGAGCAATACAATTCAGCCGAGTTACGGGACGCGAACATACAGCTCTCCTACAAAGGCCCGTGAAACAAAGCAGACCGGGACACAGGGCAGCAGCTTCATGGATATGGCGGCACAGGCCAGCAGAAGCAGGGCCGACACGTTCACCACTGGCCTGGGCGGTCTGGCAGGTATGGCGGCGATGCCCACCAGCCTGATGATGGATTTGGCGGTTCGCTCCGGCGGACAGATGCAGGCCGCAGGAACGGAGGCGATAGAGGCCCCTTCCCTGGAAACCATGCTGAAAGCCAAGTATCCCAACATCCACTACCACGTTTTTGACGCCAGCAGTGGCTGTTGGCGCACCAGGAACGACTACCCTCATTACCTGTTGTACCAGGACGGGGACAAAGCAAAAGAAACGCTGGAAAATTGGCAACCCACCGGGGCTAATCCTTTCTACGGCTCCATTGACGGCAGGTTTACCGCTCCCAAGGAGATTCACGCCCTGGGCAACGTCCCACCTGGGAGCAAGGCTGTGGTCATTCATCCCAAGGTGCAGGAGCGCATGGAGCAAGACCCGGCCTATGCCCAGGAGATTTTTGCCAAAATCGACACATGGTTTGCTTTTGACGTGGCGCGGAACGAGGCCATTATGCCCGGTAGTACATGGGATATGTCCCAGGCCGTTGCCATCGGGGAGGACGGGAACATCTGCAACGCCTGTTCCTCCAGCGCGGGCGGCGAGATCACCTACTCCAAGAGCGGTTCTGACGATGAAGAAAGCTGGTGGGATTTGCGTATGGCCCGCCACGCCGAGTTTATGAAGCTGGCGGCGGGAAAGCAGATTCAGCGGCACATCCAGGCATCCCAACTGGCCGCGTCCGCCGCGGCGAAGTCCCAGCTTGCCGCCATGCTGACGGGAGGAAATCTGCAGGAAATTTTCGGCAGCGAGATTGCCGGTATTCCCACCGAAACCGTTCTGGCAATCACACAGGCCCAGGTTTGGGGCGGCGGAATGATGTTATGATTGCTTTCTAATGAACGGAAGCCTTAGTTTTGGCTTTTTCCTGTCGATAAATATAGCAAACACATGAAAGGAACGTTCTCTATGGATGTTACATTGAATCCTCTTGCTCGCCAGATTTCCACACTCCATACGGCCCGATTTGCCGAGCCGGAGGAAAAGAAATCCGAAGTTGTTATTCCTTCCAGCAGCGATCAAGTAACTATTTCACAGGAGGGAACAGAAACTGCATCCAGCAGAGTGGAAACTCTGGCTGATAAAGTAGCCGCCAAACTCGGCACCATGACAAAATCGGACTTCATGGAACAACTCAAACAGTGGCAAAGTGAAAATCAAACTCCGTTGGAGGTTAATCCCTACTATGCCGTCGATCCTGATGGAGCTATTGCCACCAAGACTTATTTTGAATCCTACCTTGGTCAGCTCCAGGAGACAGAGCGCACCATCAAAGATTACTATTCTGATGCCTATAATGAAGCAGTCTCCGCTCCCATCAACAGCTTAGGCTTTATCTCTGGAAAATATCTGTGCGATTGGTCAGACTACTATGATCCCAGCATCCCCGCAAAGGAACGTCAATGGACGCATCATCAACTTTGGGCCATGCTGACAGATTCTCATGTTGCGCTGAATGACCCATACGCTTTAGCCGCTTCTGGCGGGACAAAAACGGTAGACCAGATGGATGAAATCGCACGTCAGGCCGTAAAGGACAAGTTGGATTCTCTGCTTAAAGAACGTGAGGCACACGCAGTAGATTGACAAACCTCAAAGCGAAAGGACAAGGCTCACACCGAGCCTTGTCCTTTCGCAATCTTTACCTTTCAGAAGCTGAACCATCAAGCCTTTCTTTATCGTTCTGGCCCTTTTTGAATAGCTTCGTCTTTGATCTGCGCGGTGGAGTATCGAAATTCAATCGCACCACCAATAGTGTCAAAGTTCAAAACCTGGACGGCATATTCTTCATCGTCTGTTGTCATAGTAACTTCAACCCGGTTATCTTGCTCCCGCAGAGCTGCGGTTGTGACAAACGGAAGTTTTTGTGTTCCCATTTCTGCACTGATATTCGCCAGTAAATCCGTGAGATATACGAGAGAGAAGTCCGCTGTCTTGAAAACCGTATCACCTTCCAGCAGATCAGGATTCTGTGCAAATACTCTTGCTTGATTTTCCGGCGTGTTTTCCGTCAGCCAAACAACCCAATGACCGTTCTGATCCATATAGCTGCCACCCCAAATTTCATCCAGGGGCTTCAATGCGCCGGTACTGCCCGGATTTTCTGCAACTGGTGCATCTTTAACCTCTAATGGGTCTGTCTCGCCGCTCATATCCTCGCCAGGGTAAACATCCGTTGCAGGAGATGAATACCCACCAGGATTACCGTCTATATCTTCTGCTTTCTTTTGCTGCTTATCTGCACCCATATCCACAACGCCTTGTGTTACATTCGTCAGTGCATCACCAGCAGGAACAAGATTGTTACTCCGGTAGATACCGACACCCACCAAGAGCATCAAACAGAAACACGATCCAATAGACACTACTCTTTTCATACGCTTTTTCCTTTCCATGACATAGTTATCTCGGCGGCTCAGAACGCTTTTTGCCATTTCTTCATAGTCCTTCATAGTAGAACCCCTCCTTGTCAAGTTCGGATTTCAGAGATTGCTTTGCTTGGTAAATCATGTTTTCAATTTGACGCCTATTCTTTTTCAGCACAACAGCAATTTGCTCATTGTCCAAGTCCTCAAAGAATTTCAGATATAGCACCTTACTGTAATCTGTGTTGATTCTGGACAAGGCTCTATGAATAATAATCTTCTGTTCCTCGTGTATATAGGATTTTTCTAAATCAAATTCATCGCTGTTCCCATCTATGACCTCAATGGGAGCAGTCAAAATTTTCTTGGTTCGCCTGATATGATTTATTGCCATATTCCGACCAATCGTATATAGCCATGTTTTGAAAGAACCTTTTGCGGTAAACCGTGGCTTTCTGGTGACAATTTTGAAAAAAGTGTCCTCTGCTATTTCTTCTGCTATATGTATGTTGTTGACATAGCGATTCAAAAAGAGGATTAGGCCGTCTTTGTAATCTCTGATTATCTCAACAATTCCATTATCATCACCTTCAAGGAAACGGCGGTAGCTACTTGCACCGTTATCCATCTATACACTCCTTCCCAAAGTTGTTCCCGGTTTCAACTTCCATCTATTAAACAAACGGACTTCTAATTTCTCTTAGTGCTTTCAAAAATTTTTGAGAACTTTATACTCCCTAACAGGAATGAAGGGACAAGGCTTATCCATACCTCATCCCTTCATCTCTGTTTTAGATAATCATTTCCGAAAATGTGCCAGCCATCCTCCCCACAAAGTTCCATTGGCGCACCATATAGGACTTTAGCTGCTGGGTGTCCCGTTGGTAATCTGCGTAGATCATATCCAAAGTGTCAAAGTGATTTGCTATGGCTTGGGCCACGCAGTAACCGCTCTCCATCCCGGCAGAAATCCCCTCGCCCATCGGATTGAGAAAACCGGCGATCTCACCGGCGAACAGTACCCGGCCCTGCCCATAGGTGACGGAACAACCGGGCCGGATATGGGGCATCAGCCATTTTTCTGCCTTGACCTGCTGGCTGATCTGCAAGCTGTGATGTTTCTCCATGTAAGAGATAAACCGATGATAGAACTGCTCGATTCCGCTGGTATCCTTGACCGAAACTCCCAGCACCAGCATTTCATCTTTCACATTGAACCATGCGTCATACTCGGACAACTCCGGCTGTAAGTATGCGTAGAAGTAATGCGGGTCTAACTGGATTGTTCCCCGGTTGAAAGTCTGAAAAGTTATGATGAAATCCCGGCTGTTTCCAAGTATCTGCCGTTTTAGTATGCCAGTGACGCCTTCACAGTCAATGACGTATCTGGCCTGCTCTGTGCTGGAAGATTCTCCCCGCAGCGTGACGGAGATTGAACCGGGCTGTTCCTCACAGGAGATGGCGCTGGTGCTGTCCCGGACTTCCGCGCCGGATGCTGCCGCCTGCTCCGTCAGCCAGTTATCAAAGGAACCGCGCCAGACGTTCAACCCGCCCTGTTCAAAACGAAACTCCCGGCCCTTATCGTCCGTGAAGATCATGCCCCGATTTTCCACGGGGGTACAAGTTGCGGACAGCGGTACATCCTGTCCATAGTAGCGCCGCACCAAGTCCATCGTTTTCTGGATCAGGACGCCGGAACAAGATTTATAGCGGGGAAGTTTATGCCGTTCTACCAGCAGGATGTGAAGCCCTTTGTCAGCCAGTACCTTTGCGGCGGTACTTCCGGCAGGGCCAGCACCGACAACAATTACATCGTACATGGGGCACCCCGTTTTTCTAAAGTTTCGCTTCGATTATAGCACAATTTTATGGCTGATACAACGTAAGACAGGGCTTTCTATTCAACAAATATGAATTATAAAGGGAAGTAAAGAGAAAATTACATCATTCCAAAGAATGAGTATGAACTATACAATGTGCTTGGGTGATGTAATATGGCAGAGGTCAAGGATTGTCCCGGTTTTGAAACTTTTGGAGAGGATGTACGAGCAGGGCGTGAAGCGCAAGGAATGACACGCAGAGCGTTGGCAGAGGAAGTAAGCGTATCAACTCGCTATCTCGCCAACATTGAATTAGGTCTAATAATTCCCAGCGTCCCGGTCATGTTGCGACTGATACAAATTTGTCATTTACCTATGGAACGCTACTTCAATCCTGTGCTAATGCAGGAAAACAGTGAAGTACGCCAGAGAGTGCGTCATAAAATGCAACTATGCCCGGAAAAATATCTTCCTATCGTAGAAGCCACTTTGGATGGGGCAATCAGAATGAAAGAGTAAGAGCCGTTGATTACGAGGTCAATGGCTCTTATTCGTATGCCCTTATCTTCAGCGACAGATTACAGCTTGCGGTTGGCCCAGCACATTCACACGCAATAATCCCCGCCGCTCTCGCCGCTGGGCGTACTCTACCAACTCACGGGCGTTGCCGGGGTGCCATGCGTAGGCGATCAGAAAGTCGCTGTTGTCCACCATGTAGCGGTTGGCCCGGACTATTGCCAGCTTCCTTGGCACTCGCTCCATCCCCGGAGGGTAAAAGGAGCCGTCAAAGCCGCTGGGTGTCTTTTCAGGCCGTTCCGCTGGGTGGTAGGGCCGCAGGCAGACCAGCCGCACGTCCGGGTGGCGCACCTTGGCCCGCTTCACCGCGCTTGCCGCCAGCGCGTCAAACCCGCCGTAGCGTCCTACCACAAACTCCCCCACGCCATACTCCGCAATATGCCGCTCCACCAGGGCGTCCAGTACCGGGGCCAGACTGTCCGGCGCGTCCCGGTGGCCGATAAAAAAGCAGGTTTTCCCCATCGCATGACCTCCTTGTGCCCGCCCGTTCGCCGGACGATGGGATCACTTGACCTGTGATTGCTCTATTATATCATTGTATTGCTATAAATGGCAATCACGTTCTCTAAATAAATCCCCGTTTTCGTGTTACCCTTTTATCGGAAAGAGGGGTGCGCTATGGAAACGGAATATCGGGAGCAGTACATCCGCTTCGGATTGAAGGTGCAATACTACCGCAAATTGCTGGGGCTGACGCAGGAGGCGTTTGCAGATAAGATTGGGCGGTCATGGTCGTATGTCTCTAAAATTGAAAGCCCCACGCGGGTCTTTGGCGTGTCGATGGAAACGCTGTTCAAAATCGCGGATGCGCTGGAAGTTCCCGTTTCAAAGCTGTTTGAGGAATGAAAAAAGCCGCCCTGGACTAACTGTTTCCAGTCAGTCCAGGGCAAAAATTATGCGTCTGCGGGGTCAGTAGGCAGGCGTCCCATACCCGTAAATCTCATAATGGCCTATGGCGTAGCGATTCTCCCGGCAGCTATCGCCGGAGTTGCCCTCCACGGTGTAGACAAGGCCGTTCTCCACCTTCTCCACGATGCCCACATGGTCGGCAAGACCGTCCTGGGGGCCGGAGCTGCCCTTGTTGTCATAGCGATAGGTAATCCGCCGCTTTTACTGTCCTCGTGAGAGAACAGCAGTCAGAGCGGATTTTCCCCCGCTTCGCACCGTGCGTGCGACTTTCACCGCACACGGCGCTCCATCAATGCAGATTATTTGTTGCGTGTATGTGAAGGAACCAGTTTTTCCCTGTAACCGATAATTTTCTTCTGTGCTTTCACATCAAATTGGCTGATTTCTTGGTTCGGATTATTCACCGCCATAAAGCATTTCTTATGGAGTGAGACCAGATTGTTGACACGATTCACCTTGTCCAGCGGGAGGTAGGGGTTAACCCGGTGCGCCCATGGCGTGCTGGAAATGAGCCAGCCGCCGCAGACCCGGCACTTGAGCTTGTCACGATTCAGGGCATAAGCCCGATTCATAATGAACTCAAAGTTGTTGAGCTTTCCCCATTTTCCATAGCTGATGGCCCTTGCCGATTTCTCCGAGTACAGTTCATCGAAGCGCGCGTTGATACGCTTCTTTTTCGTGCGCTCGAAGTTGATTTGCCTTCCGGCTTCGGTATAGGGTGTTTCCGCCTGGTTTTTTGGTAAGACTTTTTCCCACTTGCAAAAGGTGATTGCGGTAAAGCCAATATAAATGTCACGATATTTGATAGAGGGTATTTTCTGCTTGTACTGTTGGTGGACACGGGGAAGGTTCTGCGTCTGGTTTGCTGGAATCCATTTCCCCTTGTATTGCTTCAAGCGAGCTTTTTCCACCATCTGTAGTCTTCTTCCATACTTTTTCATGGAAGTGCCGACCCAGGTACAGCATTGGTAATATTGGATGAGCCCTCTGATTTGGCTGTTGATGCGATTGATTGCGCCAATCATCTGTTCCCGGCTGTAGTTCAGGGGAATCTTTTTGATGTCATGGGCAATTTTGTCAACTTTCCGCTTTAATCGGTCTCTGTCTGGAATTGTCCTTGATATATAGCCCCGGCGGGATTTCCCCGGCACCATTTTGAACTCGTAGCCAATAAATTTGATGTGTTTCTTTCGGATGTCTGTTATCAGCGTTTTCTCCTGGGACAATGTCAGCTTCATTTTACTTTGCAGAAAGGCTTGCAACCGGGCTTTCCAACCTTCGGCATGGGCACGAGTATCTGTAATGATGACAAAATCATCCGCGTAACGGACGAGATATCCTGGTATCAGATTGCTCCTTTTGCGCAGAGCATGAAGTCTGGTTTCTGGTCTGGAATACGCTGTATGGGTTTTCTTGCGCTCCCATTGACTGGAAATCCATTCATCCATGATATCCAGATACACATTAGCCAGCAACGGACTGACGAGTCCTCCCTGCGGTGTTCCTTCCTCGTTCACCTCGCACTCGCCCATAACCCCGGCTTTCAGCATGGCCTTGATAATTTGCAAAACCCGCCTGTCCTTTACGCCCATATGGTATAAGCGTTTCAGCAAAATGGCGTGGTCAATGCGGTCGAAGCATTTGCTGATGTCACCCTCGACAATCCAGTAATAACCTGTATTGAACACAAGCGTTTTTGCCCGTTCTAATGCCATAGGCGCGTCCCGCATAGAGCGAAAACCGTATGAATGAGCAAAGAACTGCGCTTCAAATATTGGCTCCAGCACAATCCTCATACACTCTTGTACGATTCTGTCCCGTATGGTAGGAATACCCAGCGGGCGTTTTTCGGTTTTTCCCGGTTTGTCGATATACACCCGGCGTATCTTCTGTGGTTCAAAGTGCTTAAATGCGTTTTGAATATCCTTTATCACCCAGGAATGTGAGCGTTGTAGATAGTCTTTACGCATGGTCTTAGAATCCACTCCGGGGGTCTCACTGCCACGATTGCTCTTGATGTTGTGAATTGCTGTGATAATGGTTGCTTCTGCTGACATGATTTCCAGCAGACCCTTGAACGCCGGCCTTCCGCCTGCGTCATAGACCTCTTTGCTGTGCTGATACAGCTTGTCCTGAATCTCGCGCAATTGCGTTTCGGTTTTTGGGTAGTCGAATTGTTGTGCCATAACGCACCGCCTCCCTTCGGAATTGGTGTTTCTGGTTTTAGTCAGGTATGCCTACGGCTTCCTCGACTTTCTGTTCACATACGAATCTGCACTGACTATGCCCCTTCGCTCCACCCCCATTACAGAGGCTTCATCACTACTACGGGCTGATGCCCCATGGATTAACAGGTCATTTCCTACCCGCGCGGCGAAGGTGTCACTTCACTTACTTCAACAAATTGAAGTGCCGTCCATGGTTCCTTTGTTCCCTATGCTTTAGCTTTGCATATCGGTTTTAGCCCGTCCCTGTAGCCCGACTGCCATCTCTGACTTGTGTGATATTCTGCCAGAGACATTCGACCTCAATGGTTTTCTGCTGTTTTCAGCGATTGGAAACCTCAAACAGCGGCAGTACCCCGCATGGGGGCGGATGGCTGGATTATCATCCTTTCTTTTACGAGCCGTACTCTCAGGACATTTGTCGGTTGCAGCAACACATACTGGACATGACCGATTTATAGCCTCCTGCGGCGCAATACCGTCTCAGATATTGCCTCCGCTCTTTACCGAGCTTCGTACATCCCGTATGACACTACGGGCGCACGTCGGAGTATCAGAGTTTTTGTTACCCGTCACACCGGGTCAGGCAGGTTCTGCCCCTGCCGAATCAAGCATAGAGTTCAGATTTCTTGCGAAATCTGCCTTGTTTTATTGCGTATTTCTACGCAGATTGTCAAGGAACAAAGCACGCCCAATCAAAGTAGATGATGTCGCCGGGGCGTGGCTCATAACTGTTGTCCTGCCATAGTCCCCGGTCTTTGAACCAATCCGAGCCGGAGATACACCCCGCCGTCCTGGGGATTACGCCAGCGTCCAGATACTCGCACTCGTTGGCGCACCAACTGACAAAACAGGCGCACCACTCCACGCGGGAGTTGAAGCCGTACCACGACCAATAGGGCTGGCCCCCCACGTTGCCGAGCTGGGAGAGGGCCACCACCACGATCTCCCCGTCGCCCACGCCGATACCGTATAGGGCGCTGCTCCACATACTGCGGTTTTCTTCAGCCAGTAATTCCGCAAGCTGCGCCCGCTGGTCTGCGGTGAAGTTGTAGGCATCCGCCATTTCATCGGCAGTTTTGT
>OFFC01001270.1_pt1 | contig 12760 bp, 10 predicted proteins | sample 1521271 | NCBI WGS metagenome assembly OFFC01 (sample SAMEA3504123, study PRJEB24116) | mouse gut metagenome | biome: mouse gut; feature: mouse-associated habitat; material: faeces | place: Denmark | collected 2011 | reverse complement strand
GTTCGATTTCACCGACATGCCCCAAGAACAAGGCATCGGTTATATTTATCAGCTGTTCAATAAGGAAGCTCATCATCACAGGATATGCGATGAGCCATATTTGTTTATAGCTATAATTCACTTGTTCAAATCAATATGATAAGATACAGTAAGCCACACCACATAATGCGGTGTAACGCTGCCTAATGTAAAATGAAATTGTAAAATGGGGATATATGGCAAAGCAATAAAGGGCAGGCTTCGATAAGCCTACCTATTGCTGAATAGCATTGGTTGAGAGTGCTATTCGTTGAGCGTAGCTATATGCACAACTGCCATTTCATATTGTTGAACTGTGCTGTATTTTCGATTTGTTCCACAAAGTTAATCATTATATATGAGTTTGCAAAATAATCCCTTTTTGCGTGAGTGTTATGGCGGCTACGGTAAATCCGTATCCCTCAATCTTCTACCAGTTGGTTAACTCCTGCGCTGTGCTACGGACGAATTTCATCGCCGCGACAACCTTTAGCTCAACGAGTTTACGAGTTAATCACTGCGCCCGGTGGAAGTTTCTCCACCTCGTCTTTTGCAGCCTCCATCGTCTCGACTGCTATCGGCTCGTAGCCGACTCGCGTAAGCAAGCCAACCATGAGCCGACGGTCGGAGTCGGAGGCATCTACAATGAGGATTTTGTTTATTGTTAGATAAATTTAGATTATTAAAATACACAGTCAGATACGTTCCATGAAAGAGCATGAAACGTATCTGAGTTTTGTAGTTATTTGTCAGAATATCACATAAGCCATGTATTATTTGGTGCGGCTTACCACATGTATGGTTTTGCCTTCTTTATCGAGCAAATTCAGTTTAAGATTCTCTTTGTCGGCGGTCAGGACAGAGAATCCGGGAGAATTGTTGCAAAATACGGTGCCCTCGATTTCTTTCGGAGTCCGTGTGAGGGAGCCGGATGTGTTGACCACATAGTCGATTCTTGAATCCGGGCGGCGGATGTGCTGGTAATTGTGGATATGACCGCAGATATACATGTCCACATTGTGCTTCCGCAGAATTGTGTCAACTTTCTTCTGCATATCTGTTCGCTCAGATTCCGACTTGTCGGTATAGGCATAGATGGGATGATGACCGACCACAACGATCCAGTCTTCCGTCGCCTCTGTCAAAGTCTTTTCGAGCCATTGCAACTGGGCTTCGGTATCCTGATTCACAGCATCGGGATATGTGTCGGTCTTTTTCCTGTATTTGTCAATCAAAGGAGTAGTGTCGAGAAATACCACCTTGACAGTTGTCCCGTCATCTTCAAAGGTCTTGGTGTAATATCTTGCCGGCATCTCCCAACGGCGGGATATGCCGGAATAGTCGATAACCGCTTGGGTGTTGCCGCGATATTCATGGTTGCCGCAGACGGGATACCAGTTCACCATAAGCTCCGGGTGGTCGTAGACAAGCTCATAGTTGGTCATCCACAAGGGGTCTGTCACACTCTCCACTCCGCCGTAGTGATGTGTGTCGCCAAGAGCAAGAATAGCATCGGGTCCTATTTGCTCTGCAATTCTGCCCATTGTCGCAGCAACAGGCTTCTGGTCATAGTGGCCGTTGCGTCCGAGGTCTGACACTACCATCAGGTTCACATCGCCTTTGGCGATTTCAGTCTGGGCAATGGCTCCAAAAGAGGGGATGAGAGCCAAAGCCGCGATAAGAAATTTACGAATCATTGTTTTGTATTTTTAGAATGTTACTTTTACACCGCCGTTGAGTTTCACTCCGTAATATTCCTGCTGCATCGTGTAGTCCTTGCTACCTTGATAATAGCGCAGAGGCTGATTGAGGAGGTTATTGCAGTCGGCATATACGGTTATTTTTGTTTTGCGCCCGAATGTGTAGCTGACGTTAAGGTCCAGATATTTCACGGCATCGTAATATCGGTCATAGAATGAGTTTGCGCCCATCTCGTCGATAAATGCCGAGGCATAGTTGAACGAGGCTCTTGCGGAGAAACCGCATTTGTCGAAATAGAGCGAGAGGTTGGCTGTATGTTCTGGAGAACCGGGCAGGCTGAGGCCTTTCTCGTTTTCACGACCTTCGAAGTTGAAGTCGGTAATGCGTGAGTGGGTATAGGTGTATGTAGCGTAAAGTCCGAGACACTTCATCGCCGGTGTGATGAAACTGAAATCACGCTGCCATGCCATTTCCACTCCGAAAAGATTAGCGTTGCCACCGTTTTTAGGTTGTGTGAACTTAGTCCAGACAGTACCCTGATACTCCTTGTTATAAGCCACCTCATCAACGATGAATCCTTCTATTCTTTTATAGAAAATTCCGGCGGACACAAGTCCGATTGATTTCCAGTAATATTCAGCGTTGAGGTCGATATTGTGAGATGTCGTTGCTCTCAGACCGGGATTCCCGATCCTTATCTCATTGTCGCCACGTTTGATATTCATGCCGGGAACGAGTGCGGAATATTTTGGCCGGGATATGGACTGGTTATAACCGGCACGCAGCATGAAATCCTTGTTGATGTCCCATTTCAATAATAATGAGGGGAGGAAATTTATATAATTTGAAGTCTCAGGCTCGGTCTTGGAGACGCTGTTGGATTCATCATCGTAATTTCTGCCTATGTAACGCAGTGATGTGTTCTCGACACGCAGACCGCCCATAAAGTTAAGGTGGTCGGAAAGTCTGGAATCAATACGCACATAACCTGATGCCACATTCTCCCTCGCATGGAAATTGCCCGCAAGTTCCTCTGCAATTTGCTCTCGCTCAAACAAATTGGAATCGTCAAGATTGAGGGAGCCAAGAAATTTCTTGTCAATGAATGTGCCGGCCTGATATTTTGAGGAAGGCATGAATCTGTCGGTACTTTGGTCTGTGGTATGTGCAAGCGCATCTGCGTTAAATGCCTTTTTGTCAAGCGGAGTGTATTCGTAATAGTCTATCTCCTTATCTTTTGTCTTGTTCACGAACTTGCATCCAAACTTGATTTTTGAGCGTTCGCTAAGTCGGGCCTTGAAATCCAGTGCCGCCTTGAAGTCCTGCTCCACAATATCCTCCTGCTGCTGTGTAAGCTCTTTGAGCGAAAAGTCATCATTCAAGGTCATTGTATATCCTTCGTCGGGAGTGGCAAATGGCTCTCTCGGATTAGTCAGGTCGAAACTGAACCTCTGCGATTTGAGACGGTAGTCGATGTATCTCTCATTCGGGCGTTTCTCCATAGCCCGTGCATATCCCAGTTTCCAGTCCATGCCAAGGATACCTAAACGGTTTTCACCTCCCAAAGTGAAATCCATTGTCCGTTGGCGTTCAAGACGGGCGTTTCGTTCGTCACCCGAACCTCCTTTTGTCTGGACACGCACATCGGCTTTCCCTTCGGACGTAATGTCTTTGAGTGTTGTCCTGTAACGGTTTTCCCAATCATTGCGGTTGTTGAAAATACCCTTGAACCAGACCTTGTTGAAGTCATTGAACTTCCAGTCGAGCGACAATGAGTAGCTCTGTCGCTCTCGTGTGACATAATACTGCCTTATCTGATAGTCGTTGACATAGATTTTGCCGTCGTCATCCTTTTCCCATATAAATTCTGTATTGTATGATCCGACTGGCGCATTATTATAGGAGGCCGCAAGCATCACTCCGAAGCGGTCATTGAAGAAACGGTTACCGAGAGTGAGTCCGAAATTCATCTGCGCCTTACGGCTTATCCAGTTGTAGCCTGTTCCCGCTACGGCTCCGACAGTAAATCTGTGTGGCGAATTTTTCGTAACGAGGTTGATAGAACCGCCGATAGCATCGCCGTCCTGATCCGGCATAAGTGTCTTGCTGACCTCTATTGTCTGAATCATATCGGACGGTATAAGGTCAAGCTGAACATTGCGAATGTCTCCCTCGGCCGATGGCAGTCTTGACCCGTTGATTGTCACTGAACTGAACTCAGCCGGAGTGCCGCGTACCTGACCGAAGCGGGCCTCGCCCTGATCATACTGCACATTGATACCGCTTATACGTTTCAGAGCGTCTCCGATATTCGAGTCGGGGAATTTGCCAATCTGGTCGGCAGATACCACATTGGTTATATTGATATTATTCTTCTGGGCATTTATGGCTCTCTGCTGCCCGGAGAAAACGCCGGTCACTACAACTTCATTCAGTTCCCGTGATGTATCCGACATTACAATGTCGTCAACCGTCGATTTTTCCGAAACCACGATTGTTTTACTGACCGGAAGAAAACCGATATAAGTTACTTTCAGATTATGATTCCCGGATGAAAGGTTGGCAAACGAGAAAAAGCCGTCGAGATCCGTAACCGCCGACAACTTGTTGCCGTCGATGATAACCACCGCTCCCGGCAGCGGGTTCTTCTCATTGTCAAGGATGCGGCCTTTAAGTTGTCCGTATTGCGGACTGTCAGCCGCCATAATGGTCAGACTTGAAGCAAGTGCGACCAAAAAAGTTGACATTACTTTTTTCATTGTGATTGTTGTTTTGTTTCTGATTCACGCTGCAAAATTCGCCAACTAATATTTCATGGGTTTATCAGATTTGTTTAGATTTTATGAAATGGATTGTGTCATTAAACTTTTATTAAACTTTTGAGCATTAGGATAGTATTTAACCGATTATTAGTAATTTTGCGGCATGGAAACAAAAAAGAAGATACTTGTTGTCGATGATGAGGAAGCCCTGTGTGACGGCCTTGGATTCAATCTTGAAGCGGAAGGCTATCAGGTCGACATGGCGTATAGCGCGGAGGAGGCTCTTGCCCTCAACCTTGCCGCCTATGACTTGATACTCCTCGATATTATGATGGGGGAAATATCCGGGACTCAACTGGCACGCATAATGAAGTCGAATCCGGCAACGGCCTCCGTTCCCATCATATTCTGCACAGCAAAAGACACGGAGGAGGATATGATTTCGGGACTCGATCTCGGGGCTGATGACTATATCATGAAGCCATATTCTCTTAATGCTGTGCTTGCCCGAATAAGGACTGTGCTTCGCCGTACGGCGGCTTCTGTCGCACTTGCCAAGACTGATTCTGACCTTGTTTCATACAAGGGGCTGGTCCTGTCTGCAAAAAACAGGACCTGCACGGTTGACGGGACGGAGGTGAAAATGCCCAAAAAGGAGTTTGAGATACTGCTCAAACTAATCTCCAACCGGGGGCAGGTTTTCACCCGCGCGGATTTGCTCAACGAGATATGGCCCGACGAGGTTGTGGTGCTTGACAGGGTTGTAGATGTGAACATAACCCGTATACGCCAGAAAATCGGCATCTACGGCAAGAATATTGTAACTCGCTCTGGCTACGGTTATGGGTTTATTGAATAAGCTCTCCTATCCGCAGCGGCTGTTCGTGTGGCTTCTTGTATATTCCTTGCTGATGGTCGGTTGCTTTGTCGTGTTTCAGTATCACAGGGAAAAGGAATTCAAGGCGGAGGAGATTGACAAGCAACTACAGCTTATCAACACATATATCCTTACCGAACTTGGTGAGGGACACGATGTGCCGGATATCAGACTCGACGATTTCAAACCGTTTGACGATATCCGTGTCAGCGTAATTTCCGACAAAGGACATATAATATATGACAACACACTTGATTCCCTGCCTAAAACCAACCACCTTGACCGTCAGGAAATACGGGATGCCGTACGGCATGGGGCAGGCTACGCTGTAAGACGGCACAGCGAGAGTACGGGCAACTACTATTTTTACTCGGCGAAAAAGAGCGATGACGGGAATATTGTCCGTACTGCGGTGCCATATTCGGTTTCATTCAGAGGACTGTTGCAGGCCGATTATGGCTTTCTGTGGATTATGGGGATTATCACAATGGTGATGTGCGTACTTGGCTATTTCGCAACCCGAAGGGTCGGCCTCCACATAATCAGGCTGAACAGATTTGCGGAAAACGTAGAAAACGGTGCCCAGATTTCCGACACCGAACCGTTCCCCCATGACGAGCTTGGCGAGATTTCAAACCACATTGTCCGCCTTTATGCCCGTTTGCAACAGGCTGTCGCTGACAGGGACAGCGAACATCGCGCAGCCCTCCATGAACAGCTTGAAAAGGAACGCATCAAAAAGCAACTCACGAATAACATAAACCACGAACTGAAAACCCCGGTCGCATCAATCAGGGTCAGTGTGGAGACGATGCTGGCACACAGGAATATGAGCGATGAAAAGCAGATATTGTTCCTGCAACGTTGTCTTATAAACACAGAAAGGCTCCAAAGGCTACTGACCGATGTCTCGCTCCTGACACGCATGGACGACGGAAGCGCCTCTATATTGAAAGAACAGGTTAATCTCACGGATATAATAAATGACGTGGTTGAGGACCGACAGATAATCGCCGCCACAAAGGGCATAAGGATTGAGAATTTTGTTTCTCATAACGTAATCATGGCCGGTAATGCTTCTCTGCTTGAGGCCGTTTTCAACAACCTTATAGACAATGCGATTGTTTATAGTGGAGGAACCAGAATAAAAATAGAATTAATCAGTATCGACAACGATAAAGTTGTAATTGCATTGTCTGACAACGGATGCGGCGTTCCTCCCGAACACCTGCCAAGACTGTTTGAACGGTTCTATCGCATTGACAAGGGACGGTCACGAGCGGCCGGTGGCACCGGACTTGGGCTTTCGATAGTGAAAAACGCCGTGATTCTTCATGGCGGTGAAATCTCCGCCGAAACTCAATGCTCAGGCGGATTATTGTTCAAAATAACATTTTCAAGAAACTCAAAATGAAGACAAAACTAAAAATCGCGCTTGTAGCTCACGACCAACGCAAAGCCGATATGGTCGATTGGGTAAAATTCAACGCCCAATACCTTTCACAGCATGAGCTGGTATGTACCGGCACGACTGGAGGGCTTATAAAGAATGCTTTCTCAGAAGCAGGAATAGATGCCCAAATCGAATGTATGAACTCCGGACCGATGGGCGGTGATGCCGAAATAGCGGCAATGGTGGTAAGAAACGAGATTGATCTTGCCATATTCCTGATAGACGACCTCAATGCGCAGCCCCACGAGGCGGACATTCAGATGCTTTTGCGTCAATGTCGTCTCCACAACGTGCCGATTGCCTGCAACCGAATAAGTGCGGACCTGATGATTTCAAGCCGTTTGTGGGATGACCCGACGTATAAACCCATCGAACAGAGCTATATAAGGTTTGACCGCAATTAAACTCTCTGTCAGTCCGGCAGTTTTAATAAATGGTTAAGGATTTTGAAATAATCATGAAATGTTTTCTTAGTTACTTTGCGGCAGAATAAGTAATTGAGAAAACAATGGAAATACTGTTTCTTTGCGTAGTAATTTTTCTTTTCCTGCTGGCTGTGTTCGACTTGTCAGTGGGTGTGAGTAACGATGCTGTCAACTTCCTGAACTCGGCTATCGGGTCTAAGGCGGCATCATTCAAAAGAGTCCTGATTGTCGCTTCCATCGGTGTGTTCATCGGTGCGGCAATGAGCAACGGAATGATGGAGATTGCCCGGCACGGAATTTTCCGTCCCGAGCATTTTTCATTTTATGACCTTATCTGCATCTTCATGGCGGTAATGGTCACGGACATCATCCTTCTCGACGTGTTCAACTCGCTGGGTATGCCTACCTCTACAACCGTGTCAATGGTTTTCGAGCTGCTGGGTGCCACCTTTGTCGTTGCATTGATTAAAATGGCAGGAGGCATCGGTCTCGGTTTCGATGACTTGCTTAACACGGAGAAAGCCCTGTCGGTGATTCTCGGAATATTCCTGTCGGTGGCGATAGCATTTTTCTTCGGAACGGTTGTGCAGTTCATATCCCGCATGGTGTTCTCGTTCAATTACCGTAGCAACCTGAAATGGAAGATAGGAATATTCGGTGGCATCTGCGCGACAGCTATTGTCTACTTCCTTCTGATCAAGGGGGCTAAAGATCTTTCTTTCATGACCCCTGAACTGAAAGCGTGGATAAAAAACAATACTACGCTGATCATACTGTCCTGTTTCGCAGTTTTTACAGTGCTGATGCAACTGCTCCATGTCTGCAAGGTTAATGTGCTGAAAGTAATTGTGCTGATGGGTACATTCTCGCTTGCCGTGGCATTTGCAGGTAATGACCTTGTGAACTTCATAGGTGTTCCCTTGAGCGGTCTGGCTTCATATCAGGATTTTATGGCTAACGGCGGAGGGGACTCCAAAGGTTTCCTTATGGATTCGCTTAACGGCCCGGCAAATACACCGATATATTTCCTTATCGGTGCCGGAGTCATAATGGTGGTGTCACTTGCAACGTCAAAAAAAGCCCGGAATGTGACCAAGACTGAAATCGGTCTCGGAAGCCAGCAGGGTGGCGATGAGATGTTTGGTTCTTCCCGCATTGCCCGGCGGCTGGTAAGATGGACCTTATCATTCCTTTCTTGGTTAAGGCGTGTCACACCCGCGAAAGTACGCCGTTGGTTCAACCGTCGTTTTAATGTGGATGAGACCATTATGGATCAAGGTGCGGCTTTCGACCTCATACGCGGCTCTGTCAATCTGGTGCTTGCCGGAGCACTCATTGCCCTCGGCACCTCGCTGAAACTGCCCCTGTCAACCACTTTCGTAACATTTATGGTCGCTATGGGTACTTCTCTTGCCGACAGGGCATGGGGGCGTGAAAGTGCTGTGTTCCGCATCACCGGCGTGATTTCCGTAATCGGCGGTTGGTTTCTTACTGCGGGTGCGGCGTTTATCGGCGCAGGACTGATTGTTGCAGCAATGCACTATGGTGGTCAGTGGGTGATGCTTCTGTTGGCGGCTTTGACGATATTCATAATCATCAACAGCAACCGGAGGTTCAGAAAGAAGACACAAGAAGATAACGGTGATGCACTGTTCCAGACTATAATATCCACTCAGGATAAAACACAGACATGGCCGTTGCTTATGATGTATATCACGGAACAACAAGAGAAGTTCATGATCTATGCCGAGGAAAAATACCGGGATATAACATCGGCTTTCATAACTGAAAGTTCCGGGGTGCTGAGCAAAACGGAGTCAAGCCTCGCCCGCCAGAAAACCACGCTTAAAAACGCCCGCCGTAAGGAAACTCTGTGTCTGCGTCATTTGACACGCGAGATGGCGATAGAAAAAAGCACTTGGTTCTATCTCAGCAACAACTGCTGTATGGGCATACTGTATAACCTGCGGCGCATCAACGAGGTCTGCAAAGAGCATGTCGACAACAATTTCCTTCCTCTGCCACCCAGATATACCACCGAATACGAGTTGATACGGACACAAATAAGTACACTGTTCAACGATACCGTCAAACTTATGGGGAGTGGGGATACAGACACGATAAGCACCCTCCGCCGACACTGCGACGAGATAAAGGATACTGTTTCCGACACATATCACCGTGTGCATGACCAGCTCCGCGACGGAGACACATCGGCAATGGCTGTTCTGTATGTCTATGTCAATCTGCTTCAGGAAACGCAGGAAATGGTATCGTCAATAAGGAAATATCTGCGGGCGTTTGCCAAGCTGCGTGACTCGGATTTCCGCACACGCCCTGCCAAAATCATGGTGCCCACAGTATAAAGTCTAAGTAAAAAGAAGTGTACCAAAGGTTGAGATGGGAGTGCATATCTCCCATTTTTTTATGTCGTAATTGACTGATAGATTTAATATTTATCTAATATTTCCGATATAAACGTGAAATAAAAATGCGGTTACTTTGTATCAAAGAAATACTATAAATCATGTACGTTACAGTTCTCTCGATAATGGCTTTGGCCGGAATCATCTTTATGTTGCGACGGCATATCCGCAGACGTAAGGTCAAGGAAATGTATTGTTTTATCCCCGCCCGTCCTGTTGAAAAGTCTTGCTTGACTATGACGATGCAGTCATGCGGTCCGATTATCGACAAAGCGTTGAAATGTCTTTCAAACAATGATAATATTGCGGTATGCAAGAATCATCGAATCGGTTCGCAGACCATTGATATAATCAGCGATAAAGTCCGGAATAGTTCGGCAGACACTGACGATATTATCGGCAAGACTGCGCTATATTGTGAATATATGCTTGAGGCTACGGACAAGATTGCCGAAACCACACGTCATCTTGTCACTTCCCCGGATGGCTATATCCCCATCTCTTACAAATGTGAGATTGAAACAATTCGTGGAGGGATTGTCCGACTGTCTCAATTGGCTGACAGCATACTTAGTTCAGATGTTGACACAATGAAGATTAATGGAGATGCGGGCTTGGAGAAAGATTTTATCGAACACAGCATCGCCGTACATTCCAAAGGGATGACACATGAAGACTTTGATGAAGGAGCTCCCGCTTATTCTTATCTTATGCTCCTGTATTATCTTCATTCCTTTGTCAGCTCCTTTTCACAGGCACTCAAAAACATTGAAACAAGCAATAAACCAATGACAGCATGAGACGAATTTTAATTATGACGGCATTGTCTGTATTTGCATTGTCTGCCGTGGCTCAGGATAAAAATCCATTCATCCCTGAAATACACGGGACTATCCGGGCCAAATATGAATATGAGCCTCAAATAGATAAGGGACGCTTTGAGATACGCAATGCGCGTCTGAGCGTGGAAGGCAAGGTGATTCCTATTGTAAGATACAAGGCCGAGATAGACCTTTCGGACGAGGGTACTATAAAGATGCTTGACGCATATATACGTCTGCAACCTAAAGACGTGTTAAAGTTCACCTTCGGTCAGATGAGAGTGCCGTTTACCATTGATGCCCATCGTTCACCTCATCTACAGTATTTCGCCAATCGTTCTTTCATAGCAAAGCAGGTCGGCAATGTGCGCGATGTAGGGGCATCAGCATCGTGGACATTCAATGACCGTATGCCCATTACGCTTGAAGGAGGTATATTCAACGGCTCGGGACTGACAAATCAAAAACATTTTTGGACCAACAACTATAATTTCTCGTTCAAGGCGCAGACAATGATTGCCCGGCAATTTAATATCACACTCAGTTGCCAGAAGGCAAATGCCGGTGATGTGAACGTGATGATGTACGATGCAGGGGTCTACTGGCAAAACCGGAGATGGCACGTCGAGGCGGAATACCTCCGCAAGCACTATGCCCACGGCTCTTTCACGCCTGTAAATGCGGTTGACGCATTTGCCGCATATCGGCTTCCGATGAAAAAAGGTCTGACTTCCATATCATTCCTCGGAAGGTATGACTATATGTCAGATCACAGCAAAGGCACGAAAGATGAATCCGGCAATCTCAAAGTAGATGATCCTGAAAGGCATAGACTGACTGGAGGTGTTACATTGAGTTTTGGAAAGAAATCATTACAGGCAGATATTCGCCTCAACTATGAACAATATTTTTATAACAAAGGAGTAAATCCGGCAATTTCAGAACAGAATAAGATAGTCATGGAATTTGTAGCCCATTTTTGACTTATGGCAAAAAAAGACAAAACCGACAGCATTTGATTATTCATTTGCTGCCGGTTCTGTTTTTCTATCGTAATCCGGAGAAAGCACGACGTGAGGCATATATATATGAACAGGTTCCGCAACCATTGTCTCCTTCGGGCCGGTAGCCTGAGATTGGTTATCACGTACTTCGACCCTTTGGGTGTCGGACTGCTACTTGTTTTCCTCACCGTCCTGTTCCTCATTCTTGGCAGCAAGGGCGGCGGTGATTTTGCGGTCGAGGGCGGCAAGTTCGGATTTGAGGGCTTTAAGTTCGTCTTCGTCAGAACTGCCCTCGTCGATTGTGCGAAGCCCCATCGCCCCGCGTTTGAGCTGGGATATGAAGGTCTGCTTACAGTGCAGGAGGTTGAACTTGTAAGAGTCCAGAGACTTCTCAACCGCATAGATTATGACATCCACCTTATTATCAGCATACAACTTGGCAATCTCGTTGCCGGCTCGTATGGCTCTGCTATCCCTCTGAGTCAGGTCAGAGGGACGCCACGGCGTGTCCAAATGATGGATGCAAACCGCTCTTTGTTGGGTATTTACACCTGTTCCGAGCATACTCGTCGAACCGAACAAGACTCGTACATCGCCGCTATTCATAGCCTCAATGACTGCCTTTCGGCTACGCTCACTCTTACACTCCTGAATGAAGCGTATCTCGTGAGCCGGAATACCGTAATCTTCTATCAGCTTGCGCTTGATTTCGGAATAGACATTCCTCTCGCCGGGCTTGTATGTCCCGAGGTCACTGAAAACAAACTGTGTGCCTTTCTGTGCGTCATATTTACGGTAGTATTCGGCAATCATTTTGGCACAGTGCGAGGCTTTGTCGTTCGGATCATACTCGGCATTGGGGTCAATCATGCGCATGTCAAGAGCTATTTTGCTGGCATAGTCTGTGGCAATGAGCATCTTTGCCTTTTCCTCAGTCTCTGACAGCGGGGCGCGTCCCAATATAGTAGCATCACCACTCTCTGCGAACTTCATCAGTTTCTCGGTGAAAGCCTCCTGCGCCGGAGTCGGTGGGATATTATGAAGAATCTCGTTCTTCATCGGTCGGTCAACTCCCACATCTTCGGCTGTGCGGTAGTCGGTAATCTCGGTGTAAAAAGCAGCCAACTCCGGTACCTTGATAAAGTAGCGGAAACGCTCTTTTGCCAAGAATTTGAATAGATGCTTAACATCTTGTTAATCAAGTATAATATGCGCTATTTCAGGGCTGGCGCATGAGATTTAACTCAAATTCAGTCAAAAATTCACCTGATTA
>OFFC01001250.1_pt1 | contig 12977 bp, 10 predicted proteins | sample 1521271 | NCBI WGS metagenome assembly OFFC01 (sample SAMEA3504123, study PRJEB24116) | mouse gut metagenome | biome: mouse gut; feature: mouse-associated habitat; material: faeces | place: Denmark | collected 2011 | reverse complement strand
TTGAGTTTCACCGTTGCCGGCGTACTCCCCAGGTGGAATACTTAACGCTTTCGCTGTATCACCCAGGCATCATTCTGCCCGGACAATTAGTATTCATCGTTTACTGCGTGGACTACCAGGGTATCTAATCCTGTTCGATACCCACGCTTTCGTGCTTCAGCGTCAGTAGGGCGCCGGTACGCTGCCTTCGCAATCGGAGTTCTGCGTGATATCTATGCATTTCACCGCTACACCACGCATTCCGCATACTTCTCGCTCACTCTAGAAAGACAGTTTCAACGGCGAGACGGGGTTGAGCCCCGTCGTTTGACCGCTGACTTGCACTTTCCGCCTGCGCACCCTTTAAACCCAATAAATCCGGATAACGCTCGCATCCTCCGTATTACCGCGGCTGCTGGCACGGAGTTAGCCGATGCTTTTTCTTCAGGTACTCTCAGTCAGGCACGCGTGCCTGTTCTTGCTCCCTGACAAAAGAGGTTTACAACCCGTAGGGCCGTCTTCCCTCACGCGACTTGGCTGGTTCAGGCTCTCGCCCATTGACCAATATTCCTCACTGCTGCCTCCCGTAGGAGTCTGGTCCGTGTCTCAGTACCAGTGTGGGGGACCTTCCTCTCAGAACCCCTACGCATCGTCGCCTTGGTGGGCCGTTACCCCGCCAACTAACTAATGCGCCGCATGCCCATCCATGACCGGATCGCTCCTTTGACTCCCGAGAGATGTCTCCCGGGGGTGTTATGCGGTATTAGACGGAATTTCTCCCGCTTATCCCCCTGTCATGGGCAGGTTGCATACGTGTTACTCACCCGTGCGCCGGTCGCCGGCAAGAAAAGCAAGCTTTCCTCCCGCTGCCCCTCGACTTGCATGTGTTAAGCCTGTCGCTAGCGTTCATCCTGAGCCAGGATCAAACTCTTCGTTGTTGTTTATCTTCGTTCTTTTCTTTTTCAAGTTAAAAAAACAAGACAAAAGCTGATTTTTTGTTTCTGTCCTGAGTGCTTGCGCGCCTCCGGTGCAGTCACGGATCATCAGACTTCTTGGCTCGGACTCCGACTTATTGACTGTTTATCGTTTCATCTGCAGAAATTGACTTGAGCATTCATTTCAAAATGACTCTTGTACTGTTTCTTGTCTATTGCAAATATTTCAATGTTCTCTTTTCGGTCGCCGCTTTTTCGGCGCGGCGGAAAATCTTTGCAAAGTTACAGCTTTTATTTTTATCAGCCAAACTTTTTAAGATTTATTTTTGTTTTTCCTTCCGGAAGACTCCGTCTCCCGGCTTCCGTCTCCGGCGCTTCTCTCAGCACCTCCCCGAAAGCGAGTGCAAAATTACTGCCTTTTTCTTTTTCCACCAAATATTTTCAGATGTTTTTTCACTCTATCCGTGTTAAAATTCATCAAAGAACTATTTATACATCTGATTTCAAGCATTATGCAAGGATAAATAAAAATAGCAGAAATTCCGACATTTTTTATCTGTTTGCGCGCTTACGTTCGATATCGTCAAGAATAATCTTGCGTAATCTGATATGATGGGGCGTCACTTCGACATACTCGTCTTCTTTGATATACTCAAGCGCCTCTTCGAGGCTGAACACGACCGGAGGCACAATACGGGCCTTATCGTCGGCCCCGGATGCACGCATATTGGTAAGCTTCTTCGATTTCGTCACATTCACAACGATATCATTGTCCTTGGCGTTCTCACCGACAACCTGTCCGGCATACACCTCTTCCTGAGGGAAGATAAAGAAGCGTCCGCGATCCTGCAACTTGTCTATGGCGTAGGCGTAGGCCGTTCCGGCCTCAAGAGCGATCAGCGAGCCGTTTGTGCGGCGCTCGATATCGCCTTTCCAGGGCTGGAACTCGAGGAAACGGTGAGCCATGATGGCTTCTCCGGCCGAGGCGGTCAGCACATTGTTGCGCAATCCGATGATGCCGCGCGACGGTATATTGAATTCCATGTGGACACGGTCATTCTGCACCGTCATGGATACAAGATCGCCTTTTCTGCGCGTAACCATATCGATCATCTTCGAAGAATATTCCTCAGGCACATTGATGGTCAGCAATTCGACCGGCTCACATTTGACCCCGTCGATTTCCTTGACGATAACCTGCGGCTGGCCGACCTGAAGCTCATAACCTTCACGGCGCATCGTCTCGATCAGCACTGACAAATGAAGGACACCGCGACCATAGACAATCCACTTGTCTTCGTCGGCCCCTTTCTCAACCCGCAGAGCCAGATTGCGGTCAAGCTCACGGACGAGGCGGTCATGGATGTGGCGCGAAGTCACATACTTGCCGTCTTTTCCGAAGAAGGGGCTGTCATTAATGGTGAATGTCATAGACATTGTAGGTTCGTCGATAGCTATGCGCGGCAGCGGTTCGGGATGCTCGAAATCAGCGATAGTGTCACCGATCTCAAATCCTTCAATTCCGACAAGAGCGCAAATATCGCCGCTTTTGACACTCTGCACACGCTTGCGGCCCATCCCCTCGAACACATGAAGTTCCTTTATTTTCTGACGGACAACAGAACCGTCTTTCTTGCAAAGAGCTATGTCGGCGCCTTCGCGAAGCTCGCCACGATGGACGCGTCCCACGGCGATACGTCCCACATAGCTGCTGAAATCAAGCGAAGTCACAAGCATCTGCGCCGGACCTTCGATCGACTCAGGTTCGGGGATATATTCGATTATCGCATCAAGAACCGGAGTTATGTTATCGGTAGGCTTGTTCCAGTCGGTGCTCATCCAGCCCTGCTTCGCCGATCCATAGATTGTCGGGAAGTCGAGCTGATCTTCAGTAGCGTCGAGATTGCACATCAGATCGAACACCATTTCCTGCACTTCGTCGGGACGGCAATTCGGTTTATCCACCTTATTTATTACGACGACCGGTTTGAGGCCCATCTGAATGGCTTTCTGAAGCACGAAACGTGTCTGGGGCATGGGACCTTCGAAAGCATCAACCAGAAGAAGGCATCCGTCGGCCATGTTCAGCACACGCTCAACCTCGCCACCGAAGTCGGCGTGTCCCGGAGTGTCGATTATATTTATCTTATAGTCCTTATAGTTGATCGAGACGTTTTTGGACAAAATAGTTATTCCACGTTCACGTTCAAGATCGTTGTTGTCAAGAATAAGTTCGCCGGCATTTTGATTCTCACGAAAAAGGTTTCCGGCCAGAAGCATTTTGTCAACCAGCGTGGTTTTACCATGGTCCACGTGGGCAATAATAGCTACATTTCTGATTTTCTGCATAATTTTTTTATTTTCGGGTGCAAATTTAGCTGTTTTTTCTTAAAGTCAACTTATAAATTTCGTGAATTCTGTCTAACTTTGCCATAAAAATAAAACAAGACCAAAATGAGTGTGACAATATTAGGAATTGAATCATCATGCGATGACACCTCGGCGGCAGTGATCCGCGACGGATTGCTGCTGAGCAATGTCATAGCCTCGCAAAGCGTGCATGAGGAATACGGGGGTGTCGTTCCCGAACTGGCCTCTCGCGCTCACCAGCAGAACATAGTGCCGGTTGTGGATGCGGCGCTCAAGCGTGCCGGAGTTGACAAACACGATCTTTCGGCCATAGCCTTCACCCGAGGCCCGGGGCTGCTCGGCTCCCTTCTTGTGGGCACGTCCTTCGCCAAAGGCCTCTCGCTCGGACTGCGATGTCCGATGGTCGATGTGAACCATCTGCACGGCCATGTCCTTTCCCACTTTATACGACGCAAGGAAGATGACCAAGTGCCGGAATATCCGTTTCTGACACTGCTCATTTCCGGAGGCAACAGCCAGCTGATTCTTGTGAAGAATTATAACGACATGGAAATCCTGGGAGCGACGATCGACGATGCCGCAGGCGAAGCGTTCGACAAGTGCGCGAAGGTCATGGGCCTCCCCTATCCCGGCGGCCCGCATATCGACAGGCTCGCCGCCGAAGGCGATTCGTCGAGATTCCACTTCGCCAAGCCCCACATAGCGGGCCTCGACTACAGTTTTTCCGGTCTGAAGACCTCTTTTCTCTACACTCTGCGCGACGCGGTAAAAACCGACCCCGACTTCATAGAGAAGAACCGCGCTGATCTTGCGGCATCGCTCCAGCGCACGATCATAGAGATTCTGCTCGACAAGCTTGACAAAGCCGTGAAAGCCACCGGAGTGAAAACTGTTGCCATCGGCGGAGGCGTTTCGGCCAATTCCGGAGTCAGGACTGCCGTCGCCGACTATTGCCGGCGGCGTGGCATAGAAGCGTTCATCCCGGAATGCTCTTTCACGACCGACAATGCGGCAATGGTCGCCATTGCAGGATATTTCAAGTATCTTGACAAGAAATTCTGCGGCTACGACGAAGTGCCATACGCACGCGTGACTCTATAATCTCCCGATAACAATGAAAGCATCCATAATCATAATCGGCGACGAGCTGCTGATAGGCCAGGTCACCGACACCAACAGCGGTTTTCTCGCACGCTCAATGGCGCCCTACGGCTGGGAAGTCAGCAATGTCAGAACGATAGCCGACGACCCGGACGCAATCAGGGAAGCCGTCAGAGATGCGCTGGAAGAGAGTCGTGTAGTACTTACCACCGGCGGCCTCGGACCGACAAAAGACGACATAACCAAATCGGTCTTATGTGAGATTTTCGGCGGAGAGCTACGCGAGGACCCGTCGGTGACAGAAAATATCAAAAATGTTTTCCGCAAACGTGGCATAAAACTCAACGAACTGACAGCCGCCCAGGCTTGGGTTCCCACCTCGGCATCGGTCATTCAGAATCCTGTCGGCACAGCTCCGGTAATGTGGTTCGAGACCGAAGGCCCTCGCAAAAGCGTTCTTGTGGCCATGCCGGGAGTGCCGTTTGAAACCGAGCATGTGTTCACGAATGCCGTACTCCCGCGATTACTGTCCCGATTCCCGTCGCCCGACGTCATAGTCCACCGCACCGTAATGGTGAGCGACATATCGGAATCGGCGCTGGCAATGCGGCTCTCCGACTGGGAATCGGCCCTTCCTCCCCATCTCCATCTCGCCTATCTGCCAAAGCCCGGACTCATACGCCTGCGCCTTGACGGACACGGCCACGACGAGGAGCAACTGAAAGCGGAAATCGACAGGGAAACCGCGAAACTTATCGCGCTGCTCGGCGACAATTTCCTCTATGACGGCGACGCGACTCCGGCTGAAATCCTGCTGCGTACCCTAAAGGCCGCAGGTCTCACTTTCGCCACGGCCGAAAGCTGCACCGGGGGCAACATTGCCCATCTCATCACTTCCGTCGCAGGCTCATCGGAATCTATGCTTGGCGGAGTGGTATCATACAGCAATGATGTAAAGAAAAAGCTGCTCGGCGTGAAAGCCGACACGCTTGAAACCCTCGGCGCGGTCAGCATTCCCGTTGTAGAGCAAATGGCCGAGAGCGCATGTCGCGCCACGGGAGCCGACGTCGCCGTAGCCACCTCGGGAATAGCCGGCCCGGGAGGCGGCACGAAGCAAAAGCCCGTAGGCACGGTATGTATAGCCGCTACATTCAGAGGGCAGACAGTCAGCGACACTTTCCATTTTCCCGGCAACCGCGCACGCGTCATTGACCGCGCATCCACAACCGCGCTACTACTTGCGATACGCCTGTTAAGAAATACCAATCCATCCATCACAAAATAATGAAAAAAACCATATTATCATTATCAGTTTTCAGTCTTATCGCTATCTCCGCTCCCTTTCACCCCCAGGCGCAAAGCCTGAAAGTGATGACCTACAACATAAAGAACGGCTACGGCATGGATGACGTCCGTGACCCGGCCCGCGTAGGCACCGTCATTGACCGACAGATGCCCGACGTTGTCGCCGTGCAGGAGGTCGATAGCATGACCAACCGCAGCGGCAAGCGCTACGTTCTCGGCGAGCTGGGCGCCGCCACCGCGATGTATCCCGTCTATGCTCCCGCAATCGACTACGACGGAGGAAAATACGGAATCGGCATGCTGACACGTGAAAAACCGCTGTCGGTCACACGGCTTCCGCTGCCGGGACGCGAGGAAAAACGCGCGCTGATCATTCTGGAGTTCGAAGACTATGCCGTGGGCTGCACACATCTTTCACTGACCGAAGAGGATGCGCTCGCTTCGACCGATATCATTCTCAAGGAGGCGCAGCGTCTGGCTCCGAAGCCATTCGTGCTGATGGGCGACTTCAACTCTCACCCTGACAGCGAGGTGATGAAAAGACTCTCGCAGCGGTTCGTGAACATCGGCGATACAAAGGTCGCGACTTTCCCCTCCAACCGCCCCTACGAAAGAATTGATTTCATTCTCGTGGCAAACTGCCCCGACGCCATGTCATGGGGCACTAAGGTGATCGACGAGCAGGTAGCGTCAGACCATCGCCCGATCGTCAGTAACCTGAAATTCCCACGCGAGGCTAATAAGCTTATGTGGCACAGCCCGTATCTGCAGAACGTAACTCCCGAGGGCGCTACGGTTATGTATCAGACAACCGTTCCCAGCATGACCCGCGTGGAATTCGGCACCGACACGACAGACCTCCGTTCTGTCCGTCAGCTCCTCGGCGGACAGGAAGTGGTGCATGATCTCGAACACAAAGTGCGACTTGAAAATCTGACGCCCGGCTCGACAGTCTATTACCGCGTGCGCGCCAAGGAAATTCTCGAGAACAGCGCATATCACAAGACCTTCGGACGCGAATATACCTCGCCGTTCTACAGTTTCAAGGTTCCCGAAGCTGGCAGCGAGGATTTCACCGCCATTATTGTCAACGACCTTCACGGCTTCAAGAACACGATCAACACTCTCGCCGGTCTGACAAAAGAGATTCCCCATGACCTCGTCATCTTCAACGGTGACTGTCTCGACGAGCCCGGTTCAAGAAAAGGCGCCGTTGAAGACGTTCACCTCGTGGCCGAAGCTTTTGATCTCGCCAACAATCCTAACGTTTTCATCCGTGGCAACCACGAGATACGCAATGCCTATTCCTCCGGAGCGCCATCGCTCTTCGACCGTCCCGAGGGCAAGACCTACGGCGCTTTCACCCTCGGAGGCATCCGCTTTGTCACCCTCGACTGCGGCGAAGACAAGCCCGACAGCACCTGGGTTTATTACGGACTGAACGATTTTACGGATCTGCGCAGGGAGCAGGCCGAATTTCTTGACAAGGAACTGAAATCCGATGAATTCCGCAAAGCCCAGCGCCGTGTACTCGTAACCCATATTCCCGTCTGGGGCAACACCGACAAATATCAGCCATGCACCGAAATGTGGGCTCCCCTTTTGTCGAAAGCTAAATTCGACGTTGCTCTCGGCGCTCACACCCATGAGTTCGCCACTCTGAAAAAAGGCGCGAAGGGCAACCCGTGTCCGGTCTTCGTGGGCGGCGGCTACAAGCTCGACGGCGCGACCCTCATGGTTCTGAAAAAACAAGGAAAAAAACTCACCCTGACGGTTCTTGACTCTACCGGCAAACCATTAGGCGAATACAATCTCTGATTACTCTACATCGTATATAAAATCGACCGTCGCTCCCGGAGAGAGGAGTGACGGCCGATCCCATTTATGAAGTCACAATTCAACGCATAACGGATCGGAGGCCGAACGCGAATGTCACACGATAGACTCCGAACGTGATAAACGACAGACCGATCCAGAGCCAAACGATCACTCCGCCCCCGATTGGATTGGAAACGAATATGATTGCGAGGACAATTGTCGCTATAAGCAGCAGTATCGACCAAAGCACCCACCATCCGGAATAGAACGACAGAGCGAACGCCTCACACAGGGAATTGATGGCCGCGACAATAATGAAGAATCCGGCCACGAAAACGAACGTGGAGACAACGGTCACCTCAGGCAGAGCAAGTAGCCATATACCGGCCACAAGTTCGAGAAGTCCCAGCGCGAGGCTCCAACCCCAGCCCGGAGTGATTTTTGACAATGCTACGGACAGCCCGACGTTCAGGCCGCCCGTAAGTACGAGGCACACCGCAAACGTATAGGCCAGAACTATCATGGCCGAAGCCGGCGAAAAAAGCGTCCAGAGACCGAGCCCGACGCAGATAAGCCCGCTTAACAACGGAAGCCACCAAAGGCCCCCTACTCCCGATTCATATACAATCTTTCTCATAACTATAAATATTATTATAGAATAATAACAACCGGCCTCTACGGTTGTTTTGACATATTCTCCCGTTTTATGTCCCAATCCGATCTTTTCCCGCATAAGATAAATTTAATTCTTGTAATTTAGATTCGCATCCAATGTAATTTATCATTTGGTATATGTTATTTAACACAATCATTTGATTCTGTTCGAAATTCGATTATCTTTGCAAATAACATCAAAACAACTGAATTATCATGGTTAAAGACAACCACATGGGCATTGTTTATGTCCTTTCAAATCGTGCAATGCCAGGCCTTGTGAAGATTGGTATGACAACCAGGCCCGAACTTGATGCCCGACTCAAAGAACTTTATACGACCGGCGTACCCGTGCCGTTTGATGTAGAGTATGCTTGTGAGGTAAAGGCTTGCAACTGTGCCAAATTGGAAAAAGCCCTTCACACCGCATTCGAGCCGAACCGCTTGAATGTCAACCGTGAGTTTTTCCAGATCAAAAAGGAACAAGCGATAGCTATTCTTGAAATCTTCAACGAGAAGGATGTAACCACCGAGGTCAGCGATGAAATGAACAATGATCTCAACCCTGACGATATTGCCTCCAAAAACAAAGCGACAAAACACCGACCGCCTCTTAATTTCAGCCAGATGGGCATTCCTACGGGTAGCACTTTGACCTATAATGCCGACCCTTCTGTTTCTGTCACCGTTATTGGCGACAAGAAAGTCGAATATCTCGGAGAAGAATCATCACTGACTGCTGTAACGACAAAGCTACTTGGCTCAAAATATGCCGTACAGCCAACTCCCCGCTGGAGCTTCAACGGCACGAACCTGCAAGAAATATACGACGCAACTTATCCCATTGAAGAATAATGTATATTTCTACACTCGCTAAAGGTTAGGCGTCAGAATATTAGATTATGATTTTACCGCACGATAAAGTCTATCGGGAAATTCCTGAGAATATAAAAAAGACAATAAAAGCCTCAGGGCAAAAGATGTGCAAAACAGATAATAGGTATCAAGCCTATTATCGTTACCTGCAGTCCCTTTGGAGGGAAACCCATAATATTCCTCTAAAAAAGCGTGCCGGACAGGCAGACTATGATGTATATGGAAATTATACGTCAGATCCGGATGCCAACTTTATGACGGACGGGATTCGCTCATTGGTTAACCATGAACTTACCCCGGAGAACAAAGGAGACAGATTGATTGATGAAACAAGATTACGCAGCAACCTCCTATCATCGCAACCACTATGCTTCAATCTTTTCGGGGAACTGAAGTCGAATCTTGAAAAAGCATTGCAGTTCTTCAATATTTTATATGGCAATTATTTCAAGTCAATAGACACCATCGAATTTGAATATAATCCGGCACGCAGGGACCCCCGTCTTACAGGCGACCGCTCCGCCTTTGATGTGTTTGTGGAATACACTTCTGTTGCAGATAAAAAAGGATTCATAGGAATTGAAGTAAAATATTCTGAAACCTTGAATGAAGGAGCAAGCGCAGTCAATGACATACTTGACAAACAGTTCTGCAATGAACCACGGACAAGACGAGACCGCTACCGTGAACTTAGCTATGGATTATTCGCAAAGAATAGCTTCAACATATTGGAGCAACTTCCGGCTTTTCAAATATGGAGAGATCACTTATTGGCAGTATCTATGTGCAAGGCATTCCCGGAAAAATATGATGAGGGAGTGTTTCTTTTCCTTGCTCCATATTCCAACCGGAACTGTCGAGACGGCATAGAAAAATACAAGAATCTGCTTCTGAAACCTGAGGGTATTGATTCTAACTTTTGTCACGCATGGCTGGAAGAGTATATTGAAACTCTTGATATGGTATTCGATGCGGATTGGTCAAAAGATATGAAAGCACGCTATATAGGTAAATTATAAACTAATTATAACATACTTAACAGCCTTATCTTGCCACTTGACGCATTTACCGACGGTAGCTGTGAGATTCTTCCAATAGTTAGAGCGGTTTTCTACATTGGGGGCAAGTTATTGACGGCGGTTGGCAGTACGGAATTATTTTCGTAACTTTGAAGAATGTTTTGAACCGGAATTTTCCTCAACTTACTGAACATGACTTCCTTCGTACATCTCCACGTCCACACTCAATATTCTCTCCTCGACGGACGGATAGAGTACAACGCCACCGAATTATTCTTCGTTACTTTGTTTAAAGTAACACAACTCTAAACGAGGTGTTGGGGCGCACCATTACCCGCTTGTCTCTTAGCTTGTTCTTCTGCTTTTATTCGGTTTGCAAATTCTTGAATCTTATTACAAATCCACATTGACGCAGTTTTCCCGTCTGAATAATCAGCCTCCGCGAACATATCGATACGGTCATCCTCTCTTAGACGTTCGACTTGCTCAAATGCCTTTTTGTCACCCTCCGGATATATCGCAAAAGTTGCTCCACCTCGACCTTTAACAACAGAGAATGCAGGTACGTCACTTGGGCCGTCTGCGACATAGATCATATTCCTGAAATCTACTCGACGTTGAGCATCCGTTAGCTTGCTATTGACAGTCACATCCTTAATTTCACCGATTCCCTTGTTTATTTCAAAAAGAGCTCTTGTCTTGGATGTATTGTCAATCGTATAACCGATTTCACTTATAACCAGTTCTCCGTCCTTATCCTTATCTTGAATTAATTCGCATCCCCAAATATTCTTGACAAATTCCATTATAGATGTACCCCGAATTACTTCAGCAAAACCTGTACTCACAATATAATGTTCGACACGAATGTTGTATTCCTTGCATACCGGATCTGATTCAAGCAGATTAGTAGTTGTACTGAATATATCAGGGATGCCGGCGTAGAAATTTTGTTGCGCACCATACCCTCTTAGTTTCTCATTACTGAGTTTGGGGAATTTACCCTCTCGGACATAGCGGATGAATTGATTCAAGTAGATTGTATCCCTGTTTACTTTTACATTCTGTTCATTTAGATACTTTTCAGGCAGAGCATTAACTTCTTTCCAAAATTCGCTGGCATTAACACCATACTCTTTGAAAATTGGGTCTTGCATATAACCGTTCACTAAGGTCTTATCAAAATCCCATATTATTGCTATTACATTTTGCATGATCGAAATGATTTATTCGTTGAATCCTGTGGATTGGTCGTCTATGGCGTGGATGATTTCGAGTTTGAGGTCTTCGGGATAATCCTCGTTTGCCATGAAGCATATAATGATGCGCTGGAGAAGTTCTTTGTCGATGCGTCCGGCGGCTACATGGTAGATGATTGCTTCCATGCACTGCATGAAACTATAGGCGTGCCAATAGTAGCCGTTATGAACAAGGAACCAGACACCTATGGTCAACGCCACGCGCTTGTTGGAATCCTCGAAATAATAACCGGTGCATAAGCCGAACACCAGATAGGTCAGTTTATCAACGAAGGTCGGATAGTACACGTCATTCTGAACGAAGTCAAGCACCTTTCGTATGCCGCCTTCGTCTTTCACGCCCTGCAGACCACCACCGCTCGCAGCGACTGTCTTACGATAGACCTCTAAAGCGCCTTCGTAGTCAATATATTTCAGTCCCTCACTCATCATCGTCGGCTTGCTTTAGGCGTTTGAGGACTTCACGGTTGGCTTCAAGAATATTATCAAAGTCGATTGAAGCATCGCCTATGAATTTGTCGAACTCATCGGGAGTAACCGCGCGAAGGTATTCCGCGAGATTTCCATGCCATGCATCGCGGAACGCGACATCTCGGGACGCCATCTTTGATCTTGCATCGTTGATAAACGGTTCCATCATCGGAGCTGCAGCCAATTCGTCAATAATCGCTTTTACCTCCTCGATAGAGAGTTGCTTGTTGCCGTTCTCGGAGTATCGTTTCTCAATCTGATGTGCCACGCCATTCTCAAATGAGGATATGCAAAGCAACACCTCTGCATAGAGCGTATGACGCACATTCTCCTCGTTCTGCAAACGAAGGACAACACGATATTCCTTGGCGTTTTCCCGGAATACAGCTTTATATATCAGGTCGGTTATCTGCTCGTACTTATAGGTCGGAATGCCGTCAACATATTTGCCTACGGCTTGAGTGAAGTTCTTGTGGTAATTCTCGCTCTTTATTGCTGTAGGAAGATAATCTCGATCTCTCCAGTTAATATATTTGGTCCCCCCTCCGGCACGTCCATTGATTGTGGAGATGACAATATCAAGTATGCGCGTGCGCAGCTGTTTGGCTCTCTCACTTTCCGTGAGAAGCATCCCTATGTTCAGAAATGCCCGGAATGTGAAGAACGATATGATAGTAGTTTTGGTAGGGACATTTATGTCATCACCAATTTGTATCTTAATATTTTTCAGTTCCTTACCTTGACTTAAAAAATATCCGTTGGCACGAAGTTCGTCTCCATGTTCATGTATATAACGTTTAATGGTTCGTTCATCAACGCCATAGAAATCCGCCACCATCTTTGAAGTGAATAGCAATTCATCATAATAGCGCAGACCTTTAACATCCAAGTTTTCCCGGATGGCTTGAAAAGCATAGCGGTTATTCAACACGTTCTGCCGTTCGATATTTGATACTGTCAAGTCGTTCATTTTACAAAGGTAATACTTTTATTTTGATTTTCAGCTAAGTACATTTGGTTTTGTAATCTCATCTGAGTGATATTTACAGGGAGCTTAGAAATCTCTCGTTCGTGGTCAAGTTAGGCCTGCAAATCAGGTCTATTTTCTATAGTTTTCTACATTGGGGGCAAGTTATCAGGGCTGGCGCATGAGATTTAACTTTCCTTAAAAACCTTGAGTAAATAGTCAA
>OFFC01001241.1_pt1 | contig 13095 bp, 16 predicted proteins | sample 1521271 | NCBI WGS metagenome assembly OFFC01 (sample SAMEA3504123, study PRJEB24116) | mouse gut metagenome | biome: mouse gut; feature: mouse-associated habitat; material: faeces | place: Denmark | collected 2011 | reverse complement strand
AAAACTGGCATAGCGACAGGGATACCGAGGACATCATAAAACAGCGGCTTGTTGCTGCCCTGTTCAAGTTCCGTTTTGACACAAAAGAATAAATATTATATACTATAAATGAGCAAATATAGAAATTTGCACAAAACTACCCTACCAATTTCAAAACAGCTTCAAGTGACGCACCATTTTTTATGAACTGGTGCAGATTACCGATTCGCTCTGTTTTGACTTGATCTTGAAAATACCAGTATCCTTCCTCGAAGGTATTGTATTTCCCGGAATACATACAGCACATGTAATGAACCAATGACATAATCAGCCAGTACCGCTCGATTCCCTGCCGTGAGCGGATCTGATATTTGTCCAGCGCGAGTCTGTTTTTGCTCTGACGGAAAAATAATTCGATTGCCCACCGTTCTGTATATGTGTCAAGGATTTCCTGTGTGGATATTCCGGCATTTGTGGATATAAATACCCTCAGCGCTTTCGGATCTCCAAAAGATTCCCGGGGATAGCTGATAATAACCACCGCGTTTGGAATATCATTGAGTTCTCCTTCGTAGCGGTACACATAGAATTCACGGCCGCCAACGGTCACAAGGCTGACAGCACGGTCTGTTTTTCTCAAATGAAGGGCAAACTCACTGACTTTCTGACGGATCCCGCATGGATAGATGACCCGGTTGGTCTTCAGCGCTCCGATCGTATAAAACCCTTTCCGGATAAAACTGTCCATTACCTTTACGGAGGTATACCAGCTGTCGCAAAGGAAATAGGAAATCACCGGTGCCACGGGAAGCTCATCTGCAATCTCCTGGACACTCTGTATCTTTGATCTTGATTTGTCATACAGGATATTGGCATGATTCAGTATGAGTCCATTACAGGAAAGCATGACGGAAACAATCTGATGCCCATAATCCTGACAGCCCTTTAAATGGGATTGATGGAAGTACGCTGCTTCAATTGGATGCCCGGCCTGTGACGAAGGCCTGGTATGCGAAGCAATCGTATCATCTACAATACAGAAAACAGGCTGTCCTGAGCGTTGCGCTTCCTGATAAATAACCTGTATGACGGCATTTTTCAAAGTATCCTGGAGAGCGGAATCATTCCACTTGCCGTGGTTCAGGAAATAGGCGGTTGTGGTTCTGTGCTGGTTACTTACTTCGGCGAAATCTACAGTTTTCCCCCTGTAACCACGGAGGAAAACGGAAACAATGATAGTCATCAGATGGTTTAGGTACACATCGGATAAAAATAATCCGAGTTTTAAGGTTTTAAAGTAATTGTAAATACTGTTAGAATGATGTATACTGTTTGCAACGGACACCCCCTTGTTGTTTGAGTATGTTGTTTGTTGGTACTTCAATGATACATCATTCAGCAGCGGGTGTCTTTATTTTGTGCAATATTTGGTATTTACTCATTTATAGTTCTGAATCTAATAGAAATAGTAAATAGGGAAAGTATTTCACTTACAGCAAGGCGGGCCAGTTTCCTGTCAACATGAGCCAGTCTGCCTTGTGTGGATTGATCCGTTATGAAAGGCTTGCTTTTTCCCATTAAGTTCAGTACACTGTCAATCTGACACAAAGCATTTCATACTGTTTCCATATTGCTTTGGTATAATAATGTGAGGAGGTGTAAAAATGGCTGTTTTATTGATTGTGGAAGATGATGCTGCCACCAATGTGGCAATCTGTGAATATATGAGATCCGCAGGGCATATTACCTTGTCGGCCCTTGATGGTGAACAGGGTTTGCAGATTGCAAGGGAGAAATCGGTTGATTTAGTGGTTCTGGATATTATGCTGCCGAAGCGAACCGGTTTGGAGGTATTAAAAGAATTGCGCCAAACAAGCAACATTCCTATCTTAATGCTTACCGCCCTTGACGATGAGCCTACTCAGGCGGCCAGCTTTGATGAACAGGCGGACGACTATATCACAAAGCCCTTTTCCATGCTTTTGCTGGGAAAACGGGTGACGGCCCTGCTGCGGCGGTGTGGGAAAAGTCCGGAACTGAAACAAATTCAGATGGGCGATATTACGGTGGATTTTGGCGGCTATACTGCTTCCGGGCCGGGCGGCCCTATTGACCTGACACCAAAGGAGATCGACCTGCTGAAATTGCTGATAGAGCATAAAGGTCTGGTGCTTACACGGTCGCAGATCTTGGACGAGTTGTGGGGATATGATTACCCCATCATTGACCGCACGATTGATACCTACATTAAAAATTTACGGAAAAAGCTGAGTCTTAACCGGATTGTAACGGTAAAAGGCGTTGGCTACAAGTATGAGGAACACCCATGAGAAATTTAAAGCTCTTTACTAAAATCTTCTTATACACCTTTCTGGTAATGCTGTTTGTCACCGTGATGGCTCATGTTTTTCTCTATGTGCTTGCGCCGCAAATGACCGTAAGCACCAACCGTTTTGTGGAAGGAGCCATTATTGAGAGTGATGTGAATACTGGTATTTTGATAAAATCCGCTATCGGAAAAGCACTGCCGGTATCCCTGCTTTGCTGCGCCATCATTTCCGCTGGGTGTTCCCTGTTGTTTTCCAGAGCCATGACGAGGCCGATCAAGCAGATTGCGGTTACAACGGAAAAGATGGAAAAGCTGGATAAGGCTGCAGCCTGCGTGGTGCATACGAAGGACGAGATTGGCGAGCTGGCCGCCCGCGTCAATAAGCTGTATGCCAGCCTGCTTTCCACCATTGAAAATCTGGAGGAAGAAAAGCAAAACGTCCGTGAGGCGGAACGGTTGAAAATTGATTTCCTGCGGGCCGCCTCCCATGAGCTGAAAACGCCGGTGACTGCCCTGAACGCGATTTTGGAAAACATGATCTTAGGCATTGGAAAATACAAAGACCGGGATCGCTGTCTGTTGGAATGTAAGGAGATTACCGGGCAGCTATCCTTTATGATTAAAGAAATTTTGGATACCTCCCGGCTGGATTTTACACAGGAGAAACAGGACGCGGAAACCTTTGACCTGTCTGAGCGTCTTCCGGCAATCTGCGAGCCCTATCAGTTGATTGCGAAGGCAAAGGGACTCGACTTTTCTTTCAGCATACAGGGAAAGTGCCCTGTCCACACGTCAAAGAAAAGCCTTGAAAAGATCCTGTCTAACCTGCTCTCCAATGCGGTCGCTTACACAAAGCCGGGATGCAAGATCACCGTTATATTGAACGCCCGACAGATAAAAATAGAAAATGAGTGTACGCCCATCCCGCCGGATAAGCTGGCCCATGTATTTGAGCCGTTCTACCGCCCAGACTTTGCCAGAGATCGCAAAGATGGAGGGAATGGGCTGGGATTATATATTGTAGATACGCTTTCAAAGGCCCTTGGGATGCCCTATCAATTTGAGGCGACCAAAAACCCGCCGGGAATGTGCTTTACCCTTTATCTCCCATAAAGCGATGGCTTTTTTTATCCGTTTCATACTGGTTCCATATTGGGGTGCTATGCTGTCAGCGTTGCAACACTTATCCTATATGAAATGGAGGTCATTCTATGAACTTTATGAATCGAGCGTGGCTGTATATCGTCCGCAAGAGGGGCAAGAGTATCCTTCTTTTTGTCATCTTGCTGGTGATGGCAACCTTTGTATTGACCGCTCTGGCACTGGGGAACGCTTCGAAAGCCGCCCAGCAGGAGCTGCGGCAAAGCCTTGGCGGGAGTTTTCTCATTGGCTTTGACTACACGGAAAACAACCCCTATTTGAAGGTGGAAAGCGTGGAGGGCGGAACCCTGATGTATTCCACCCAGCAGATCAGCCCGGAGCTGGTAGAGCAAATCCGGGAAATTGAGGGGATCAAGGAGTGCAGCGCCACCGTGGAGGGGCTGGCGGCGTTCCCCTCTCTGGAACTATTTACCGGCAATATCCCCATTGAGGAAGAATTTCGCGCATCCTCAAAGATTTTAAGCACATGGAAAAGCGAGGAGCTTACCCGGTTTACTTCCGGGCAGCTTACGCTGACGCAGGGGCGGCATATCCTGCCGGACGACAAAAACAAGGGGCTGATCAGCAAGGATTTGGCTGAGAAAAACGGCCTGAAAATTGGTGACAAAATCCAGACGGACAAAGGCGTGGAGATTGAGATTGTGGGCCTGTTCTCTCCAAAAGAAATCGAAGGCATCAACGATCAGGTGACAACCTACGATAAAATACAAAACCTTATCATCACCGACCTTGCCACTTTGGTGGCTTACGAAAACGGCCCCGCAATACAGGGCTTTAACGAGCTGACGGTATCGGTGAACGACCCGCAGAACATGGAGGAAATCATTTCTAAAGTAAAGGAAATCAGCGGCGTGGACTGGAAAGGCTTTTCTTTTCTGGTTGACAACGAGGACTATGAAAACGCCGCGTCCTCTTTGGAACAGTTATCGGAGCTGGTATCCACCATTTTGATGATCGCGCTGATTGTAAGCATCGCCATCCTCTCGCTCATTCTAACCATGTGGGCCAGAACCCGCATCCATGAAACCGGCGTCCTGCTCTCGGTTGGGATCAGCAAGCTGTCCATCTTAGGGCAGTATATTGCCGAGGTTTTGCTGATTGCGATATTAGCATTTTCCCTCTCTTATTTCTCCGCCAGCGCCATTGCGGGCCAGATGGGAAACGTATTGCAATCCGGGCAGGCGGTAACGGAGGCGCAGCAGGAAGACGGCTTATCTGCCGGAACCCGTGGGGAGGCCGGAACAGATACCGGTGAGCCGGAAATCGAAACCCCGGAATTACAGGTTCGTGTACAGCTTGAGGAAATGGGCCTCCTATTCCTGCTGGGGATCGGGATTGTAACGGTATCCGCTGGAATATCCTCAATTTCCGTCATGCGGCTGAAACCGCGGGAAATTCTATCGAAAATGAGCTGAGAAAGGCGGTAACGATATGAAAAAAGTATGGAAAATGTTTTCTGTCCTCCTTTTTGTGGGATTGCTGTTCACAGGGTGTACCCCCAAGGAGAATAAATCAGACGAAACGCAGGAGCAATCCGGCTCGCCCATCATAGATTACGAGGTGCCGGATAAAGTAAAGGACTATGATTTTGACTATGAATTTGTGCCCGAAGGTGAATAGGAGGTGCCTCTATGGGAATTTTGGAACTGCAAAATCTAACATACTCTTATGACAAAAAGAGGAAGGTGCTGAGAGGGATCAATGCGCAGATGGAGGCGGGAAAAATAAAAGCCGAATTGTGGTGGATTCAATCGAAAGGGCGCATATTGTAGAATGTCCATGAGGTGAATTGCGATGGATTTTATTCGTACATTGGGTGACACTGTGAAAAAGGCCCGTAAGCGGCTTGGCCTTACCCAGCTCAAAGCTGCTGAAATCTGCTCAATTGATTCGCGCACAATCTTGAACATTGAGAACTATCGGGGAAATCCGAAAATGACGGTTTTGTTCCCTCTGGTTCGTGGCCTTCAGATAGATTCCCAGGAGATTTTCTATCCTGGTATGGAGATCAAAAATCCATCTGTCAGCCAACTCCGGTTTCTGATTGAAGATTGCACCGAGCAGGAGGCTGCCGCGCTGATTCCCGTTGTCCAGTCCTTCCTGGGCGCAGTCAGGTCAAACGCCGCTGCCGAGATCAAATAGGCCGCAGAACAAAAAAAGAGCCTGCATCCTTACGTCAGTAGGAAGCAGGCTCTGCGCTTTAAGCGTCTGGCTCGTCACTCAACACCATTTTCAGTTGTGCCACTGTCACCCGGATTTCCTTTTTGCACTTGGGACAGTACAATGGAAATCTTACTAAAACGGTATCGAAGTATACCTTTGTTCGCGTTCTGCTGCCGCAGACTGGACAGCACACCCAATGGGAAGATTTATCCTTTTCGTTCACTCTCAATTACCCTTTCCGGCAGCAATCACGCTCTGCGTTTAACGTCTGGCTTTTGCGATTACTGTTGTCATAATCAACATTAAGACTGACCTTTCTGCTGGTTTCGCGCCTTGGCCTGCGCTATGGTTTCTTCCACACATTCAGGAGAAACACGAAGCGCATCAAAAGCCCCTTTGAGTAACGCCCGTTCACTGGAAGAAAGTTCTGCTTTTTCCTTGGAGGAAACGATTATACTCTGCTCTCTCATTTCTTTTTCCGCTCCTGTTCTATGTCAGAGGCATCTGAAATCTGCAAATCTCCTTTACGGAGCCGGAAAACCACGTCAGCTTCTTTTGCCAGTTCATTGGAGTGCGTCACGATTACCACGCATTTACCAGAGTTGTGGGCGCTCTCTTTGAGAATAGCCATAATTTCGGCAGCGGTATCCTCGTCCAGATTCCCGGTCGGTTCATCGGCCAGGATATGCTGTCCTTCAGCCAGCGTCACAATGCCGCTGGTGAAGTTTCGGTTCCATACAGATGATGTATTGGCAGAGATCGTGCCAGACGGCATACCAGAGGGGAAAATGAATCCGCTGGCCGTTGCGGTGGCCGATTGCTGGGCATTGCAGGCTTTGATCTCGGTGCTGCCCGCAATCAGGTCAATGTCTTGCTGGGAAATAGGGGCAAACTGCATGGCGAAATCCGTTTCGTCCGCGCTGAACTCCATCGGCTTTCCACGCAGCGTAAAGGATGCACCTACCGTTTCCCGCAGATTCGTGGCTGCGGCCTGGGTTGCGCTCAATACGGAAAAACTGATCGTAACGAAAATTGTAATCAGCGTAAAGAGCAGGAACAGGGTCAGGCTTTTTCCCTTTTTTCGCGTGTCATAGAGAAAGGCCCGTTTCAGAACATTCAAAAAAAGATACCTCCTATCAATGTGATGGAGGTATCTTAGCACTCTAATGTGGAGCTATTATGGGTGGTATGTGGATCTAATATGGAATTTGCGGATCAGAAGAAAATCTGAAAGGACATTCCATCTATATTTTCGGACGGTGCAAATGTGTAGGAAATATCAAGCGATTTCAAAATCGTGGAAACGAGGTACAGTCCTAACCCGTTTCCGCCCGCTGCCCGGTCACGGCCATAGTCGGGCCGGTAGAACGGCTCGAAAATATGGGCAAGGTGTTCCGGGGGAATGGGGGTACACTCATTCTCTATGACAAGCTGCCGTCCCTTGCAGGAAATATGAATCACTCCGCCCGGCTTGGTATAGGAGACTGCATTTGCCAAAATATTTGAAATGGCCTTTTCAATCATGCCCTGCGGGAGATGTACGGTATATGCTTCGTTTTCATCAATAGAGAACGCAATGCCTTTGGCCTTTGCGATAATCTGATATGGCGCCATGACAGTTCCAAGAACGTCTGAAATCCGAAAGTCGGTCTGCTCCTGTTCCCCGGCAAACTCCGCCCTTGATGCGTCAAGGATTTCCTTTATCATTTGGGCAAGCCGGTCTGTCAACGCTTTGCATTTGGCGAGGTAGGTGTCCCTATCTTTATATTTCCCTACACCGAGGATCATATTTTCCAGCATGGCACCGACGGCAGTGACGGGTGTTTTCAGTTCGTGGGATGCTGCCCGCAGAAAATTCGACTTTTGAATATCAGCGGCTTCTACCTTTTCAATTTCCTGTTCCAAGGTCTGAATCGTGGATAGCAGCGTTTGATACAAGCTGTTCACATTGTCAGCCAACATCCCCAACTCGTCCTGCGTGTCATTGGGACAATGGGCGTCAGGCTCCAATTCTCGCATTTTTTCTGTTGCGGCGCTGATACGCTGAATGGGCCGGGTGAACATCCGGGAATAGGCCAGGGCAAACAAAACAGAGATCACCATACAGAGAATGGCGGTAAACGGCAATATCATCAGCACGGCGCTGACAGCATCCTCAATGTGCTGACGGGAAACAACAGCGGTAATACTTCCGGCCCCGTCTGCAAAGCCCTGTTCTACTTTGAAAAAATCCGCACCGCCCAAAGGGTTCTCTGCCAAGGCGATTTTCAAGCCGTCCTCTGTGGTGGTCGCAATAACCGTCACTTCCACTTTACCGTCAGGAGAAGAAGTGGCGTCGGTTTCTGCTTTCAGCAAGTCCACATGGTAAGAAAAGCCATCATATTCAACGGATATATTTGCAGCCCATTTTGTGGCAAAATCCATCACACAATTTAGTCGTTCGTCTGGTGGAGCTATAGTGATCTGCTGAACAAATAGCGTAGTGTCCGCCTCCAATGCTTTTTTCTGCTGGTAGTTATAGGCCCACGGCATCAGGAAGTAAATCAGCGTATGGGAGAGCAGGACAATAATCAGCATCAGGCTCAAAGTGTAAAGGAATGTTTTCGGGAAAATCTTTAGTTTTTTCATGGGCTGACCTCAAGTTTATATCCAATCCCCTTGACCGTCTTAATACAGTCAAGATGCAGCTTCTTCCGCAAATTCTTGATGTAGGTATCAACAAGCCGGTCAAGCACATAGGAGTTATCACCCCACACCCCGTCCAGGATTTGTGTGCGGGACAGCACCAGTCCTTGATGCTCAACCAACAATTTAAGCAGGTCAAGCTCCTTTGCGGTAACTTCCAGTTCCCCGCTGGCATCACAGGCGGAGTAGCCGGAGAAATTGACGGTCAGATCGCCGCACGTCCAAATATCTATCTTTTCAGCCGGATTGCTCCGGCGCAGCAGAGCCGCGACACGTTTCCCCAGGATGACCATAGAAAACGGCTTTGTCATGTAGTCATCGGCCTGCCCGTCAAAGCTGGCGATTTGAGTGCCTTCATCCTCCATGGCTGTGAGCATGAGTACCGGGACTTGGCTTGTTTTACGGATGGAATTTAGGACGGCCAGCCCCGTAATGGTGGGCAGCATAATGTCCAGCACAACAAGATCAATTTTGTTTTCAGAGAAAAGGGTGATTGCTTCGTCACCGTCAAAAGCCGGAATTGTAGTGTGTCCAGCGTCTTGCAGATATTCGCATACAGCTTCGTTGGTATCAAGATCATCTTCAACGATCAAAAGTGTTGCCATCAGCGCACCTCCTTCGGCATAGTGTAACATGGCAATGTGGAGAGAGTATGGAATTTTCTATCTTTTTCAAACTATCGGTATCAAAGCATTGGCGCTTAAGCCAGCAGCGGCCCAGGCATCATCCCCAGGCCGCTGCTGATTTTTATTGCAGCTTCTCCAAAAGCGCCTGCCGCTGTGCGGTGATCCGCTCCTGTTCAGCCACGGTAATTTCTCCGTTTGCGGTGATCGCTTTATATTCCAGATACCCGGTGAAGCAATCCAGCAACACATCCCGCATGATCTCTGGCGTGGCACACAGTTCCTCACCGGCCCAGGTGTTTGCTCTGGAATCCCATTCCAGCACTGTGTAGCCGTGAGAGGTCATGACGATCTCATATCGGGTATCCTCGGCGAGATAGTCTTGGAAAACCTCCATCACTTTCTCGAATGTCAGCATCAGACCGCCCCCTCAAACATAGACCAGATCGGCCAGGATGATTTCATCGGCCCGCGCCCGGCAGTTGTTGACCAGCCCTACCCACGCCATCTGGTCACAGGCTTTCAATTCCTCGGTCACGCCAGCAGCTTTCATCAACTCCGGCAGGAGCGTGTCCATGCACTGCTCCGCCATCCGCTCGACACCTTTCAAGTGGTCGGCCAGCTTGCCGCTGTTCACCAGCACCATCCACAGCTTGGGCCGATGCTCGCGGAGGTAGTCACGCCGCAAGCTGCCATACTTGCCATAGAATACATCCTGTTCCGGTTCTTCGTCAAGTATCAGATCGGGGATGTAGTAGTCTCCTACTCTCGTATAGGTTAATTCTACCATAATGAACCTCCTTGTGTTCCAGTCCTATTGTCCTATTCTTTCCACGAAAAGTCCAGTTGATCGTGTCCCTGTTCGTGAATTTTTGTGGGCAACTGAACTCGTCACAAGGTATTATGGCATATCTTTTCCGAGTTTCTGGTAATTTACCCCCATGCTGCGCTGGCTTCCCCGCGTGTCGGAGGTGTTGAAAAGGTCGATGGTTTCCTTTCCCAGCGTTTCCGAAATCTCTTTCAGGGTGCTGCGCTCCTTGCCGCCCAAAAACAGGACGCAGGAGCAGTTGCCGATGATGGTTTCCGCATGGTCTTTGTAGACGGCTTTTAACTGGCTCTGCGTCTGCACCACGATATGGGCGGAAATCTCGCGGCTTCGGATAACGGAAATCAGGTGCTGGAAGTTGGGGATTTTCTGGTTGGCAAACTCGTCCAGCAGGCAGGTAACATGGGTTTTCAGTGCGCCGCCGTTTTCCAGCGCCTTGTCGCACAGGACGTTGAACATTTGCCTGTGGCGCTGATTATCGACCAGAACTTCAGTTGATTGCTTCAAAGCTGAGGACATATTTATTGAAAAAAGAACGTGAGAATGCTGAAATCTCAGATAATCCAATTAAAGCAAAAGTAGATGAATTTATTCAGCGTGGTTTAGATATTGGAAGGATAGAATTTCATCCAGCTGGAAATGGGGTTCCCGTTTCAAGTGTCTCTGGTTCGTTGTATGATGCGTGGATGGGTGAAATCAACATTTTTAATGAGCGGCATTTAAAAAGCCATCCTTTGCATGATAGCATACACAATACATATTTTCACAAGAGGACATCATCTTATAAAGATATGATGGGACACTTGCGGGCTCTGTCCACAGATACAGATTTTTTTAAGGCAAACATAATTCAGATGCCGGATGGTGCAGGAAGGAGCATTATGAGTAATAAAATTTTCATCGTTCATGGTCACGATGAGGCTGCAAAACTAGATATGGCACGCACTTTAGAAAAGGCGGGGTTTGAGGCCATTATCCTTCATGAGCAACCTGATGCAGGGCGCACCATCATTGAGAAGTTTGAGAATTATGCGGATGTGAGTTTTGCTGTAATCCTCTATACAGAATGTGACCTGGGACGCGACAAAAAAACACCTGCGGGTTCTGAGAAGTATCGTGCGAGGCAAAATGTCGTATTTGAACACGGCTTCTTTATTGGAAAATTAGGACGCGACCACGTTTGTGCATTTGTCAAAGGAGATGTTGAAACCCCTGGTGATCTCAGTGGCGTTTTGTATGTACCTATGGATAGTTCAGGAGCGTGGAAAATGGATTTAGCAAAGAATATGAAAGCTGTGGGCCTTCCGGTTGATATGAACAAATTCCTTTGAAACTCCAAAGTTGAAATTAAGTGTTCGGAAAACCGAACGCGCAACCAGCCCCGGCAAGGGGTTGTTCAAAGGGTCTGGGGTGCTACCCCAGCAAGCAAAAACGGATTTCCGGCGGCAACGCTGGAAGTCCGTTTTGAGCGTTTGTATATACAAACGCCCTGCTTGCCCAGTAGCGCACTTCTAACATAAGACCACTTTGCCCCGAGAGGTTGTATCAATCTGGTGCGGGTCAAAATGACCCGCACCCAAAATATGGATTGATGGCAACTGGGCAAAAGAACTCGTTACTGTAGTGGGGTGGACAAATTCTGTCCATCCCACTTTACTACTCTAAAATCAATGGAAACACTCTGTCCATTGATGGAATTTCGCTATCCCGCAAGCAGTGTCTTTGTTCCCACAAAGCCTCGAAACAGCGGTTCCCGGCTCCGCCGGAAATCGCTGTTTCTGCTTGTTGGGAAGCGTCCCAAACCCTTTGAACAACCTCGTTACCGAGGTTGGTTGCGCGGCGTTCCGCCGCTTCTGGCTACCGCCCACTGTTGATTTTCCGTTCCCGTCTCCGCTTCGGGGACTGCGGTTTTTCAGAAGAGACGGGAGCATCGCCATCAAAGTTTTCTTCTTCTGTCTGCCCTGCCTGTTTCCGAAATTCGTAGAAGTCGCTCAGGAACGCCGGGAACTTGCTTTTCCAGAGGGCGTACTCCTCATCGGTCATTTCTCCGGCATCGTGCTGGGCGCAGGCTTTCATAAATCCCAGAGTACGGTATTGGAGCAACGCACCGGGACTTCTCGTGATGGTCTCTATATCCGGCTTGAAATCGTCCATTGCCACACTGTCCCTGAACACAAAATGGATATGCCCGCCCACCTCCGTCGGGTACAATCCGTAAATCTCCTCCAGCTTATATAACGCCTGCAGCGCCCCTTCCATATCCGAGATTTTTTCACCGATGATGGCGGCGTAGTTGACCCGGAGTTTTTCGGCGATTATATGGAGCGTGAGAAAATCCGGCACTCGGTTCCCCAGTTCATAATTCCTGATAGCGGACTCGCTGACCTCGCATAGGGCGGCGAGTTCTTTTTGCGTCAGCCCCGCCTGCTGGCGGTAAAACCTTATTCGCTCTCCCAATGTCGAGTTAATTGACAGCAGTTCCATGCCGCGCCCTCCCTGTTCTGGTGTTGATTTGAGTATAGCCGTCCTGCCGGATATTATATCACACGCCGTTCAAAAATGAAAGGAATTTTTGCAAATCACTTGACAGCACATTTTTGAACGGCTATAATGATAATTGCAGTTCAGAAGTGAACTCTACGAACTTCCGTAAATAGAACAACCCGGCATACATGCCAAATCAGCGGCCAGCCCGGACAGGAAGGAGGTCAGCCGGACCACCCCGCCGCTCCACCCACTGTCTCCGCCAGCGTTATGGTGTTCGCTGGCGGATGCCGTGAAAGGAACTGTGAATGACGGAAGAAAAAAGCAAAATCCCTGAACTGAAAGTGATCCCGGCGGAGGAACTGCTGGACACGACCTACGCCCCGTCCGGCACTTTGATTGACGGTTTGATGGGTCAAGGCATCTACATCCTCGCCGGAGCGCCCAAGGTGGGCAAGTCCTGGCTGGTGCTGTGGCTGGCGAACCAGGTCAGCAAGGGCGAGCCGGTCTGGGGAATGAAAACGGAACAATGTGGTGTCCTCTACATCAGCCTGGAGGACACCTTCCAGCGGATGCAGCAGAGGCTGAACGATGTCAGCGGCGGAAAGCCCGGCAGCATCTGGCTGGCGACCGAGGCCCTGTATATCGGCGAGGGCTTCGAGGAACAGCTTGTGAATTTCCTCACTGCCCATTCCAATGTGAAGCTGGTGATCATCGACACCCTCCAGCGTGTCCGCAAGGCCGGGCAGGAGCAGTACAACTACGCCAGCGACTATGAGACGGTCTGCGCCCTGAAGAAAATCGCCGACCGTTTCCTCATCACGCTGCTGCTAGTCCACCATACC
>OFFC01001211.1_pt1 | contig 13331 bp, 12 predicted proteins | sample 1521271 | NCBI WGS metagenome assembly OFFC01 (sample SAMEA3504123, study PRJEB24116) | mouse gut metagenome | biome: mouse gut; feature: mouse-associated habitat; material: faeces | place: Denmark | collected 2011 | reverse complement strand
CTCCATACTTATCCCATCCTTTGTAAGAACCTATCAATTATCGATAATCCTGCATTACCCCTATCCATTTGATGTTAGTATCCGGGCTCCCTGCTCGTCCGGACATGACAGATAACACCAGATTATCCATCGTTTCCAAGATACACTCCATACCATCCCCCTTGTATAGACCTCGCAAAAATGCTATTCTTAAAGCGTATCTATAACTCATTATCAATGAGTTATAAGAGATTTACAGGGAGATAGTTTTAGGATACAAAGGAGACTGGTAAATGAGAATTATTACACAGGCGATCAGGGTAATAGACTATGAAGGCGGTCAGATTCTGGCCAGAGAGATCATGCCGGAATTTGGCAATTACATTCAGCAGTTGATTACCCATATACAGACAAATGTGTCTGTAAGGGAATACAGGACGCAGTCAGCAAATACAGAGGTTATTCGGGCAATTGTGGATATTGTAAAGCACCAGTCAGTAGAGGAAGTGGTCAGTCAGAACGTTGATGTGATAGCCGGACGTCTTTTGCAGAAGGAGAGTGGGGTACAGGAGCAGATCGGGCCTATGGGTGTCAGGGTGCAGAAAGGTAGTCTGATTTTGGCATTGATCGAAAAGGAAGAGAATACAATATTTTTACTGGCAAAGGTGGAACATACGGACTTTTTTGATGATATTGATTATAGTATTAAAACAGGCTTTTCGAAAGATGAGAAAAAAATCTGGAAAACCTGTCTGTTTGAGATGGATGATATCAGCGCCCCGCAATTTCAGGCAAAGGTATACTCTAATACGGCGGCAAAATACTGGTGGCATGATTTTTTGGAATTACAGGAACTCCAAAGCGATGAAGTGAATACAAAGAGAGCATTTCAGGCAGTAGAAAATACACTGAAGAAGAGTTTGAAGAAAACAGCGCCATATGACTATACAGTTATCTTAAATGCAATGTATACATATTTTAACAGTGTGGATCAGTTTGACTTTGAAGAAATGACACAGCAGACATTAAAAAATTATAAGCCTAATGATATGACGCTGGAGAAAAAGGAAGAGTTATTGCAGGAATTTTGTGAACTGCCGGAAAAAAGAAACTTTGACCACCGTTTTCGTTCCGTTCCTGCAACCATAATTACCAGGATGCGAAAAACATATGATGTATATCATAATATACAGATAAAGGTTTTGGGGGAAGTGGAAGGTCTGAATGATGTTATTCAGTCTTATGAGGCAGAAGATGGAAACAGATATTTGAGAATCAAGGTGAATGATGATATGACATTCCGCGCATTTGAGCGCAGAAAACAGGACCGGGAGGAAAATGATATTGTTTGAACTGATAAAAGACAGAGTTTCAGGTTTGGTGGAAAGAGAGCGCCGGAAAGTATATGAGGCTTCGTTTGCCTTTCAGACAGAGCATGCCCCGCAGTATCAGGAGTGGATGACAATCATCCGGGAGATACCGCAGCGGGATGAGGTGAAAATATTTTTGGAGTCAGAAAGTGAAGAGAGTTGCATCATAACGAGGGAGAGTGAGAAAGCAGAATACACATCTTTTATTGAGAAGGTTTTGGAAGATGACGAAATATCTGTAAAAGTTGAGATTCAGAAAAGTGTGAGAGATGACCGGTTTTCCATATATAATTTTAAAGAGTTTTCGGAGGATTTACTGGGTATTCCTTTGAATGAGGCGATGAGGTTCTTTGCGCTGTTATTTGGAGAAACACAAAGATTTATCATTTTTGAACTGTTTCGCGGCGAAGATATTTTTTATACGAAGACAATGTTTTTTCTGCCGGCTGGAAAAGCGATGGCCGTGAGTGGGTTTGACAGGAGACAGCGTCTGCAGGGATGCAGGGAAATATCCTATTTTTATAATCAGGAAACATATGAGCTTCTTCCGGATGATTTCAGGTTTGAGAAGGATTATGACGAAAATCTGCTGAAAAAAATGTTTTCTAAATTAGAGACAATTTTATCGGCGTGCTATCTTGCTTCAAATGCGACAGTGCAGAGTGGAAGGGTAAAGCTTCAGATTATAGGACAGCGTTCTGCAGAATATGTTTGCCGTTTTGATGAAATAGATGAAAATTCCATACTTTATAAGCTGTACGATTGGATTCATTCCGGAGGAAATTCTATTGATAAGGCAGCCATTGCAAGAAATATTATCTGTCTGCACTGCAAGTATGAGCCGCTTTTAAAGGTGGATGAAGGGGTGTTGGCATCTGTTCAGTCCAGCTATAATTTGTACCTGAAAGACAATGTGACACAGTATCTGGAATTGAAAAGCAAAATAGCGGAGTTTATAAGCGATATTGTTTCAAGGACGGGAGAATATGCGACAGAATTGTTTGACAGATTTAAAATAAATCTAATTGCAATCTTTGGCTTTTTGTTTACGGTGGTCATAGCGAATATTGTGTCAGACCAGCCGTTAGACAATATTTTTACGAGGGATATTACAGTCATTCTGGAGCTGGTTTTGCTGGGCTCACTGATATATCTTATTATTTGCTATATACAGTCGAAATACCAGATAGCGAAAGTTTATGAGAGCTATGAAAGTCTGAAAAAGTCATATGAGAGGATATTAGCGCAGGAAGATATTGAAGAGTGTTTTCAGGAAGATAAACTTTTACTCAGGATGGAGAAAAGGATTATAAGATCGCGGATAGCATATATAATTTTGTGGATTTTCTTTTTGCTAATGTTATTGGTGATTATTGAGATGGTCAGCGACGCACCTACGTCAGTGACAATCTGGAATTATTTGCAAAATTAGATGATAGATTCATAATAAATAAAAGTGCAGCCAGAAATGGAGCAGTATACATGTTGCGTCTGTTTTATGATTGTGCGGCAATATCCTGATTTTGGAGCTTGCCTGCGCCTTTGTTTACTGCCCATTTACTGGCTTACCTTATTTTATTTCTTTAACACATCTGTTCTATATCAAATATGAAAGTCCTTTCTGGGATGCTTTGTCGCCAGAATATCCCTCTGCTTGGACATTGCAACATGGGTATAGATTTCAGTGACATTGATAGAGCTGTGCCCAAGCATTTTCTGGATATAGCGGATGTCCACATCTGCCTCCAGCAGGCTTGTAGCGAAGGTATGCCGGAACATATGCGGAGTGATATGTAAGTCTATGTCGGCAAAAGAGGTATATTTGTTGATCATCCGGCGGACGGACTGATCGGAGAGTACTCTGCCGGACAGACTCACAAAAAAGTTGCTGCAGGATTGTATTTCCGGAAGAAAAGCAGCTTTGTATTCTTCTAAAATGTAGATGACGTCATCATTCCCAATCTGGATTTTTCGTTCCTTTGAACCTTTCCCATAAATCAGAATGCTTCTGTCATAGAGGTTTACGTCGGCCGCTTTCAATGAACACAACTCGGAGATTCTCATTCCGGTGGCAAAGAGCAGCTCGATTACGGCAATGTCCCTGAGAGTGCTCTTTTTCTGACAATCCGTTTTTGCTTCCGCGTGGCGATGATATATAACGGATAAGAAATGTTCCACGGTATGAATGGGAATCGTCTTTGGCAGCATGGCCGGTTCACGGAATTTTACCTGTATCTTGTGAAAAGGGTTACGATCAATAACATCTTTGTATTCAAGATAGTGAAAAAATGCCTTTACGACGGCAATCTTTCTCTTTACGGTTTTAGGTTTATATTTCTGGTGCAAATTTGCAATGAAACTCTCCAATGTATCTGAAGTGATCTCAAGAATGCTGTCAACGGCTATTCCTGCATGAAACTGCTCCAGGTCAATCCGGTAAGCTTTCAGCGTCTTTTCATCCAGCCGTTTCTGGTATCTGCAGTATTCTAAGAAGTTTTTTGCCTGTGTCTGTAAATCGTTCATCTCTTATCTCCTCTTTTATGTTTTTTGTATATCGTACATGGATTTATATCATCTGTACAACTGTTGAATTATGCTGTGATAATAATGTACTGCAAGATATAAATATAGCAAAATGGACAATGCAGCATTTCATTAGGCGAAGAAGAAAAACAAGCTTTGAATATGGCGTTGGGAATTGATTCTTAGTATAAGATAAAACAGGGGAAATTAATATGAGAATACAAAAAATTACCGAATTGAACGGGGGAGAAATACTTGCGAAAATGGTTATGACTTCTGATTATACAGTATTATTGTCCGAAGGAACAAAACTGAGAAAAGAATACATTGATAAGTTGAAGGAGCTTGGCATTAAAGAAGTTGTTGTTGAGGATAAAATAGATACAGAAGAAGTTAAAATATTAAAAGATGAAACCGGGAAAAATTTTAAAGACAAAGTAAAAGATATTATAGAAAAGCATACTTACAGACACAGCAAAGAATTAGTGGAGTTAAGTAAAACCGCAGATAATATTATTGATAATCTTTTAAAGGAAGAAGAAGTAATCGAAAGAATTTATGATATCAAAGAAAGAAGTTCTGATATTTATGAGCATTCGATTAACATATGTTCATTAGCAATCCTGGTGAGTCTTAAAATGAAAATTCCCCAGAGTAAAATACATGACATTGGAGTAGGCTGCCTTCTTCACGATTTAGGATTAAGATATATTACGGTCAACTATACAAATAGAAGTATAGAAGAATTTTCAGAAGCTGAATTAGCGGAATATAAAAAACATCCTATTTATGGATATTCAGCATTGAAAGATGAAACATGGATATCTGACTTAAGCAAAGATATTATTTTATATCACCACCAGAATATGGATGGTTCAGGATATCCTTTGAAATCCGTTCATATACCCATAGAAGTAAAAATTGTAAATATATGCGAACAATTTGATGAAATGATATGCGGCATAGGTCATAATCGTTTAAAGGTTTATGAAGCGATCCAATATTTAAAGAGAAATAAAGGTATTTTATTTGAAAGTTCGATAGTGGATGTATTTCTTGAGTTTACAGCGGTATATCCCGCCGGTTCTTATATTCTTACGAATGAAGGAGAAATAGGAATTGTTTTAAGGCAAAATAAAAATAATCCGGACAGGCCTTTTATAAAAATCATATATGATAAGATGGGAAACAGAGTCCAACATGATTTTGTAAAAGATCTTCTGACAGAAGAAAATATTTTTATAGAAAAAGTAATAGAAAGCATTTAACGATATAGGAGGAAAATAATTGTGATTGATATTAAATTTTTAAGAGAAAATCCAGAGATAGTAAAAGAGAATATAAAAAAGAAATTTCAGGATAACAAACTGGAATTAGTAGATAAAGTAATTGAATTGGATGCAGAAAGCAGGAAAGCAAAGCAGGAAGCGGATGACCTGCGTGCAAATAGAAATAAGATTTCTAAGGAAATCGGCGCTCTTATGGCTCAGAAAAAGAAAGAAGAAGCGGAAGCAAAGAAAGCGGAAGTTGCAGCAGGGGCTAAAAGATTGGCTGAATTAGAAGAAAAGGAAAAACAGCTGGAAGAAGAAATTAATAAAATTATGATGGTAATTCCGAATATAATCGATCCTACTGTTCCAATAGGAAAAGATGATACGGAAAATGTAGAAATTAAAAAATATGGAGATCCTATCGTTCCTGATTTTGAAATACCTTATCATACAGAGATTATGGAAAAATTAAATGGTATTGATTTGGACAGCGCAAGAAAAGTTGCCGGCAATGGATTTTATTATTTAATGGGCGACATTGCCAGACTTCATTCCGCAGTAATTTCCTATGCCAGGGATTTTATGATTCAAAGAGGATTTACTTATTGTGTGCCTCCTTTTATGATTCGAAGCAATGTTGTCACTGGTGTTATGAGTTTTGCGGAAATGGATGCAATGATGTATAAAATCGAAGGGGAGGATTTATATTTAATTGGTACTTCGGAACATTCGATGATTGGAAAGTTTATTGATACGATTCTTCAGGAAGAAGAACTTCCGAAAACTCTTACCAGTTATTCTCCTTGTTTCAGGAAAGAAAAAGGAGCGCATGGATTAGAGGAAAGAGGAGTATATCGTATTCACCAGTTTGAAAAACAGGAAATGATAGTAGTTTGTAAACCAGAGGAATCTCCTATATGGTTTGAAAAATTATGGCAGAATACGGTAGATTTATTCCGCTCCATGGATATTCCTGTCAGGACGATCGAATGTTGTTCCGGCGATCTGGCTGATTTGAAAGTGAAATCCTATGATGTGGAAGCTTGGTCTCCAAGGCAGAAAAAATATTTTGAAGTTGGAAGCTGTTCTAATCTGGGTGATGCACAGGCAAGAAGATTAAAAATACGTGTAAACGGCGAAAAGGGTAAATATTTTGCTCATACATTAAATAATACGGTAGTAGCTCCTCCAAGAATGCTTATTGCGTTTCTGGAAAATAATTTGAATGAAGACGGATCCATCCGAATTCCCGAAGTGCTTCGTCCATATATGGGAGGCCAGGAAGTTATAAAATAAGGTTTTTAGGAAGAAATATGCTTTTGAAAAGAGGTGAAATCTTTGCATAGATATATGAGGGCAATAGGATTTAGCAAACTGAAAAACAGGAAGGAATTGCAGAATCTGATTACGGATATTATTGTAAATGCAGATGAAAGAGCATATACTTCAAAAGAGGATGACATAATAATAGCGGAATTTTGTAAAGATTTTGCTGAAAATATTGGTATAGCAGTTTGTGGGGAATTTGATTCTGAGGATAAGTTTTCATTCGATTATTATTATCCTTATTTAAAGGGAACTGAAATCAGTTCGGAAGAAGATGTATCTGTAGAACGCCATGCAGGTACAGAATCATATGCCGGTATATGTGATGATATTAAAGTTGGCGTCTCTCTTATTTTTTATTTGCAGAATATGATTCCGTATATAAAAGCGCATAACAGTAAAAAACTTCCGGTTATAGGAACAACGGTTACTTTATCCGCACTTTCTTTGCAGGGCAAAATAATGATGCCTATTATTAAAAATGAAAAGGATAAAAAGAGGATAAAAAAAGCATCGAATAATAGAAATTCATTAATTGCAGCAGCAAGAAAAGGGGATGAGGAAGCCATTGAAAGTCTGACGCTGGAAGATATGGATACTTATACTGTCATATCAAAGAAAATCCAGAAGGAAGATGTTTTTACTTTAGTGGATACTTATTTTATGCCTTATGGAGTGGAATGTGATCATTATTCCATATTAGGAGAAATATTGGATTGTAATAAAGTAATAAATAAAATGACTTCCGAAGAAGTATATCAAATGACTGTCAGCTGCAATGATTTAGTGTTTAATATATGTATTAATGAAAAAGATTTGTATGGAGAACCTTTGGCAGGACGCAGATTCAAGGGATCTATATGGATGCAGGGGTATATTAACTTTCCAGAAGGAGTTTGATTTTTGTAAGAGTATTTTATCAAAATGCGGTTGATATTGTCTTCAATTTATGATAGAATACTCTTCGGTAGAAATACACGTTTCCGTAGCTCAGATGGATAGAGCGACCGCCTCCTAAGCGGTAGGTCGGGTGTTCGAGTCACCTCGGGAACGCTGGGAATATAGTCGAAAACCTGGTTTTAGCAGGTTTTCGACTTTCTTCATTTTAGCATCAATTAGCATCAAAACTTGGATAAGATAGACAATAATATGTAATGAGTTTCAAAAATCATGTCACAAAGAGAAAAAAATATTGTCTAATAAAATATACGGGAAAAATTCTGACAGGGAGTGCAGCAGAGTTTGTTATCAGGAATAAACAGATTCCTTATAGCTTTCCGTATCAAATACAATTCGCACTTCAGGAAAGAGGAATCATGAATTCATTCACAAATGAAGAATTACTGGATTTGATTAAAAAAGCTACTGCCGGAGATAAGGCATCGTTAGAAACTGTGATGCTCAGCGTGCAGGATCTGGTATTTAATTTGTCTCTGCGTATGTTGGGAACTTTCCCGGACGCAGAAGATGCATCCCAGGATATTTTATTAAAGGTTATGACACATTTGTCATCATTTAAAGGAGAGAGTTCGTTTTCCACCTGGGTATTCCGTATTGCGGTAAACCATTTGAAGGACTATAAAAAGCATATGTTCGCCCAGTTTCCTTTAAGCTTTGAATTTTACGGAGATGATATCCAAAATGCCAGGATAGAAGATGTACCGGATATGACGCAGAATGTGGAACGGGCAATTTTAGCAGAAGAACTAAAGATGTCATGTACTAATGTAATGTTGCAGTGCCTGGATACGGAAAGCAGATGTATTTTCATTCTTGGAACTATGTTTAAGGTAGACAGCCGGATTGCCGGTGATATTCTGGGCATCACGCCAGAGGCCTATCGCCAGCGTTTGTCGAGAATTCGAAAAAAGATGGCAGATTTTCTGACAGAATATTGCGGAGAATATGGAAAAGGAAAGTGCCGCTGTATGGAAAGAGTGAACTATGCGATCCAAAACCATAGAATTCATCCTTCGCAGCTCTATTTCCATACGGCGGTACCCGCTCAAATTATACTGGATGTCAAAGAAGCTATGGAAGAGACGGATGACTTATCACAAAAATTTTCTTTTTGTAAGACATATCAATCATCGGAAAATCTGAAACAGTTTATTCAAGAATTTTTAAATGGAAGTTCTTTTTCTGTCATCAGAAACGGGTAAAAAATATCAATACCGTTAATAAAAAGGAAAAAAGGAGAAGTATATGGATACGAGATTAATATTAAATTATTTGACAAACTTAAACGAAAATAATAACAGGGAATGGTATCATGCCCACAAGGGGGAATATAAAGAAGCAAATGCCCAGTTTGAAGCGCTGGTGCAGGAATTGATCTTTCAGATCGGGAAATTTGATAGCAGCATCCTGCACAGAGAGGCAAAGGAGCTGACTTTCAAGTTGGTGAGGGATACTAGGTTCAGTCATGACAAATCTCCTTATAATCCGGCATTCCGGGCGCATATCGGGCCAAAAGGAAAACTACCTGTGCCAGTTGGATATTATCTGATGATCAAACCAGGCGGACAATCCTTTCTTGGAGGGGGATTGTTTGCAGATATGTTTAAAGATGCTACCTCCATGATCCGGGACTATATTGCGGCGAATGGAGGAGAGTGGGAGAAGATTCTTCATGCCCCGGATTTTCAGAAAGATTTTACTGTACAAGGAACGGCTTTGAAAAATGTGCCTGCCGGTTATGACAGAGAGCATCCGCAAGCAGAGTTTTTAAAGTTGAAGAGCTGGTATTTGGAATATTCGGTCATGGATGATGTCGTTGCTGACGGAGATCTGTTTTTGGCGGAGGCTGTAAGGCTGTTTCAGGCCATGAAGCCTTTCAACGATTTTCTGAACCGGGCGCTGGAAGGATTTGAAATGCCGTCGAGGTAGAATCTTTTGCAATAGTTCGTGTAAAAACATGTAAGTTTAGTCGAAAGGTTTTTTGGGAAAAGTAGGAGAATATAAAGACAAAACAAGAAGAATATGGTATGATTCTGTAAATAGCAAGCATATGTTTGTATCCAATTTGCGGGCCGGAAAGGATGGAAAACGATATGGAAAGACAAATAGTGGTTACGATAGGAAGAAGCTTTGGCAGTAACGGGCGGCGGATCGGAGAAGGACTGGCGAACGAGCTTGGAATCAAATGCTATGACAGGAATCTGATTGAAATGGCGGCAAAGGAAAGCGGAATGGATTGGAAAGTGGCCGGCAATGCGGATGAAAAACTGGTGGGAAGGATCTTGAAATTTAAAGGGGGATTTGATTTTATACAAGAAAATCCTAACGATAAGATATATAGGGCGCAGGCAGAAATAATCCGTTCCATCGTAAAAAGAGGTGAATCTTGCGTAATCGTCGGCAGAGGAGCGGATTACGTATTAAGAAACCGGCATGAAGTTCTTAAAGTCTTTATTTACGCTCCTTACAGTACCCGCCTGGAGACAGTGATGGAAAGATATGGTTTTACAAAAGAAGAGGCCGAACGGGCCATTCGTCATATGGACAAGACGAGAAGGAATTATTATGAGTATTTTACAGATAATAATTGGGACCAAAAAGAAGGAAAGGATATGCTGATTGACAGCAGCGAGTTTGGGATCGAAGGAACGGTGCATTTGATCAAATCGGCAGTAGAATGCAAATTAAAAAGAGATTGGGATGATTTATAATGATGAAAGATAATAGAAAAAGATTTTATATCTCATTTTTAGGATTGGCCATTTTCCTTCTTTTTATGGCCGGATGCGGAAGTAAAAAGGAAGAAACAGCTGGTATCCGCATTACCGCTCTGAAAGGGCCTACGGCGATGGGGATGGTAAAATTAATGAAAGAGTCGGAAGGAAATATCCAAAACGGCAGCGGTTATCAGTTTACGATAGCGGCTTCCGTGGATGAAGTCATGCCGAAGCTCTTGCAAGGAGAAACGGATATCGCCGCTATTCCCGCGAATCTGGCCTCTGTACTCTATCATAATACGGAAGGGCAGATACAAGTATTGGCGGTGAATACATTGGGCGTGCTATATATCGTGGATATGGATGGTTCTGTTCAATCGGCGGAGAATTTGAAAGGAAGGACGATTTATGCCAGCGGAAAAGGCGCTACGCCCGAATATGGACTTCAGTACATTCTTTCGGCTAATGGCATAGACAGCGAAAAGGATCTTACGATAGAATGGAAATCGGAACATTCGGAATGTGTATCGGCTTTGGCAGGATTTTCGCCGGAAGGTTCCGAAAGCAGTGCTGTCGCCCTGTTGCCGCAGCCTTTTGTGGCCGCCGCACAGGCAAAAAATGAAAAGATCAGGATTGCCCTTGATCTGACGAAAGAGTGGGACAAGCTTCAGGAAGAAGAAAATGGGAGCGCGATGATCACAGGAGTCATCGTTGGAAGAAAAGAATTTATAGAAGAGAATACAGAAGCAGTAAGAAGGTTTATGGATGCCTATAAAGAATCCGTGGAATATGTGAACCAGCATATAGAAGAAGCATCCGCTCTCATTGAAGAATATAATATCATTTCGGCTGACGTGGCCCAAAAAGCATTGCCTTACTGTAATATTGTTTTTATCGAGGGAGAGGAAATGAGAGATAAATTGTCCGGTTATTTGAATGTTTTAGCAGGACAGAATCCGAAATCCGTAGGAGGAAGCGTTCCGGAAGATGAATTCTACTATATCAGGTAGCGATAAAAAAATAAAAATATGGGCAGTCCTTATATGGTTGTTTGTTTGGGAAATAACTGCCCGTGCGATAGGCCAGGAGATACTGCTCGTATCTCCTGTCACTGTCATAGGAAAACTTTTTGGAATGGCAGAAGAAAGGGATTTCTGGTCATCGGTATTATTTACCGTATGCAGGATTGCCAGTGGTTTTTTAACGGCTTTTTTTACAGGCGTGGTTCTTGCCTGGATCGGATCCTTCCATCCTTTTATAAAAGAACTGGCGGCGCCTTTGATGGCTGCCATAAAGGCGGCCCCGGTCGCATCTTTTATCATATTAATCCTAATATGGGTACCTTCTCGTAATTTATCTTTCATTATTTCCTTTTTGATCGCTTTACCTGTTATTTATACAAATGTACTATATGGAATAGAAAATACAAATCAGGATCTTCTGGAAATGGCTGATGTTTTCAAGGTTCCCCTGGGAAAACGGATATGGTATATTTATTTGTCGGAAACTATGCCTTATTTACGGGCTGCCTGTTCCATTTCCCTTGGCTTATGCTGGAAAGCGGGAGTTGCGGCAGAAGTGATAGGTATTCCTGCTGGTTCGATCGGGGAAAGGCTTTATGAAGCAAAAATATATCTTCAGACACCGGATTTATTCGCATGGACGCTTGCCATTATCCTTTTTAGCATAGGTTTTGAAAAAATATTTCTCTTTATTATAGATAGAGTGATAAAAGTGGAGTAAGATATGGATATCATAATTAACCATTTATCGAAAAGATTTGGCAAAAAAGAAGTAATAACAAATTTTTCTGCCCGGATAAAGGAAGGTCGTGTCACTTCCCTTATGGCTCCTTCCGGCTGGGGGAAAACGACTTTGCTAAGGATAATGGCCGGTTTGGAAAAGTTGGACGAAGGGCGGATTGAAGGCTTGGAAAAGAAAAGAATAAGCATGGTTTTCCAAGAGGACAGATTATGCGGCAATCTCAGCCCGGTATCAAATATACGTCTGGTATGCAGCGGAAAAGTTCAGGAAAGCCGGATATATGAAGAATTGGAAAGGGCAGGGTTAAAAGGAGAGGAACTGGTTCCAGCCAAAAACCTGTCAGGAGGGATGAGAAAGAGAGTGGCGCTGGTAAGGGCGTTGATCGTTCCCTTTGATCTTTTAATATTGGATGAGCCTTTCGATGGATTGGACGATGAAAATAAAATGAGAATGATAGATTATGTAAAAGAAAGAAGCGAAGGAAAGACTGTTATTTTAGTAACCCATGAGAAGAAGGAAGCGGAAGCAATGGGGGGAGAGATGATAAATGGATTATATTGTATTCGATCTGGAATGGAACCAAAGCAGTAACGGAAAAGAAAGGGAAGTAAAAGAAATTCCCTTTGAAATCATAGAGATAGGCGCTGTCAAAATGGATGAAGATTTTCGGTTGAAGGGCAGATTCAATCGTTTGGTTAAGCCGAGAATTTATCATGAGATGCATGATTTTACTAAAAAACTGATCCACATTAAAATGGAAGAACTGGAAAATGAAGACTATTTTCCTGAGGTGATGGAGGAATTTTTAAAATGGTGCGGGGAAGATTATATTTTCTGCACCTGGGGGCCTCTTGACTTGACGGAACTGCAGAGAAATATGCGCTTTTACCATATGCCTCTTCTGGCCGACGGGCCGATTCCATTTTATGACGTACAGAAATTATTCAGTATAGGATTTGAAGACCGAAAAACGAGAAGGGCTTTGGAACATGCAGTGGATGTTCTTCAGATTGAAAAAGATATTCCTTTTCACCGGGCATTCAGCGATGCCTATTATACGGCGAAAGTTTTATCAAGGATTGAAGAGCCGGTATTGAAAAATTATTCTTTTGATGTATTTACTGCCCCAAAATCAAAGAAAGAAGAAGTAAAAATAATTTTTGACAATTATATGAAATACATTACAAGGGAATTTGACAGCAGAGAAGAGATTCTTTCCAACAGGGAAGTCATGAGCATTAAGTGTTATATTTGCAGGAAAAATGTAAAGCGAAAAATGAGATGGTTTTCCGCGAATGGAAAATATTATTACAGTGCGGGTTATTGTGATAAACATGGTTATATAAAGGCGAAGGTAAGAATAAGGAAATCGGAAAACCAAAAAATGTTTGCAATTAAAACTTTAAAATTTATTTCGGAAG
>OFFC01001210.1_pt1 | contig 13335 bp, 10 predicted proteins | sample 1521271 | NCBI WGS metagenome assembly OFFC01 (sample SAMEA3504123, study PRJEB24116) | mouse gut metagenome | biome: mouse gut; feature: mouse-associated habitat; material: faeces | place: Denmark | collected 2011 | reverse complement strand
CCGTGGAGCGGTTTTGAATTCTTGGCTCGGGCAGCTGGACTCGAACCAGCGACATACGGATTAACAGTCCGTTGTTCTACCGACTGAACTATGCCCGAATTGCTCGCATATATTATACTGGATTTTTCCCCATTTCAAGTCTTTTTTTTTAATTATTGCGATGTTTTTATTTTAGTGCTATATTTTTTAACGTCCAATATCACTTAAAAGGATAAAATATGTTATTAAAAGGAAAAAAGATTTTAATTACAGGCGTGGCCAATGATTGGTCTATGGCCTGGGCCATTGCAAAGCGCGCCCACGAAGAAGGCGCCGAAATCGCAATGCCGTACGCGATGCCCGCCCTGGAAAAGCGTGTCCGCCCGCTGGCGGAATCCATCGGTGCAAAATTCGTTCAGGAATGCAATGTGCAGAACGACGAACAGATGGATGCTTTGTTTGCCGCCATTGAAAAAGAATGGGGCCATCTGGACGGCATGCTGCACGCGATTGCGTTTTCGGATAAAAATGAATTGTCCGGCCGTTATGCCGACACTTCGCGCGATAATTTCAAGAATACCATGGACATCTCCGTGTATTCGTTGGTCGATTTGACACGCCGCGCATCCAAATTGATGAAAGACGGCGGCAGCATTGTTACACTGACATATTTCGGGGGGGAAAAATCCGTACCGAATTACAACGTGATGGGTGTTGCGAAATCCGCCCTGGACAGCAGTGTGCGTTATCTGGCATCTGACCTGGGCCGTGACGGTATTCGCGTTAACGCCATCAGCGCGGGGCCGATTATGACATTGGCGTCGTCGGGCGTTGGTGGGTTCAAGGCGATGTTGCGCCTGAACGCGGACCAGACACCGTTGCGTCGTAACATGACGTTGGACGACGTGTCGGGCGCGGCGCTGTATTTGTTCAGCAACCTGTCGTCGGCGGTCACGGGCGAAGTTCATCACGTCGATTGTGGCTATTCGACCACCGGCATGATGCCCAACGATTTAAAAGACATCGTTCTGAAAGGGTTGGAAGAAAAATAAGCTTTTTACCCATAAGCGCGCAAAATCCCGGCATGTCCGGGATTTTGTTTTGGAAAATGTCCGGGATGTAAAATCGCCCCAGGGCGCAGTTAGGAAAATTTGCTTACTAAAATGGCTTGAATTTTTCTGGGAATACAATCATAATGCGATGTGCTGTCTGTGTTTGAATGTAGAATAAAAACAGGAGAGAAGAATGAGTAACAAAGCATTATGGAATGCGATTGATGCGTTGGCCCGGCAACTGAATATGTCTTGTTCACGATTGGCCGTAATCAGCGGGTTAAATGCCACAACGTTTAACAAAAGCAAACGAACCACCCGTTACGGCAAACCACGATATTTGTCCATGGGCACAATTCAAAAAGTTTTAGATGCCACCGGTACCACCATGGAAGAATTTTCCGTCCTGATGGCCCAAGTACAGACTGATGATACCCCCGATGATACATAAATCCCGCATTGCGCGGGATTTTCATAGGATAGATTGTCAAATGTCGATATTTCCATTGCGTGATTTTTTTTGATTTTCTATAATCACCACATGTCAAAAATACCAGATTTATTTATCCGTGCAGAACATGCCGATTTGTTAAAAAAATTATCCGAATGGGATATTGCATATCACCAAAACGATGCGCCGGTCGTTGATGATGCGACGTATGACGCGGCGAAATCGCGCGCGCTGGCGTTGGAATCGGAATATCCGGAATTGGCGGTGGGCGGCGCGTCAACGCGGGTTGGGGCGGCCGTGTCGGATAAATTCAATTCGGTCCATCACAGCGTTCCCATGCTGTCGATTTCCGATGTCTTTGACGAGAAAGAGGTTGCCGATTGGTTCGATAAATTGGCGGATTCGGATATTTTTATAGAATTAAAGGTTGACGGTGTTTCTTATTCCGCCCGATACGAAGACGGTGTTTTGGTCCGGGGATTGACCCGCGGCAGTGGTACGATTGGCGAAGATATCACGGCGAACCTGCGCACGATTGCGGACATCCCCCAGAAATTGACGGGCGATTTTCCCCGTGTGGTGGAAGTGCGGGGCGAAGTTTATATGCAGCGGGCGGATTTTCTGGCGCTGAATGCGGCGGCAGAGCTGAATGGGGACAAAGTTTTTGCCAACCCCCGCAATGCGGCCGCGGGCAGTTTGCGTCAATTAAACCCGGCGGTCACGGCCACGCGGCGTTTGTCGGCGTTTGCGTACACATATGGTGAATTGTCGTCGCGTGACTGGGAAACGCAAAGCGAATATTTCGACCGTCTGGAATCGTGGGGATTTAAAACCACGCGCCCCTGGGCCCGGCGCGCGCATAACATGGATGAAATCCAGGCGGCATATAACGACATCATGATGATTCGCGCCGACATTCCGTTTGATATCGACGGTCTGGTGTTAAAGGTGAATAATGTCGATTTACAAGAAAAAATGGGCGCCCGCGCCAACAGCCCCCGATGGGAAGTTGCATATAAATTCCCGGCGGCGCGCGCGATAACGACACTGAATGATATCACGATTCAGGTGGGACGCACGGGCGTTTTAACCCCGGTTGCCGAATTGGAACCGATTAATATTGGCGGAGTTGTTGTGTCGCGCGCGACATTGCACAACGCGGACGAAATCGCGCGCAAGGGGGTGCGGATTTCCGACCGCGTCATTGTTCAGCGGGCCGGCGACGTCATCCCCCAAATTGTGGGCGTTGCGGAAACGGCGCCCGATGCGCGTTCATTTGAATTTCCCGAAACGTGCCCCGTTTGTGGCGGCGCCGTTGTCCAAGAATCCGGCCAGGTTGCCCGTCGTTGCGTGAATACATTGGGGTGCCCGGCACAGCGGATTGGTGCGCTGGAACACTTTGTTTCGCGCAAGGGGTTTGATATCGATGGTCTGGGGACGCGTCAATTGGAATTGTTCATCGCGCGTGGATGGCTGAAATCGCCGGCCGATATTTTCCGACTGATTGAAAATCATGGTGATGAAATTCGTCAGATGGATGGGTTCGGGGACAAATCCGTGTCGAATTTAAATGCGGCCATCAATCGGGCGCGCGATATTGAATTACAGCGGTTTTTGTTCGCCATCGGCATCCCAGAAGTTGGCGAAGTCACCGCCAAAATATTGGCCCGGGCGTTTGGAAATCTGGATGCGGTGCGCGCCGCGCCCGCCTGGAAATTGAAACAGGTTGACGGCATTGGCGACGTTATGGCGGACGAAATCGTATCGTTTTTTGCCGACCCCCACAATGTGGCGGCGTTGGACGATTTATTGAATTTTGTGACCGTGCGTGATGTCGCGGTTGTGACACCGGTTTTGGATGGGCCATTGGTCGGCAAACGCGTGGTGTTGACCGGAACATTGGCCAATCATACGCGCGACGCGGCGCGGGAAATTTTGGAACGCCTGGGCGCCCGTGTCCAGGGCAGTGTTTCGGCAAAAACCGACATTGTCATCGCGGGGACGGATGCCGGCAGCAAATTGGCCCGGGCAACCGAATTGGGCATTACCATCTGGGACGAAGCGGAATTTGAACGCAACGTCGCGGACGCGGAATAAAAATGTGGTAAATTCTTTATAATTGTGACATAATTACAGCAGCATCGGGAATTCCGATGTCGGGGCGTCGAAACCCTTCTGTAAACGTCGGCGGACGTAAAGCGACCCTGTCTTTATGCGGGCAGGGGGAGTGTGTTATATATTGAAAGCACACTGCTATTTTTTACAGATAGTTTCGAACCTCCTGCCACCTGAATTTTGGTGGCTTTTTCATTCGTTGAAGAAAAAAAGGAGTGTTTGAATGAAATTATATACTGCGGTTATTGCCGCGGGGATGAATCTGATATTGGTGCGCGGCGCGCATGCACTGGTGTGTTCATGGGAACATTGTACGGATGACGGCCAGATACCAATTATATTTGGATGTTCCGATGGGACGACATTGGGGTGCATGAATGGGGAACGTGTGACCACATGCCGCACATGTCGTACCGGTTTTACTTTGGTTGAAAAAACGGGGTATGACAGCAAAACCGGATGCAGTTATGAATACAGCGTTTGTGAAAAATCCTGTACCGGGTGCAGCAATTGTGCCAGTGACACCACCTGGTCGGCGGGGGATGCGGGATATGAACGGCGGGCCACACGGCGGTGTGATTGCAATACATGCAAAACGTCGTGGGAATACAGATGCGCGGCCGGTTATTGGGGGACGACCACCAACGGCACGTCGGGATGTACGCAGTGTTCGCCCGCCCATAATATGAATGCCACGTCCTCCCCCGGGGCCACCGCGATTACATCATGTTATCTGGCGGCCGGGGACAATGGGGCAGATTCCGCGGGCAGTTTCACGTTCACCCAGGATTGCTATTATATTCAATAGTTTTATGGATCGCCGTGTTATTCCACATAATGGCAATTGGCCATGTATGTATATGAACCCGACCCATCGCTGCCGGTGGTGCCCGACGGGACATAGCATGATGTGCGCCCGCCGGTGTTGGTGTCCGTTGTTGTGCCGTATCCATCGCTGGATGACGGGCACCGGACACAATTGCCGGACGACAGATAATATCCCGGTTTGCACGCGTAATATGTGGTGCCGGCCGTTGTGCATGCCCCGTACGCCGCACCGCTGATACATGCCATGATGGCACAGAATACAAATTTCTTCATTTCCAGTACCCCCGTTATAAAAGCTTGCAGTTTGGAATCGGGGTTCCGCATTGGGCTTTGTAGCATTGGACAAAGCCGCCCGCCGTTCCGGCGCATGTGCCGTATGTTGTTTCGGTGTATCCGATGCTGTCCGATGAACGGGTTGCGTCCCGGTAACATTGGCTGCCGCGGGCATCCCATCCGTCGGGGCACGTGTATTGTGTTTCGGATGTCCCGGTCGGACAACAGTTGCAATTGTCGCCCGCGGTTTGCCGGCATTGAATCATGCTTTGGCATGCAGCCATGCCGTGGGGTAATGTCGCCGCCCAAATGGGTATGGCCACCAGGGCGACTGTTAAATGTTGCTTCATATGAAAACCTCCTGTGGTACAAAGCAAAAACCACCAACAAATTGGTGGTCAGGAGGCTCATAACAATTTTTAGGAATTGCGTTGCGTATTTGATATTCCACAACCCTCCTGACCGGAAAATCAGGAGTTTTATTTTCGTCTGCATCATAAAATGGGTGCGCATGGCCCGCCATTTGAATGAATTCCGACGCCTAAATCAGAGGTTATGAGGCCCCGCCCAAACAACACGTTCAGGCATAAATATTATATGGGATAAACCGCATAAAGTAAAGAAGTATTAAAAAATCCCCATTGCGGGGATTTTTATAAACGTACGCCGTATTTGCCGCGATTGATGGGCCGGTACGACAACGCTTCGGCCAGGTCGGCCATTTCAATATCCGCCGCCCCGCGCAGGTCCGCAATCGTGCGCGCAATACGCTTTATCCGGTTGTAACCGCGGGCCGACATGCCCATCTTTTCCGCGGCGGTGTTCAAAAACTGGGTCAATTCGGGCGATAATTTTACCGCCGCATCCAATGCCGCACCATCCAGTTGCGCGTTCACGCATCCCTGGCGCGTGATTTGGATTTGACGCGCGGCCACAACGCGGGCGCGGACGGTTGCGCTGGATTCGGCGGGCGTGTCGTCCACCCGGTCCATTTCCCATGGGTTGACCGCATCCACGTCAACGTGCAAATCAATGCGGTCCAACAATGGTCCCGATATTTTATTCTGGTACGCTTCCGCGCAGCGTGGTGCGCGGGAACACGACATGTTCGGATTGCCCAGATGGCCGCACGGACATGGGTTCATGGCCGCAATTAATTGAAATCGTGCTGGATACGTGGCGTTACGCCGCGCCCGTGAAATCATGATTTTGCCCGATTCCATCGGCTGGCGCAGGATTTCCAGTGTTGTCCGACTGAATTCCGGTAATTCGTCCAGGAACAACACCCCATTATGCGCCAACGATATTTCACCGGGTCTGGCATCCGACCCACCACCCGCCAGGGCCACCGCACTGGACGTGTGATGAACACTGCGGAACGGGCGCGCGGCGATTAAAGATTGGCTGTCCAATTGCCCGGCGATGGAATAAATGATGGATGATTCCAAAATTTCGTCCGCCGTCATTTCCGGCATGATTGTCGGCAACCGCGACGCCAGCATGGTTTTACCCGACCCGGGCGGCCCCACCATCAGCATGGCGTGACCACCCGCGGCCGCGATTTCCAGTGCGCGTTTCGCGGCGTGTTGACCGCGTACCTCTGCCAGGTCGATGTTCGAATTGGACGCCGCGGGCGCGGGACCGGCCATCGGCGGGATGGGCAGAATCTGCGTCCCCTTGAAATGATTAATCAAGTCCAAGACATGCGCCGCGGCCACAATGTTTGTGTGACCGGCCCAGCGTGCTTCGCACCCCTGGGACGCGGGGCAGATAATGCCGTATCCGTTCGCGCCGGCCCAGACACTGGCGGGCAAGACGCCGCCGGCCTTTACAATTGCGCCGTTCAGACCAACTTCGCCCAGAATTATGTATTTCCCGATTTCTTCTTCGGGCAATACCCCCAGTGCGCATAAAATCCCGCACAATATCGGCAAATCAAAATGTGACCCAGATTTTTCAACATCGGCCGGCGATAAATTTACCGTCAACCGTTTCGGTGGCAGTGACAGGTTCAGCGCCGCCAACACATTGCGAATGCGTTCCGCGGATTCTTTGACCGCGCGGTCGGCCAAACCGATGATGTTAAATTCAGGCTTCGACAGGCCACTGGACAATTGCACCTGGACATCAATATGCGTGCTGTCCATGCCGTTAAATATGATGGAATTCAAAGAAATCATATGCGTATATTATAGCTTGCGCAAATTCATTTCAAGTTTTAATATATCCGTCAAAGAAAGGATGAATTTTATGCCGGCAAAAAACAGAAATACAGCACGCGAATGGTTTAATACTTTGTTTTATGGGGCGCTGATTGCCATTGCGTTCCGCAGTATTTTAATCGAACCGTTCAATATCCCGTCCGGGTCCATGATTCCGACACTGCATATCGGGGACCATATCTTTGTCGAAAAATGGGCGTATGGGTATTCACGTTATTCTTTTCCGTTTGGGTCGTGGCATTTGTGGAACGGGCGGTTTTTGGCGTCTGAACCGGATGTGGGGGATGTTGTGGTGTTCCGCAATCCGGTCGATGAACGTCTGGATTATGTCAAGCGTTTGATTGGTCGCCCCGGTGACACCATCCAGATGATTAACGGGCGTCTGCACATCAACGGGCAACAGGTTGCGCGTTCCGACCCGCGGCCGTATATTGTTGCGACGTTGCCGAAATCACTGCGCAGTGTGGGGTATTACCGCGACAATATTTCGATAAAGGGGAACAAGATTTGGATGGACAACGCCCCGGTCGATTTCAATTACACCATTGAATACAAAGACAACCGTTTCTGCAACATGTACCCGACCGAATGCGGCGTATTCCAGGTGACAGAATATACTGAAACGTTACCCAATGGCGTATCGCACAGCATTATCGAATATTCCGACAACGCGATGTATGATAACACGCCCGCGTTCACGGTTCCCGACGGCCATTACTTCTTTATGGGGGACAACCGCGACAACAGTGGCGACAGCCGCGGCCCGGTTGGTTTTGTGCCGCGCGACAATCTGCTGGGCAAGGTATGGTTTGTCTGGTATTCACATAACTATCATTCGCCGATGCTGGCCATCTGGAATTGGGGGAACAAGATGCGCTGGGACCGGTTTGGCATGGGGATTAATTAAGTGTTAAAACTGAATTACACATTTACGGACGCGTCGTTGCTGGATTTGGCATTGACGCAAAGTGGCGCAAACGCCGCCCAGAATAACGAACGCCTGGAATTCATTGGGGACCGGGTGTTGGGCTTGACGGTGGCAACAATGCTGTACCGGATGTTCCCATCTGAAACAGAAGGGGAACTGGCCCGGCGTCACGGTGGAGAAGCTGGAGGCGCCGCTGCGCGAAGACAGGCACGTGGTGCTCTGCGACCTGCCTGGCATCTACTCGCTCTCCCCCTACTCCCCGGAGGAGGTGGTGAGCCGCGACTATCTGTTGAGCGGGGAGCCTGCGGTGGTCATCGACGTGGTAGATGCCACCAACCTGGAGCGCAACCTCTACCTCACCACCCAGATCCTGGAGTGCGGCCTTCCCTGCGTGGTGGCCCTGAACATGGTGGATCTGGTGGAAAAGGCCGGCGACAAGATAGACGTCCAGGAGCTTTCGGTTCGCTTGGGCTGCCCGGTGGTGCCCATCAGCGCGCTGCGTCGGCGCAATTTGGACGAGCTTGTGGCCGCCGCTAAGCATGCTGCTGCCGAGAAGGGCCAGCCTCCGGTGGCAGATCTCTTCTCGGCGCCGGTGGCTGGTGCGGTGCAGGAGATCTCCCAGGTGATCGCTGGCTTTGTGCCTCGCAAGTCCCAGCTTGCCTGGTATGCGGTGAAGGCCTTCGAGGGAGAGCGGCAGGCGCTGGAGGCGTTGGGATTGCCTGCGGCCTCTGTGGCTGCGGTGGATGCGGCGCGCGCAGGCGTCGAGGCCCAGCTGGACGACGACGCCGAGTCTCTGGTGACCAACGACCGCTACGCCTGGATCGAGCGCCTGATGGACCAGTGCGTCACCAAGGCGCCGCAGGCGCTCACCACCTCGGAAAAGATCGACCGCGTGGTCACCAACCGCTGGCTGGGACTGCCCATCTTTGTGGCTGTGATGGTTCTGGTGTACTTCTTGGCGGTCTCCACGGTGGGCACCTGGGGCACCGACTGGGCCAACGACGGCCTCTTTGGCGACGGTTGGTTTGTTAACCCTGCCCAGGCTGCAGCCTATGAGAGGGCTCAAAAGGCCTATGCCGAGAAGGACTACGGCGCTGCCGTCGAGGGGTATCTGGCTGCCGCCGAGGAGGCCGGAGTGGACACTGCCAGTGTGGCTGAAGCCATCGAGCAGGGCGGCAGCGCTGCGGTGGAAGACTTCGCCTCACGGGCAGCGGCGGCTGGCGTGGTGGCTCACGACGTGCCCCTGCATGACGAGGACGGCAACTTCTTGTCCACCGAGGGCGACGTGGTGTTGGCCAATGCTGCCGATGAGCCCCAGCTCAAAGCCGGGCAGGCGCTGGCCTATCATGAGCCGGTGGATTCGGCGGCATTTTTGGAGGCAGCCAATGCCCAAGAGCCCATCCCCGGCGAGTACGGCTGGTATGTGCCGGGCATCCCGACAGTGGTGGGGGAGTGGCTCGACAGCTTGGGAGCTTCCGACCTGGTGAAGTCTTTGGTGCTTGACGGCGTCGTGGGCGGCGTGGGCTCCATCTTGGGCTTCTTGCCTCAGATGATCGTGCTCTTCTTGCTGCTGTGCTTCTTGGAAGACTGCGGCTACATGAGCCGCGTGGCCTTTGTGATGGACCGTGCCTTCAGGCGCTTTGGGCTCTCTGGCAAGAGCTTCATCCCGCTTTTGGTGTCCTCTGGCTGCGGCGTGCCTGGCGTGCTGGCCACCAAAACCATCGAGAACGACCGCGACCGCCGCATGACCGTCATGCTCACCACCATGATCCCCTGCGGCGCCAAGACCCCAATCATCGCGCTATTGATGGGCGTGCTTATCGGCGGCACTGAGGGTTGGTGGATCGCCCCCTTCTTCTACTTTTGGGCCTGACCGCGGTGATTGTGAGCGCCATCATGCTCAAGAAGACCAAGCCCTTCGCCGGAGAGCCCGCCCCCTTTGTGATGGAGCTTCCGGCCTATCACCTGCCGGCCGCCAAAGCCTACTTCCTCCATGTGTGGGAGCGTGTCTCGGCATTCATCAAGAAGGCTGGCACCATCATCTTCGCTGCCAGCGTGGGCATTTGGTTCTTGTCCAACTTTGGGCTGGCCGGCTGGGAAGGCGGTTCGGGCGCCTTTGGATTCTTGCCCTCCATGGCCGATGCGCCCGAGAACTACATGGACTTCTCGGTGTTGGCGGGCGTGGGCTCGGCCATTGCCTGGATCTTTGCCCCGCTTGGCTTTGGCACTTGGCAGGCGGCGGCCTGCTCTCTGTCTGCCTTGATCGCCAAAGAGAACCTGGTGTCCACCTTTGGCGTGCTCTTTGGCCTGGGGGAGGTGGGCGAGGGGTCCACGCTGCTGTGGGCTACCTTCCAGCAGATGTTCACTGTGGCCGGCACCTTCTCGCTGGGCGCCATGCTGGCCTTTGTGGCCTTTAACATGCTGGACGCCCCCTGCTTCGCCGCCATAGGCACCATTAGGCGCCAGATGGCTGACCCCAAATGGTTCTGGGCTGCCATTGGCTATCAGTGTGGCTTCGGCTGGATGGTAGGCCTCATCATCAACCAGCTCTGGGAGCTCTTTGCCCTGGGTCATTTTGGGGTTTGGACGGTGGTGGCGCTGGCAGCTTTGGCAGCTATCCTCTTCCAGCTCTTCCGCCCCACGCCCAAGTATGGGCAGGAAGCCTCGAGGGAGGTCAAAGAAGCTGCCTAGACGGCTGCGAGGCTTGCGGGCCTTGCGATCCCAGTCACGTCACTTATTGCCATATATACAAACTGGCGTTCTCTCTGCGCAGGCGCTCCTGGCTTCCTCTCCGCTGGGAGCGCCTTTTGCATAAGGGGTCACTAAAAAGCGCCTGGTCGCAGCGAGCGTAGTTCTCGGCAACGAGAGAGGGCGCAGGCCAGGGCCAGCTGTTGGGCATCGGAGGGGTTTTGCCAGGAAAGCCCTGTGAGCCGGGCGGCGGCATTGAGCCTGTAGCGCAGGGTGTTGGGATGCTGGCCTAGGGCGACGGCGCAGGCCGCGATGTGTTGGCCATGCTCCCACCAGCTCAAAAGGGTGGGGGCCAAAGAGGTGCCGTGCTCGGCGTCGTGGTCGCGCAACGGATCCAAGATTTGATGCTCGAACTGCTCCATGGCCTCGTCTTGGGCCACCGGGAGAAGCGCTCGCAGTATCCCCAGGTCCTCATAGCAGGTCTCGCGGGCATCTTGAAGCATGGCGGCTCCTGCGCTGTCCCCGGCCTCGCGGGCTGATAGGTTGTCCCTTTTGGCAAAATACCAAGCTGGTATTCCCAATAGAGGAACAGCCGGTAAATGTGGGACATGGGTTGAAATGGCACATACACCCGCAGCTCCTCCGGCAGCTCTGGCATCGATGCACAGTAATCCAACAGACGATGGGGATCCGGCGCGCTGTCTTGATCTGTGGCCACGAGCAGCGCTCCCTGATCGTAGGGAATCACGGTAGAACTAGGGCCTCCACCTGGTCCTTTATGCCACCAGCGCTGGATGGACGCAAGCGCTTGCGGATCCAGCGGCCCATCGCAGCCCACCCACACCACGCTGCAGCTTTCTCCAAAGGAGGGGCAAAGAGTCAGGGCCAACCGACGGCGCTCTGAAGGGTCTGTAGCCATCAACAATGCATCTACGGCACGGCGAGAGAATCCCGCTTCTTCCATGGCGGCCGCAGCGGAAGCCACTTCATAGACTATGCAGTCAAAATACGCCTGATCACTTGTGGTAACAAACAATGGAAAGTCACGAGTATTGGCATAGCGCACAGCCTGTTCTGGCAGGGGCAGATGCAAGACGTTTTTAAACACCAGCCCGCTGGCATCTTTGGCTACCAAACGCTTGATGGCCTCGACTATGAGGTAGGGATCGTCTTTGGCGTAGAGAAACGTGCTCAATACCAGCTGCTCACTATGGAAGTTGTCCCGCTCGTAGCGCTCTTTGAGGCCTGCCATGAACTCATAGTCCAAGATGCCCACGTCATGGATGGGGCGCGCCAGTCCTCCCGAGCCTGCCACCAGCTTCACTTGACCCTTATGGGAAGCCAAAAAATCCGAGACGGTATAGCGCATAGCTGCATCCCTTTGCCAAATTATTAGACTTGCCGATAAAAACAACCAATGCAAATTGTAGTTCACGCCATAAAAACGCTCTCGACAGGAGAGCGGCGTTGTCGGCACTATGAGGCCAACGGTTCAGGCGCCCTGGCAAGCGGCGCCCCAAGGCGCGCTCTACTGCAACCCTGTACAAGGAAGGATCTCTCATGGCCAAGATGCTCGTGCTCTCTGCCCAAGACATCTCCCAGGTATTCACCATCTCAGACGCTCTCACGGCAGTCGAGGAGGCCTACGTCCAGAAAGCTCAGGGCTCTGCTGCGGCCTGGCCTATGGTCTATGCGGCTTTCGAGCCCGGTGAGGCCGACATGGACATTCGCTCCGGCGACCTGGCGGCTGCAGGACTCTTTGGCCTCAAGCTCACCGCCTGGTTCTCCCGCAATCCCGAGCGCAGCTTGCCTGAGATTTATGGCACCACGCTTTTGGCCAGCGATCGCACTGGCGAGCCTTTGGCACTGCTCAATGCTTCAGCCATTACCGGCCTGCGCACTGGAGCTGCAGGGGCTCTGGGCGTCCGTACTCTGGCCCGTCCGGACTCCACCACGCTGTCGCTGGTGGGCATGGGCCATCAGTGCCCCTATCAGGTAGCTGCTGCATTGGCCGCGATGCCCCAGCTCAAGACGGTGCTTTTGTCGGATCCCCGCGCAGATGGCCCGCGCACCCATAGGGCTGAGGAGATCGAGGCTCAGGTGGCAGCTCTTCTCGGCAAGGCGGGAATCGAGCGCGACGTTGTGATGGAGGCAACAAGCGTAAAGGACGCCGTGCGACAGGCCGACGCGGTGATCTGCGTGACCCCGGCCACCACTCCGGTGCTCAAGGCCGAGTGGGTGCGTCCAGGCACGCACATCTCTGCGGTGGGCGCCGATATGGAAGGCAAGCAGGAGCTGCCCTGTGACCTGGTAGCCCAAGCGCGGCTGTTTGCCGACGACAGGGCGCAGTCGGTGGCTTCGGGCGAGTTCGAGGTGCCGGTGAAACAGGGCGCCATCAAACCAGGTGCCATCGTGGCAGAGCTGGGCGAAGTGCTCGCCGGCGCTGCCCCTGGTCGTTCGAGCGATAAGGACATCACTGTCTTTGATACTTCTGGCATCGCCATCCAGGATTTGGCAGCCTCCAAAGTGGCCTACGACCGCGCGGTGGAAGCCAATATGGGCACCTGGGTGGAATTCTAAGCAGCGTTGTGCCGCAGTTCATGTTGGCTGAGGCTCGCAGGCGTTGCGTTGCAGCACCGGCGCGTAAAAATATGAATCAGGGAGAGGAACGCCATGCATATCAAGGACTTCGCAGTCGAGCAGTGGATGAATGCCTGGGAGACCAAATGTCGCTATAACGTGGCAGAGACCTGCTGCTACAGCTTGAGCTTGGAAGAACTTTTCGAACTGGCCGACGAG
>OFFC01001206.1_pt1 | contig 13382 bp, 11 predicted proteins | sample 1521271 | NCBI WGS metagenome assembly OFFC01 (sample SAMEA3504123, study PRJEB24116) | mouse gut metagenome | biome: mouse gut; feature: mouse-associated habitat; material: faeces | place: Denmark | collected 2011 | reverse complement strand
CTGCCGCTCAAGACCACGATGTCTTGGGGGCAGATGAGGTCCAAGAGCACCTGGAGCATGGAGTCCAAGTCTGCTTCAGAGACGGTGGGGCCTGGCTCGTTGATGTCGGTGTTGGTGTGGCGCACCTCGTCCACCACCTTGGTGTTGGTGCGGGTCTCGCCAGCCACCTGGAAGGCATGGAGCTTGATGTGGGCCGCATCAAGCATCTGCTGGATACGGGCGCCTACCGAGCCGCCCAAGAGGGCCAAAGCCTCGGAGGAGCCGCCCAGAGCTTCCACCACCTTAGTGACGTTGATGCCCTTGCCGCCGGGATCTTCGCGCAGGGCGAGCACGCGATTGACCTCGTCTAAGGAGAAGTTGTCCACATAAATTGTCTTGTCGAGAGCTGGGTTGAGCGTGACGGTGTAGATCATGGTCAATCCTTCCTTGAGGGAGTGCTAAGAAGAAGATATCAAAGTTCAGGTTGCTTTCATTACATGCTGGATTCGCCTTAATACTTCCAATTTTTTTAGGTTGGGCGTTTCTCGGCAGAAAGGGAAGGGGGCATCTGCGCAAGCTGGTATCCTGTGACGGTTACCCATCCACAACAAGCGGGGACTCAAGATCATACTTCCCGCCCCGAAGGGATAGGAATGGAGCCATTGTCAAAGCAAAAGGTAGCGCTGGTCCTTGAGGGCGGCGGCCTTCGCGGCATGTTCACCGCCGGCGTCTTGGACGTGTTTTTGGAACAAGGCCTTGTAGGCTTTAGTCACATCTACGGCGTCTCAGCCGGAGCCATCAACGGCGCCAATTTCAAAGCGGGCCAGATCGGCAGGTTTTGCCGCGACACCTTGGCCTTCAGAGACAACCCCGAGTTCATGAGCTTGGCTAGCCTGGCGCTCACCGGCAACATCACCGGCCGGGAATTTCTCTTCACCAAGGTCAATGCTTCCCTGGATCCTTTTGACTACGCTCATTTCAACGCCAGTCCGGTGCCCTTTACCGCCGTGGCCTCGGATCTCACCTTTGGCACGGCGGCCTATCTAGAGGTGAGCCGGCTTCCTGAGCAGATGGACATCATCGTGGCCTCCTCCTCGCTGCCCTGTCTCTCAGAGATCGTCACCTGGGAAGGCCGTCGCCTGCTGGACGGCGGCACCTGCGACTCTGTTCCGGTGGAGCGCGCTTTGGCGGAGGGTGCGCAGCAGCTTATCGTGGTGCTCACCCAACACCGGGGCTATCGCAAGTCCCCCACCTACTCGCTCATGCAGGTAGCGCGACGGCTCTATGGTGACTATCCCTACTACCTTGAGGCGTTGGCGAGCCGAGGAGAACGCTACAACCAGCAGCTGGACCACGTCTTCGAGCTGGAGGCTGCCGGAGTTGCCCACGTGGTGGCGCCTTCGGCGCCGGTGGAGCTGGACCTCCTGGAAGAGGACGGCTCAAAGCTGCTGGAGCTCTATGTGGACGGGCGTCGCATGGCCATGGGACTCCTTCAGGAGCTGGTGGGCGGGGTAGCGTCGGAAGGCCGTCCTGTGGTGGTATCTGCGTGTGAAGAAGGCGCGAACTAGAGATCTACCGGTGCTTTTGGGCTCAGTTCGTGTACAATCAGTGAGCTTCTTTTGCAGAGCCCCGTAACCTCGTAAAAGAATCCGCACTACTCAAGTAAGAGGAGTTCTATCCATGAAGTCGACCAAGTACGCCAAGCCCGGCGAGGTCGCCCGCAATTGGGTCCTCATCGACGCTGACGGCGCCATCCTGGGCCGTCTGGCTACGCAGATTGCCACTATCCTGCGTGGCAAGAACAAGCCGCAGTACACCCCCCACACTGACACCGGCGATTACGTCATCGTCATCAATGCCGATAAGGTCCAGCTTACCGGCAACAAGGCTGCTAAGAAGAGCTATTGGCGCTATTCCGGCTGGTTGGGCGGTCTCAAGACTGAGTCCTTCGAGGAGGCCATGGCCAAGCACCCTGAGCGCGTCATCGAGCACGCTGTCAAGGGCATGCTTCCCAAGACCACTCTCGGTCGTCAGCAGTTTGGCAAGCTCAAGGTCTACGCTGGCCCCGAGCATCCCCATGCTGCCCAGAACCCCGTCAAGATCGAGCTGGAGGGCTAATCCATGGCAGAGAAGACTGTTGTCTATTACGGCACCGGCCGCCGCAAGGAGGCCGTGGCTCGTGTTCGCATCGTTCCCGGTACCGGCAAGTTCACCGTCAACGGCAAAGACGCCCTCACCTACTTTGGTCGTCAGCACCTGGTAGACGTGGCTCTGGCTCCCTTCCGTGTCACTGACACCCAGGGCTCCTTCGACGTCATCGCCAACTGCAACGGCGGCGGCATCTCCGGCCAGTCCGGCGCTGTGCGTCTGGGCGTAGCCCGTGCCCTGCTCGAGGCTGGCGACTATCGCCCCGAGCTCAAGAAGGCCGGCTACCTCACCCGTGATGCCCGCGCCGTCGAGCGCAAGAAGTACGGCCTCAAGAAGGCCCGCAAGCGTCCGCAGTTCTCCAAGCGTTAATCCGCAGGTTTTCTGCGAACCCAGCGAAGATTCGCATTTCAAAGGCCCGTCCTGGCGACGGGCCTTTTTATGTTCGCTAGGATAAGACATGTTTAATAGGATCGGGCATTGTATCTATAGGCATCAATAGAAGTGCCCGCCGAGGCGTCCCCGCACGCTCCACATTCGTTCCTAAGGGAGAGCCCATGAAGTACTTTGGCACCGATGGTTTTCGTGGCCGTGCAAACGAAGGCTTAAATGTCGAGCAGGCCTTCAAGATCGGCCGCTACATTGGCCATCACTATGGCCTTGAGCAGGGCCGCAAGGCCCGCATCGTCATTGGCAAAGACACCCGTCGCTCCAGCTATATGTTCGAGGCAGCCTTGATCTCGGGTCTTGTGGCCTCCGGCGCCGATGTCTACATGCTCCACGTCATCCCCACCCCCGGTGTGTGCTACGAGGTCTGCGACGGCAACTTTGACTGTGGCATTATGATCACCGCTAGCCACAATCCCTTCTATGACAACGGCATCAAGCTGGTGAACCGCGAGGGCTTCAAGATGGACGAGTCTGTCTTGGAGCGTGTGGAGGCCTACATCGACGGCGAGTTCGAGGTGCCTTTGGCCACCGGCAATGAGATCGGCTGCACCGTCGACTACATGCAGGGCCGCAACCGCTACATCGCCCACCTCATCGCCAGCGCCAACTTCTCCCTCCAGGGTGTCAAGGTGGGCTTGGACTGCGCCAACGGCGCCGCCTCTTCGGTGGCCAAGCCTGTGTTCGACGCTCTGGGTGCAGACGTCCGCGTCATCAACAACGCCCCCGACGGCTTCAACATCAACGTGGACTGCGGCTCCACCCATATCGAGCGCCTCCAGCGCCTGGTGGTGGAGCAGGGCCTGGACGTGGGCTTTGCCTACGACGGCGACGCCGACCGCTGCTTGGCAGTGGATGAGCGCGGCCACGTGGTGGACGGCGACCTCATCCTCTATGTGTGCGGCAAGTACCTCAACAAGCACGGCCGTCTGGCGGGCGGCACGGTGGTGCCCACCGTCATGAGCAACTTCGGCTTCCTCAAGGCGCTCGACATCGCCCAGCTCAACTACGAGACCACCGCGGTGGGCGACAAGAACGTCTTTGCCTGCATGCGCGAGAACGGCTATTCGCTGGGCGGCGAGCAGTCTGGCCACATCATCTTTGGCGACATCGAGAAGACCGGCGACGGCATCATGACCTCTCTGCGCATCATGGAAGTCATCCGCGCCGAGCGCGAGACCCTCTCGGAGTTGGTCCGCCCCGTCAAGCTCTTCCCCCAGCGCCTCATCAATGTCACCGTGGCCGATAAGGACGCGGCCCTGGAGGCTGCCAGCGTCGCTGAGGCCATCGCCGCAGCAGAGGCTGAGCTTCAAGGCAACGGCCGCATTCTGGTACGTCCTTCTGGCACCGAGCCGCTCATCCGCGTCATGGTGGAGGCAGAGACCGAGCCGGTGGCCGATCGTTTGGCCTCTGAGGTGGCAGAGGCCGTGAGCGCCGCCACTGCCTAGCATCCCTTCGAGAAACTCGTCTATACGTTCGCTTCTTAGAGCAGAGGAGACCTGCCCATGTGCGGCATTGTTGGCTATACCGGTACCAAGCAAGTGTTGCCCTTCCTACTCCAAGGCCTCGAGACCCTCGAGTATCGCGGCTACGACTCTGCAGGCGTTGCCCTCGAGCAGGCAGACGGCCGCCTCCTGCAAATCAAGTGCAAGGGCCGCGTGGCTGCCCTGCGCGAGCTTTGTGGCAGCTATGACACCACCTCCACCTGCGGTATCGCCCATACTCGCTGGGCCACCCACGGTGAGCCCTCAGACGTCAACGCCCATCCCCACCAGGACTGCTCTCACAAGATCTCGGTGGTGCACAACGGCATCATCGAGAATTACCAGGCGCTCACCGCAGAGCTTCAAGAGACCGGGCACAGCTTTGTGTCTCAAACCGACACCGAGGTCATCGCGCACCTCATCGAAGAGGCCATGGAAGGCCCGGCGAAGGGCGACCTTTTGGTGGCCCTGTCTTTGGCGTGCGGCCGCCTCGAGGGTTCCTGGGCCATCGCATGCCTCAGTGCAGATGACCCTGGCCGCATCGTGTGCGCGCGAAAGGGCTCGCCCCTGGTTATCGCTACCACAGCCGATGGCGCCTATGCCGCCTCGGACGTCACCGCCCTGGCAGGCATCGCACAGGAGGTCATCTACCTGGACGACGGCCAGCTGGCGCGGCTGGAGCCCACGGGCCAGTGCCAGGTCTTTACTTCAGACCTGGAGCCTGTGGACACTCCTGAGACCTACTCGGTGGACTGGGACGCCTCTGCCGCTTCCATGGGCGACTATCCCGACTTCATGGCCAAAGAGATCGCCGAGCAGCCAGAGGCCATCGAGCGCCTGCTCAAGGACCGCCTGGGACGTCAGGGCATCCGTCTAGACGAGCTGGATCTCACCAACGAGGAGATCGCCGCCATCGACCGTATCTACATCGTGGCCTGCGGCACCTCCTTCCACGTAGGCCTCATCGCCCGCACTCTCATCGAGTCCTGGGCCAAAGTGCCCGTGACTGTGGAGCCCGCCAGCGAGTTCAACTACCAAGACGTCCTGGTCACCGACCATACCCTCTGCATCATCATCACCCAGTCCGGCGAGACGGCAGACACGCTGGCCTCGGCTCGCAAGATGCATGCCGCCGGCGCCAAGGTCATCGCCATCACCAACGTCATTGGCTCTTCGGCCGCCCGCGAGGCAGACGGCGTGGTCTACATCCAGGCCGGCCCCGAGGTGGCAGTGGCGTCCACCAAGGCCTATACCGCTCAGATGGTGGCCTCCATGCTGGTGGCGCTCTTCTTGGCCCAACACAATGGCTCTCTGGGCATTCGCGAGGTCCAGCGTCGCTTCCATGACCTGGAGCGAGTGCCCGACCTTATCCGCACGGTGCTTTCCCGTGCTTGGCAAGACGAGGCTGCATCCCGCGCCTTTGTGAACGCCCACTCGTCGCTCTTCTTAGGCCGCGGCATTGCTTCCACCACGGCGGCCGAGGGTGCGTTGAAGCTCAAGGAGATCAGCTATCTGCACGCCGAGGCCTATCCTGCCGGCGAGATGAAGCACGGCCCCATCGCCCTGATCGATCCGGGCTATCCGGTGGTCGTGGTGTGTCCCGACGATCGCGTGCGCTACAAGACCATCTCCAACATCCAGGAGGTCAAAGCCCGTGGGGCCACTGTGGTCTCAGTGGCTACCGACGGCGATCAAAAAGTAGCCCAGCTCTCCGACTACCTGCTGTTGATCCCCCCTGCACCGGACTTCTGCGTGCCGGTGATCGCGGTGGTGCATCTGCAAATGCTGGCCCGCTACGTGGCCCTGGCCCGCGGCTGCGACGTGGACAAGCCCCGCAACCTGGCCAAGTCGGTCACGGTGGAGTAGCGCCCATGGCATTTGCTGGCGTAGGCGTAGACCTGGTAGAGATCGCGCGCATGGAGGAGGCCATCTGCCGCCGCCCCCGTCTCAAGCGCCGCCTGTTCACCGACGCCGAGCGCGCCTACTGCGAGCGTCGCGCCCGTCCCGCCGAGCACTATGCGGCTCGCTTCGCCGCCCGCGAGGCGGTGCTCAAGGCCTTGGGCACAGGTTTTGTCGGCATGGGTTTCAAGGACGTGGAGGTGGTGGTGGACGAGCGCACCGGCGCCCCCTCCGCCCGCCTTTCCGGAGCCGCCGCGGCACGAGCCCAAGAGCTCGGGGTACAAGAGGTAGCGCTGTCGCTTTCCCACACCCGGGAGGTGGCGGTGGCCAACGCCGTGCTGGTGACGGAGTCTGCGCGCCCTAAAGCTGCCGAGAAACCCGACCCCAAGCGAGAGATGGCCGCCTCGTTCCGCGAGGCCCGCTCCATCCTGGACGAGCTGGAACGCGTCTCAGAAGACGGGCTCCACTCCCTCGAGACCTCCTCTGAGGCCTCCCCATCGCACCCTGCCTCCCCTCCAAAGGAGTGATCCCATGCAACCTGTGCTCAATATCGAGGACGTACGTCAGGTGGAGCAGTCGCTCACCTTGGAAGGCGTGAGCTTGGCCGAGCTTATGCGCCGCGCCGGTCATGCCGTGGCCCAGGAGGTGCTGGCGTCCCGTCCCCAAAGGGTCGCCATCCTCTGCGGCACGGTGCTTGCCTCTGCCGACGATTGGAGCGAGCTCATCCCTGGCAAGAAGAGCGCGTAATCCGAGCGGCAGCGCGCGAGTCGCCATCGCAAGCAGGGAAGTCTTTCTCATAGCCGAGAAAGACTTCCCTTTTTCGTGTGCGTTATGGGTGGCCAGGCGCCGATCCGGCGCAGTCGCTAGGACTGCTTCTTGGCAGCCTCCACCACGTTGATGCCGTCGCCAAAATCCAAGACTTCCGGTGCATGGGTGTAGCGTTTGTCGGCAGGGGGAAGCGCCTGCCAGTCGCCATAGGTGGCAGTGAGGTAGGCCTCGATGTTGTGGGGGCCCATAAGCTCGACGCCCTCGAACTTGATGGGAACCGGGGGCAGCAGGTCCTGGGCGGGAATGGGCTCGTAGTCGGCATAGGTGGCGTCCACCATAAGGTCGCCGGGGTTCTCTGTGTGGCAGGCGCGCTCAAACATCTGGGCGATGTGGGCCATTGACATGTGGCGCACCACTCCATGGGCCGCCTGGCAGGCCAGCTCGAGAGCGCGGTTGGGCACGTTGTGGGGATGAGCTAGATACTTGAGGTAGGCCATGCGCTGCCAAAAGAGCAGACGGCGCCGTTGGCGGGCGGCGATGCCAGGGTTGCGATCCAGGCGCACCAGGCGGAAGGTGTCTAAGAAGATGCCCTGCTCCATGCCGGCCTCTACTGCCACGCTGTCTTGAAAGCGGGTGTTGTCGCGCCAGAGCGTCGCCCAAAGGCGGGTGTAGTGGGGGGTATTTTCCCAGGTATGAAGGGAATAGCCCTTCGGCAAGTAGCGGGGGAGCACTTCCAGCATGCGGGTGTAGTCATCGGTGGGCATAGACACGTCTACGTCGTCATCCCAGGGGATAAAGCCGCCATGGCGAAGGGCTCCTAGGGCCGTGCCTCCCTCGATGAAGTAGGTGAGGTGCGCATCTTTGCAGGCCTGGTCAAAGACTTTGAGCATTTCCAGCAACTCATGATGGAGACGATCTAGAGAATCGCCAGGATAGGGTGTGGTTTCCATGGGGTTACTCCAGGGTTTGAGGTCGACATTCTATGATGTGAACGCTTCTATACCTTGTCTATAGAGCCAAAGTGTCCATACCTCTAGTATCTCTTACACATACGAGGCGGCCACCCTTTTAACCTTTTGACCAGAAAGATTATTTTTATGGCCTCAACCCATGCCTACGTGATCTTTTCGGCTCAATATCTTCCATCCATGGGAGGTGTCGAGAATTTCACTGCCTCCTTGGCCAAAGAGCTCGCCTCCCAGGGCCACCGAGTGACCGTAGTCACCTCTCAGGTGCCCAACACGTCGAGCCGCGAAGACACCCAGGGCTTCGAGGTGGTGAGGCTTCCTGCCTATCAACTGCTTAACGGCCGCCTGCCTATCACCCACCGCACGGCAGCCTACGAGCGCATTTGGGACTACCTGCTGGAGCTTCCCTGTGATCGCGTGTTGGTGAACACGCGCTTTTACCCCCACTCGCTGGAGGGCCTTCGCTACGCAGAGGCAAAGGGCGTCCCTGCGGTGGTGCTTGAGCATGGGTCGGCGCCCCTTACCTTGGGAAACCCCCTGGCAGACCACGCTATCTCTGCCTACGAGAAGATCATCACCCGCCTAGGTGCTCGCTATGAGCCTCGTTATGCAGGTATTTCGCTGGCTGCGTGCCGCTGGCTTGCCGCAGAATTTCATATCCGCACTCAGCGAGTGATTCCCAACGCCATTGCTGCCGCTGCTTTTAGGGCCCAGGCCTCCAATCGCGACTTCCGCTCTCTGGCATCTACTGGGCCCCAGGATTTTGTGGCGGCGTTTATCGGCCGTTTTGTAGCCGAGAAAGGCGTGCTTACCTGCCTGGGTGTGGCTGAGTGCCTGCCGCAGGTCTCCTTTGTGTTTGCGGGATCGGGGCCTTTGGACGATGAGGTGCGCGAGCGCTGCAGCAAGCTTTCTAACGCCACCTATGTGGGGCGCCTGGATAAGGCTGACGTGTCGGCCCTGCTCTTCCAGGCTGACTGCTGGGTGTCGCCTACCCTGTCGGAGGGTATGCCTACCTCGCTTTTGGAGGCGGGAGCCTGGGGAACGCTGCCGGTCATAAGCCCTGTGGGCGGTGTAGAAGATGTGCTGGGCCCAGATGGCGGCCCTGGGGAGCTTTGCAGCTTGGAAGCAGGCTCTGTGCAGGCGGCTTTGGAGCGTCTGGCGGCATTGAGTCCAGAGGATCGTCAAGCCCGTTCTGATGAGTTTCGCCATCGAGTAGAAACCGCGTTTACCTGGGCAGACTCCGCTCGTGCCCTGGATAAAGCCTTCGAATAAGGAATACGTACATGCTGGAAATGCTGGCTGCTTTCTTTAGCACCATTCTGGATCCGTGCTATACGGTCACCGGTAACTGGTGGTTGGCCATTGTGCTGTTCACCATTGTCACCAAGATCCTGCTGTTGCCCATCTCGCTCTGGTGCCAAAAGAACTCTCTATTGGTAGTGAGCCTGATGCCCCAGGTAAACGCCATCAAAGTGAAGCACTTTGGCGACAAGGAGACCATCGGCGAGGAGCAGAACAAGCTCTATAAGCAGGAGGGCTATCATCCCCTGCTTTCCATGCTGCCTCTGGCCATCCAGGTGCTCATCCTCTTTGGCTTGGTAGACGTCATCCGTTCCATCGTAGCCTCGGGCGAGCCGGGAACGGCGCTTTTGGGTCTTGTGCCGGTAACCGACGGCGGCTGGTCATGGATCATGCCGGTGTTGGCAGCAGCTTCCTCGGCCATCTTGGGGGTGGCCCAAAACCACATCAACCCTCTCCAGCGAGAGCAGGGCAAAGCGGAGAAGGCCTCCACCAACGGCCTCTCCATTGGCCTGTCTGCCATACTGGGGGTCTCGGTGGCCAGCGGCATGGTCTTCTACTGGATCTGCTCCAACCTCATGGCCATCGTGGTGCAGCTGGCCTGCAACCTCATCATGAATCCCAAGAAGCTCGTGGACTACGACGCGTTGCGCGCCTCCCAAGCAGAGCTCCAGGCGCTGGAAGACCTCTCGGCCTCAGACAAGAAGTGGTACGAGAAAAACCCGCTGGCCAAGCGCGAGCGCGAGGACATCGCGCGCTTCTACGACGTGGTGGACAAATCCATCGTGTTCTATAGCGAGGGCAGCGGCTTTTACAAGTACTTTCGGGGCGCCATCGAGTGGCTGTTGGAGCACTCCGACATCCGCATCCACTACATCACCAACGACCCCAACGACCAGGTCTTTGAGATTCACCAAAGCCAGCCACGTCTCATTCCCTACTACATGAGTGTCCAAAAGCTCATCACCGTCATGATGAAGATGGATTGCGACGTCTTCGTGGCCTCCCTGGCAGACCTGGACAACTACTACCTCAAGCGCTCCTATGTGCGCAAAGACATCGAGTACGTGGACATGCTCCACCACACCACCTCGATGCATTTGGTAGGCGCCGCCAACTGTCACGACCACTACGACACCATCTTTTGCGCCGGCCCCCACCAGATCGCCGAGACTCGCGCCTCCGAGAAACTTCGCGGCGTGCCCGCGAAAAATCTTGTGCCCATCGGCTACGACCTGCTCGACCGCGAGCGCCAAGAGTATCGAGAGCTGCAAGAAACGCTCCCCAAGCACAGTCGCCCGCAGGCCACCCATCGCCCCCAGGCCCTCATCGCCCCCTCCTGGCAAGAGGACAACATCTTGGACCTCTGTGCCGCCGACACTATCAATTCATTGTTGGAGGCCGGCTTCGACGTGACCGTGCGCCCCCATCCGGAATATGTCAAACGCTATGGCGCCCGTTGGAACGCCCTCAAGGAGCGTTTCTCGGCAGTGCCCGAGGGCCAGGTCACCTTTGAGGACGACTTCTCCGGCGAAGGCTCCATCTTTGCGGCAGACGTGCTGCTCACCGACTGGTCTTCCATCGCCTGCGAGTTCTCCTTCACCACCGACAAGCCCACCCTCTTTGTAGACACGCCCATGAAGGTGGGAAACCCCGACTGGCAAGAGATTGGCCTCGTGCCCACCGAGATCTCCCTGCGCAACCAGATCGGCCAGTCGGTGGCTGTGGAAGAGGTGGCTTCCATCGGGGCTATCGCCCGCTCTATGGTGGACGAGGCCTCCCAGTGGCACGAGGAAGTCTACGACACCTTCATCTTCAACCACGACCATGGCGGCGAGGCCGCAGGTCGCTACTTGTTAGATGCCGTGCTCAGGGCCCAAGCTCAGAAGGGCAAGAAGGGCGAGGGTCTTTCTGCTCCTGTTCCTCGCCAGGACACAGCTGATGCCCCGTACACCCAGGATCCCCAGGACGCGGCAGATGCCCAAGAAGTCGCTGAGGCCCAGGATGCCAACGACGCCCAGGCTGCCGAGAAGGGCGCGCCGCCTGTTTCCCCAGACGTCTCTGAGAAGCCCTACACTCCCAAACATTTTGCAAAGCCTAGCCAGCAGGAGGACTCCCATGAATAAGCAGCTAAGGCGTCCTTTTCTCTGGTTCTTCGACGGCCTCTTTGTGTGTGTGCTGGCCGCGCTCTATCTGGCCTGCTTTGCCACGCAGGCCCAAGCCTACGTGGATCCCTCGGTGGTGACCTATACCATCCAGGCGCTGGCAGGTGTGGCGGTGGCGCTCTCTGCGGTGTTGGGCGTGGTATGGCGCCGTCTGCGCAAGCGCCTCTATAAGGCATTGAACATCGACGAGAACCGCGACAAGGTCCATGACCCTGTGGTTCATGAGGTGAATCCGGCTTCCGATGAGGGCCAGCAACTGCTGCGCGAAGCCAACCGCAAAGCCTTGGAGGATGAGAAGCTGGTAGGCCCTCATAAGCCTCAGAACCTGCGCTGGGCTCCTCGCTTCGTGCTGTCGCTTTTGGCCTGGGGCTGCCTTATCTATTCGCTGGGCGTGGTGACTCCGCTTTCCATGATGGCCAGCAGTCTGGACAGCTTCATCTTTGGCCTGGACGTGGTAACCCCTGCGCTGCTGGTGTTTGCCGCGACGCTCTGGCTAGCCCTCTCTGTTCTGACCTCCCTGGTGAGGGGTAGGGCCTTTACTGTGGTGGCCGCTCTTATCGGCGCTCTTTCGGTGGCAGTGTTTGTCCAAGGCAGCTTTATGAACGTAGGCTTGCCTGTGGCCGACGGCAAAGAGGTGGTATGGGGAAACTTCCTCCAGATCACCTTGGTGAGCTCGCTGGTATGGGTGGCCTTGATGGCGGCAGCGGTGGCCTGGGCGCTCTTTAGCGCCAAGACGCTTAAGGCAGCGGTGGTGATTCTCTCTATCGTGCTGGTGGGCGGGCAGTCGGGGGGGCTGGGGAGCAGCCTGCAGCAAGCCGAGGGCGACCTTGCGTCCATGGGTGCCCCCGACACCCTTTGGACCGGCCGCCCCATGGTCACCACTCAAGATCGAGACACGGTGTCAGAAGGACACAACGTGGTGATGTTCGTGCTGGACACGGTGGACAACGGTTACTTCGACCAGGTGTTGGAGCAGTATCCGGACATCGTTGATAACTACACCGGCTTTACCCACTACGCCAACTGCTCGGGCATGATGATCCCCACCCGCTATGCCATGACGGATCTCATTACCGGCCGCTATCTCACCGATGAGGACGAAAGCTACGGCACCGGTACCATCTCATCTTGGTATGAGGCGGAAAGCCTGGTGGACGCCATGAGAGACAACGGCTATAGCGTGGACCTCTACTCCAGCGACATCCCCCAGGGCACCACCCCTCTGGAGGGTCGGGCTGACAACATCCATGTCCTCGACATTCAGACCCAGTTCTGGCCCACGGTCTCATCCCTCTGGCAAATGTCGCTCTATCGCTCGCTTCCCTGGGCGCTCAAGCCGCCCTTCTGGTTCTACTCTGGAGACATCTCCGGCGATATCCTGGCTGCCTCCACGGGCGACGACCCCTTTGTCCTGGACGATGCCAAGTATCTGGAGGACCTCAAGAGCGATGGGCTCACATTCCAGGAAAACGAGGACGTCACTTCCAAGGGCACCTATAAGCTCATCCACATGATGGGTTCACACTACCCGGTCACCCTCAATGACAAGGGCGAGCGTGTGGATGCAGAGGACACCGATGTGGTGGCCCAGACGCGCGGCGCGCTGTTGGCGGTGGAACAGTACATGGCCGAGCTCAAGCGCTTGGGCATCTATGACCAAACCACCATCATCGTGACTGCAGATCACGGCTACTGGTATCTGGCCGACGACATCGACGGCCCCACCAGCCCATTCTTGCTGGTGAAGCCTGCAGAGGATGCGGCCCAAGCCGCCGAGCCCATGAAGACTTCCTGGGCCCCGGTGAGCCAGCGAGACCTGGCAGCCACGCTCCTCAAGGCCATGGGGGACCCCAACTACTCTGAGTGGGGCACGCCGGTGGACGAGGTGCCAGAAGACCAGCCCCGCACGCGCTACTACCATGCCACCTCGGTAAGCCATCCCGATTTTGATTACTACGCCATCAAAGAATGGGCCATCAACGGCGACGTGCGCGACTGGAACGCCTGGTCAGAGACGGGAAAGCGCTGGCCCATCGTGGATTAGGGAGACAGTGCAATGTTTAATCCATTGTTTCGTCTCTCGTGAAGAGGGAGTTATAGGCATTTGGAGAGGTAACTAAGTAATGTATTGAATATACAGCAGTATAATAAATTATTATACTGCTGTATATTCTAAGTTTGTCTGGGAGCTTGAGAAGTAAAAGGGGACGTTGACGCAGGTCAACGTC
>OFFC01001200.1_pt1 | contig 13434 bp, 23 predicted proteins | sample 1521271 | NCBI WGS metagenome assembly OFFC01 (sample SAMEA3504123, study PRJEB24116) | mouse gut metagenome | biome: mouse gut; feature: mouse-associated habitat; material: faeces | place: Denmark | collected 2011 | reverse complement strand
CGAAAGGCGGGCTTTTCCACGTTTTAGGACAAAAAAAGGAGGACAAACGCATGGACTTGAACAGCTTAGCCCCGCTCATGGTGAAACATGGGGCTGTAATAAGGGCTATACCGGAGAGCATCCGGGAAGTGTTCGAGAAACGACACATCAATGATTATCCGAATGGCGAGGTCAAATATCTCCCGGAGTACAAAAGGGAAATGATTGTTACCTATAAACACCCCACACTCGGCGGGAAATTTGCCCTGACGTTCGCGAAGCACACCAATAACGATGTCGCGTTCGCCAAATGGCTCTTTTTCGATTCCCTCGAAGAAGTTGCCGGGTATCTGGCCGAATTAGAGGAGGACAATCAATGACAACCGAAAAATACTATGAGCTGCTGAAAGCCGCTCACGAGCGCACGGACTGGGCTGACCAAAATAGCATCCACGCCTACAACGAGTACGCCCGCGAGCTGCGGAAGCAGATGGAGGAGGACGAGTAATGTTTCTGGTAAAAGACCTGAGCCACGCCCAGCAGGACGTGGCGGAAGTCCACGACACGAAGGACGTGCTGGACATCATCATCAGCATCGGTAATCTCGGCGATTACCAGCTCAAAGATGTGGACCACGTTCTGAGCCGAATGACCTACGGCGATGTGTTCACGAAGCACCCCCACTTCAAGGTGTGGTGCGTTCCTGACGAAGCCTACCTGCTCCACCGGGAGATTGAGGTGGTCGCGACCCGGCTGCTGAAGACCTGCACGGATGACTACGCCTCCCGCATCTGGAACATCATCCGCGACGAGGTGGTGAACGACGTGGTGCTGTGCACCTGCGAGCCCAGTGGCAAGGATAGCTTCACCGATGGCGACATCGCCCTGGCAATCGGGCGGGCCGTCGCCGAGCGGTTCGGCTATGAGGTGTAGGCCATGAAGGGAGAAACCAAAGACGGCGTTCGGTATTTTACCTGCAAACGGTGCGGCCTGCGGAACGCCGAGCCGGTCAAGAGCTGGCGGAAGAAGCCGCAGAAGGATAAGAACATCTGCCTGCTGTGCCTCGATAAGCGGGCCACGGCTGCGCAGACCGCCCGAGAGAGGGCCTATCTCTACGGGCACCACTACTGAGAGGAGGATACGGTGTGAATGAAACTGTGAAAATCCTGTTGGCCTGCCCCCAGTGCGGCAACACCACTTGGTTTCCGCGTGATGGCGGATTTGAGTGCGCCGCGTGTGAGGAATTTTGCTACCCGGAGGATATGTGCTCGAAAACTGAAGGAGGGTCGGCGGTATGAAACCTCTACAAAAATACCAGTGCGAAGTCTGTCGCGTCGAGTATACCAGCGAGAAAGCGGCGCTGGACTGTGAGAGGGGCCACAAGATTCCGCAGACCGTTGTACGCGCCCGCCACCTGCCGAAAGGCCAAGGCAGAGACGGCTACCCGGTTACAGTCACCGTCTGCATGGACGATGGTAAGGAAATCACCTACAAACGATAAGGAGGACTAATCCTGATGGATGAGAAGAAATTTAGCCTAACCCCGGCTGACCCAAAGCAGGACATCGCCAGTTGCGCGGTGTGCTTCGCCCGGAATTATGATTCAAAGTACCCTGATGCTATCGGAAAACGGGTAGACCGGCTCTATGAACTCCGCATCGGCTCGATTGTGCTGCGGCTCTGCGACGACTGCCTGGATCAGCTCGGCGGCATGATTGCCGCTGCCCAGCGTGAACGGGATGAGCTACCCGAGGCTGGCGACGAGGTGTGGATCGTGGAGCGTGATGAGGACGGCAGAGCCTGTGATGTGTCGGGCTATATGTTCATCGCCAAATCGGACTTCGCGGTGATTGTGAGCACGTACATCGGCTCTCGGGATGACATCGAAAGTACACTGGCTTACCACATCGAGGAAACCGCCGAAAACTACGACACTGACTTGGCGGTGTTTCCTGCGGAGGACTGCTACACCACGAAGGAAGCGGCGATGACCGTCTTACGCGAGGAGAAGGGAGAGGATGAGGAATGAAATCGACGGGCATTATCCGGCGGCTTGATGACTTGGGCCGAATAGTAATTCCAAGAGATATTCGCCGAGTAGCAAAACTCGGCGAGGGCGACCCAATGGAGCTGTTTGTTGGAGATGACGGCTCTGTCATCTTCAAGAAGTATTGCCCCGGCGACCCCATTTTGACCGCGATAAAACAGTTGGAAGATGAGATCGGCAACGACTGGACCCCTGCGACAGACCGGGAAGCGATCTTAAAACTCACGGCTGAGATTCGGCGTATTGTGCAGAACGGCGGTGGCAGCGATGGCTTATGAACCCGAACGCCCGCTCGAACCGCCGGAAGACAAAATCTACGGCCACTGTGATTTCTGCGGTGGCGAGATTTACGCGGGCGATACCGTCTATATCATCGACGGCCAGTACATCCACGAGGACTGTTTGGAGGACTTTGCGAGGGGCTACTTCGCAGACTGTCTGACTGAGGCGCGGGTATGAGGAGGTGAGCATCCGTGCAAAGAAGTATCGGCGACGTTTATTGTGCAATCCACAGCGTTGGCGCCCGAACGACTTGGGAGAAGGGTGTCATCCAGTATGCAGACGAGCTCTTTGCGACCTATCTCGAGGGTCGCGGATTGAGCTTGGAGGACATCCACATTTGCATCGGTAAAATCACCGAGGACGACCTGCTTCGGGGTGCCCCAAACTGGGGCCGGTATAGCCAGGGCGGTATGGCACTGGTAAGCAGCGGGGCCATCATCCGGCGGCTCTATCCCAGGGCAAAACAGAAGAAACTTTTGGCGCAGATGCAGACGGATTTGCCGGTGGACGTGCTCGGAATCCAGGCTGACGCGCTGGCCCACGCTGCAAAGATTGTGGTTGGCGCAGTGAATTGGAGGAGGGACGAAAAGTGACTAACGAAAAAGCAATCGCGCTGTTGGAAACAGGCAGTAAGCTGCCCAGCACCCCGCATACCGCCGAAATGTTGGATGAGGCTTGTAAGTTGGCCTGCCGCGCACTCAAACGACCTCCGAACCTCTGCACGATCCTGGGCGTCTGGCCGGAGCAGGTGTTTAACTGGCGGGGCTACACGCTCAAAGTGCGGAGCGACGGAGTGATCGGCAAAAAGATGGTGGGCGATAGCTGGCCTGGGCTCGAAGGCCCGATGGTGTGCGAGCTCATCAACAACGCTGACGAGATTATGCGACAGGTTCAGCTCGATCTTGCCTCCGAAAGAAGTAAGGCCCCAATTCACGCCCGCTGGATTAAGCCGGTTCCAGGCGATGGTGAGAACTATTGCTCTGCTTGTAAAGCTGACCAGCCGTGGTTTGCGGGCTATGGGTATTTCGAGCCTGATTACTGCCCTAACTGTGGCGCAAAGATGGATTTGGAGGTGCCGTGATGCCGAATCAAACTCTCAAACCTTGCCCGTTCTGCACCTCGCAGGATGTCGCCATCATGCGAGAAGGCAAGAGCGATAACAATGCGGCGTATCGGGTGGTGTGCCGCCACTGCCTGACGCGAGGGCCCAAGCACTGGGTTCGCCCCTGGCACTACGGTAATAAGTTCGTAGCCCAGGGCAAGGCCGTTGCGGACTGGAACCGGATGCCCCGACCGTTTGCGCTGCCCAAAACGGTCAATATGCCTCTCAGTGAGATCATCAACAGCTTGGAGGATCAGGCCAGGGACAAGGATGCCCTGGTTCCGGCGGACGAACCGGACAGCATTTTCGTCCACGATGCAACAGCACTTCGGGCAGCAGCAAAGCTGCTCAAAAAATTGGAGGTGAGGACTTAATGTCCCGTTTTACTGAGAAAGACATTAACCGCGCAATTAAGAGACTTGGGGTCAGCCGCGAGGAGGCCGTAAGGATTCTTGATGAGTGGGACCGGGGTATCGGAGATGTTGATGACGTTATCGACTGGTACGAAGACGGCCCGGAATACTAAGATTGAAACGGAGGATTCGAGATGATTAAAGATTTCACGCCAATGCCCTTCGAGGGCATCAACCCGCTGCCGGATTACGTCAGCAACGTCCGGGCCTATACGCTCATCGGCACCGTGCCGGGCGGCTACAAGGTCACTCTCGCCAAACTGACGGTGGGCGATTCCATGAGTGCCGGCAATCCCCTGGCCCATGCCCTGTTCGAGAGCTTCACCGACCACGGCGATCAGATGAAGGCCACCCGCACCCGAGTGAGCGGCTATGACCGGGAGTTCATCGCCGTGAAGAACGCCATGATGGAATCCGGCGTGGAGTTCTACCCCACCCTGCCCAGCCCCTGCGAGGCTGTTCTGCAATCGCTGGGGGACTGGTTCTCCGTGCAGAACCCCGAGATCACGTCGCCCGTCGTCGTGTCACAAAGCTGTCATTGACCTGACGTATAGGAGGTGATAGAATGATACCGTCCAGAATCATAACCACGCCGATGCGCCTGCATCTGGAAATCCGAAAGAAGTGCAACTTCTTCTGGCTCCGGGACATTCGAGATGTTGACATCGAGGAGTGCTGCGCGAAATGCTTTATCGGCGGGAAGGACAACCGCGTCTACTACGGAACGCTGCACAAGTCTGAGGCTGTCGTGGACATCATCGTCCAGCAACACCCCAAGGCTAAAGCCTACTACCTTTGCGGGCTGAGTGACGGCTTCGTGTGGGCGCTGAACACGCACGTCGCGTTCGTGCCGGATCGCAACTCGGAAATCCACATCGAGAACGACCGGATCAAGCTCGACATCACGAACGCACGGCGCATCCACTTTTGGGACTACACGCCGAATCCGCCGGGATATTATTCCCAGCAGCAGCGAACCTGCCGCAACTGGATATTCGCAAATTACATCAAGGATGGTATGCCGTTATGATTGTGAGCGCGAGTAGACGGACGGACATTCCGGCCCTGTTCTCGGAGTGGTTTTACAACCGTGTTGGGAAAGGATTTGTCCTCCTTAGAAACCCATACAACCCTCTACAGGTCGGGCGTGTAACACTCACGCCCGACCGCGTAGACGGCTTCGTTTTCTGGACGAAGAACGCTGCACCGATGCTGGGACGCATCCACGAGCTGGATGCGTTCAAGTATTATTTCCAATACACCATCACCCCTTACGGGTGTGACATCGAGAAGAACATCCCTGATAAGCATGAGGTCGTAATTCCGGCCTTCAAGCAGATCGGGGCGGATAAGGCCATCTGGCGGTATGACCCGGTATTCCTTAACGAGCGGTACACCTGGGACTACCACATCCGGGCCTTCACCAAGATGGCCCAGGAGCTGGAAGGCTACACCCATAAAGCCGTGATGAGCTTCGTGGACTATTATCGCACAGTAGACCTGACCCCGCTGCACATTCAGCCCCTGACGCCGGAGCAGCAGCGGGAGCTGGCCCAGCAGCTCGCCGAGATCGCAGCGGCCCACGGCATCACGCTCACGGCCTGCGCCGAAGACCTGGGCCTCCCTCAGTCCGCCTGTGTGGACGGCACGATGTTCGGCGTGAAGAAGCCGAAAGACCGCAACCAGCGCGGGCTGTGCCAGTGTGTGGAGAGCGTGGACATCGGCTCCTACAGCACTTGTAGCCACGGCTGTGCTTACTGCTACGCCAACCACTACGGCTACGTCCAGGCCCCGCCGGACCCGGATTGCGACCTGCTGGGGCCGCCCCTGACAGGCAACGAGAAAATTAAACAGAGGAACTAAGAAAAGCCTCCGTTTTGGGTAAACGGAGGCTTTTTTATGTTTATTTTTAGCAAGGAGGACAAGCGAGTATGGAAATTATCTACAAACGGCCCGACGAACTCATCGAGTACGAGGGCAACGCCCGCCGGAATGACGCTGGCGTGGCGAAGGTAGCCGAGAGCATCAAAGAGTTCGGCTTCCTCAACCCAATCACCATTGACCGGAATGGCGTCATCATCTCTGGTCACACCCGTCTGAAGGCGGCGAAGCAGTTGGGGCTCGAAGAAGTCCCCTGCATTATTCAGGACTTGTCCGAGGAGGACGCGAAGCTGGCCCGCATCATCGACAATAAGAGCCACGAGTATTCCACCTGGGACGTTGGCAAGCTCCATCAGGAGCTGGGCGGCATCAACCTCGGCATCAAGACTACGTTCTTCACGCCGAACCGTGACCGCAAGTTCTTCCAGGACAACAAGTTCCTGATCTTCGGCAACAACGAGCTGCCCATCACCGAGGACGAGTACGCCCGGTTGAAGGCCGTGTACGAAGCCTACATCGCCGAGAACAAGACCTACCTCGGCTTTGTCATGTTCCTGACGGGAGGTAAAGACGAATGAACATCAGAGAAATTGCCACTTCGCGGTTGCGGGAGTATGAGAACAACCCGCGCAACAACGACCTCGCCGTAGAGAAGGTCAAATACAGCATCCAGCGGTTCGGCTTCCTGGTCCCGGTCATCGTGGACATCAACTACACCATCGTCGCAGGCCACACCCGCGTCCGGGCCTGCCGGGAGCTGGGCATCCAGTCCGTCCCCTGCATTGTGGCTGATGAGCTGACCGAGGAGCAGGTCAACTTCTTCCGGCTGGTTGACAACAAGACCAGCGAGTACAGCGACTGGGACTTCGAGAAGCTGAAGGAGGAACTGTCGCTGATCGACCTGACCCTCGATGAGAACCAGCTTTTGCTCGAACAGTTTGAGCTGAGTGCGGAGGTGTTCGACCTCGATGCGGAGCAGGCTGAGATCAAGATTCCCGCCTTCAACTTCATGGGCGTCAACGACAAGCCCAAGAAGCCCCCGGTCAGCACGATCCATGCTGGCGACGAGCCTGCGGCTGCACCCACCCCCGAGGAGTTTGCGCCCCCTGCGGAGCCCACCACCGATCCGGTTCCTGCGGGGTATGACGTGCCGTCTGAAGCTACTCCCGCTCCGGCCCCGACTTATAATGCCGAGGCCACTCCGCAGGGTACAAACATCGAGGTTCCCGAGCCCAACGTGTCTGTCCCCGGTGAGCCCAAAAAATCGAAGGCCGTCCTGCCGTTCTGTCAGTTCCGGTTCGGCGACGTGGCCTTCTTCATTTCGCAGGTCGAGCTTGACCGGCTCAACGCGAAGTACAGCGAGTACATTGATTCCGGGGCCATCCTGGAAGGCAGCTTCGCCAACTACCTGCTGAAAGGAGTGGAAAACCGTGATTGATTTTGTGGAGAGAGTTCCCATTGATGAAGTCACCGGGTCTGAATACAACCCCCGTGCTATCACGGAGGAGGCCCTGGAAAAGTTGCAGTACAGCATCCGCCGGTTCGGGATGGTGAAGCCTCTGATCGTCAACGCCTCGAACAACGTCATCACGGCGGGCCACCAGCGTAAGAAGGCGGCGACGGCCATCGGGCTGACCCACCTGCCCTGCATCCGCATCAATAGCCCGAACTTGCAGGATGAAATCCTGTTCAACCTCATGCACAACTCGATTGAGACGAGCAAGACTTCGGTGCGGCTGGAAAGCTATACTGTGGGCGGCTATTCCTACTGCGAATCCGCCCAGGTTAAGATCGAGAGCGAGCCGAAGAATGTGCTCATCTGCTCCGAGATTACCAAGCTGATGTCTCGGTACGGCGAGTGGGGCAGCGTGGTCACGGACGGCGACGGCAACGTGATCCTCAACGCTGAGTACGCCTACTGCGCCAAGAAGCTGGGCTACGGCGTCCTGGTCTACGCCATCCCCAACGAGGAAGTCCCTGAGTTCCTCGAATGTATGGGCGTCGAGTACGGCAAGTACAACTTCGACAACCTGGGCGTCCAGACCTACCACCAGTTCTTGGCCCAGCCGAAGCGTCTGAGCACTGACGGGCGGCAGTCCAACACTTCCATCCTGTATGAGAAGTACCTGATCCCCCGTCTGCAAAAGACCGACAGCATCATCGACATCGGAGCGGGGCGTATGGCCTATGTCAAGCTGCTGCGCTCGAAGGGTTACAACATCCACGCTTACGAGCCCTCTCTGATGGTGAAGGGCGCCAACAAGCTGGATATGAAGGGGATCATCGCCAACATCCTCCGGGCGGAGCGGGAGGTCAAAACCAACGGTCTGTTCGACTGGTGCGTGTTGGAGGCCGTCATCAACTCTGTCGTGGATGATGAGTTTGAGAAGGCCGTGCTGACCGCCTGCAACGCCGTGTTGAAGTCCACCGGCACCCTGATTACCTGCACCAGAAATATCGCCTACGTTGAGAAGGCGTATGACAAAACCAAGCTGTCCGCTGGTGCCGGGGACTGCCTGTGGTATCTCGACGATAAGAACTGCACCCTCGGCGTGACCAACGGCATCGTGTTCAAGCAGAAGTTCCACACCCGTGAGAGCTTCGTCGAGCTGCTCGAACGGTACTTCGAGGAGGTCGGCGTCCTGTCCTGCACTGCGGGCTACATCTATTGCGCCTGCACTAAGCCGAAGCAGCTTCCGCCCGAGGTCTACGAGGAGTATCTGGAAAAGGAACTGAACATCGAGTACCCCGGCGGGTTCAAGCACAACAAGCATCGGGGGCTGATGGACGCCTTAATCGCAAAGGTTGAGGAGAGGTATGGCTAATGCGAAAAAGGATCTATTTGAAAAATGGGTTGAGAGCGGCGAGGTAGAAAATAACCTCGCCGTTATCCAATCCCTATCTATGCAGGGCAAAAATCTCACAGAGATCGCGGAGTGCTTCGACATTTCCAAGCGAACGCTGATAAATCTGAAGCAGAAGCACCCCGCGATTGAGCAGGCCATCAGCCGAGGTCGTTTAACCGTCGTAGCGATGTGCCAGAACAAGCTGATGGAGCGGGTGTCCAGTGGGGACACCACAGCCATCATCTACGCTCTGAAAGTTTACGGCGGCGAGTTCTTCAATGACCGGAAGACTGTGAAGGCCGAGATTACGGGTACGCCCGTTGCCCAGCCCCAAGTCCAAATCTACCTGCCGGCAACGGATATGGAGGTGGATGAAGGGAATGGGGAGAAAACGTAGTGCTGCTACCGCAAGCAGCCCAATGGTTATCCGGCCACAGCCAGGGAAGCAAGAGCTGTTTCTGCGTTCCCCGGCTGACATCTGCATCTATGGCGGCGCTGCCGGCGGCGGCAAGACCTTTGCCCTACTGCTGGAATGTCTGCGAAACACCGACCACAAGCATTTTGAGGCGGTCATCTTTCGTCAGTCCCGCCCGCAGATTTTGAGCGCCGGCGGCTTGTATGCCACGAGCCAAGAGATTTACCCCTACCTGGGCGCATCAAGCGTTTTGACACCGAACGTCCAGTGGCGCTTTCCCTCCGGGGCGAAGATCACGTTCGCCCATATGTTCTATGAGAAGGAGAAGTATAACTGGCAGGGCGCTCAGATTCCGCTGTTGATGTTTGACGAGCTGACCCACTTTACTGAGAGCCAGTTCTTCTATATGTTCTCCCGAAACCGCTCCACCTGCGGCGTGAAGCCCTACATCCGGGCCACCTGCAACCCTGACGGTGAGAGCTGGGTGGCGAAGTTCATTGAGTGGTGGATTGATCCTGAGACGGGCTACGCCGACGAGAGCCGTTGCGGAAAGCTGCGATACTTTGTTCGGCAGAACAACATCATCCACTGGGCAGATTCCCGGCAGGAGCTGTACGAATCCTTTGATCTGCACACCCAGGAGGAAAAAGAGCGGGTCAAGTCGGTCACGTTCATCAGCGCCAAGCTGTCAGACAATAAGGCGATGATGCTGCACGACCCTGGCTACATGGGCTCTCTGATGGCGATGTCCGAGTTCGACCAGGAGCAACTGCTGAACGGCAACTGGAAAATCCGCCGCTCTGCGGGCCACTACTTCAAACGGGCGAAGGTTGGGCAGATGCTTACTTCCACGCCAACCGATGTCGTCAAATGGGTCAGAGCCTGGGACCTTGCGGCCACGGCCCCCGGCGAAGCAGACGAGCTGGACGGGCTACCCCAGGCTATGCGGCAGTCCCGACGCGGCGACGAGAGCGCCTATACCGCCGGTGTCCTGCTGGGCAAGCGCCGTAACGGGCGCATTTTCGTGGCGGATGTGATAAACGTCCGTGAGAACGGAGCTGATGTGCGGAAGCTGATCCAGACCACCGCCGCCAGCGACCGGGCCCTCTACGGCAACGTAACCATCCGACTGCCCCAGGACCCTGGACAGGCCGGAAAGGATCAGGCGCAGAGCTTCGTGCGGATGCTCGGCGGCTTTACTGTAACTACCGCACTCGAAAGCGGGGACAAAGTAACCCGCGCCGAACCGTTCTCCTCCCAGTGGCTTGCCGGAAACGTGGATGTGAAGGAAGCCCCCTGGAACGATGAATACTTCCGGCAGTTAGAAAACTTCCCCGTCGGCAAGCTGAAAGACATGGTGGACGCTTCGGCAAACGCATACCTGGAACTCGAAAACGGAAAGGCCGACTTCGGCTTTACGTTCTGAGGTGATATACAATATGGGACTAATTGAAATCTTCCGCAGGCGAAGTCCACGGAACGAGTATTTGGACCGTGACCCGAGAAACTTCGTCTCGCGCTGGGCAAGACCGCCCTCCCGGAACACTGCTGAATGGCTGGCGACGTTCTCTACAAGCCCCCGGCTGGCAGTAGTAGACCGGATTGCGAGTGACCTCGCCAATGTCGGAGGACGCCTGTTGCGTATCAACCCGGACGGCTCCGAAACTGAGGTCACAAACCACCCTTTTCTTGACTTCATGGATCAGCCCAACCCGCTGTACGAGATGACTGGCTCAGCCATCTGGCGGCTCCATGAGCTGTACCTGCTGCTGGTAGGCGAGAGCTTCTTCCTCATCGAGCGGGACAACCACGGCTTCCCTGCGGAGCTGTGGAACGTACCGCCGCACTGGGTAAAGATGACACCATACCTCGGCAATCCGACCTATCAGATTATCACCCCTGGCGGCCTGAGTATGTCGGTCCCGGTAGATGATATGTTCGTGATGAAGCACCTCAACCCGCTCGACCCGTTCATGCGTGGCCTGGGCGTGGCGGAGAGCATCGCGGACGAGGTGGAGATTGACGAGTACGCCGCCAAGTTCCAGAAGCGGTTCTTCTACAACGACGCCACTCCGCCGGTAGTGTTCGCCATGCCGACAGCCTCAGAGGAACAGCGGGAAACATTCCTTGCCCGCTGGAACAAGCGGTATCGCGGCGTGGAGAATAGCCATCGAGCAGCGGCGATCTCGGGCGAAGTCACAGTACATGAGCTTGGCAAGGGCGAGGGCAAGAACCTCGGCTTCATCGAGAGCCGGGTTGCCATGCGTGACGCTGTGCTGGAACACTTCGGTGTGCCTCGTGAGATCATGGGCATCACCGAGAACAGCAACCGGGCCACTGCTGATTCCGCGCAGTACATCTACGCCAAAAACGTGCTGATGCCCCGGCTCCGCAACCGCGAGGAGGCTATCAATAAGCAGTTGCTCCCGCTGTTTGGGGCGGATTTGGTGTGGCGCTTTGATGCGGTCATCCCCTACGACAAGGACTTCGACAAGGCCAAGGCCCTTGACGGTTGGAACGCTGGTCTGATGACCAGGAACGAAGCCCGAGAGCTGATGGACCTTGCCGCTGTGGACGGCGGTGACATCTTTAAGGCCCAGTCTGGCGACCTGTATCTGAATGATACAGATGATTCCGCCGCAATCACGCAGGCGGCCCAGCAGCCCACCCCTGCGGCGGAGCCCACCGACACAGAGAAAGCTACGGCTCCGACACTCAGCCTGACGCCGAGTGCTTCGGAAACGACCATCGACACCCCGGATGTGTCGGACTTCGGCGCGATGTACTTCGACCGGAAAGCCAAGCAGCGGGTGAATATTTCCGAGGCCCTTCAAAAAGAGGATCAGCTTCTGGAAGCTGACGAGCAACTCTTTGAGCGGGCCGTAACCCAACACTTCGCAGAGCAGCAGGCCGCAATCTCTCGGGCTATCGGTCTGACAGAGAAAGCCCTACCTGCTGCTTTATCTGAGCTGGAACCCTACCTGCTGCCGGATGGAACCTTCGACCCGGAGCTGTGGGGCATCTTGACCGAAACCGAACAGAAGCGGCTCACCGCTGCTGTCACAGCGGGGCTGCTGAACTGGGAGGCTTAAGCCAAGAAGCTGACCGAGCTTTTCAGACCGCTGTGGAAGAAGGCATACGACGACGGTGCCAAGCTCGGCGAGGAAACCTACGGCATCTTCGGTATCGACAAGCCCGAGTTCGTAACCCCGGCCAAGATCAACGGCGGCAAGCGGGTCGTGGGCATCCAGCAGACCACTCAAAAGGCAATCGCGGACATCATCGCCGCCGGCATCGCCAACGGCACGAGCCAGTCCGAGCTGAAAAAGGCGATTCAGTCCGAGATGGGCACAACCAAATCCAGGGCGAAGCTGATCGCCCGACAGGAAACCGCTACGGCGCTTGCCACGGGCCAGTTCGACATGATGCGAGCTGCCGGGGCAAAAACAAAAACGTGGCACCACCGTGACCAGCGGGACCCCCGTGACGGCACGAACGGCAAGGTCAACCACGTTATTCTCGAAGGGGAAACAGTCCCCATCGACGGGGTGTTCTCCAACGGGCTCCGATACCCTCGTGACCCGGACGACGGACGCCCCGAACAGCTTATCAACTGCCGGTGCTATTTAACCTACGGCGGTTTTTAAGGTGCTCTAAATTCTGAGGAAAGGAGGTAAATCGCATGGCATTTCCCAAGACCCATAGCGCCGGCAGGGAACTGAAATCGGATTCTCCTGCCCGCGAGCGTAAGGCGTTCTCCTTCGAGCTGGAAAGCGCGGATGAGAGCACCGGCGAGTTCTCCGGGTATGCGGCTGTATTCGGCAATCGGGACAGCGGCAACGACATCATCGAGCGCGGAGCGTTTGCCAAAACCATCGTCGAGGACTTCCACCGCATCAAGATTCTGGCGCTGCACAACGACTGCTGGCTCCCCGTCGGCAGGCCGATTGAGCTGCGCGAGGATGATCGGGGGCTGTTCATCCGGGGCAAAATCAGCGACACCACGATGGGCCGTGACATTCGGACGCTGCTCAAAGACGGCGTTCTATCCGAGCTGTCGATTGGGTATGACGCCATCGAGTTTGATTACGACAGTAAGCAGGACACCCGCCATCTGAAGGAAATCAAGCTGTGGGAAGTCTCCATCGTCACTTGGGCCATGAACGACCAAGCGCGGATTGAGGAGGTCAAATCGCTGGTGGAGGACATCAAGTCCGAGGCCAAGAGCGGTAAGATCACCCAGGCACGTCTGAACGCGCTGAAGCCCTTCATCGCAGTGGTGCGGGAGCTGGCTGAAATCCTCAGCCCGTTCCTTGAACCCCCCGAGGCCGAGCCGGTCACAGACCCGCCGGTGCAGAGCAACATCAAGAAGCAAACCAAGTCTGAGGTGATCTTCGAGATCATCCGCAATTAACAGCATTCCTATAGAACGTGAAGAAAGGGATGGTATTGAAAAGTAAAATCTCCCA
>OFFC01001199.1_pt1 | contig 13452 bp, 14 predicted proteins | sample 1521271 | NCBI WGS metagenome assembly OFFC01 (sample SAMEA3504123, study PRJEB24116) | mouse gut metagenome | biome: mouse gut; feature: mouse-associated habitat; material: faeces | place: Denmark | collected 2011 | reverse complement strand
ACATTCTTGCGCACAGGATATCCAGCATGGTTCTTACGAGCACAATGCCGCCCTCTCCAATGGATTGGACGGCATGCGCTCGCTATTTATATAGTGCACCAACCAATTATTCTAGGCTGCCTGACGCTTGCGGGACTGTTATAGCACCCTAGGTAACGGGAGACTCTGAGACATTCCGCTCTGTATCTGGCTCTGACTCGGAGTCTTCTTTGGATTCCAAGTTGTCACCGTCTACGCGATAGGGAGCCAACGTGCCTGCAAGGCGCACGGGAACCTTTGCGGTGATAAGCAATCCCCCGTCCTCATAGGTTTCACGAAGTACTTGCCCACGCTCATGAACCATCTTCATGAGCAGTCCCTTTTCGTAGGGGATGCGCGCAGTTACCGTGCAGTCATTCTCAGAGGCGATAGTTGCAATCTCATGGAGTAGCCCCGGAAGTCCTTGGCCGGTAAGTGCAGAAACCTGCAGTGCTTGAGGGTGCATGATGCGAAGGGTGTCCTTCTCGGCAGCAGATAACTCATCGATCTTATTAAGACACAAAAGGTTTGTGATAGATCCTGCATCGATTTGCTCGAGAGTATCGCGCACAGAAGCCACCTGGGCAGGCCAATGAGGATCAGAGGCGTCAGCGACGATGATGATGAGGTCTGCAGCAGCCACTTCGGCAAGTGTGGACTTGAAGGCCTCCACTAGCGTGGTGGGGAGCTTTTGAATGAACCCTACAGTGTCAGTGATGGTGATCTTGCGGCCTTCCGCCAAATCGAGGGCGCGCGTGGTGGGATCAAGGGTGGCGAATAGCTCGTCTTTGGCGTAGACGTCCGAATCTGTGAGAGCGTTGAGCAACGTTGACTTTCCCGCATTGGTATAGCCCGCAAGGGCCACTCGATAGACACCGGAGTCCCAGCGCGCTTTGGATTGCACCTCTCGGCGCTGAGCCAAGCGCTTGAGCTCTTCGCGCAGTTTTGAGATGCGATCGCGCACCAGTCGACGGTCCACCTCTAACTGGGATTCGCCTTGACCAAAACGGCTTCCAATGCCGCCACGGGTTTGCTCGCCCATCAGGTGGCTCCACATGCCACGAAGACGTGGCAGTACGTATTGGAGCTGGGCCAATTGCACCTGCAGACGCCCCTCGCGGGTTTTAGCATGGTTGCCAAAGATATCTAGGATGAGGGCAGTGCGGTCAATGACCTTTACGGGCTCGCCCACCGCTTTTTCGATATTGGATTGCTGGGAAGGTGTGAGCTCGTCATCAAAGATGACCACATCTACATCCAGAGCATGAACAAGGTCTACCAGCTCACGAGTTTTGCCCGACCCAATAAAGGTCTTAGGAACTGGTCTGTCCAGACGCTGTGTGAGCTCCCCCACCACCTGAGCGCCGTCGGTTTGAGCCAGTCGCGCAAGCTCTGCCATGGAATCTGTCATGGCCCAATGATTGGTGCCCGGTAAATCAACGCCTATGAGAAGCGCTCTTTCCTGAGGAAGAGCCGTAGGTTGAGACGTTTTGCGTGCCATGAAACCTGCTTCCTTAAGCTCTGATATGTATGACGTACTTAGTAGTGCGAGACCTTAGGAAGTCTCATTCACATTATGATAGGTTGCCAATATTACGTCACGTGCCTGGGGAATAGAAAGTTGCTCGAGATCGAGTGTTGCGGCTCGCCCATCTCGCCTGAGCCAGGAGAGTTGACGCTTGGCATACCTGCGGGTATTGCGCTTGATGAGGTCTCTGGCCTCATCCATGGTGATTTGACCCTCTAGTGCGGAGAGCACCTCTTTGTAGCCAATGGCCTGCCGTGCAGTGAGGTTTTGCTGGATCCCTTGGGCTTTGAGGGCTTGTACCTCATCTACCAGGCCTTGTTCAAACATCTGATCCACACGGGTGTCTATGCGCGAGTAGAGCTTTTCTCGGTCGCGGACGACAGCATAGATGCGACATTGATAATGAGGGTCGCGATGCCTGAGATGCTGAGTGCGTTCCCCATAGCTCTCCCCCTTCTCATGGAGCTCCAGGGCACGGATGACACGCCGCGAATTGTGAGGGTGAATGAGCTGGGCGCTTTTGGGATCGGCAGCATTCAAGAGATTCCAGAGGTAGTCTTCACCTCTTTGAGTCAAAAGAGCCTCGTATTTTTGGCGATCAGAAGAGATCGAGCCACCCTCAGGAAAATCCATCTCGTCGATAACGGCATCCAGATAAAGCCCAGTACCCCCACAGAGCACGGGGGTAAGGCCTGCGGCTAACTGCTGGTCTATCTCACGCCGGGCGTCTTTTTGGAAGAGAGCTACCGAGTACTCCTCAGAAGGCTCTACCACGTCCACCATCTTGAGGGGTACTTTTCGCTCTGCCTCAGGAGTTTTGGCAGTGCCTATGTCCATACCTCGATAGACCTGCATGGCATCGATGGAGGTGACACAGGAGTTAAGAGCCTGTGCCACCTCATCTGCTAAAGCAGACTTTCCCGAAGCCGTAGGCCCCACGATGGCAATCATTGGCTGCGAGGCTAGATGAGCTTGTGGCAAGGTGGCCCTATCCATCAGCGTGGCTGGCCACAGTGCCGCGAAGATACCAGGTGCGCGCTTCATCTACATGGACATCCACAATGGAGCCAATGTAGTCGCTGGCACTGCGCCCTTGAGGAATGGGAAAATGCACCGTGACGTTTTCTGGGCTATGGCCCACAAGCACTTCCGCCGACTTCTTAGAGGGGCCTTCTACCAGCACCGCCACATTGCGCCCGGCTTGAGCCTGGTTATACTGCCAGCTCATCTCTTGCACCAGCTTGGCCAGCCGGTCGAAGCGCTCCCGAATCACCTCGCGAGGCGTAGGATCATCAATCTTTGCAGCCGGCGTACCTGGACGCTTGGAGTAGATGAAGGTGTAGGCGCTAGAGAACCCCGCCTCACGTACGAGCGAGAGGGTATCCTCAAAATCCTGCTCGGTCTCCAGAGGAAATCCCACTATGAGATCTGTGGAGAGGGCGATATCTGGCATAGCCTTCTTGATGCGGCTCACCAAGCCGAGAAACTCTTCCCTCGAATACTTGCGATTCATACGCCGCAGCACGTCAGTGGATCCCGATTGAGCAGCAAGATGAAGCTGAGGCATCACTGCGGGGGTTTCAGCCATGGCGGCAATAGTTTCGTCGGTAAGGTCTTTGGGATGGGAGCTTGTGAAGCGAATGCGATCGATGCCGGTCTTGCCCACTGCCCTTAAAAGCTCTGCAAAGCGAGGCTCGCTGTAGAGATCACGCCCGTAGGAGTTGACGTTTTGACCCAACAAAGTCACTTCGCGCACGCCATCTGCTACCAGGGAACGTACCTCGTCCACTACCTCCTCAAAGGCACGACTGCGCTCTCGACCGCGCACATAAGGCACAATGCAGTAGCTGCAAAAGTTGTTGCAGCCAGTCATGATGGGCACCCAGGCATGAAACTTCTGGGCACGGTGGCTGGGAAGATCGGTAGAGAAAGACTCATAGGGCTCTTCGACGTCCACCTCGAGGTGCTCGCCTTTCTCGGCACGTGAAGCCTCGATAAGACGAGGAAGCTCAGAGACTGCTTGAGTGCCAAAGACCACGTCTGCATTGGGGGCAAACGACCTCATGGCTTCACCCTCGCGCTGAGCGATGCATCCACCTACGCACACCGTGCGTAAACCCGAGGGAGGCGCCGGAGCGCTCACCATAGAAGAGATTTGCCCCTGAAGGTGGGTATCGGCTTTTTCACGCACACAGCAGGTCATATAGACCACAATATCTGCATCCTCAGGCTCAGAAACCTCCAAGCAGCCGCAGGAATCCAAAAGACCCGAGACGCGCTCGGAATCATGGAAGTTCATCTGGCAGCCAAAAGTGCGCACATGATAGGTAAGGCCGGACAACGAGCGGTCTAACAACAAACTAAATGCCTCCCTTAGGCGTTGAGGATACTCACGCCGGGCTCTGAGAGAGGAGTTTCTTCGGCAGAGATCCTATGGACGAAGACAGCGATGCGAATAGCAGTGCGCGAGTCGCCGTTGATTTGAATGTCGGAAAACGAGGGAGCAATGGAGATATCGAGGCCCACTGGAATAAGAAACCCTCGTGCGATGGCCACTGCCTTGATGGCCTGATTGACTGCGCCTGCACCTACTGCCTGCAGGTTTACAGGTACGCCGTCTTTGACCATACCAGCGATGGCGCCGGCCACCGAGGCCGGGGAAGATTTACTGGAGACCTTGAGAAAATCCATGTCGATGGCTCCTGGATGTTGTAGTGCGGGTGTCGTTCGTTGGTTGTGTGTACCGTATCTCTTAAGCATGGTACCCGAGCACAGGATCTAAAGAAGACAGGTCAGACAGCTCCCGTCAAATATACGCAGGAGCCAGAAGATGCGCCTAGCCCTCATCCTCTTTTGCGATACGAAAGGTGACCGTAATCTTGTCCTTGCCGCATCGCACCGTGGGCTCGTCTTCCAGAGCTACATAGTAGCGATCAGAGATAAATGAAAAGGCCCTCTCCATACACCGAGAAAACTCTTTGGAATCCCCTTCGTCGAGCTTGAGACCCCGATGGTCTTTGGAAAGATCCACCGGAGAGGAGGTCTGGCCCTTGTCAGTGCCGTGGGTGAGCCTTGCCATCACAGAGCGTACGGGGCGAATGGCTCCCGAAAGAATACGATGGGCAGTACGCTCTGAGAGTTCCAAGCCGAGAGAAGATGCAACCTCCACCAGCTCTTTTGCGTCCACTGCTGCATAGAGGCGTTCCAAGAGCGGCAGCGAGTCGATGCTGTCAAGGAAGAGCAGCGAGACATCATCCATGGCGCTGGCCATACGGCTGCGAATAGTTGCCACGATCTCTGCAGGAGAACCCAAGAACACTGTGACACTATGCCTTTCTTCGAAGGCAAACTCACAGCAGGTACGAGGAATGTTGTGAGGCCCTCGCGCCACAGTGGTCTCGTCGTCTTCTGTGGTAGAGAGTGTTGGCCAGGTAGACTGATCTGCTCGTTCAGGAAGTTCTGGGCCTGTGATCACCTCGATTGAAGTACCCATGCGCTCACCGGAAGCCCTTACACGGGCGATACGGGCATTCTGCCGAATGGAAAAAAGCGCCATGCCGCGACCGTGCACACCCCATCGATCCTCGTGAATCGAGTCTAGCTTGGAAGTCACGCGAGCTTCAAAGATGCGTTCCTGCATAGACAAGGGCACACCGGAACCGTCATCGATCATAGTGAGATGGCGTTCGTCGTCTTGCTTAGTGGTGGCGAGATAGATCTGGGTGGCGCCAGCATCACGGGCGTTGCGCAGAAGCTCCACTACCACGTCTTCCACACAGCGGATATCATGACGCGCTTGACGACGCTCAGCCTCATCTACTACCAGGCGCACGTAGCCCGCACCAAAGTTTTCTTCGACGCGGGCTACAGACTCCCCTGTGACGTCTGCGATGAAATCGCTGAGATCTCCCATGGGCTACTTGGCAACGTCGATTGCGCGAGATTCGCGGATGACTACTACGCGCACCTGGCCGGGATACTCCATCTCATCCTCGATCTGCTTGGCGATGTCGTGAGCAAGTACTACTGCCTCGGCGTCAGAGATCTTTTCAGGCTCAACCATGACGTGAAGTTCGCGGCCTGCCTGCATGGCATAAGTGCGTTCAACGCCCTCATGGGCATTGGAGATCTCCTCAAGCTTCTCAAGACGCTTGATATAGGCCTCAGCAGACTCGCGCCGTGCACCAGGGCGCGCAGCGCTGATGGCATCTGCAGCCTGCACCAACACATCCAGTACAGTCTCAGGCTCGATATCTGCATGGTGAGCCTCGATAGCATGGACAATCTCAGGCTTCTCGCCATATTTGCGCGCAAGGTCAGCGCCAATAACGGCATGAGGGCCTTCCACTTCACGATCGATGGCCTTGCCAATGTCATGAAGCAGACCAGCACGCTTCGCCATGGCAGGATCGCTGCCAAGTTCGGCTGCCATAAGCGAGCAGAGCTCAGCCACTTGCTTGGAATGCTGAAGCACGTTCTGCCCATAGGAAGTGCGATAGCGCAAGGCACCCAAGGTACGAACAAGCTCAGGATGGAGATCATGGATGCCTAGGTCGAAAGCAGCTTGCTCGCCGGCGTCCAAAACACGCTGGTTTACCAGCTTCTCTGCCTTGGCATACATCTCCTCAATGCGCGCAGGATGAATGCGGCCATCTGCTACCAGGTTTTCCAGCGCCACACGGGCAGTTTCGCGACGCACGGGATCATAGCTAGAAAGGCCAACGCTCTCTGGAGTGTCATCGATGACTAGCGTTACGCCAGAGATCTGCTCGAAGGAGCGGATGTTGCGGCCTTCGCGACCAATGATGCGACCTTTGAGATCATCGGAAGGAATATGCACGGTGGTTACAGTGATCTCAGAGGCTTGATCCGCCGCACAGCGCTGAATAGCCGTAGAGATGATCTCTCGAGCAGTTTTTTCTGCAGTAGCGCGAGTGCGCTGCTCGCTCTCACGAAGGATTTGTGCCTCTTCACGCACTGTATCCTTGCGAACGCGCTCCAGAAGCTCTTCATGCGCCTCGTCTTTGGTGAGGGCAGCAATGCGCTCGAGCTCAGTGGACTGCTGGGCTACCAGTTTTTCTACGTCATTGCGGCGACGATCCAGCTGGCTCTGATTCTCAGAAAGCTGATGCTCTTTGCGATCCAATGCATCGTTTCTGCGGTCCAGCGACTCCTCGCGCTGCATAATGCGAGATTCGAGGTCACGAAGCTCGCCTTTACGTGCGCGATTTTCAGCCTCTTGGGCCTGCTTTAGCTTAAGAATCTCTTCTTTCGCAGAGAGAATGGACTCTTTCTTTTGGGTCTCTGCATTTCGGGATGCCTCGGCTTCAATTTGAGTAGCACGACTCTCTGCATCGCGCACTTTTTGATTAGCCTCGATCACCTTGGCATTGGTCTTGCCATTAGCAAGATTCCAGGCCACCAGGGCGCCTACAACGATCCCGACGATGCAGAGTACCACGGGGAGTGCGATGTCCATGGTATCTTCCTCGTCTTCTCTAATCAGTGCTCTTATCGTTTGATAGCTGCCACCTAAATTTCAGGTGGCCACCGTAAGAGCGACCGTGTGCCCCCAAGGGGGTCCTCGGAAGCGAGGGGGCTCATGACCTCGATAAATAGCGACATAACCTGAGTTTGAGGTTGGGTCGTTGGTGGTCTATGAAAACCTAGGGCAAAAGCCTAGGGAGGACGCTCTGCGGCTCTTGCATTTTAGTTTATGTAGGCTGACTCGTAAAGCTAAGGAGCGCGCCTTGATGCATAAATCAGAGGAATCTTTGAGGTGGTTGACTATTCCTCTGATTCTTCTTCCACGCGACGAGAGGCGCACTGGCGGGCGATTCCATAATCAAATCCTCGAGAGACTAAGAATCTCACAAGCTTTTGATAGCCGTTCTTCTCTGAGACAGGCTTTCTAGCCACCAATTCCCAGGCACGCTCAAGCTCTTCCCCTTGAGCAAAGTACTCTTCTGGCCACCCCGAAACAGATTCTGCTGAGATGCCTCTACGAGCAAGCTCGCGCTTGATGCGCCCCTGGCCCCAACCAATAGAGATCTTGGCGCGAATGAAGGTCTCTGCAAAACGATCGTCATCTAGCAGACGACCCCGTGTGGCACGCTCCACTACATCTTCTATAGCAGAAGCAGAATACCCTGATCTTTGGAGTCGCTCCTGAGCTTCTTTTGTTGCGTAATCGCGACGGTTCACAAGATCTGTGAGCCGTTTAGCCGCACAGGAGATCTGAAGGCCTTCAAGGACTGTCTCCATGGCATGAGGACTAGTAGGGACCCCATCTTCCTTCACCTGCTTGAGCAGAGCCTTAGCCACATCCTTAGGCACGTTAAAACGGCATGTACTCTGAGTGCCTACCACATCCTCTCCCACCACAGAGACGAGCGGAGCTCTAGAAAAGCTCACTGCATCTTTGGGGGGAACGTAGAGGGTCCAGCTGGCCCCAGAGCCCGAGAGACGCTCGATTCTCTGTGTTTTCGCGGTCTCTGAGCTCTGGGAGCCTCCTGTGCCATAACGCATGGATTACTCGTCTGCCTTTGCTTGAGCATCTTTGGATTCAGAAACCACAGGAGCTTCTTCATCATCAAACTCGAGGTCACAAGCTATGCGGACCTTGTGATCGATCTCATCGAACAGATCCGGATTGGTGCGCAGGAACTCCTTGGCTGCCTCGCGACCTTGGCCCAGTCGCTCACCCTCATAGGTATACCAGGCACCGGATTTGTTGACCACATCGTAGTCCACCGCCATGTCCAGAGTGGAGCCTTCTTTGGAGATGCCGGTGCCATACATGATGTCAAACTCAGCAGTTTGGAAGGGAGGAGCCACCTTGTTCTTGACTACCTTGACGCGCACGCGATTGCCCACTACCTCGCCATCTTTTTTGATGGAGTCGATCTTGCGGATGTCCATACGCACCGAGGAGAAGAACTTGAGCGCGCGACCACCGGTGGTGGTCTCAGGATTGCCAAACATCACGCCGATCTTCTCGCGCAGCTGGTTGATGAAGATGCAAGTGGTGTTGGACTTGCTTAGAGAGCCAGCGAGCTTGCGTAAAGCCTGGCTCATAAGTCGAGCCTGAAGACCCACCGTAGTCTCGCCAATCTCACCCTCGATCTCTGCGCGAGGCACCAAGGCTGCCACAGAGTCGATGACGATGACATCCACAGCACTAGAGCGTACCAGCATGTCGCAGATCTCCAATGCCTGCTCGCCGGTATCTGGCTGAGAAATGAGCACTTCATCGATATCCACGCCAATGCGAGCGGCATACCCGGGATCCAACGCATGCTCAGCATCGATAAAGGCCACTACGCCGCCTTGGGCTTGGGCCTCTGCCAGAATCTCCAGCGACAGGGTGGTCTTACCGGAGGACTCGGGGCCGTAGATCTCGATGATCCGCCCCTTGGGGACGCCGCCGATGCCCAGCGCCAGGTCCAGGGCCAGAGAACCGGTGGGGATGACCTCCACGTTCAGGTTGGTCTGGTCCCCCAGGCGCATGATGGAGCCCTTGCCGTACATCTTCTCGATGTTCTTCATGGCGGTCTGGATGGCTTCCTTCTTGTCGCTGGCCACGGTTGCGGTCTTTGTCAGCTTCTTGTCTTTTTCGGCCATGGTGTTCTCCTTCTTATGTTGAATTTCATATCATATTTCAAAAATGGGGAGCAGTATTTTCTCAAGGGCGCCGAGGATGGCCCTCACGTCCTCCTCCACTCTGCCGTTTCCGGCAAAGAGATCCGCAAACAGCCGCTCCAGATTTTCCTCGAACCGTTCCGGCAGGAGGGGGCACCGTTCCCGGCACAGCCGGACCAGCCGCTTCTCCCCGGGATGTGTCTGCTCATTCAGGGCGAACAGGATATCGAAGTAGCTTTCCAGGAACGCCGCTGTGCGGTGGTTGACGCTCACCAGGTCGCCCCGGCCCAGCGCCTTGGCGATCTGCCGCTCATAGGCGGCCAGGGAGCCCCTCAGCAGCCGCCAGTTCCGCTTGATGATCCGTTCCCGCAGCAGGGGCGGGTAGGGCACGTCGAACCGGGCCTTCGCCGCCGCCAGACGGCCGCCCCGGTCGTAAAGGATTTTGCAGGTGAGCAGATTGTGCCACATGCAGGTGGTGTACCCGTTCCGGGGCTGGCAGTCCTCTGCCACGGAGGCCACATCGCGGACGAAGCCGTCCAGATCCCGGTAGAGGATGTCGATGTCAACGCCATTGTTCAGGGTACAGTTGTCCTCATACTCCCAGAAGTGGTTGCCGATCTCCATGTATCTGCAATAAAGGGTCAGTATCTCCCGGCGGACCGCCTCCGGCACCGGGGAAGTGCAGTAGAGATAGACGTCATAGTCCGATTTTTCATCGTAGGCCTCCCCTGCCCGGGACCCGCCCAGGGCAATGGCCTCCACCTCCGGCAGAGAGGAGAGCTTCGCAAACAGGTCCTCTGCCAGAGGGCCAGAACGATCGTCCGGCATAGCTGCCGCCTCCTTTGTGTGTGATCTCAAAATTCTATGTCGTACCGGGTCCCGTGGGAAAACAGGGTGCCGGTCTCCAGTTGGATGCACAGGAGGACCATATTTTCGTCCTGCATGTCCACGTGCCCGTTGTTCAGCCACGCGGAAAAGGCCTCCTTCAGCCTGTCCGCGATCCGGCGGTTCTCTTCTTTTCCGATGTACCCCAGATCGACGCCCCTGCCGTGGGCGGTGAACCACTCCCCCGCGATGGCGGCGGCGGGGTTCTGGGCCAGCTGCCGCATTTTGTTGGACAGGGCGTGGGTGATGATGTAAAACGCGCCGTCCTCATAACAGGCGTTGACGGTTCGAACGTAGGGTGTCCCGTTGCTTTCCGTCGCCAGGGCGATGAGGGTGTCCCTGCCGAAACGCTCTGTCAGGATCTTTTCTGTCTCTTCGGTCCTCTTCATACGTGCCTCCATTTAAGCCAGCTCTGCAAAATCAATCGTTTTGATTTCCCCGTTCACGCGGGAAAATTTAACTGTGTCCACCTGCGCGGTAAACGGCGCAAACTCTCTTTGCATTGCTGCGGCAATGGCCGTAAGGTCTGCCCCGGGGGCATATAAAAGGGTCGTGTGGGGCCTCCAGACGTCCGCCTGCGTCCACTCGTTCAGGTCCGCCGCCCAAGTCTGGGCGATTTCTTTCTGCATGGCCGCCATAGCGGTTTCCCTGCGGGGAACGGCTACAATGATTGATTCTGATTCCGGCACGGACACCCAGATATCCACTTTATCATAGCGAACAGCAAACTTCCCATATCCGGATAAAATCGCCTTGCAGGATGCAATAAATGCCGCCTCATCCTCGCCGGTATAGGTTGCGAGTGTGATATGTCCATGCAGTTCTTTGGGAAAAATACCAAACTGGTTTGCCATCCGCCGCAATCTTGCGAGACGCTCTGTTGAGGCCGGGTCAAGCTTTGCTACCGCGCATAACATACGTACTTTTCTCCTTGCACGCGCCTACAGGCGGAATTTGTAGATACACCTGTGGGACTCGCCGGTCAGGCGCCGCTGTTCACTGTCCTCCGGCAGCTCCGCAATTTCCAGCAGCTCCCCGCCCAGCCACTCGCAGGTCTTCCGGGAGGGCTGATTACCCGGGGCGCATACGATGATGACGTACTCCATCCCCTGCCGCCGGGCCAGCTGGAAGAGCAGCTCGCAGGCCTTTCCGGCGTAGTGGTGTCCCCGGTAGGGTTCGTCGATCTGATAGCCGATGTTTCCGGCGTAGTACAGGGCCTCGCTGTGCCCCAGGCGCAGATTGCAGCCGCCTATCTGGACACCGGCGCGGTCCAGAATATCGAAGTGGAAAGCCGGGTCCCACTTTCTCTGGGGATCGTCCGGTTCCAGTTCGACCTGCCGGAGGGATATTTCCTCCGTTTTCAGAAGCTCTGTCTCAAGAATCATCGTTATTCCTCTCCGGCGCCGTGCCGTATACCACTCTGCCGATCCCCTGGGTGTCCGGCAGGATGTTAACGTCCGCAAATCCCCCGTTCCGCATCAGTCCCAGCACGGCGTCCGCCTGACCCGCGCCCACTTCGAAGTACATCCGCCCGCCCTCCGTCAGGGCGGCTTTCCAGTTTCGGACAATAGCGCGGTAAAAGTCCAGCCCGTCCTCCCCGCCGCACAGGGCCAGGTGGGGCTCAAAGTCCTTCACGGACCGGTCCAGCGTCTCCATCTCCCCGCGGGTGATATAGGGCGGGTTGCAGGTGATGCACTGGAACGTGCCGATGGACGCCGGAGGCGGGGCCAGGGCGTCCAGAACATCCGCCTTTACCCGGTCCGCCAGTCCGCACCGCCGGACGTTCCGGCGGCAGACCTCCAGGGCCTTTTCCGAGACGTCCCCCAGCAGCACCCGGCAGCCGGGGACGTTGGCGGCAGCCGCCAGTCCCACACAGCCGCTGCCGGTGCAGAGGTCCAGCAGCCGGCACCTCTCCATCCGCCCCGCGAATTCAACAGCGGCTTCCGCCAGCACCTCCGTGTCCGCCCGGGGAATCAGCACCGCGGGAGTGACCTCCAGCGTCAGGCCGTAAAACTCCCATTCCCCGATGAGGTAGGCCACCGGCTCGCCGCCGGTGTGCCGCTCTGCCAGGGCGCGGACGGCCTCCTCGATCTCCGGGGAGGTATACAGGGGGCTGTCCCGGTAAAATTCCTCCCGGGTCTTGCCGCTTCCGAAGCATACGATCTCACGGGCCTCCAGCCCCGCGCCGGGGAAGCCCGCCCGAAGGAACTGGCGGCGGATATCCAGATACAGATTTTGGTAGGTAATCAACTGCTTGTCCCCCGGTTTACCATTCATCCTTGCCCGCCTCGGCGGGGATGACCCGCTTGAGGGCCTCGATGGCCACTTCCATCATGGAATCGTCAGGCTCAAAGGTGGTGAAGTTCTGCATCCAGAGGCCGGGCCGGGCCAGGAAATTGGTCACCGGATTGTCGTGACCTCCCACATAGCGGTTGAATTCGTAGGTGATGCCCACCACAAGAGGCAGCAAAAGCAGCTGGACCAGCATCCGCAGGAAGACATTGTCCACGGGGAACAGGGCAAAGATCACCGTGTTGATGAGAATTGCCGCAATGATAACGATCAGCAGGAAGCTGGTGCCGCACCGGGGATGGTGCTTGGACTGGGCCCGGACGTTGTCCACCGTCAGCTCCAGACCCTTCTCATAGCAGAAGATGGTCTTATGCTCCGCGCCGTGATAGGAGAAGGTCCTGCGGATGTCCTTCATTCGGGACACGGCGATCATATAGGTCATGAAGATGGTGATACGCAGCACCGCGTCCACCAGATTCCGGATCAGGACGCTGTCCGTGAAGCGCTCCACGAAGCTGGCCAGGAAGGTAGGCAGGAGCATAAACAGGCCGATGGAGAAGCAAACGGCCAGCACCACGGAGAAGCCGATGACGGCCTTCTCCATTTTTTCGTTTCCCAGCTTCTGGTCCAGCCATTTCTCGAATTTTGACGGCTCCGCCGTCCCGTCCTCCTCAGGGAAGTAGTCCGCGGAGAACATGAGGGCTTTTACGCCCTTGAACATGCTGTCCAGGAAGGTGACGCTGCCCCGGATCAGGGGCAGACCCAGGATAGGGTATTTATCCTTGATAAGCTTTAATTCCTCTTCCTTGATGACAAGCCCCTCCGGGCCACGGACCACAATACATTGTTTTTCCGGGCCGCGCATGAGGATGCCCTCGATGAGGGCCTGTCCGCCGATGGTGGTGCGAAAGCCCTTTGACTGATTGGATGCCATAGTTCTGCCTTTCTGTGAAAAGATTTTGTTATGCTCATAGGCGAAACGGAGTTTCGCCGCAAAAAGTTTTTCTTTTTTCGCTTCCTTTTTTCTTTGTACACAAAGAAAAAAGGAAGATTTAATTCTTCGTCCCCACACAGCGATGGATCGGCAG
>OFFC01001194.1_pt1 | contig 13545 bp, 17 predicted proteins | sample 1521271 | NCBI WGS metagenome assembly OFFC01 (sample SAMEA3504123, study PRJEB24116) | mouse gut metagenome | biome: mouse gut; feature: mouse-associated habitat; material: faeces | place: Denmark | collected 2011 | reverse complement strand
GGCGGCGGTGAGGGCGAGGGTGACGGCGGCGCCGTGTCCCCCGAGCTCATCAACAAGATCGTTGAGGCTCTGAAGGCTGTTAAGGCCGTTCCCGCCGCTGGCGGCGAAGGCAAGACCAGCCCCGAGGGTGGCTCTGAGGGTAAGTCCGCTGTTGGTGGCTCTGAGGGTAAGGCTGCGGCCCCTGCCGCTCCCATCCAGCGTAAGTACGCCAGCCTGTTTCTCTCTGCGGGGGCCTCCCCCGACGGGATGAAGCCCAACAGCTTCAAGGCCCGCATGGAGCAGATGTCCGGTCCCGAGCGCCGTAAGGCTGCCTACGGAATGTTTGGCCGCGCTGTGAAGTGCATCCATGCCTCTGGCGGCGACATCGAGCGGGCTGCGTTCATTGCCGAGCGGAAGTTTGGCGATGCTGAGATGGCCCGCGAGTTCAAGGCCCTGTCTGCCACCGTTCCCTCTGATGGCGGCTATCTGGTGCCCGAGGTGTACGCCAGCGAGATTATCGAGCTGCTGTACCCCGCCACCGTGATCTACGCCCTGGGCGCTCGTCGGCTGGGCATGACCAACGGTAACATGAACATCCCCAAGACCAAGAGCGGTTCCCGCGCCACGTTCGTTGGCGAGAACCGGCAGATTCCCAAGACCGCGCCCAAGTTCGGCAATCTGAAGCTGTCTGCCAAGAAGCTGACCGCTCTGATCCCCATGAGCAACGACCTTCTGCGTTCCACCAGCTTCGACAACGATGTCATCGTGGGCCAGGACATCACCAAGCAGATGGCCCTGGGCGTTGACTATGGCGCTCTGCTGGGCAAGGGCGGCGAGTTCCAGCCCATCGGTATCACTGAGAACAAGAACGTGCTCTCTATTGACGCCGCCAAGCTGGGTGCTGACTACGCCAGCGCCGCCGGTGTGCTGACTGCTATGTTCCCCGGCTATCTGGTTGCTGCCGTGCTGAAGAACAACGTCCTGGCTGGCAGCCTGGGCTTCGTGTTCAACACCAGCGTGGAGCAGTATTTCAAGAATCTGCGGGACAACGTGGGCGGCTTCATTTTCCAGGAGGAGATGAATAAGCAGCACACCCTGGTTGGCTATCCCTACCGTGCGACCAACCTGCTGGAAACCGTCGGCGGCAAGACCAAGATCATCTTCGGTGATTGGAACGATCTGGTCATCGGCGAGCAGGGCGCTCTGGAAATCGAGACGAGCCGTGAGGGTTCCTGGACCGATGAGAGCGGCCAGTTGGTTTCCGCCTTCGAGAACGATCAGACCCTCGTTCGCGCCATCAACAACGTGGACACCGGCCTGCGCCATGACGAGAGCTTCGCCGTGGCTACGGGTGTCGCTGTCCCTGTGTAATAGGAGGTAACGACAATGAAGCGTGAGCTTTTTCAGAACATTACCGCAATCCCCTACACCTCCGGCGACGCCATCGACAAGACTGGCTTCCTTTCGGCTGTCATCGGCGCCAACATCGCGGCTGGCGCCAAGATGACCGTAAAGGTGGAGCACAGCGATGACGGTGAGACTTTCGAGCCCGTCACCGACCCCCGGGTGTTCCCCGAGCAGTCCACCAAGGACGGCGAGTACACCTTCGAGAACCCCGCCGACGCTGGCGCGGAGGATGCCGAGGGCGAGCTGGACACCGGCGGCGTAGTCAACGTCGATGTTGACCTCGTTGGGCTGAAGAATATCGTGAAGTTCACCGTCACCGGCAACGATGGCGGGCTGGTTGTCGTCCTGGGCGACAACTCCGTGCAGCCGGTGTGAGGAGGGCCTGATTATGCCGAGGTTCTACAACATTGTGAAGCCGTCCACCAATAAGGCGGCTACTCCCGGCCAGGAGAAGAAGGGAAAGCCCCAGGAGCCCCCGGCCCCGCCCAAGAAACCTGACGAGAAGGGCGAGGGCGGCAAGTAACGACTGCCGCCCTCCCAGGAGGTCTATATGCTTGCGAATAATGCACTAACTACTCTTGAACGGATGAAGCTGATGCTCGGCCTGTCGGATGTCAACGATGAGCGCATCGACACGATCCTCTCGTTGCTGATAAATAAGGCATCGTCCTGGATCGAGCGTCAGACAGGCAGGCATTTAGGCAAAAACACCTACCAGCAGTGGTATGTCGCAGACGGTCAGCAGGAGCTTGTCACCCTTGAATACCCCATCATTGATGTGGAGTTCGTCAAAGAGGATGGACAGCTCGTTGATCCGAGCCTCTACGACTATGGGCAGACCGGAAATATCGGGGTTATCTACCGCGACGATGGTTGGCTGAAAGCGAGCTATCGTCGCGGTCTGGCTTACGACAGTGTGGCAACCAAGAGAAACATTGAGGTTCGCTATACTGCCGGGTACGTTTTGCCCAAGGACGCCACAAAGAGGAACCCTCAGACCCTCCCTGCCGACCTCGAAGGGCTGGTATGGGAGATGGTCGCCCAGGCGTACACGAGCCTGCAAAACGGCTCTCAGGGCCTTGCGTCCTTTACAATTTCCGATGTGGTGTGGGTGTTCGACAAGTCCACCCCCACCGCCTGGACACAGCTCCTCAACCTTTACAGGAGGTACTGATATGGACATTGACCGCATCTTAGCGGACTTTGAACGGATGCAGTCCGCCTGCAAGGAGATGGAGGGGAAGAAAATCCTGGTCGGTATCGTCGGCGGAGCGGATTCCGAAGTGGTAAAGATTGCCCACGCACATGAATACGGCGATGGCAAACTCCCGGAACGGTCATTCATCCGTGCAAGTTTCGATGCCGACCAGGGTGCCCTCGAACAGATCGTGACCGGAGCACTGGACAAGATGATGGCTGGCGACACCTCACCCGACGCTGCTGCCGCATCCATAGGGGCGCAGTCGGCTCAGTTGGTGCAGAACTTCATCGACGAAAACCGGGTAACGCCTCCATCGGACTACTCCAAGAAAACCCAAAAAACTACGCTGTATGAGACGGGCACCCACATTCGTGACCGGATCGCTTTTAAGGTGGTGGATAGCTGATGTTCTTTAACACTCCGCGTCTGCCGAGGGCTCTGTTGCACATCCTGACGGTTTCCAACAGGACATTCGTGCGTGATGGCCCCGGCGGTCAATCCCGGCCCGTCGATGAGCCGATTGCATCCTTTTGGGGGATCGTCATGCCCTTGTCCAACAAGGACTTGAAGTATCTGCCGGAAGGTTCGTACACGAAAAACTCGCAGAAGCTCTATACCGACGAGCCGGTAACGATTGAGCCGGGGCATATCATCCGAGACACCTTCGATGGGCAGCTCTACACCGTCAAGACAGAGCTGAACCATAACACCATCCATCCTATGATGCGGTACATCGTGGAAGGGGTGCTGAAGAAATGACGTTCCTGGAAGTCCGTAACGCTATTGTGTCCGGGCTGGAAGCGCATCTCGGGTGTCCGGTGATCCTATCTGACCAAATCGCCTCTCAACCTGAGTACCCCTACTGCTACTACAGTGTTCTGACCCCCAGGGCCTCTGACCACTACTTCGGACTGAACGGCACACGGGAAACGCCGGAGGGCATCTTGCTCACCCGTACTGAGCGGGTGGCAGCCACAATGTCCTTCACGTTTTGCAGCGAAAACCGTGAAACGGAGAATGGCTACATCTATGGTGAGGATGAGGCGCTGGACCTTGCAGAAAAAGCCAACGGCTTTTTCCTGCTCAATGCCCACTGCATCTCCACCGAAGCCGGTGATGTGGTAATCAGCAACGTCGGATCAGCAAAACCCCGCTCGGGGTTCCTGGTGGAAGATACTGTCCGGCGATACGGCTTCGACATCAAAATCTCCTATATGAGAACCGATGAGATGCCCACCACCACGATCTCGAAGGTGAACCCCGTAGGGGATGTCCACTGATAAGAAGGAGGAAAGCCTAATGGCAAAAGACGTAATTGTCGTTGTGCAGCGAGACGCGCTGCCCAAGGAAAAGGAAAGCCTCGACATCCTTCTCGTGTCCACCACCGGGGCGCAGCCCGTCCAGGTGTACCGGGATGTGGAGAGTGTCGAGATGGTTTACGGCGACGACGGGCCCACCCCCAACGCCAAAGTCGTCCGTAAGGCCAAGACCCTGACCAATCAGGGTAAGACCACGCTGGCGGACACCCTCGTCGGCAAGTTCAAGGTCGTCGGCTTCGAGCCGCCCAGCCGTTCCGCCGCGCTCCCCGCCACGCTCATCATCGACTTCACCGATATGGAGTTTACCGAGGCCATCCCCGCTGAGAAGACCCTGTGGGTGAAGATTGGCGGCGACGATAAGGCCCTGGTCGAGCTGACTACGACGGAGGAGGTCAGCGAGGCGGCTCAGTTGGCGGCTCTGTTCGCCAACACCAGCTTCACCAAGGGCGGTAAGACCTATACGGCCCTGGCCGACGGCAGCGTTGTCACCTATACCGCCACTACGCCGGGGGCGGCTGACAGCATCCCCGAGCGGATCAATGCCTACGCTGACGAGGATATGATCCAGGAGCTGCTGTTCGAGCCCGAGGGTGCGGTTGTGGTCGAGTTCACCAATGGCCGGGACGAGATGAGCGCGGCGGACAATCTCATCGAAACCATCAAGCAGTTCCAGGAGGACGAGGACAACGACTGGTACTACCTGATGACCGACCGGGATGAGGACGAGTTCGTAATGGCCCTGGCGAAATTCGCTGAGGCCAGTGAGCCCACCGAGGCTGAGCTGGGTGCTGGCGTGGAGGATCACCGCAAGTTCTACATGGGCCAGACCACCAACAAGAAGTTTGCCTGCAACACGGCCCGCGCCGCCGTCATCTACACCGACCCCGAGTTCATCAGTGAGGAGCCGGATGCCTCCTACACCGGCAACGTGGCACCGTTCTACCCCAACAGTGTGACGTGGAAGTTCAAGCGGCCCCAGGACGGCAACGCCGCCACCAGTGAGGGCACCAAGCTCATCTCTCTGCCCAAGCTGAAGGAGCGGGAGCGGAATGAGCTGGCCGAGAACCACGTCAACTATCTTACGGAGGAATACAAGCGCCAGTACGTCAAGGAGGGCGTCTGCCTCAATGGTGAGTTCATCGACATCGTGCTGGGCGGTGACTGGATCGCTAAGCGGATGCGTGATTTGCTCTACGACATCCTGCTGGCGAACGCCACCATCAACTACGGCGACGACGGCTTCGGTCTGATCGCTACAGCGGTATTGCAGGCGCTGGCGGAGGCCACCGACCTGGGCATCATCGCTCGGGATTCCGAGAGCAAGAAGGGTGTGTTCACCGTGAACATCCCGAAGTATGCCGAGAGCACCGAGGAGCAGCGCCGGAACCGTGTCATGCCTGACATCACCTGGGAGGCTCTGCTGGCCGGCGCCGTCCATCAGGTCAAATCCAAGGGTGCGCTCCGCGCGTCCCTGTAAGGAAGGAGAGAACTAAGCTATGTCTCTGCTGAGAACCTATGACCCCACAAAGGTCAACGTAGCCTTCAACAGCCGCCAGATGCGGATGTTCGGTGACAGCCTGTTCACCCTGGCCCGTGATGAGGCCAACGTGACCTTGAAGAAGGGCTGCAAGGGCGACAGCACCTACATCCTCAATGCGAACAAGGCGGGCAAGCTGACCATCACGCTTCAGCAGGAATCCCCGGACATCCCCTATTTGGAGGAGTGCGCCGAGAAGTTCGTGAAGGCCAGCCTCGCCATCACCGATGCCAACGACAGCGGCATGGTGTTCTTCGCGCAGGACTGCATGGTGGAAAAGCTGCCCGACCGTGGCCGGGGTAAGGACGCCCCGGACGTTCAGTTCGTGTTCCTGATCCCCGAAATCCTGCGCTACTAAGGCCGGAACATTCAGTGGAACATTGGGTGGAACATTTCTTGTAATTCACACTTTAGGCACGAAAGTCAAAGTTAGAGAAAATAATTCAACCCAATGTTCCGCCCTCAATGTTCCGTTGTTCCAACCATTGTTCCGCCGATGTTCCGGCTGAAGCCCTTGCAATCAGGGCGTTTTCTCTATTGTGGAACAATGGAACATTCAACTACTAATAGGTACTGGATAGAGAGAAATAGAGGGCCGTAGAGAAGTAACACTACGCCTAAATCCTCTAATCCGGGCGTTTGTACGCGCGCGAGCGCGAGAAGGAGTGTATGAGTTATGGCAAGGACAAAACAAATCACTGTGAACGGCGTGGACTACACGCTTCAGAGCGTGACCTTTTCCTGGTACACCAATCTGACTGACCTCTACATCAACCCGGCCAACGGGCGGAAGAACACCGCTAAGTACGCCGACACGCTCATCAAGGGCTGCGTCACGGCCCCGGCGGAGGTCGCCAAGAACGGCCTCAAACATTTCGAGGATCAGGACGACCTGACGACGCCCAACGAGCTGGTGCGGGCTATCGAAACCTTTCTTGCGGAGCGAGGCCAGCCGAACGGAGGCGCGCCGGCGAGCAAGGCGTAACGAGCGCCTGTGGCGAATGGTGTTCTGTATGGGCGGCCTAAACCACACAGAACTCAGCCAGATGGACCTCTACGATTTTATGGAGGCTGAACAGGCCCGCCTGCTATGGCAGGATGAATGGCACAAGAAAACTGAATCCTGAGAGGAGGGATGACTTGTGGATGAGGCCCGCAGCTTAACGTATAGCATTAACGTCAGGGCTGATACCTCGGGGGCCGAGCAGAATATCCGGGACCTAACCGGGAGCCTCGGCGGTCTGAACTCGCAGGCTGACGACGTTGGCTCGGCCTTCCGCAAGTCCTTCCTCGCGGGTATTGATAGCGGAGATAGTTTCGCGTCGTCGCTCCGATCTGGCGTTGTCGGCGCGCTATCCCAGGCTGGCGACCAAGCTGGCGGCTTGGGCTCTGCTTTCAGCAGCGCATTTCGCTCCGGGGCGGAGAGCGGTGACAGCCTTGCTTCGTCGCTCCGCTCCGGGGTGGGTGGTGCGCTTACTTATGTCGGTGAGCAGGCCGGCGAGTTCCGAGACAATCTCGTTGAAGGGGCTCAGAAGATCGGGCACGGCTTTGCCCACCCAATCGAAACGATCAAGAGCGGCCTGGGTAACGCTATCCAGAGCGCGAAGGATAAGTTCATCAGCATGGCCCGTGGTGCTGATGATGCCGCAGACAGTACCGAAGACCTCGGAGATGCGGCAGATAACGCGGGTGACAACATGGATGATCTCAGCGGTTCCACTGATGAGGCGGGCGATGCCGCTGAGAAATCCGGCAGTAAATTTGAAAAATTCGGCGGCATCCTAAAGGGTGTCGGCGTTGCCCTGGTTGCGGTAACTGCCGCCGTGGGAGCTTTCGCTGCGTCCTCGGTGGGCGTCGGCATGGAGTTCGATTCCTCCATGTCGCAGGTCGCAGCGACTATGGGATATTCCGTCGAGGAGCTGAACACCGTCGGCTCTGAGGCAAATGAAACATTTACAGAGCTACGCGGCTTTGCGATGGAGATGGGCGCAAAGACCGCGTTTTCTGCTAATGAGGCTGCTGGGGCACTGAATTACATGGCCCTGGCGGGCTATGATGCAGAGACATCTATGTCGATGCTGCCAAACGTGCTGAACCTCGCGGCTGCTGGCGGCATAGAGCTCGCCGCAGCGTCCGACATGGTGACAGACGCTCAGTCGGCCTTGGGTCTATCCCTGGACGAAACGACTGATCTGGTTGATAAAATGGCGGCGGCGTCCAGCAAGTCGAACACCAGCGTGGCGCAGTTGGGCGATGCAGTTCTGGCAATCGGCGGTACGGCGAAGAACCTCGCCGGCGGCACGACCGAACTGAGTACGGCCCTGGGCATCCTGGCCGACAACGGCATCAAGGGCGCGGAAGGTGGTACGCACCTGCGGAACATCATCCTGGCCCTGGGCTCCCCGACTGATACAGCAGCGAAAGCCCTGACCAACCTGGGCGTCAGTGTGTACGACGCTGAAGGGAAGATGCGTCCGCTTAATGAGACGTTCGGCGATTTGAACGCGGCCCTCTCCACGATGTCGCAGGAAGATCAGTTGGCTGCTATTGGCGACATCTTCAATACCACGGATATTGCATCCGTCAACGCCCTATTGGGCACCAGCGCCGAACGATGGGATGAACTGGGTTTAGCCATCGACGGCGCTTGGGTCAACATGGGCAGCCTATCCACTTCGCTTTCGGATGTGGGGCTCGACCTCACGGCCATGCAGAGCAGCTTCGGCAAGCTCGGCATCAGCGAGAAGGCTTTCTCTGACATCCTCAAAACCTCTGGCGGCGATGCTACGGCGTTCGCTGATGCGCTATGGGAGGCCGCTGATGCTGGCGTGTCTCAGGAGGATATTGTCAAGGCCCTTGGCGGTGATTTAGGTAGCTTGCAGGAGGCGTTTGACGCCACTACGGGCGCGGCCCAGGCGATGGCCGACACCCAGCTTGACAACCTGGAAGGCGACATCACTCTGTTCAAGAGCGCTTTGGAGGGGGCTCAGATCGTCCTCTCTGACCAGTTGACACCTAACCTACGGGAGTTCGTTCAGTTCGGCTCCGGGGCTGTTTCTACGCTGTCCTCGGCCTTCCAGGAAGGCGGGCTGAGTGGAGCTATGGGCGCGCTGGGCGGCATCCTGAGTGATGCCGTCGGCATGATAATTGATATGCTGCCCACGCTGATCGACGCGGGTATGCAGCTCCTGGGGGCCCTGGGGCAAGGGCTGCTCAGTAATGTTCCCTTGCTTATCGAAGCGGCCGCCCAAATCGTGGTCACGCTGGCAAGCGGCATCGGCTCGGCTCTGCCAGAGCTGGTCCCCTCTGTGGTCGAAACGCTGCTGGTCGTGGTGAGTACGATCATCGAGAACCTACCCCTCATCCTGGATGCGGGTATGTCGATTCTGAACGGGCTGTCTGAAGGCATTATGAGCTCCATTCCGCTGCTCATCGAGCAGTTGCCGGAGCTGATCTTGCAAATCGTTGGGTTCCTCACCGAGAATCTGCCGACCATTTTGGAGCAGGGCTCTCAGATGATCCTGACGTTGGGCACTGGCATCCTGGATTCGCTACCCTCGCTGCTGGCGCAGCTCCCCGCTATCATCACTGGCATTGTCGGGTTCTTCACTGAAAACCTGCCGCTGATTATTGAGACAGGCGTGAATCTCGTTGTCCAACTCGGTGTCGGGCTTATCCAGGCGATCCCCTCTCTGGTGGCGCAGTTGCCGCAGATTGTAGCGGCTATTATTGGCGGCTTCGCTGAAGTCCCAGGCATGATGCTTGACATCGGCAAGAACATCGTTGAGGGTGTCTGGAACGGCATCACCGCGATGGGCTCCTGGATCAAGGAAAAGGTCAGCGGCTTCTTCGGTGGTATCGTAGACAATGTGAAGGGGCTCCTGGGCATCCACAGTCCGTCCACGGTGTTTGCCAGCATCGGTGACAACATGGCCCTGGGCCTTGGCGGTGGCTTTGAGAAAACGATGGTCGGTGTCACGAAGGACATCGAAAACGCCATCCCGACAGATTTCGATTTGCCGAAGGACTTCGATTTGCCGACGCCCAATGCACCCGACATGGACTTCAAGGGCGCTGGGCAGAAGAACAATCCCCCGGAGGATGATGCTCCGCCGACCACAAATGCCCCGCTCCCGTTGCCGGAACCGGACACAGGCAATCCGCCTCCTCCGCTTCCGGTGCCGGAGCCTGTGGGCAGCCCCATTCTGCCGGATGTGCCGGATGTTACCTACGGCGTGATGCCCGAGGTTGATAACAACATCGACCTGCCGTCAACACTCGCCTCGGTGACGTACAACGTCCGGCCTGTTATGGAGGACGCCAACGCCCCCTCAATTTCGGACGTGACCTATGGTGTAAAGCCCGAGGTTGAGGAGGCAAATGCCCCGGTGCTCCCGGACATTTTCTACGATGTCAAAGCTCTCGTCGAAGATATTAAAACCCCGTCGATGGCGGATGTGTTCTTCGGGGTCAAGCCGGTGGTTGAGGACTTCAACCCACCGGATATTACAGCCCCGGAGGAGTACCACGCTAAAGAGCCCTCTGCGAGCGGCGATGCCAGCTCTACCGAAGGCGGAAACACTGGCTCCGCGCCGGTGTTCGCCCCGGTCATTAACATCACAGTCGAAGGCGGCGCGACGGAGCAGAGCATTGAGAACCTGCGGGAAACTATGTACGACATGATGCGTGAGCTCTATGAGGAGTTCCGCAACCAGGAGCTGGAACATCAGGCTTTGAAAGAACAGCTCGCATTTTAACCAGGAGGTGCAGATATGGCTTATACGCTCACCGGACGAAAAAGCGGTACGGTGCGGTTCAATCCGATGCAGACTGGCGTTGTCGAGAAGGAGAGCGAGAGCTACAGCAGCACTGTCACCTCGAATCCGATTGAGAACGGCTCGACGATCAACGACCATGTGAACAACGACGCCGGGTCGTTCTCCATCTCCGGCACGATTGTCGGCGGCGAGGGCGCCATCAATGCTCTGAAGGCGATGCGTGATTCGCGGGACATTATCACCTATATCGGGGTCAGCCGCGTCACCAATCTCGTTTTTACCTCACTGAAATTCGACCGCTCCTACAAGAATAAAAACGGAGCTGCGTTCTCGGCGACATTCAAGCGGGTGCAGACGACCTCGCCGGAGTATATTCCGGCGGGGGAATCCCTCCCCATGACAAGCCAGGACGCCGGGAAATTCGATGACGCACAGTTGTCGAAAACAGCCAACGCAGGGCTGACCACTGTATCTTTGCAGTCGGTCAGCCCTGCCAGCCTTGAACGGCACACGGCGGCATATTCGCTGCCAAGCAGCACGGCCCCTATGACCCGGCTGACAGGCGGGTATAGTGGCCTGTCCATGTAGGAGGTGAACCGATGGCGCTACAGTTAATTGATCTGGCTGCTGATGTTCAGTACATCGACGTGGACGTGTCGAAGGTGCCGTATACCTTCTCAGTGAAGCTGACTGACCGGACATACACCTTCACAGTCAAGTACAACGCTGTGGGCGGCTTCTTTACGGTTGACCTTCTGGACATAAACGGTGATGTCTTAGCTTTCGGTGAAATTATCCGCTACGGCAGGCCGCTGTTCAATGTGGTGGAGGATGAGCGATTCCCTATTCCCGTCATCATCCCGCACTGCATCACAAACGATGACATTTCGGAGGTCACACCCGAGAATTTCGGGCGGGACGTGAAGTTGTACCTCCATGACAGAAAGGGCGAGAGCGATGCCATTCTGGATTAGAGACGCCACGTTGGTTCTCGGGAGCAATAAATACTCACTGGATCGGCTGCACTTCTCCTTCGAGATTCCCTTCGAGGACAGCGATGAGCCACCGGTAGCAACGGTGAAGGTGATGAACCTCTCTGAAAGCACCCGAGCCAGTATCAAGAAGAATGACCCGGTGATCCTAAACGCCGGGTATCAGGGCGACGTAGGCTGCATCCTGGTCGGTAAGGTGGTCGGGCTGAAACATAAGCAGGCCAATGTGGACTGGACGACCACCATCACCGTCCAACCCTGCGCCGATGAGATTCTCGGCAAGATGATAAATAAGACCTACAAGGAAAACACCACGGCCCTGGTTATCGTAAAAGACCTGCTGAACATCTTCGGCGTGGAGATCGGGAAGTGCGAGCTTTCCATCAATACCAGTTACCCACGAGGCCGTGTCTGCCGGGGCAATCTGAAGCAGGTGCTCACTGAGATCGTGGTGAGCGAGTGCAAGAGCCGATTTATCGTTCGGCCTACTGGACAGGTTTACATCACGAAGGCCGAGGATGGTATCAACAACGGCCTCCTGCTCACGCCGTCCAATGGGTTGCTCCGGGCCGACGAGGAGAAGGTTGCCATCCCGGTTGAAACTAAATCCAACTCGCAAAAGACCGGAGAGGACAGAACTGATGATGACCACGTTTCCCGCTCCTGTTTGCTCAATTATGGTGTTTCTACTGCCGAGGTCGTGAAGGTTCAGTCCAGTGATCTCAACGGGCAGTTCATCGTGTCGAAGGGCAAACACGTCGGGGGCTGGACGGGGGACTGGAAAACCTCAATGGAGCTGAAGCCTTGGCCGTAAAGGAGTGATTTTAATGCCTGACCTGGATAGCTTCAAGATGCAGCGCATCCATGATCTGAAGCTGAAAGAATCCCTTTGTGTAGCGGCTGTTGTCCAGGTACTCAAATTTGATCCTGAGAAGATGACGGTCAACGTGCAGCCCTTGTCCAAGCAGTTGGAGAACGGAAAGTACGAAAGCCAGCCGCCGATCCTCTGTGTGCCGGTGGCTGTTACGCACAGCGGCGGATTCCTTTTCCGCCCCTGGTTCAAACCCGGCGATACGGGCGTGGTGGTCTATCTCGATCACGACATGGACGCCACTGTGACCGGGGGCAAGGAGGCTAAGCCCCTGACCGAGCGCAACCACGCTACGACCGACGCCATCTTCGTCGGAGCCATCGTGTCCGGTGATTACAAAGTGGAGGGTCTGCCGGAGGAGAGCATAGCCATTGCGAAAGATGATGGCAAAATTTATGTCGCCATCACGAAGGACAAGGTTATTGTAAAGAATGAGGGCACGACCGCTGAGTTCACTGCCACTTCGATTGACATGAAATCCGTGAACATGAACATCACCCTGGACGGGAATATGACAGTGACAACCGGCGGACAGGTGCTTCTCAATTAGGAGGCGAGCGTATGCCAGCAGCAACAAGGTTGAACGATAACTGCACTGGGCACGATGCCTGTCCGCCGGTTCCGCTGGCGGAGGGGAGCCCGAATGTCATCATCAACGGGCGTCCGGCGGGGCGTGTGGGCGACCACTACACCACGCACGGCTGTGTTACACACCCAGGCCACGCAGACGTAATCGTCGCAGGGAGTTCCAAGGTGCTTATCAACGGAAAGCCTGCTGCGTGTGTTGGCGATGCGGTTTCAATCGGTGGAGCTGTCCAGGACGGAAGCCCCAATGTCATCATCGGCGGCTGACCGGGAAGGAGGTATGGCGGCATGGACGACAACATGACCCTTTTGATTGACCCGGAAACCCGAGACTTAGTGCTCGATGAGAACGGTTTCTTCAAGAAAATCTACGGCAAAGACACCACCGTCCAGAATGTGCGCCATGCGCTTTTGACCTGGAAAGCTGAGTTCTTCGCCGATTTGACCCACGGCACCGACTATGAGCGCATTATGGGCGTGAAGCAAAATGACATCGACGACGGAGAGATTGAGGAGATCATCCGAGAGGCGGTGTTCCAAGAGCCGGATGTAGCTCTTATCGACGAGATCACGGTTTCGTATGAAAATCGGAACATCACAGTAGAGATCGTCGCTACTTTGGTAGATGACGAGAAAATCAGATTGGAGGTGACGGCGTAATGGCAAAAGCAACTGACTGGGGCCTGACCGACGCAGGCTTTCGGCGCCCAACCTATGCAGAGCTGCTGGATGCGCTTGAATATAAGGCTCGGGAGCTGTTTGGCTCCAAAGCCAACATGACGGTGCGTTCGCCGCTGGGCATCTTCCTTCGGATTTTTGCCTGGATGTTGAACCTTCTGTTTGCCACATTGGAGGATGTCTATAACAGCCGGGTCA
>OFFC01001178.1_pt1 | contig 13736 bp, 5 predicted proteins | sample 1521271 | NCBI WGS metagenome assembly OFFC01 (sample SAMEA3504123, study PRJEB24116) | mouse gut metagenome | biome: mouse gut; feature: mouse-associated habitat; material: faeces | place: Denmark | collected 2011 | reverse complement strand
GACGAGAAGACCTGGGACGAGAAGACCTGGGACGAGAAGACCTGGGACGAGAAAACCTGGGACGGTTACCATCACCGGCGCAAGGAAGATCCCTCATTCCGGAACCAGAACTGCGGGTCATGGTAATGAAGTGTTCCCGTAAAACAGACTGTTGAGAAGGATTCAACTGCGTGAATTCAGAACTCTTCAGCTGGGGAACAGGGTACCCGTAAGTATAGCTTTACAAGGTAAGTCTGGCCTTGAACTTTCTAACGAAATTCAAGACAGTCTATCAGAAGTAAAGTGGGAAATAGCTTTACAAGGTATGTTTGGCCTTGAACTTTCTCTAGTGTTAGGAGCCTTTTTGTTCCTTTTCACATGTTATCAAGCGGTTAAGGCAGGGCTGAAAATTCTGGATGAAATTCAGGGCAATCTATCAGAAGTAAAGCGGGGAGAGAGAGTAGGAGCAAAGAGGAAATATGGTACACAAAATAAGTATACAGGCCTTTCCACGGGTCTTGAACCCGAGGAAAAGTTTAGGTCAGGTAAGAATACCTGGGGAGAGATTAGAAGGAAGGAAAAGAAAAAAGAAAAGAAAAAAGATCGATTAGCGGAGGTCTCTAGGAGATACTCGTCACTAGATGAGCTCAGGAAGCCAGCTCTTAGTAGCTCTGAAGCAGATGAAGAATTCTCCTCTGAGGAAACAGACTGGGAGGAAGAAGCAGCCCATTACCAGCCAGCTAATTGGTCAAGAAAAAAGCCAAAAGCGGCTGGCGAAGGCCAGTTTGCTGATTGGCCTCAGGGCAGTCGGCTTCAAGGTCCGCCCTATGCGGAGCCCCCGCCCTGCGTAGTGCGTCAGCAATGCGCAGAGAGGCAATGCGCAGAGAGATGCGCAGAGAGGCAATGCGCAGAGAGATGCGCAGAGAGGCAGTGCGCAGAGAGGCAGTGCGCAGAGAGGCAGTGCGCAGACTCATTCATTCCCAGAGAGGAACAAAGGAAAATACAACAGGCATTTCCGGTCTTTGAAGGAGCCGAGGGTGGGCGTGTCCACGCTCCGGTAGAATACTTACAAATTAAAGAAATTGCCGAGTCGGTCCGTAAATACGGAACCAATGCTAATTTTACCTTGGTGCAGTTAGACAGGCTTGCCGGCATGGCACTAACTCCTGCCGACTGGCAAACGGTTGTAAAAGCCGCTCTCCCTAGTATGGGCAAATATATGGAATGGAGAGCGCTTTGGCACGAAGCTGCACAAGCGCAGGCCCGAGCAAACGCAGCTGCTTTGACTCCAGAGCAGAGAGATTGGACTTTTGACTTGTTAACGGGTCAGGGAGCTTATTCTGCTGATCAGACAAACTACCATTGGGGAGCTTATGCCCAGATTTCTTCCACGGCTATTAGGGCCTGGAAGGCGCTCTCTCGAGCAGGTGAAACCACTGGTCAGTTAACAAAGATAATCCAGGGACCTCAGGAATCCTTCTCAGATTTTGTGGCCAGAATGACAGAGGCAGCAGAGCGTATTTTTGGAGAGTCAGAGCAAGCTGCGCCTCTGATAGAACAGCTAATCTATGAGCAAGCCACAAAGGAGTGCCGAGCGGCCATAGCCCCAAGAAAGAACAAAGGCTTACAAGACTGGCTCAGGGTCTGTCGAGAGCTTGGGGGACCTCTCACCAATGCAGGCTTAGCGGCCGCCATCCTCCAATCTCAGAACCGCTCCATGAGCAGAAATGATCAGAGGACATGTTTTAATTGCGGAAAGCCTGGGCATTTTAAGAAAGATTGCAGAGCTCCAGATAAACAGGGAGGGACTCTCACTCTTTGCTCTAAGTGTGGCAAGGGTTATCATAGAGCTGACCAGTGTCGCTCTGTGAGGGATATAAAGGGCAGAGTCCTTCCCCCACCTGATAGTCAATCAACTGATGTGCCAAAAAACGGGTCATCGGGCCCTCGGTCCCAGGGCCCTCAAAGATATGGGAACCGGTTTGTCAGGACCCAGGAAGCAGTCAGAGAGGCGACCCAGGAAGACCCACAAGGGTGGACCTGCGTGCCGCCTCCGACTTCCTATTAATGCCTCAAATGAGTATTCAGCCGGTGCCAGTGGAGCCTATACCATCCTTGCCCCCGGGAACCATGGGCCTTATTCTCGGCCGGGGTTCACTCACCTTGCAGGGCTTAGTAGTCCACCCTGGAGTTATGGATTGTCAACATTCCCCTGAAATACAGGTCCTGTGCTCAAGCCCTAAGGGCGTTTTTTCTATTAGTAAAGGAGATAGGATAGCTCAGCTGCTGCTCCTCCCTGATAATACCAGGGAGAAATCTGCAGGACCTGAGATAAAGAAAATGGGCTCCTCAGGAAATGATTCTGCCTATTTGGTTGTATCTTTAAATGATAGACCTAAGCTCCGCCTTAAGATCAACGGAAAAGAGTTTGAAGGCATCCTTGATACCGGAGCAGATAAAAGTATAATTTCTACACATTGGTGGCCCAAAGCATGGCCCACCACAGAGTCATCTCATTCATTACAGGGCCTAGGATATCAATCATGTCCCACTATAAGCTCCGTTGCCTTGACGTGGGAATCCTCTGAAGGGCAGCAAGGGAAATTCATACCTTATGTGCTCCCACTCCCGGTTAACCTCTGGGGAAGGGATATTATGCAGCATTTGGGCCTTATTTTGTCCAATGAAAACGCCCCATCGGGAGGGTATTCAGCTAAAGCAAAAAATATCATGGCAAAGATGGGTTATAAAGAAGGAAAAGGGTTAGGACATCAAGAACAGGGAAGGATAGAGCCCATCTCACCTAATGGAAACCAAGACAGACAGGGTCTGGGTTTTCCTTAGCGGCCATTGGGGCAGCACGACCCATACCATGGAAAACAGGGGACCCAGTGTGGGTTCCTCAATGGCACCTATCCTCTGAAAAACTAGAAGCTGTGATTCAACTGGTAGAGGAACAATTAAAACTAGGCCATATTGAACCCTCTACCTCACCTTGGAATACTCCAATTTTTGTAATTAAGAAAAAGTCAGGAAAGTGGAGACTGCTCCATGACCTCAGAGCCATTAATGAGCAAATGAACTTATTTGGCCCAGTACAGAGGGGTCTCCCTGTACTTTCCGCCTTACCACGTGGCTGGAATTTAATTATTATAGATATTAAAGATTGTTTCTTTTCTATACCTTTGTGTCCAAGGGATAGGCCCAGATTTGCCTTTACCATCCCCTCTATTAATCACATGGAACCTGATAAGAGGTATCAATGGAAGGTCTTACCACAGGGAATGTCCAATAGTCCTACTATGTGTCAACTTTATGTACAAGAAGCTCTTTTGCCAGTGAGGGAACAATTCCCCTCTTTAATTTTGCTCCTTTACATGGATGACATCCTCCTGTGCCATAAAGACCTTACCATGCTACAAAAGGCATATCCTTTTCTACTTAAAACTTTAAGTCAGTGGGGTTTACAGATAGCCACAGAAAAGGTCCAAATTTCTGATACAGGACAATTCTTGGGCTCTGTGGTGTCCCCAGATAAGATTGTGCCCCAAAAGGTAGAGATAAGAAGAGATCACCTCCATACCTTAAATGATTTTCAAAAGCTGTTGGGAGATATTAATTGGCTCAGACCTTTTTTAAAGATTCCTTCCGCTGAGTTAAGGCCTTTGTTTAGTATTTTAGAAGGAGATCCTCATATCTCCTCCCCTAGGACTCTTACTCTAGCTGCTAACCAGGCCTTACAAAAGGTGGAAAAAGCCTTACAGAATGCACAATTACAACGTATTGAGGATTCGCAGCCTTTCAGTTTGTGTGTCTTTAAGACAGCACAATTGCCAACTGCAGTTTTGTGGCAGAATGGGCCATTGTTGTGGATCCATCCAAACGTATCCCCAGCTAAAATAATAGATTGGTATCCTGATGCAATTGCACAGCTTGCCCTTAAAGGCCTAAAAGCAGCAATCACCCACTTTGGGCAAAGTCCATATCTTTTAATTGTACCTTATACCGCTGCACAGGTTCAAACCTTGGCAGCCACATCTAATGATTGGGCAGTTTTAGTTACCTCCTTTTCAGGAAAAATAGATAACCATTATCCAAAACATCCAATCTTACAGTTTGCCCAAAATCAATCTGTTGTGTTTCCACAAATAACAGTAAGAAACCCACTTAAAAATGGGATTGTGGTATATACTGATGGATCAAAAACTGGCATAGGTGCCTATGTGGCTAATGGTAAAGTGGTATCCAAACAATATAATGAAAATTCACCTCAAGTGGTAGAATGTTTAGTGGTCTTAGAAGTTTTAAAAACCTTTTTAGAACCCCTTAATATTGTGTCAGATTCCTGTTATGTGGTTAATGCAGTAAATCTTTTAGAAGTGGCTGGAGTGATTAAGCCTTCCAGTAGAGTTGCCAATATTTTTCAGCAGATACAATTAGTTTTGTTATCTAGAAGATCTCCTGTTTATATTACTCATGTTAGAGCCCATTCAGGCCTACCTGGCCCCATGGCTCTGGGAAATGATTTGGCAGATAAGGCCACTAAAGTGGTGGCTGCTGCCCTATCATCCCCGGTAGAGGCTGCAAGAAATTTTCATAACAATTTTCATGTGACGGCTGAAACATTACGCAGTCGTTTCTCCTTGACAAGAAAAGAAGCCCGTGACATTGTTACTCAATGTCAAAGCTGCTGTGAGTTCTTGCCAGTTCCTCATGTGGGAATTAACCCACGCGGTATTCGACCTCTACAGGTCTGGCAAATGGATGTTACACATGTTTCTTCCTTTGGAAAACTTCAATATCTCCATGTGTCCATTGACACATGTTCTGGCATCATGTTTGCTTCTCCGTTAACCGGAGAAAAAGCCTCACATGTGATTCAACATTGTCTTGAGGCATGGAGTGCTTGGGGGAAACCCAGACTCCTTAAGACTGATAATGGACCAGCTTATACGTCTCAAAAATTCCAACAGTTCTGCCGTCAGATGGACGTGACCCACCTGACTGGACTTCCATACAACCCTCAAGGACAGGGTATTGTTGAGCGTGCGCATCGCACCCTCAAAGCCTATCTTATAAAACAGAAGAGGGGAACTTTTGAGGAGACTGTACCCCGAGCACCAAGAGTGTCTGTGTCTATGGCACTCTTTACACTCAATTTTTTAAATATTGATGCTCATGGCCATACTGCGGCTGAACGTCATTGTTCAGAGCCAGATAGGCCCAATGAGATGGTTAAATGGAAAAATGTCCTTGATAATAAATGGTATGGCCCGGATCCTATTTTGATAAGATCCAGGGGAGCTATCTGTGTTTTCCCACAGAATGAAGACAACCCATTTTGGATACCAGAAAGACTCACCCGAAAAATCCAGACTGACCAAGGGAATACTAATGTCCCTCGTCTTGGTGATGTCCAGGGCGTCAATAATAAAGAGAGAGCAGCGTTGGGGGATAATGTCGACATTTCCACTCCCAATGACGGTGATGTATAATGCTCAAGTATTCTCCTGCTTTTTTACCACTAACTAGGAACTGGGTTTAGCCTTGATTCAGACAGCCTTGGCTCTGTCTGGACAGGTCCAGACGACTGACACCATTAACACTTTGTCAGCCTCAGTGACTACAGTCATAGATGAACAGGCCTCAGCTAATGTCAAGATACAGAGAGGTCTCATGCTGGTTAATCAACTCATAGATCTTGTCCAGATACAACTAGATGTATTATGACAAATAACTCAGCAGGGATGTGAACAAAAGTTTCCGGGATTGTGTGTTATTTCCATTCAGTATGTTAAATTTACTAGGGCAGCTAATTTGTCAAAAAGTCTTTTTCAGTATATGTTACAGAATTGGATGGCTGAATTTGAACAGATCCTTCGGGAATTGAGACTTCAGGTCAACTCCACGCGCTTGGACCTGTCCCTGACCAAAGGATTACCCAATTGGATCTCCTCAGCATTTTCCTTCTTTAAAGAATGGGTGGGATTGATATTATTTGGAGATACACTTTGCTGTGGATTAGTGTTGCTTCTTTGGTTGGTCTGTAAGCTTAAGGCCCAAACTAGGAGAGACAAGGTGGTTATTGCCCAGGCGCTTGCAGGACTAGAACATGGAGCTTCCCCTGATATATCTATGCTTAGGCAATAGGTCGCTGGCCACTCAGCTCTTATATCCCATGAGGCTAGTCTCATTGCACGGGATAGAGTGAGTGTGCTTCAGCAGCCCGAGAGAGTTGCACGGCTAAGCACTGCAATGGAAAGGCTCTGCGGCATATATGAGCCTATTCTAGGGAGACATGTCATCTTTCATGAAGGTTCAGTGTCCTAGTTCCCTTCCCCCAGGCAAAACGACACGGGAGCAGGTCAGGGTTGCTCTGGGTAAAAGCCTGTGAGCCTAAGAGCTAATCCTGTACATGGCTCCTTTACCTACACACTGGGGATTTGACCTCTATCTCCACTCTCATTAATATGGGTGGCCTATTTGCTCTTATTAAAAGGAAAGGGGGAGATGTTGGGAGCCGCGCCCACATTCGCCGTTACAAGATGGCGCTGACAGCTGTGTTCTAAGTGGTAAACAAATAATCTGCGCATGTGCCGAGGGTGGTTCTCCACTCCATGTGCTCTGCCTTCCCCGTGACGTCAACTCGGCCGATGGGCTGCAGCCAATCAGGGAGTGACACGTCCTAGGCGAAGGATAATTCTCCTTAATAGGGACGGGGTTTCGTTTTCTCTCTCTCTTGCTTCTTGCACTCTGGCTCCTGAAGATGTAAGCAATAAAGCTTTGCCGCAGAAGATTCTGGTCTGTGGTGTTCTTCCTGGCCGGTCGTGAGAACGCGTCTAATAACAATTGGTGCCGAATTCCGGGACGAGAAAAAACTCGGGACTGGCGCAAGGAAGATCCCTCATTCCAGAACCAGAACTGCGGGTCGCGGTAATAAAGGTTCCCGTAAAGCAGACTGTTAAGAAGGATTCAACTGTATGAATTCAGAACTTTTCAGCTGGGGAACGAGAGTACCAGTGAGTACAGCTTTACGAGGTAAGTCTGATCTTGAACTTTCTAAGGAAATTCAAGACAGTCTATCAGAAGTAAAGTGGAATATGTTTGGCCTTGAATTTTTTCTGGTGTTAGGAGCCCTTTTGTTCCTTTTCACATGTTATCAAGTGATTAAGATAGGGCTGAAAATTCTAGAGGAAATTCAGGACAAGCTATCAGAAGTAAAGCGGGGAGAGAGAGTAGGAGCAAAGAGAAAATATGGTACACAAAATAAGTATACAGGCCTTTCCAAGGGTCTTGAACCCGAGGAAAAGTTTAGGTCAGGTAAGAATACCTGGGGAGAGATTAGAAGGAAGGAAAAGAAAAAAGAAAAGAAAAAAGATCGATTAGCGGAGGTCTCTAGGAGATACTCGTCACTAGATGAGCTCAGGAAGCCAGCTCTTAGTAGCTCTGAAGCAGATGAAGAATTCTCCTCTGAGGAAACAGACTGGGAGGAAGAAGCAGCCCATTACCAGCCAGCTAATTGGTCAAGAAAAAAGCCAAAAGCGGCTGGCGAAGGCCAGTTTGCTGATTGGCCTCAGGGCAGTCGGCTTCAAGGTCCGCCCTATGCGGAGCCCCCGCCCTGCGTAGTGCGTCAGCAATGCGCAGAGAGGCAATGCGCAGAGAGATGCGCAGAGAGGCAATGCGCAGAGAGATGCGCAGAGAGGCAGTGCGCAGAGAGGCAGTGCGCAGAGAGGCAGTGCGCAGACTCATTCATTCCCAGAGAGGAACAAAGGAAAATACAACAGGCATTTCCGGTCTTTGAAGGAGCCGAGGGTGGGCGTGTCCACGCTCCGGTAGAATACTTACAAATTAAAGAAATTGCCGAGTCGGTCCGTAAATACGGAACCAATGCTAATTTTACCTTGGTGCAGTTAGACAGGCTTGCCGGCATGGCACTAACTCCTGCCGACTGGCAAACGGTTGTAAAAGCCGCTCTCCCTAGTATGGGCAAATATATGGAATGGAGAGCGCTTTGGCACGAAGCTGCACAAGCGCAGGCCCGAGCAAACGCAGCTGCTTTGACTCCAGAGCAGAGAGATTGGACTTTTGACTTGTTAACGGGTCAGGGAGCTTATTCTGCTGATCAGACAAACTACCATTGGGGAGCTTATGCCCAGATTTCTTCCACGGCTATTAGGGCCTGGAAGGCGCTCTCTCGAGCAGGTGAAACCACTGGTCAGTTAACAAAGATAATCCAGGGACCTCAGGAATCCTTCTCAGATTTTGTGGCCAGAATGACAGAGGCAGCAGAGCGTATTTTTGGAGAGTCAGAGCAAGCTGCGCCTCTGATAGAACAGCTAATCTATGAGCAAGCCACAAAGGAGTGCCGAGCGGCCATAGCCCCAAGAAAGAACAAAGGCTTACAAGACTGGCTCAGGGTCTGTCGAGAGCTTGGGGGACCTCTCACCAATGCAGGCTTAGCGGCCGCCATCCTCCAATCTCAGAACCGCTCCATGAGCAGAAATGATCAGAGGACATGTTTTAATTGCGGAAAGCCTGGGCATTTTAAGAAAGATTGCAGAGCTCCAGATAAACAGGGAGGGACTCTCACTCTTTGCTCTAAGTGTGGCAAGGGTTATCATAGAGCTGACCAGTGTCGCTCTGTGAGGGATATAAAGGGCAGAGTCCTTCCCCCACCTGATAGTCAATCAACTGATGTGCCAAAAAACGGGTCATCGGGCCCTCGGTCCCAGGGCCCTCAAAGATATGGGAACCGGTTTGTCAGGACCCAGGAAGCAGTCAGAGAGGCGACCCAGGAAGACCCACAAGGGTGGACCTGCGTGCCGCCTCCGACTTCCTATTAATGCCTCAAATGAGTATTCAGCCGGTGCCAGTGGAGCCTATACCATCCTTGCCCCCGGGAACCATGGGCCTTATTCTCGGCCGGGGTTCACTCACCTTGCAGGGCTTAGTAGTCCACCCTGGAGTTATGGATTGTCAACATTCCCCTGAAATACAGGTCCTGTGCTCAAGCCCTAAGGGCGTTTTTTCTATTAGTAAAGGAGATAGGATAGCTCAGCTGCTGCTCCTCCCTGATAATACCAGGGAGAAATCTGCAGGACCTGAGATAAAGAAAATGGGCTCCTCAGGAAATGATTCTGCCTATTTGGTTGTATCTTTAAATGATAGACCTAAGCTCCGCCTTAAGATCAACGGAAAAGAGTTTGAAGGCATCCTTGATACCGGAGCAGATAAAAGTATAATTTCTACACATTGGTGGCCCAAAGCATGGCCCACCACAGAGTCATCTCATTCATTACAGGGCCTAGGATATCAATCATGTCCCACTATAAGCTCCGTTGCCTTGACGTGGGAATCCTCTGAAGGGCAGCAAGGGAAATTCATACCTTATGTGCTCCCACTCCCGGTTAACCTCTGGGGAAGGGATATTATGCAGCATTTGGGCCTTATTTTGTCCAATGAAAACGCCCCATCGGGAGGGTATTCAGCTAAAGCAAAAAATATCATGGCAAAGATGGGTTATAAAGAAGGAAAAGGGTTAGGACATCAAGAACAGGGAAGGATAGAGCCCATCTCACCTAATGGAAACCAAGACAGACAGGGTCTGGGTTTTCCTTAGCGGCCATTGGGGCAGCACGACCCATACCATGGAAAACAGGGGACCCAGTGTGGGTTCCTCAATGGCACCTATCCTCTGAAAAACTAGAAGCTGTGATTCAACTGGTAGAGGAACAATTAAAACTAGGCCATATTGAACCCTCTACCTCACCTTGGAATACTCCAATTTTTGTAATTAAGAAAAAGTCAGGAAAGTGGAGACTGCTCCATGACCTCAGAGCCATTAATGAGCAAATGAACTTATTTGGCCCAGTACAGAGGGGTCTCCCTGTACTTTCCGCCTTACCACGTGGCTGGAATTTAATTATTATAGATATTAAAGATTGTTTCTTTTCTATACCTTTGTGTCCAAGGGATAGGCCCAGATTTGCCTTTACCATCCCCTCTATTAATCACATGGAACCTGATAAGAGGTATCAATGGAAGGTCTTACCACAGGGAATGTCCAATAGTCCTACTATGTGTCAACTTTATGTACAAGAAGCTCTTTTGCCAGTGAGGGAACAATTCCCCTCTTTAATTTTGCTCCTTTACATGGATGACATCCTCCTGTGCCATAAAGACCTTACCATGCTACAAAAGGCATATCCTTTTCTACTTAAAACTTTAAGTCAGTGGGGTTTACAGATAGCCACAGAAAAGGTCCAAATTTCTGATACAGGACAATTCTTGGGCTCTGTGGTGTCCCCAGATAAGATTGTGCCCCAAAAGGTAGAGATAAGAAGAGATCACCTCCATACCTTAAATGATTTTCAAAAGCTGTTGGGAGATATTAATTGGCTCAGACCTTTTTTAAAGATTCCTTCCGCTGAGTTAAGGCCTTTGTTTAGTATTTTAGAAGGAGATCCTCATATCTCCTCCCCTAGGACTCTTACTCTAGCTGCTAACCAGGCCTTACAAAAGGTGGAAAAAGCCTTACAGAATGCACAATTACAACGTATTGAGGATTCGCAGCCTTTCAGTTTGTGTGTCTTTAAGACAGCACAATTGCCAACTGCAGTTTTGTGGCAGAATGGGCCATTGTTGTGGATCCATCCAAACGTATCCCCAGCTAAAATAATAGATTGGTATCCTGATGCAATTGCACAGCTTGCCCTTAAAGGCCTAAAAGCAGCAATCACCCACTTTGGGCAAAGTCCATATCTTTTAATTGTACCTTATACCGCTGCACAGGTTCAAACCTTGGCAGCCACATCTAATGATTGGGCAGTTTTAGTTACCTCCTTTTCAGGAAAAATAGATAACCATTATCCAAAACATCCAATCTTACAGTTTGCCCAAAATCAATCTGTTGTGTTTCCACAAATAACAGTAAGAAACCCACTTAAAAATGGGATTGTGGTATATACTGATGGATCAAAAACTGGCATAGGTGCCTATGTGGCTAATGGTAAAGTGGTATCCAAACAATATAATGAAAATTCACCTCAAGTGGTAGAATGTTTAGTGGTCTTAGAAGTTTTAAAAACCTTTTTAGAACCCCTTAATATTGTGTCAGATTCCTGTTATGTGGTTAATGCAGTAAATCTTTTAGAAGTGGCTGGAGTGATTAAGCCTTCCAGTAGAGTTGCCAATATTTTTCAGCAGATACAATTAGTTTTGTTATCTAGAAGATCTCCTGTTTATATTACTCATGTTAGAGCCCATTCAGGCCTACCTGGCCCCATGGCTCTGGGAAATGATTTGGCAGATAAGGCCACTAAAGTGGTGGCTGCTGCCCTATCATCCCCGGTAGAGGCTGCAAGAAATTTTCATAACAATTTTCATGTGACGGCTGAAACATTACGCAGTCGTTTCTCCTTGACAAGAAAAGAAGCCCGTGACATTGTTACTCAATGTCAAAGCTGCTGTGAGTTCTTGCCAGTTCCTCATGTGGGAATTAACCCACGCGGTATTCGACCTCTACAGGTCTGGCAAATGGATGTTACACATGTTTCTTCCTTTGGAAAACTTCAATATCTCCATGTGTCCATTGACACATGTTCTGGCATCATGTTTGCTTCTCCGTTAACCGGAGAAAAAGCCTCACATGTGATTCAACATTGTCTTGAGGCATGGAGTGCTTGGGGGAAACCCAGACTCCTTAAGACTGATAATGGACCAGCTTATACGTCTCAAAAATTCCAACAGTTCTGCCGTCAGATGGACGTGACCCACCTGACTGGACTTCCATACAACCCTCAAGGACAGGGTATTGTTGAGCGTGCGCATCGCACCCTCAAAGCCTATCTTATAAAACAGAAGAGGGGAACTTTTGAGGAGACTGTACCCCGAGCACCAAGAGTGTCTGTGTCTATGGCACTCTTTACACTCAATTTTTTAAATATTGATGCTCATGGCCATACTGCGGCTGAACGTCATTGTTCAGAGCCAGATAGGCCCAATGAGATGGTTAAATGGAAAAATGTCCTTGATAATAAATGGTATGGCCCGGATCCTATTTTGATAAGATCCAGGGGAGCTATCTGTGTTTTCCCACAGAATGAAGACAACCCATTTTGGATACCAGAAAGACTCACCCGAAAAATCCAGACTGACCAAGGGAATACTAATGTCCCTCGTCTTGGTGATGTCCAGGGCGTCAATAATAAAGAGAGAGCAGCGTTGGGGGATAATGTCGACATTTCCACTCCCAATGACGGTGATGTATAATGCTCAAGTATTCTCCTGCTTTTTTACCACTAACTAGGAACTGGGTTTAGCCTTGATTCAGACAGCCTTGGCTCTGTCTGGACAGGTCCAGACGACTGACACCATTAACACTTTGTCAGCCTCAGTGACTACAGTCATAGATGAACAGGCCTCAGCTAATGTCAAGATACAGAGAGGTCTCATGCTGGTTAATCAACTCATAGATCTTGTCCAGATACAACTAGATGTATTATGACAAATAACTCAGCAGGGATGTGAACAAAAGTTTCCGGGATTGTGTGTTATTTCCATTCAGTATGTTAAATTTACTAGGGCAGCTAATTTGTCAAAAAGTCTTTTTCAGTATATGTTACAGAATTGGATGGCTGAATTTGAACAGATCCTTCGGGAATTGAGACTTCAGGTCAACTCCACGCGCTTGGACCTGTCCCTGACCAAAGGATTACCCAATTGGATCTCCTCAGCATTTTCCTTCTTTAAAGAATGGGTGGGATTGATATTATTTGGAGATACACTTTGCTGTGGATTAGTGTTGCTTCTTTGGTTGGTCTGTAAGCTTAAGGCCCAAACTAGGAGAGACAAGGTGGTTATTGCCCAGGCGCTTGCAGGACTAGAACATGGAGCTTCCCCTGATATATCTATGCTTAGGCAATAGGTCGCTGGCCACTCAGCTCTTATATCCCATGAGGCTAGTCTCATTGCACGGGATAGAGTGAGTGTGCTTCAGCAGCCCGAGAGAGTTGCACGGCTAAGCACTGCAGTAGAAGGGCTCTGCGGCATATATGAGCCTATTCTAGGGAGACATGTCATCTTTCAAGAAGGTTGAGTGTCCAAGTGTCCTTCCCCCAGGAAAAACGACAGGGGAGCTGACCAAGACCCCTCTGGGTGACGAGCCTGGAAGGAGGTTTTGTGTAAGGCCCCTATGCTTGCACAGTGGGAATTTGACCTCTATCTCCACTCTCCATACTGTGTGGCCTGTTGCTTCTAACATAAAAGAAAAGGGTGAGATGTGAGGAGCCGTCCTCACGGCCACCATTACAAGATGGTGCTCACAACACCATTGTCACTATTGCTCGTGGTGAGTGTGCACAGGCATCGGGGTATCTTTCCATTACCTGAGCCCTGCCTCTCCAATGGCGTCATCAGGCTGATGGTGGGCAGACAATTCCGGTGGTGCACGTCTCCAACCATACTTCTAACTGTACTTCACAGCCTATATAAGGGAGGGGTTTTCTGCTCTCTGGGTCTCCTCTCCTGAAGCTGATCATCTATCTCTCGAGATGTATTAAAGCTGTACTGCAGAAGGATCCGAGTGTCCTGTGGGCATTCTTTCTGGCAAGACTGTAGTGTGGGTCATAACACCCCTAAAGAATTAGAAGCAATCATCAAAAGTTTCAAGAAAAATAAAAGCCCAGAGCCAGATGGCTTTAGTACAGAATTCTACCAGAATTTCAAATACAGGTTAATACTAGTACTCCTCAAATTAT
>OFFC01001172.1_pt1 | contig 13796 bp, 14 predicted proteins | sample 1521271 | NCBI WGS metagenome assembly OFFC01 (sample SAMEA3504123, study PRJEB24116) | mouse gut metagenome | biome: mouse gut; feature: mouse-associated habitat; material: faeces | place: Denmark | collected 2011 | reverse complement strand
ATTTTGGGAACAAATTTTGCAAAAAAAACATGCAGAGGTATAGTATGCAGATTTCACAAAAAATGAGCACAATATCGCAAAACAACATGAAAAAATTATGGATACCAAGCATTTTTTGTTGTCTTTTATCCCTTTTCTGTCCTATGCAAAGCGGTGCGGAAAATTCCCAGCCAACTCAGGAAAAGCTGCAAACACCCAGTATTGACGGGAAATTATCGCTCACACCCCCTGCGGAACAACGTACTGAAACAAACAAAGATACTGAGGACAAAAAACTGACAACAGACGGATATGCAAACAATTTACCCAATAAAATAACAGGAGGACACAGTACGAGCAAGGATATTATTTTAGCTCCCGGGCGTCATCATACTGTTATTATGGAGGAATACGGCTCCAATGTCATGATAGTACGCGGACAAGATAAGATTCCGGAAAATTATACTAATTCCACCAATATTAATAATGGCTTTTATATGAACATTATTAATCCTGACGGCTCCGGCATGAATATGGGCACGTATTTCAATTCCAATTCCAACTCCAATTACCCTCGAAAGAGAAGCAGTGCACAAATGATTATTGACAAAACGGAATGAGTGCTATTATGCTTCTTCATTGAGGATAATTTTATGGCAGACCTTATTGATTTGCATATTCACAGCACTGCATCGGACGGTTCCCATACGCCGTCCGAAGTGGTCACGCTTGCCAAAGAACAAGGGCTTTCCGCCCTTTCCCTCACTGACCATGACACTCTTGCCGGCTTAACTGATGCAGAAGAAAAAGCAAAAGAACTGAATATAGAATTTATCCGCGGCTGTGAGCTTTCTGCAAAATACTTGGACACCGATGTGCATGTTTTAGGCTTATATGTTCCGAAGGATAAGGCTTTACTGCAGGATTTGGAAAAAGAGTTAGCTGTTTTTATTGAGCGCAGAAACACCAGAAACAAAAAAATAATTACAAAGCTGCAGGAACATCATGTTGATATTACTTTGGAAGAAGTGGAAAAAGAAGCGGGCGGAAACGTCATTGCCCGTCCGCATTTTGCCAATGTTCTCGTCCAAAAGGGTGTGGTTGCAAATACAAAAGAAGCCTTTGAAAAATATCTTGCAAAAGGAAAACTTGCCTTCGTGGAGCGGGAAGTTATCAGCCCCCACCATGCTGTCAGCCTTTTAAAAGAAGCAAAGGCTGTCCCTGTTCTTGCCCACTCAAAACTCATCAAATGCACGGAACAGGAATATTTTAACCTTATTGAAGAGTTAATCCCTTTAGGATTAAAGGGACTGGAAGTCTATCACTCTGTCCATTCTTTTGACGATGAACGCTATTATTTAGGCGTTGCCCAAAAATACCATTTATGCATAAGCGGCGGTTCCGATTTTCACGGAAAAAGCAAGCCGGACATTAAAATCGGTACAGGACGCGGAAGTCTGCGCGTGCCTGCCGGCATTTTAGACGGCATAAAAAATTCTGCCTGCTATCAATGTTAATGCTTGCTGCTGTCAGTAAAATAAGAAACGGTTAATCATAACATTGAAAACATTAAGCAGGCTATCCTACCAATATTCATTCAAATAGAACCGTACGGCTTTTTATTCACAAAACGCTTTGTGAAAAAAAAGATAAGAAAGCAGTCTATGGTGATATTGTCACAGAGAAAAAAATTTTTCTCATGTACCATACTTTTAATACTTTTTATTAAGTATTATAAGTCAATAACTTATAAAAAATTGAGAGAGTATTATGGTATGTGTAAGAAAAACATTTTTAAGTTTTAATTAGCACAGGCCATCTGTGCTTCATTCATGGCAGGAATATTTCTAAGCTTGGCAAATTTTTCTCAAGCCTCTGTCATTATTCAAAACAATTCTTTCTCTACTACTGATCACGGCAAACACGAGGTTTTACAGAAAGATTTTCAAAATGCTCAAGAAATAACAGCAGCTTGTCTTTCTTGTCACAATGAAGCAGCCAAGCAAGTGCACCAGACTGTTCACTGGACTTGGAAACATTTCAACGACCAAACCAAAATGCAAAATGCCTACGAGGAGCACAAAAGCAAATTTGGCAAAGGCGCATTGACGTTCAATAACTTCTGCATTGCCATCGGTTCCAATGAGCCGAAATGCACAACCTGTCACGCAGGCTACGGCTGGAAAGACAAAAGTTTTGATTTTACCAGCGAAGAAAACGTTGACTGTCTTGTTTGCCATGATTCCACAGGGCTGTATGAAAAGGCTGACGGAACAGGCGGCATGCCCATGTTTGAAAAAACAGATAAAGACGGGGTAAAGACACCTGTTGATTTTAAGACTATTGTTGCCAATGTTGCGAAGCCCAAAATAGCCAACTGTGCCAGCTGTCACTTCATGGGCGGCGGCGGTGATGCAGTAAAACATGGTGATTTGGACAGTTCTTTGCTGAACGCTTCACGTTCCTTGGACGTTCACCTGAGTAAAGAAGGTGCAAATTTTACCTGTCAGCGCTGCCACACAACAGAAAACCACCAAATTGCAGGACGCTCTTACAGTACCCCTGCCTTTGAAGAACGTACCACATTAATCGAAAATGATATGGCTTCCCGTATTACCTGTGAATCCTGCCATACAGCAACTCCGCATAAGACAGGTCATAAAGCCAATGACCACACAGATAAAGTAGCCTGTCAAACCTGTCATATTCCTGCTTTTGCCCGTGAAAAAGCAACAGAAATGTATTGGGACTGGTCACAGGCCGGCAAGCTTAAAGACGGCAAGCCATACAGTGTCAAAAATGAATTTGGTACAAACAGCTATGCAAGCTTAAAAGGCAGCTTTGACTGGCAAAAAAACGTCATTCCGGAATATCACTGGTATTCAGGCTCAATGGATTACCTTCTTTTAACCGATAAGGTTGAAGATACTTCCAAACCCGTTGAAATTACAAAAATTATCGGCAATGCGAATGATCCTAAAGCCCGTATCATGCCCTTTAAGGCGCACCGCGGAAAGCAGCCTTTTGACCCTGTAAATAAAACGTTTGTTGCTCCGCACCTTTATGGTAAAGACGATACTGCTTACTGGAAAAATTTTGACTGGCAAAAAGCTATCAAAGCAGGTCAGGAGTATATGGGACTTCCCTACAGTGATGAATATACCTTTGTTGAAACCGTATACTATTACCCTATTACGCACATGGTTGCACCAAAGGATAATACTGTTGCCTGCGCAAGCTGCCACAGTCAGGACAGTTTACTTAAGAACATTGACGGCGTTTGGATTCCCGGACGAGATTCCGAAGGTTTTATCGATACGTTCGGATGGATTTTAGTTTTCGGATCCCTTGCCGGTGTTCTTCTTCATGCATGTTTACGTATAATGACCCGGAATAAGAGAAAGTAGAGAGGTTATTATGAAAGTATATTTTTATACCAGATTTGAGCGCTTTTGGCATTGGGTACAAGCTTTTCTTATTATCGGTATGCTTGTAACCGGATTTGAAATCCATGGAACATACAATTGGCTGGGGTTTGACAAAGCTATGCAGTGGCATAACTGCTTTGCGGCATCTTGGGGAATTTTATATGTTTTTATTTTGTTCTGGATAGCGGTAACCGGAGAATGGAAACAATATATCCCGAAACTCAAAAACGTATCATCCATGATTATATATTACAGTTTCGGAATTTTTACCGGCATGGAACACCCTGCCCACAAAACTCCGGAAGCAAAACATAATCCCCTGCAGCGTTTAATTTATGTTTCCCTTTTGAGTATTTTGCTGCCATTCCAAATCGGAACAGGAATTCTTTATTATATCTATAATGACTGGGCGGCTCTCGGACTGGAAACCACCCTTTCCCTCAAATGGATTTCTGTTTTGCATACGTTGGGAGCATTCAGCTTGCTGGCTTTTGTCATTGTGCATATGTACATGACAACCACAGGTCCAACGGTTTTCACCTACCTTAAAGGTATGCTTACGGGGTATGAAGACGAACCTGCCAAAAAATAACTCTGTCGGGGAGTTTCCGTATGGCATGCGGAAACTCCCTCTGCAATTGTGTGAATACTAAAAGAATTAAAAATAACATGGAAATTAACAATGTTTTCATAAAATTATACAGCATTAGAAGAAAAATAAATCACAAAAAAAGCCCCTTTTACCAGCCAGCAGTAAAAAGGGCTTATAAATAATTGCCTGTCATTTTCCATTAAATAATTTCGCCTATGAATAAAATTCTATTTTCTTCATAGTGATCAATTTTAATAATTTGTTAATTGTAAACTGAAGTGCGACAGTATGGAATAAAGAAGTAGCCCAACGATAAAAATTCGTGTAGAATAAACTTGTTACAAAATTTTACAGGAGGTTTATCGTTGAGCTATACGCATCTTACCATAATTGAGCGAGGAAAGCTAGAGGGATTTTTAGCCCTTAAAATGAGTATCAGGGAAATCGCAAAGCTAATGGGGCGACATCATTCAACTATTGCCAGAGAAATCAAGAGAAATAATAATGATTATTGTGCAAAGACAGCCGATGAGGCAGCAAGGCAAAGAAGGACAAAAGCTTCAACAAAAACAAAGTGATCTGCAAAATTCATTGCAATCATTGAAGAAAAGTTGCAGGCAACATGGTCACCGGAGCAAATTTCCAATACAGTATTGAAAGGGCTTGTCAGCTTTAAAAGCATATATCGCTGGATTTATGCAGGCAAAATTGACACCGACAATTTGGCGTTGCTGCGGCATAAAGGCAGAAAACGCAAGGGAGCTGAAAAACGAGGGATTTTTTCTAATGGAGTTTCCATTTCTGAACGGTCTGAACAAGCCAATAACCGCACGGAATTTGGACATTGGGAGCTTGACAGCATGGTGTCGAGCCGAGGCGAAAGCAAAGGAGTGTTCAGCACGTTCATAGAGAGGAAATCACGGTTATACACGGCATTTGTTGGCAAAGACAGAACCGCAGACACCATGGAACAGGCTATCTGCAGACTTTATAAAGCACTTCCAAAAGGAGCATTTAAGTCAGCAACAAGCGACAGATGCAAAGAGTTTGCCTGCCATGTAAACGTAAAAGAAAAGTTAGAGATAGACTTTTTCTTTGCCAATGCGTATGCCCCATGGCAGCGGGGAAGCAATGAAAACGGCAATGGTTTGCTGAGGGAATTTTACCCCAAGAAAACCGATTTGGCAAAAGTAACCCAGCAGTCACTTAGGCAAAAACTGGAACTTATCAATAATCGTCCCAGAAAGTGCCTGAACTGGAAAACACCTTGGCAAGTTTTTAAATACGAAGTGTCACACTTGGCTTGACAATTCAGCCTTTTCATGTTCAAGAACAAGCGCACCATCTTCAAAAGTATAATCAGAAGTCAATGTATTAACAAAATATTTTTTTTTCAATCAGAGCTTTAACTACATCGGAATTAATAAAAGAAAGCACTTTCTCTCTATAATTCTCACTAATTTTACGAAACACACGATTATCGTAGTAAAAAACTTCACCTATAGGATCGACACCACCACCCATAAAAGTTACATCGTCATAATTTAATATGTTCATTTAAATTTACTCCACGGTATCTTATTAGAATATTTCATAAAATAATAGCAAATGAATTTTATAATAAAGCTTAAAAAGTTTTGTAAAGGGGTGCTGGGGAAGAAACTTTTTCTAAAAATTTTCCCCTGCAAAGCTTTAGGCTAATGCCCGTTCAAGGCGTTTGATTGTTTCTTCCTTGCCAAGGGCAAACATAATAAGGTGCACAGAAGGTCCGCCTGCCAGACCGATGAGAGCGGAGCGAAGAGGCGTACCTACTAACTTGAATTTCATACCGCTTGTTTCCACATAATTATGGACCGCATGTTCCAGATTTTCTTCTGTAAATTCAATATCACGGAGTAAGGCAAGCACATTTGCAATTTGCTCTTTCCCCTGTTCGTCAAGGGCTTTCAAAGCTTTTTCTTCAAATTCCACTTCGTCAATATTTTGCAAATAGGGTTTTAGCTGCTCAGCCAGATTATTCAAATTACTTGCCCGTTCAACATAGAGGGAAATAGCAGGTTCAAGATTTTTGCCTGCTGTAGAAAAGCCAAGTTTTTCAATGAAAGGACGGGTCAATTCAACAAGTTTAGGAAGCGGTGTATGCTTCATGTAGTAGCCATTGAGCCATTGCAGTTTATCAGGGTCAAAGGCGGCAGCAGAACTGTTTAAATTCTTGCCGTCAAAAAGTTTGACAAGTTCTTCCAAAGAGAAAATTTCCTGATCGCCGTGAGACCAGCCAAGACGCACAAGATAGTTCACAAGAGCTTCCGGCAAAAGTCCGTCCTGCTGGTATTCAACAACAGCCCGCGCGCCGTGCCGTTTGGAAAGTTTTTGCTTGTCAGGTCCCAAAATCATAGGTACGTGCCCGAAGGTCGGCACTGGTAAACCAAGAGCTTCGTAAATCAAAATTTGTTTAGGCGTATTGGAAACGTGGTCATCACCGCGGATAACATGGGTGACGCCCATTTCATAATCATCCACAACAACAGCCATATTATAGGTAGGCATACCGTCAGCACGGCGCAGGACCATATCGTCAAGTTCGCTTACATCAACAGCAATGGGACCTTTTACCATATCATAAAAGGCTACTCGTCCTTCTGTGGGCACTTTCAAACGTACGACACGTCCTTCTGCATAACCAAGCCCTCTTTCACGGCATTTGCCGTTATAACGGGGCTTTTCGCCTTTTGCCCGTGCTTCTTCTCGCATTGCTTCCACTTCTTCCACAGAACAATCGCAATAATAGGCATGCCCGGTTTCAAGAAGTTTGTCCACATATTTATTATACACATCTTTACGCCGGCTTTGATAGGTTAAATCACCGTCCCAATCAAGCCCAAGCCATTTCATAGACGCTAAAATGGAATCTGTATATTCTTGTTTGGAGCGTTCAGTGTCAGTATCTTCAATTCTTAACCGAAATTCCCCGCCAAAATGACGAGCCATAAGCCAGCAGAAAATCGCGGTACGACCGCCGCCGATATGTAAATGTCCCGTAGGACTTGGAGCAAAACGAGTAATCACCTTCATAATTTTTTCCTAAAATAAGCTGTCTATAAAGTATATACCCTTTACAAGGTAAAGACAAGTGTACTTTTTTTCAAATAATTTACAGGGTTATAAGAGAGTTTTGCTTTGCGTATTCCCTCTTCGTCCATATCCTGTTCACGGTTAATAATTTCAAAACTTTTTGCACAATTATTGACAAACGCATGGTTGATAGCTTGATAAATTCCGCGGTAATCAGTATGGGCTTTTTCAAAATGCACCACACAATTTTTGTCATCAAGCTTTTCCCCCACCGCAAAAGCAACCATTTTATCATCAATATAGAAGGAACCGCCAAACAAGGTGCCAATACGGCTCCAGTTTCCAATCACTTTAAAAATAACATCATTTTCAGCATACAGGGAATTACTGTTTTGGCAGTCGTGCCATTTGCACCATTCATTTTGCAGTTCAAGCACATCTTCAAGGCTTCCCTTGACACCTCCTTCTGTGGTCAAAGGATGATATTCACATTGATAACTTTTATAAAAGCCATTGACATGATTTTTCTTTTTGTGAAATCTGTTTCCGGAAAGCGCTGCCAAATCTTCCCTTGCATATAAATATTCCCATTGCCCTCTTGCTTCCAAAATAAGAACTTGATTTGCATCATAATTTTTCATAATATGCTCAACAAGTACATCAGGCACTCTATGCATGCAAATTCTGTTTTCTTTTGAGCTTACACTTGCCATGAGCGGATTATCCTGACAATCGGCAATACTGACAGAGCGGATTAATTCGGAAAGATTATCCTTATTAATTTTTTTCCAATCTCCGACAGGTGCCCATAAACACTGATAAGGTTTTTTTTGATGAATAAAGGCAAAATGTTCAGTAAAAGCTACGGAAAGTCCATAGGTATCAGCCCAGCCAAACACATTAGTAAAGGTATAATCAGCTGATTTTACAGGACATTCTTTTCTTTTTTCTTCGTACTCATCACGTAGATTAAGAGTAATTGGTTGGAATGTTAGCATAAATTTTCCTGTTTCAATGTATTTTTATACTTTTCGTAATGTATATCTTGTCCAGTTTGCTTTGAGAAAAACAAGAAACATACCGGTTGATTGGATAGCCATGGAGAAAAGCATCACCACATAAACCCCGATGGAACCATATCCGAATGTATGTGCCAGTAAAATCCCCAGCGGCAGGCGAATACACCACACACAAATAGGATTGATAATCAAAGCATAGACCGTTGCCCCAGCACCGACCATAATACCGTTGACAACTAAACCTGCCACAGTGAAAGGGGTGCAAATGATATTAATATACACATAGACTTTAATATTCCACTGTGCATCTAAATCAGAGCTAAAGAACTGAGCCAGTATATCAACAAAAGGCATCATACACAAGCCAACAGTTGTCATTAAAATAGTACCAAATAAAATTATGGCAAGTCCAATTTTTTTTGCGTCTTCTTTTTTTCCTGCTCCAAGGGCATTGCCTACCATAATAGACGCTGTGGCATTAAAGGCAATGGCAGGCATAAATAAAATACTTTCAATCCGCATGCCTGCCGTCATCCCTGCAAGGGCGGACACACTGTCAGGCAATGCTGCAACAATGCCGAAAAGAACCAAATAGCCCAATTGCCATAAAAACTGCATAGTGAGCGCCGGAAGAGAAACCCGAAATAAATACGGCGCAGCTTTTTTCATCCAGCCAAGGGGCGGAATAATATATTTTTCAAAAATATTATCCTTATATAGGGCAATAACAGAAATAACAGCGCCAAAGGCATAGGAAAACCACGTTGTAAAGGCGATACCCTCTCCTCCCCATGCAGTACAGCCAAAATATCCCAGTCCAAAGGCAAAATCCCCAAAGGTATTCAAAACGGCAATAACAATCATAATAAGAAGAGGCTTGATAACTTCCTTTGTTGCCCGAAAAAGAACAGAACTCAAATAGCATGTATACTGAAAAGGCAAACAAAAAAGCACATAATTAAAAAAGATAATTGCCATATCAAGCATGCTTTCTTCCACCTGTAAAAGCCCCATAATGGGATAACGGGCAGCATAGCCGGCAAACGCCAAAATTATTGCCATGGAAAAAGCATACAGAAGCACAAAACCGGAATAAAGCCTTGCCCTTTTAAAGCGATTTGCCCCTATTGACTGGCTTACAGAAGCCATAGCCCCTGCACCAAGGCTTGTGCCTAAAACCATAAAAAGGGCATGGAGCTGTGTGGAGATACCAATAGACGCCTGAACACCGGAATTTATTTTCCCGCCCACATACATATCTGTCAGCGAAATGACAAGCATGCAGAGAATGGCAGCTGTTTGCGGCCAAACAAGTTCCCAAATACTTTTATACGGAACATCATTAAAAAATGACTTTATTCTTTGCGTGTCCATGCCATAATAAAAAAGCACTCACACAAATGCATGAGTGCTCAACATACTGTATTTACGTATTAACAATCTGTTATTGTTGCAAAAATATCTTCAAAGCTATCCCGTCTGCGGATACATTTTGCCGTGCCGTCTTTTCGGATAAGCACTTCAGCAGGACGCAGACGCTGTGTATAATTGGAACTCATGGAAAAACCATAGGCACCGGCATCAAGCATAGCAATAATATCCCCTTCTTCTATCACGGGCAATACTCTGTTTTTTGCAATAATATCCCCGGATTCGCAAATATTGCCCACAATGGTTTGTTCCATTTCTTTTCCGTCAGTCCGGAAATTTTGGGGTAAATTTTTACGATATATTTCAACATCATGGAAAGAATCATAGAGCATGGGACGGGCAAGCGTATTGAAACCCAAATCCGTGCCGACATAGGGTTTGGCGCCATTTGTCTTTGTATTATACACAGAACCTAAAATAAGACCACATTCTGCGGCAATGTATCGTCCGGGTTCCAGATAAAATTTTCCTTGATAATGGTGCGCTTTTGCCCAATCTGACAAGGTTTCATTGAGCATGCCGCTAAAGTTTTCCAAATCGAAACGAGGCTGATTTTCATATTTATGATACGGTATACCAAAGCCTCCGCCAAAATCAATAATTTCCAGTTTATCAAAATGGGGAAGTTTCAACGCTAAATCAAGCAAAATTTTCGCTGCTTCGATGTATTGTTCTCCCTCCATAAAAAGGGAACCGATATGGTGGTTGATACCTGCCAAGGTAACGTTATATTTTTCTAAAATTTCAAGAAGCTGCGGCAATTTTTCAGGGTCAACGCCAAATTTTGTTTCCTTGCCCCCTGTTACCACCTTTGCACTGTGCCCTGCTCCAATCCCGGGATTGAAACGAATCATGATTTTGCCGCCTTTATTCAGCCGGCAAAGCTGTTCCGCCTGCATGAGAGAATCAACACTCACCAGCACCCCTTTATCAAGAGCATTCTGCATTTCTTCTTTGCTGACATTATTGCAAACGTATAAAATTTCTTCAGGTGTATAGCCGACTTTCAAATCCAGATACAATTCACCGGGACTCATGGCGTCAACACGGCAGCCTTCTTCACGGATAATTTTCAATAAATGGGGATTTGCATTTGCTTTTGCAGAATAATTGATGTGCAGTCCTTCAGTTTTGCAAAGCCCGACTAAATCCCTGCAGCGTTCACGCAGCACATTTTCATTATAAACATATAAGGGAGAACCAAATTTTTCCACCAGATCATGGGGCGTTTCTTTTCCATAAAAATGAAGCGTATCGGTATACTTGGAGCGTACTGACATAATTATTCCTTAAAAATGAGAGTAAAATAGGGAGCAAAAAACAATTTGCCCCCTATCACTGAGCAAAAACTATTTATTTTTATTGAGCCAAGGCATCATCGCACGTAAGCGTGTGCCCACTTCTTCAAGCTGATGTTCAGCTTCAATACGGCGGGTAGCCTTAAACATGGGGTAACCGGCTTGTGCTTCCAAAATAAAGTCACGGGCAAATTTACCTTGTTGAATGTCATCAAGAACGCGGCGCATTTCTTTCTTTGTTTCAGCAGTAATAATGCGCGGTCCGGTTCTGTAATCACCGTATTCGGCAGTATCAGAAATGGAATTACGCATTTTTGCAAGCCCGCCTTCATACATAAGGTCAACAATCAGTTTTACTTCGTGCATACATTCAAAATAGGCAATTTCCGGTTGATAGCCTGCTTCAACAAGAGTTTCAAAACCGGCTTTGACAAGGGCGCATAAACCACCGCATAAAACAGCCTGTTCACCGAAAAGGTCAGTTTCCGTTTCTTCGCGGAATGTGGTTTCAATAACGCCGGAACGGGTGCCGCCAATGCCTTTTGCATAGGCAAGACCTTTTTTATGTGCTTCGCCGGTTGCGTCTTGGAAAACAGCAATCAGACAGGGAACACCGCCGCCTTCCGTATAGGTACGGCGGACTAAATGCCCGGGTCCTTTTGGCGCAATCATAAAGACGTCAACATCTTTTGGAGGAACAATTTGTCCAAAATGGATATTGAAACCATGTGCAAAAATAAGAGATTTTCCTGCTTTTAAATTAGGCAAAATGTCATTTTTGTAAACAGCAGCCTGATATTGATCGGGAAGCAAAATCATAATCAAATCAGCTTTTGCAGCAGCTTCGGCAGCACTGAGAGGTTCAAAGCCATGCTGCTTGGCAAGCTCATAGTTCGGACCGCCGGGACGTTGCCCAACAACAACATTGACACCGGAATCTCTCAAGTTTTGAGCATGAGCGTGACCTTGGCTGCCATAACCGATAATTGCAACAGTTTTTCCTTTTAAAACAGAAAGATCTGCGTCCTGTTCATAATAGGCTTTCATTGTATCCTCCAAATTATTTTTGAAAAATTAGTGTTTGTTTACACTACAACGCAAATTTTTCACTGTCAAATAGTATCAAAAAAATATTTAATTTTTTACAATTTTGTCATTTCTTTTTCAGGGTATGAATGAGCACTTCACTTTCTGTTCCGAAACGAAGCGGCACATAGCCCCAAAGCCCGCTGCCCGAGCTCACATACAAGGATAAATCATCCACTTCATAAAAACCGGCACGGTAGCCATTATTCAGCAAAAAAACAATGGGGAATAAAAAGAAATACTGTCCGCCGTGCGTGTGCCCCGAAAGCTGGACATTAACGCCTAATTTTGCGTTTTTCTTTGCTTTTTTGGGCTGATGCTGCAAAAGTATGGTAAAATCCTCTTTCTTTATGCCCTGCAAAGTTTTTTCCATGTCAGGAGTCAGCAGTCCGGGGAATTTATTGCCTTCAAAATCAGCAGAACCGGCAATATAAAAATCGCAGTTATGATAGCTCATCTTTTTGTTTTCATTGACATAAACATTAAATCCCCAAGAACGCCATTTTTCAACCCACGGCATTGCCCCGCAAAAATATTCATGATTTCCTAAGCAAATATGTATACCAAGAGGAGCATGCAAGTTTTGTAACAGGATAATATCTTTCTCTATTTTAGCAGGAACAGCGTCTACCAAATCTCCGGTCACAACAACAATATCCGCCTGCTCTGCATTGATTTTCTTAATAAGCTTTCCCAGCCATTTACCATCAAAGGTTGAGCCAATATGCAAATCACTCAAATGCACTATCCTCATACCTTCAAGTTCTTCCGGCAAGTTCGCAGCGAAAAGCGTATTTTGCACAAGACGAGGGATTTTTACTGCCCGCCATGCGCCGTATATGGTAAGAAAGAAAGAAAGAAGAAGCATAATAAGAGCAAACGCAAAGCTAAAACCATACTCAGGGAGCGACTTTGCATAATACCGGTATGCATAAAACACAAGGTCATGCAAGCAAACAAGACTTGCCAAACAAATAAAAAAAGCCGAACAATATCCGCAAATTTTTAAACCCAAGTAAGACATATGCGGGGTAAATGACACCACATAACGCATGCCAAACATGCATTGCGATAAAAGCATTATCACAGCGCTTGCAAGAAATTTTTGAAAAAGAGATAAATCCGTAAACCAAAAAAGCCGAACGGCAAGATACAAGCCTGTACAAAACATAATACTTGTACCCAAAAAATAAAATAAACGATTTCGGCTTGTTTTATGATTTTGACTTTGCATAAGTCAATAATAAAAAGGGAAAAAATTAAAATAACAATTAAAAATCAGGAACGAACATACTCATCTAAACTTTCAGCTGAACAATTTTTGCTCACCCAAAAAGCAACTGCCCAAATCATCAGTGCTGTCGCCTGCGTATCGTCTAATTGTTTTAATTTTGTTTCAAGACTGATACGGCTTGCACCGTATTTTTTATGTACCCCGTTGGTATCGCAAACATCCATGACCCGAACTATCAGATACGTTAAACGGGTATGGTCGGGCATAAGCTTCGTATCTTTATGCGCTTCCACAATAGTTTTTAATTCTTCTTCGGTGAAAATAGCACGTATTCCGCCAATAGCGCGGAAAAACGTATCAACAGCCCAAGGCAAAATAAACTCTGCACCGGCACTCTTGGTTCTAAAATAATCTTTTAGCCATTTTTCTTGATTATCACTAATTCTTGCAGCGACTTGGGGCATATATTTTCCCTCAAAGCATAATATAGTAGTTACTCTTAGCACAAATAAAAATAAAACTCAAGAAAAAGTCTAAAGTTTTTATTATTATTTTACAGATACAGACATATTACAAAAATTTATATGGTAAAAATACCCGGTCTTAATACAAAAAAATTCAAAATAAAAAAAGGATAATGCAGAAAACATTATCCTT